>OMKS01000016.1_pt1 | contig 121239 bp, 122 predicted proteins | sample 1674721 | NCBI WGS metagenome assembly OMKS01 (sample SAMN06264996, study PRJEB25208) | sediment metagenome | isolation source: hot spring sediment | place: USA: California | collected 2014-09-02 | reverse complement strand
TGAGCGAGGGGCTGGGGATCGGGCTGATCTCGACCAGTTTCGTCAAGACGCTGTGCAAGACGCTGTGCCTGTGCCTGTTCCCGAATGACAGCGGCCCGCGCGGCAATAACGGACTGTCGGGGCTACAGAACATCCCCGGCGCCGAGGGCGTGCCGCAATCGGTGATCTCGGTCTGGTTTCTCTGGGCCTCTGCCGCTGCACTGGGGCTGGGCTACGTGATCGCGGCCTTCGTGGTGTCGGGAAAGTTCGGCAGCGTGATCCGCGGCATCCGCGATGACGAGGCGCGGGCGCGGTTCCCGGGCTATTCGGTCGAGGGCTACAAGCTGTTCGTCTTCACCCTGACGGCCGTGATCGCGGGGATTGCGGGCGCGCTTTATTATCCGCAGGCGGGCATCATCATTATCCGCAGGCGGGCATCATCAATCCCAAGGAAATCGCGCCCATCGCCTCGATCTACCTGTCGGTCTGGGTGGCGATCGGCGGGCGTGGGCGGCTTTACGGGGCGGTGATCGGGGCGGCGCTGGTGTCGCTTCTGTCCACATGGTTCATCGGCGGGCGGGTGCCCGATCTGCCGCCGGGCTTCTACACGGTCAGCTGGGTGGACTGGTGGCAGGTGCTGCTGGGGCTGAGTTTCGTGCTGGTCACGCTGTTCGCGCCCAAGGGGATCGGCGGGCTGTTCGATCTGGTCGCGGGACGCCATGCGCCCGACCGCCATGGCGCGGATCCGGGCCCCGATCCCGGCGACCTGCGCGAGAAGGAGGCCGAGCGATGAGCACGCTTCTGGAAGTCTCGGGCGTCTCGGTCAGTTTCGACGGGTTCAAGGCGATCAACACCCTGTCCTTCGAGATCGGCCCGGCCGAACCGCGCGCGATCATCGGGCCGAACGGGGCGGGCAGGACGACCTTCATGGATATCGTCACCGGCAAGACCCGGCCAGACGAGGGCGATGTGCTGTGGGGCGAGATGAGCCGGTCGCTGCTGAAGATGAACGAAAGCCAGATCGCGCAGGCGGGCATCGGGCGCAAGTTCCAGCGCGCCGCCGTGTTCGAGGATCAGTCGGTCTTCGCCAACCTGCTGATGGCGCTGAAGAAGGACCGCGCGCCGTGGAAGGTGCTGTTATACCGCGAGACGGCGGAAGACCGGGCGCGGGTGGGCGAACTGGCCGAGGAGATCGGGCTGGCCGACCAGATCGGGCGCGAAGCGGGCGAATTGAGCCACGGCCAGAAGCAATGGCTGGAAATCGGCATGCTGCTGGCGCAGGAGCCGCGGCTGTTGCTGGTCGACGAACCCGCCGCGGGCATGACGCTGGCCGAGCACGAGCATACCACCGACCTGTTGAAACTGGCGGCCAGGACGCGCGCGGTGATCGTGGTGGAACATGACATGGAATTCGTCCGGCGGCTGGATTGCCGGGTGACGGTGCTGCACGAGGGCTCGGCCCTGGCCGAGGGGAGCCTCGATTTCGTGACGAAGAACCAGCAGGTGATTGATGTCTATCTCGGGCGCTGAGACATGCTGAAGACCCAAGGGCTGACGCTGCATTACGGTGGCTCGCCGATCCTGTACGGGATCGACCTGGAAGCGCGGGCGGGCGAGGTGACCTGCGTGATGGGGACCAATGGCGTGGGCAAGACCAGCCTGCTCAAGGCGATCTCGGGGACGCATCTGCGCTCGGCCGGGACGATGGAACTGGACGGCGAGCCGGTGGGCCGGGTGACGGCACAGGCCATGGCGCATCTGGGCGTGGGCCATGTTCCGCAGGGGCGGATGATCTTTCTCCTGCTGACGGTGCGCGAGAACCTGGAAACCGGCTTTGCCTGCCTGCCGCGGGCCGAACGATTCGTGCCGGCCGAGATTTACGAACTGTTCCCGGTGCTCAAGGACATGGGCGGCCGGCGCGGCGGCGATCTGTCGGGCGGGCAACGCCAACAGCTTGCCATCGCGCGGGCGATGATCACCAAGCCGAAGCTGCGGTTGCTGGACGAGCCGACCGAGGGCATCCAGCCCAACATCATCCAGCAGATCGGCCGGGTGATCGAATATCTGCGCGATCAGGGCCGCATGGCGATCATCCTTGTCGAACGGTATTTCGAGTTCGCCTATGGGCTGGCCGACCGCTTCTGTGTGATGGAACGCGGCGCCGTGACCGTCGCGGGCAGCAAGGCGGAATTGCCCGAGGAGCGGCTGGTGGCGGCGGTCTCGGTCTGAGGCCCGCCGCCAGCGGGATCAGGTGCGGAAGATGCGGTAGATCGCCGGGATCACCAGCACCGTCAGCGCGGTGGAGGAGGCCAGACCGAACAGAAGCGACAGCGCCAGCCCCTGGAAGATCGGATCGGCCAGGATCACCGTCGCGCCGATCATCGCGGCCAGCGCCGTCAGAAGGATCGGCTTGAACCGCGTGGCGCCCGCCTCGACCAGCGTCTCGACCGTGACCGGGCCGCCGGAATGGCGGATGAAATCGACCAGCAGGATCGAGTTGCGCACGATGATGCCCGCAAGCGCGATGAAGCCGATCATCGAGGTCGCGGTGAAGGGCGCCGAGAACAGCCAGTGCCCGAGCATGATCCCGAGAAAGGTCAGGGGCACCGGCGTCAGCACCACCAGCGGCAGCTTGAACGAGCCGAACTGCGCCACGACAAGGATGTAGATCCCCACCAGCGCCACGCCGAAAGCCGCGCCCATGTCACGGAAGGTGACATAGGTCACTTCCCATTCGCCATCCCACAGCAGGACAGTGTCGTCCTCGGACAGGGGCTGGCCGTAAAGGCTGATCGCGGGTTTCGGCAGATCGCCCCAGTCGATTTCGTCCAGCCGTTGCCGCACCGCGAGCATGCCGTAAAGCGGCGCCTCGAATTCGCCCGCAAGCTCTGCGGTGACCATTTCGGCATAGCGGCCATTATGGCGGAAGATCGGGTGCGAGGCGCGTTCCTCCGACAGCCGCACCACATCGCCCAGTTCCACCACGCCCCGCCCGCCGGGCAGCGCATTGGCAGGCACGGGCGTGGCCAGCGCGCGTTCGTCCATCACCCGTCCCGCCCGGTCGCGGCCGACCACGATAGGGATGGGCACCCGCCCCTCGCCGCGATGGGAATAGCCCACCACCGTATCGCCATGCAGCAGGCGCAGGGTTTCCAGCACGTCGGCCTCCTGCACGTTGAAGAAGGCCAGATCGGCGGGGTCGAGCTCGGCCCGGATGCGGCGCGGCGGGGTGCCGAAACTGTCATCGACATCGACGATGAAGGGGATTTCCTCGAATACCTCGCGCACCTTCGTCGCGACCGCCCGGCGGGTTTCGCCGTCGGGGCCATAGATCTCGGCCAGAAGCGTCGCGATCACCGGGGGGCCGGGGGGCGGTTCGACCACCTTGAGAACCGTGCCCCCGGGCAGGTCGAGCGCCGCAAGCCGCTTGCGCAGATCCAGCGCGATCTCGTGGCTGGTGCGGTCGCGGTCGTCCTTGCCCGTCAGGTTCAGCTGCACATCGCCCAGATGCGGGCTTTCGCGCAGGAAGTAGTGGCGCACCAGCCCGTTGAAGTTGAAGGGCTGCGCCGTTCCCGCATAGGTCTGCACGCTCAGCGTTTCGGGCATGTCCAGCGCCACCCGGGCCACGGCCTGCGCCACGGCATCCGTTGCCTCGACAGACGCCCCCTCGGGCAGGTCGATCACCACGGCGAGTTCCGACTTGTTGTCGAAGGGCAGCAGCTTGACGGTGACATCCTTGGTGTAAAGCGCGCCCATCGAGCCGAAGGAGACCACCGCCACCGCCAGCAGGAAGGCGAGCGAGATCCATTTGCGCGCAAGGATCGGGCGGACGGTGGCGGCGTAAAGCCGACCCAGACGGCCGCCGGGATGGCCATGGCCGCCATGGGCGTGGATCGGCGCGCGGCCCGCGACCTTCATCATCAGCCAGGGCGTGATCATCACCGCAACGAAGAAAGAGAAGATCATTGCCGCCGAGGCCACCGCCGGGATCGGGCTCATGTAGGGGCCCATCAGCCCCGAGACGAACAGCATCGGCAAAAGGGCGGCGACCACGGTCAGCGTGGCGATGATGGTGGGGTTGCCGACCTCGGCCACGCCGTCGATGGCGCGTTGCAACCGGCTGCGGCCATCGTCCCGCATGGCCCAGTGACGCGCGATGTTCTCGATCACCACGATGGCGTCATCGACCAGGATGCCGATGGAAAAGATCAGCGCGAAGAGCGACACGCGGTTCAGCGTGTAGCCCATGAAATAGGCCGCAAACAGCGTCAGAAGGATCGTCACCGGAATGACGATGGCCACCACGATCGCCTCGCGCCAGCCGATGGCCAGAAGCGTCAGCAGGATGATCGACATCGTCGCGATGAACAGCTTGACCAGCAGCGTGTTGGCCTTGTCCTGCGCGGTCGCGCCATAGTCGCGGGTGATCTCGACCACGACCGAATCGGGGATCAGCCCGCCCTCCATCTGCTGCACGCGCCCAAGGATCGCCTCGGCCACGACCACGGCATTGGCGCCAGCGCGCTTGGCCAGCGCCAGCGTCACGGCCGGGCGGCGGGTGATCTCTCCGCTCGCGTCGCGGCTGAGCGTGGCGACATGTTGCTCGTCCAGATCCCGGGCAAGGCCGATGGCCGCCACGTCGCGGACATAGACGGTGCGCCCGTCGCGGGCGGTCAGTTCCAGATTGCCGATCTCCTCGGGCGTGGACAGCGTGCGGCCGATCACCAGGCCAAGCTGGTCGCCGCCAGCGCGCACCATCCCCGCGGGGGTTGCGGCATTGGCGCCCTGCACCTTGGCGGCAAGCTGTTGCAGCGTGATGCCGTAAAGCGCCAGTTTCTCGGGGTCGGGCGCGACGCGCAGCGCCTCGTCGGTGGCGCCGACCAGATAGGTCAGGCCGACATCCGTGACCTTGGCCAGTTCGACCTCGACCTCGCGGGCGATGCGGGTCAGGTCGGCCGGGGTGATCGCGTCCTGACCCGCAATGGGCGAGAAGGTCAGCGAGACGATGGCCACATCGTTGATGCCGCGGCCCACCACCATCGGCTCGGGGATGCCGACCGGGATGCGGTCGAGATTGGCAAGGATCTTGTCACGCACCCGCAGGATCGCGGAGTCCTGGCTGAGGCCCACCTCGAAGCGGGCGGTCAGCATCACCCGGTCGTCGCGGGTTTCGGAATAGACATGCTCGACCTCGTCTATGCCCTTGACGATGGTCTCAAGCGGTTCGGTCACCAGCTTGACGGCATCGGCGGCCTTCAACCCGTCGGCGCGGACATGGATATCGACCAGCGGGACCGAGATCTGCGGCTCTTCCTCGCGCGGCAGGCTCATCAGGGCGATCAACCCCACGGCGAGCGCCGCCAGCAGCAGAAGCGGCGTCAGCGGCGAGGAGATGAAGCCACGCGTCAACTGGCCCGCGATTCCCAGTTTCGGGCCGCGGGGCGCGTCGGGGGATTTCGGCGCGTCAGTCATGGCCGGTCACCACGGTCTCGCCGGGGACAAGCCCGCTCAGGATCTCGCGCCAATCGGCGCCGTCATGGGTGACGATCTCGCCCGGCACGACGGCACGGCGCACCGGCCCCGCGCCCGCCTGCCCTGCCACGGTCACGAAATCCAGCCCGCCCGCCCGGCTGACCGCCCCGGGCGGCACCAGTAGCGCGGCGCGCGTGCCCACGGGCAGGCGCACCGGCATGCGGCGACCGACAAATCGGCCATCCAGCCCCTCGACCTCGACATCGGCGATCACGCGGCCGCCTTCGATCTGGGGATAGATCTTGGCCAGCCGCCCGGTCTGTCCGTCCAGCCCCACGCCCGCGCCCAGCGCGATCGCGTCGCCCTCGGCCAGCGCGGTGGCGTGGCGTTCGGGCACGGCAAGCCGCAGGAAGACGCCGCCGCCGCCGATCGCGGCCACCGTCTCGCCCGGCGTGATCACCGACCCCAAGGACTGCGGCACCGCCAGAACCACGCCCGCATCGGGCGAGAGCACCGCACCTTCGGCCATCTGCTGCTCGATCACCCGGCGTTCGGCCTCGGCGGTGCCGATCTGGCCCTGAAGGATGTCGACCTGAGTGCGCAACTGGTCCAGCCGCTGCTGGGTGATGACGCCCCGCTCGCGCAGCGCCTCGCCCCGGTCCAGATCGGTCTTGGCGGTCTGAAGCTGGGTTCGCAGCGCGGTCAGTTGCGCGTCGATGGCACGCAGCCGGAATGTCAGCTTGTCATCCTCGACCCGCGCGATTTCCTGGCCCGCCTCGACCCGGTCGCCCTCGGTCACCTTGAGCTCGACCAGCGTGCCGCCGATCCGCGCGCGGGCGGGCACCCGGTCGCGGGTCTCGACCTGACCGTGGACGGCCTTCCATTCGGTGATCTCGACCGGCTCAAGCACCAGTTCGCCCGCCGCAACCGGCAGGGCCATCCCGAGCGCGAGCATGAAAAACAGGGCCTTCTTCATCTGGTCCCTCCTTTCCGGGCCTTGCGGTCGTCCGCCGCAGGCGGCCATCCCGTTCACAGGTTTGGTCCGGCAGCGCAGGCTACCGGAAACCCGCATGCGATCATCACATGCAATTTCTTGAATGTATGGACCATCCCCTATCCCGATGCAAGAGGGCTGCAAGCGCGCAGGGCGCGGGCGCAGCGGCCAGCGCCATTCGGGAAAGACCGCTCATCGGTCCCGAACGTCTTGCCCGGTCCCGCGCGTCGGCCTATGCTGCGCCAACGGGGCGAGGTGTCCAGGGTGGTTCGGTCTCGCGCCCTGTATGATGTTCAGTCATGGTTGGCCGGGCGGCGGTTGCCCGTCCTGGGGGTTGTGAAGTGATGCCAATGGTTCAGCCGACCGTAGCCACGCAGACACGCGACGCGACATCGGGACCTGAGGCCGATCCCGATGGTCTGACGGAATTTGCGCTGGAAACGCTGTTGTCCAGCCCCGATGGCTGGCGCCGCTTCGCTCGCGAGGCGGCCGGGCGCTGGCCCGCGACACCGCCGCTGGCGATCGTCTTCGCGCTGGTCAATGCCTCGGCACAGGTCGAGGCGATCTTTTCCGAGGGCAGCCCTGCGCGCACCGCCGCGCAGCATGGATTTCGTGTCGCCGGGCTGATATCCGCCGATCTTTACGCGATGGAAACCCTGGGCCTGAAGCGGACGCGGGCTGCGGATCTGGTGGCCTATTGGCGCGCCCATGACGATTATTTCCTGACGCTCTGAGGCGCCCCGCCCCGCCCCGCTTGCCAAGCCGGGTGCCTCCATGCGACCAAGAGCGGAACGCCCACGACAGGTGCCCGCCGCCGTGCCCCCAGACGCCCCCCGAACCGAAACACCGCCCCACGCCGCGCTGCCGCTTGTCAGCCATGCGCGCAATCGGGGCCTGCCGCTGGACATGGACTGGCTGCGGACGGCCCGGGTCAACCGCCCGGCGGCCGAGCGGCGCTGCGCCAGCCTGCCCGCCTGTCGGCCGGTGACGGGGGTGCATCGGGTGGCGTGGCTGCTGCGGGCGGTCGGCCTGATCGACCTGACCACGCTGGCGGGCGATGACACGCCCGGGCGGGTGCATCGGCTCTGTGCCAAGGCCCGCCAGCCGGTGCGCGCCGATCTGCTGGACGCGCTGGGGGTGGACGGGCTGACCACCGCGGCGGTCTGCGTCTATCACGAGATGATCGCGCCCGCGCTGGACGCGCTGCGGGGCTCGGGCATTCCGGTGGCGGCGGTGTCCACGGGGTTTCCCGCGGGGCTGTCGCCGATGGCCACGCGGCTGGCCGAGATCGAGGCATCGGTGGCGGCGGGGGCCGCGGAAATCGACATCGTGATTTCGCGCCGCCATGTGCTGCTGGGCGACTGGGCCGCGCTTTACGACGAAGTGGCCGCCTTTCGCGCGGCCTGTGGCCCGGCGCATCTGAAGACGATCCTTGCCACGGGCGAGTTGGGGACCTTGACGAATGTCGCGCGCGCAAGCCTTGTGTGCATGATGGCGGGGGCGGATTTCATCAAGACCTCGACCGGCAAGGAACCGGTGAACGCCACCCTGCCCGTCGGCCTGACCATGCTGCGCGCGATCCGCGCCTATCACGCAGCCACCGGCCAGCGGGTCGGGTTCAAGCCCGCGGGCGGGATTTCCACGGCGAAGGAGGCGCTTGTCTGGCTCGCGCTCATCAAGGAGGAACTGGGGGATCGCTGGCTGTCGCCCGACCTGTTCCGCTTTGGCGCCTCGTCGCTTCTGGGCGATATCGAGCGACAGATCGAACAGCATGTCACCGGCGCCCCTTCGGCCGCGTGGCGGCATCCGATGGGGTGACGGGATGAGCGTTTCCGAGCTGATGCAGACGATGGACTATGGCCCCGCCCCCGAAAGCCCGGCCGAGGCGCTTGACTGGCTGGCGGGGCACGGGAACCGGTTCGGGCTGTTCATCGCGGGCCGGATCACCGAGCCGCGCGCGGGGGTCGAGGCGCGGAACCCCGCCACGGGCGAGGGGCTGGCGATGCTGACCGCCGCGACCCCCGGAGAGTTGGAGGACGCCGTGGCCGCCGCGCGCCGGGCGCAGCCGAAATGGGCCGGGCTGGGCGGGGCGGCGCGGGCGCGGCATCTGCGCACGCTGGCCCGGCTGATCCGCCAGCGCGCCCGCCTGATCGCGGTGCTGGAGACGCTGGACAGCGGCCAGCCGATCCGCGAAAGTCGCGAGATGGGCATGGCGCTGGCCGAGCGGCACTTCCACCACAATGCGGGGCTGGCGCAGCTTCTGGAGCAGGACTTGCCCGGCCAGGTGCCGCTGGGCGTCTGCGGTCTGATCCTGCCCTCGACCCTGCCCTTCGTGATGCTGGCCTCGATGGCCGCGCCCGCGCTTGCGGCGGGGAACACGATTGTTCTGAAACCGGCCGAACGGACCTCGCTGGGCGCGCTGCTGTTTGCCGATCTTGCGCGCGTGGCGGGGCTGCCCAGGGGGATCGTCAATGTCGTGACCGGCGGCGTGGCGGTGGGCGAGGCGATGGTGGCCCATCTCGGGATCGACGGGATCGGGTTTGCCGGGTCGGCCGGGGTCGGGCGGGCGATCCGGGCGGCGACGGCGGGCAGCGGCAAGGCGCTGGGGCTGCATCTGTCGGCCAAGCCGCCGGTGATCGTTTTCGAGGATGCCGATCTGGATGCGGCGGTCGAAGGCGCGGTCGAGGCGATGTGCAGCCGTGGCCCAGCGGGCGGTGCGGGGGCGCGGCTGATCCTTCAGGAGGGGATCGCGGGGGATTTCCTTGCGCGGCTGAAGGCGCGGATGGCGGGGCTGCGGCTGGGCGATCCGCTAGACAAGTGCACCGATATCGGCGCGCTGATCGACACAGGCCAGCGCGACCATGTGGCCGCGCTGGTGGCCGAAGGGGCGGCGGAGGGCGATCTGTTCCAGCCCGATGGCACGCTGCCCGAACGGGGGGCGTTCCATCCGCCGACGCTGGTCTCGGGGCTGGCCCCGGCCTCGCGGCTGATGCAGGCAGAGGTTTTCGGCCCCGTGCTGGTCTCGACTACCTTCCGCACGCCGACCGAGGCGGTGCAACTGGCCAATGACGCCCGCCATGGGCAGGTGGCAAGCGTCTGGTCCGAGAGCATCACCTTGGCGCTGGACGTGGCGCCGAGGCTGGCGGCGGGGATCGTCCGGGTGAACGGGGCGAATCCGGTCGATGCGGCCGGATTCGGCGGCCTGGACGGGCTGACCGCGTATCTGCGGCCCGAGCGACGGGGGAAAAGGTTGAAACCGCCCGCCCCGCCCCGGCAAGGCGATCCGCTGGCACGGGCCGAAAGGCTGTGGATCGGGGGCAGGCGGGTACCGCCAAGCGGTGGGCAGGCGCGCGCGATCCATGAGCCGCGCGGGCAGGTGATCGGCCATGTGGGGCTGGCCACGCGCGAGGATGTCCATGCCGCGGTGGCGGCGGCGCGCAAGGCACAACCGGGATGGGCGGCGCAGGGCGCGCAGGCCCGCGCGAATGTGCTTTGCACCCTCGCCGAGACCCTTTCCGAGCGAGCGGCCGAGGTCGCGGACCTGCTGCGGACGATGACCGGGGGACCCGGCGCAAAGGCCGAGGTGGCGCAAAGTGTCGAACGGCTGTTAGCATGGGCCGGGCGCGCCGGGACGCAGGCGGGCGAGATCAGGCCGGGGCCGATCCGCGGCACGGCGCTGGCGATGGCGGTGCCGGTTGGCGTGATCGGCGCGCTTTGCCCGGACGAAGCGCCGCTTCTGGGCCTTGTCTCGGTGCTGGCGCCCGCGATCGCGATGGGCAATGCCTGCGTGCTGGTCCCCTCGGAGCCCTGCCCGCTGACAGCGACGGCGTTCTGCGAGGTGCTGGAGGCATCGGACCTGCCGGGGGGTGTGGTGAACCTGCTCACCGGGGCGCATGCCGCGCTGGCCGAGCCGCTGGCCGCGCATATGGATGTCGATGCGGTCTGGTGCTTCTCGTCCACGGACCTGTCCGCCGGGATCGAGCGCGCGGCGGCGGGCAACCTGAAACGGAGCTGGGTCAATCACGGACGCGCCCGCGACTGGTGGGGCGCGCAGGGCGAGGGCCGCGCGTTCCTGCGCGCGGCCACCGATGTCAGGACGATCCTGATCCCGTGGGGGGCCTGAGCGCTACCGCCCGCCCCCGCCGAACAGACGGCGCAGGACCGCCCCGGCGCGGCTGTCCGGGTCGTCGATCAGCGGTTCGATCCGGCTCTCCTTGAACCGGGCAACCAAGGTCCAGACCCACGCCGCGAAGACCGCGAGGCTGAACAGGACGGCGATGTTGAACCACGGGATGATGAACTCGTCCGGGCCCTCGGCGGGGCGCACGGCGACCGCGTTGGGGTAGATCGAGAAATATTCGTTGCGCCAGCCGTAATGGGTGATCACCACCCATCGCGGGTTGTCCTTGGTCGAGATCAGGTCCCGCGCAATGGCCTGAAGATTCGAGGTGTTGATCTTGAAATAGGGCGGCCAGCCCCAACCGGTATCCTCGTTGCGATAGACCATCGGCTTGCCGTTGGGGCGAAAGGTCTCGATGAAATGCACGTCGCGACTGGCGACGCCGTCCGCCGATCCGGGCGCCGAGCCCGACCAGAAGATCGAGTTGTCGCCGAACTCGATCCGGCGAATCTCGGTATTGATGATGCGCACGACGTCGTGCTGGGGCAGCGTGTAGTGCAGGAAGGAAAAGACCAGCGCGGCGATCACCGCAAGGAAGGTCCATTTGACGTAAACCATCGCAGCCTCACGTATAATTGACGATGTAGACGATCGTGCCGACCACGATCATTGGAATGATGTAGACCCCGAGGATCAGCCTGCGCCGCAGCGAGCGGTCATACAGGGCAAGCCCCTCGCGGACGAAGGCGTCGCGGTCACCCGTGCCGATCTTCTCGTCCCAGTGGCGCCGCAGCTTCCGGCGACGCATGGCGCGGGAATAGAGCAAGACGGAAACATAGACCACCGTCAGGACGACGAACCCCATCAGAAGGAAGCGCAGCAGGGCGATCATCTCGGCCCCCCTCGGCCGTAGGATAACGGGTCAGCTTCTTGCGTTCGGATATAGGCGCATCGGATGGGTTTTGCACCGTGCCGCAACGCCGCGGCGCGACGATCTGGTGGCGCTGACGCAGGCATGGGTCCGCATCCCGACGCTGAACCCGCCGGGGCGGAACTATCGCGGGATCTGCGAATTCCTTGCCACTTGGCCGGCGGCAAAAGGGTTTGGCGTCGAGATGATCCGCGCCGCGGGCGCACCGGCCGACAGCGACGCGCATCCGCGCTGGAACCTGATCGCCCGGCATGAGGGCGCGGAACCCGGGGAATGCGTGCATTTCAACGGCCATCACGATGTCGTCGAGGTCGGCTATGGCTGGAGCGTCGATCCCTTTGGCGGCGAGGTTCGGGATGGCCGCGTCTATGGCCGGGGCGCCTGCGACATGAAGGGGGGCATCGCCGCGGCCGTGATCGCCGCCGAAGCCTTTGTCGAGACCTGCCCGGATTATCGCGGCGCGGTCGAGATCAGCGCCACGGCGGACGAGGAATCGGGCGGCTATGGCGGTGTCGCGTGGCTCGCCGAACGCGGCTGGTTCGACCCCGACCGGGTGCAGCATGTCATCATCCCCGAACCGCTGAACAAGGACCGCATCTGCCTGGGCCATCGCGGCGTCTGGTGGGCCGAGATCGAGACGCAGGGGCGCATCGCCCATGGCTCGATGCCGTTTCCCGGCGATTGCGCGGTGCGCCACATGGGCGCGGTGATCGCCGAGATGGAAGAGACGCTGTTCCCGCTGCTCGCAGGCCGGCAGACCGCGATGCCGGTGGTGCCCGAAGGGGCGCGGTCCTCGACGCTGAACATCAACGCGATCCATGGCGGCGAGCCGGAACAGGAACCCGGCTATACCGGCCTGCCCGCGCCCTGCGTGCCCGACCGCTGCCGCATCGTGATCGACCGGCGCGTGCTGATCGAGGAGGACATCGCCGAGGTCGCCAAGCTGATGGAACGGGTCAAGGCCCGTCGGCCGGGCTTTGCCTACGAGATCCGCAAGTTGTTCGAGGTGGTGCCGACCATGGCCCCGCGCGATGCTCCGGTGGTGACGACCGTGGCGCAGGCGATCACGCATGTGCTGGGCCGGGCGCCCGATTTCGTCGTCTCGCCCGGCACCTATGACCAGAAGCATATCGACCGGATCGGGCGGCTGAAGAACTGCATCGCCTATGGGCCGGGGATCCTGGACCTGGCGCATCAGCCCGACGAATGGGCGAGCATCGACGACATGCTGGACAGCGCGCGGGTGATGGCGCGGGTGCTGGGGATGCTGCTGCTGCGGTGACGGACCGGCGGCGGGTCGCAAGGGGGGCGCTGCCCCCCGTCCTTGCGGACTCCCCCCGGGATATTTCCGGCCAGAAGAAGAAGGGGGCGCGGGGTCAGTGGGCCGGGGCGTTGACCGGGTCGAGCAACGTGCGCCCGCCATCGACCGTCAGGATCTGGCCGGTGATGAACTGCGCGCCGTCGGAGGAAAGGAACTGCACCGTCTCGGCCAGTTCGGCGGGCTTGGCGATACGGCCGAGCGGGGTGTGGACGCGGATGTCGTCGCGGTATTCGGCGTGATCCTTGAGCACACCTTGCAGGCTGGCCGAGAGCACCGAGCCGAAGGCCACCGCGTTCACCCGGATCCGGTGCGGCGCGAGCGCCACCGCCATCGAGCGCGTAAGCTGGTCGAGCGCGGCGCAGCTGACCGAATAGCCCATCAGGTCGGGATGGGTGCGCCGGGCCGCGATCGAGGAGAGGTTCACGATCGTCCCCGCGCAGCCCTCGTCCAGCCCGTCCGCCTCGGCTTGGCGGATCATCCGGCGGGCGACGCATTGGCTGAGGCGCAGGCTGGTCATCAGGTTCTGCTGCAACAGCGTCTCGACCGCGTCCTGATCGGGGTCGAGCGGGTCCGAGGAGATCATCTGGCGGCTGGCATTCACAAGGATGTCGATCCGGTCGAAGGCGTCGATGGTCGCCGAGAGCAGGTTGGCGACCGTCAGCCTTTCGCGCAGGTCGCCCGCGAAATAGCGCATGTTGCCTTCGGCTTCGGTCTGCTTGCCGCATTCGTCGGTCAGGCGGTCCTCGTCGATATCAGCGAACATCACGTTGGCACCGCGATCCACGAAGTGGCGCGCGATGGCGAGGCCCACACCATTGGCTGCGCCGGTCACGATGGCGGTCTTGCCGGAGATGGAGAAGGACATGCGGTGGAACTCCTGATTCGGATGCCCAAGCTAGGCGATTTCACCGCCCCCCGCGAGCGGCGCGCCTTGGCCTGTGCCCATGCAGGACCTTGAAGCCCGCATCGCCGCCGATCTCGTGGGTCTCGACGAAGAGCGCGGCAAGGTCGCGTTCATAGGGCAGATGGCGGTTGGCGACGACGAAGGCCTGCCCGTGCGGCGCGAGCAGGCGGGCGGCGGCGGCAAGGAAGGCGCGGCCAAGGCCCGGATCGGCGATGCGCGCGGCATGGAAGGGCGGGTTGGCCAGCACGATGTCGAAGGGCGCATCGGGGGCGAAGGCGGTGGCGTCGGCCCAGTGGAAGCGGGCGCGCGGGTCGGGGACATTGGCGCGCGCGCAGGACAGGGCGGCGTGGTCGGCCTCGACAAGGTGCATCTCGGCGATCTCGGGATGGGCCGGGAGCGCCTCGCCCGCCAGGTATCCCCAGCCTGCGCCCAGATCGGCCACGCGCCCCTTGAGCCTGGCGGGAAGGGCGGCGAGCAGCAGCGCCGAGCCCCGGTCCACCCCGTCCGCCGAGAAGACGCCCGGCGCGGTGCGGTAGCGGCCTTCGATCAACGCCCCCTCGCCCGGGCGCCACGCGGCGAAGGCGGCCGGATCCGCGGTCAGCGCGAAGCATTTGCCATGGGCCTTGGCGAAGGGTGCCGTGACATCCGCCCCCTGCCCCTTGATCGCCCTGAACAGGCTGCCGACCCCGTCGGTCCTGTCACCATCCACGATCACCGGCCCGCCGCCGGTCAGGGCCAGCGCCTCGGCGATCCAGGCGCGGGCCAGCCCCTTGGCGCGCGGCACCACGACCATGGCGGCGGCGAAATCGCCCGTGGGGGACACGACCACGTCCCAGCCGCGCCCGGCCCAGGCGTCGTGATCGGGGGCGAAGCCCTGCACGATCTGCACCCGGTCCTTCGGCAGCGCCGAGAGATCCGCGGCCGCCAAGGGACCGAAGACCACAATGCGGCCGGTTTCGGGCAAGGCGACCGCGCCGCTGTGCAGCGCAAGGGTCAGGCGGGCATCGGGCATGAGGTGCTTTCCGGAATGCGGGCGCGCGGCCCTATTCCTTTTCCATGGTGCATTGCAGCGGGTGCTGGTGGCGGCGGGCGAAATCCATCACCTGCGCGACCTTGGTCTCGGCCACCTCGAAGCTGAAGACGCCCACCACCGCGACGCCCTTCTTGTGCACGACCAGCATCAGCTCGAAAGCCTGCGCATGGGTCATGCCGAAAAAGCGTTCCAGGACATGCACGACGAATTCCATCGGGGTATAGTCATCGTTCAGCAGCAGCACCTTGTAGAGCGGCGGGCGCTGGGTCTTGGGGCGCGTCTTGGTGATGACTCCGGTCTCGCCTTCGGGGGCGTCGCCCTTGTCGGCCATCATGCGAGGGTCGGTGGTCACGGCGGCCCGTCTCCGGCAAATCGGGTGGTGTTCGGCTTGGGCCTCTTTATATATGCGGGCCGGCCCGTCTGAAAAGGGTCGAGCATGGGGGCGGGCGCGGGATGTCCAGGGCGATCACGACAATCGGGTTCGATGCCGACGACACGCTCTGGCAGAACGAGCGGTTCTTCCGCATGACGCAAGAGCGATTCGCCGCCTTGCTGGCAGATTACACCGAGGCCGACCGGCTGATGGAGCGGCTGATGGCGGCCGAGATGCGCAACCTTGGCCATTACGGATTCGGCATCAAGGGCTTCGTTCTGTCGATGATCGAGACCGCGATCGAGGTGACCGAGGACCGGGTGCCCGCCAGCGTGATCCGCGAATTGCTGGCGGCGGGGCAGGAGATGCTACGCCATCCGATCGAGCTGATGCCCGAGGCGCGGGAGGCGGTCGAGGCATTGGCGGCAGATCATCGCATACTCATGATAACAAAGGGCGATCTGCTGGACCAGGAGCGCAAGCTGGCGCAGTCGGGGCTGGGCGATCTGTTCGATGGGGTCGAGATCGTGTCGGACAAGACCGCGCCGCGCTATGGGACGATCTTTGCCCGCCATGGCGACGGGGCAAGCCGCGCGGCGATGGTGGGCAACTCGCTGCGCTCGGACGTGATTCCCGCGATCGAGGCGGGCGCCTGGGGCGTGTTCGTGCCGCATGAGCTGACCTGGGAGCTGGAACATGCCGAGCCGCCACGGGGCCATGCCCGGTTTGCCGAATTGCAACATCTGGGCGAATTGCCTGCCCTGATCGCGGCGCTTGGCTGAGGCCGAGAGGCAGGGATTGTTGCATGCGGGTCGGCCGACGCGATATCTCGATCAACCTTTGTTAAACCCGCAAACTCCCCGGAAACGGGGTATTTTCCGGTGTCGAAGGCTGTGCTAGGCTTAGCGCAGAAACGATCGCCCACCGTAAAAATCCGGGCGACGCGAGGCAGTGAAAAGGCAACAGCCGTGCAACGTTCGGGGCAGTACGTCCGGCGCATATTCGTCATATCGTTCATCGCGTTCGCGATGGCATTCATGACATCCGGGGCGCGCGCCGCGCCCTACGCGGCCATGGTGATCGACGCGCGGTCGGGCGAGGTTCTGCACGCGCAGAATGCCGATACCCGGTTGCATCCGGCCTCGCTGACCAAGATGATGACGCTTTATATCGTCTTCGAGGCAGTGCAGAACGGCGAGATCGGCCTGGACGATTACGTCACCATCTCGCGCAAGGCGGCGTCCGAGCCGCCCTCGAAGCTGGGGCTGAAAGCGGGCCAGAGGATCCAGTTGCGCTATCTGATCCGCGCGGCATCGGTCAAATCAGCCAATGATGCAGCCACCGCCCTGGCCGAGGCGATAGAGGGGTCCGAGGCGGCCTTTGCCCGGCGGATGAACCGCACGGCCAAAGCGATGGGCATGAGCCGCACCACGTTCCGCAATGCCCATGGCCTGACGCAGGAGGGGCACCTGTCCACGGCGCGGGACATGACGACGCTGGGGCGCAACCTGTTCTATCACTACCCGCAATATTACAACCTGTTCTCGCGCGAGAGCACGCATGCGGGGATCGCAACTGTGTCGAATACCAATCGCCGCCTTCTGGCCAGTTATCGCGGCGCCGACGGGATCAAGACCGGCTATACCCGCGCGGCGGGGTTCAACCTGGTGGCCTCGGCCGATCGGGGCGGCAAGCGGATCATCGCGACCGTGTTCGGCGGCGCCTCTCCGGCAAGCCGCAATGCCAAGGTGGCCGAACTGCTGGACCTCGGGTTCCGGAAGGCGCCCAACCGCGTTGCGCAGCGCACGCCGGCGCGGCCTGCCTATGCCGGCAAGATCGGGCCGGGAGGGAACGAGGGCGGCACGGCTCTTGCCTCGATGCGGCTGACCTCATCGCCGCGCCCGCTGAACCGTCCGAGCGTGCAACCGCCTGCGGAGGTGATCGCCGCGGTCGTCGAGAGCGTCGAAAGCGTGCTGGAGGCGGCACAGGCCGAACTGGCGGTTGCGGCGGCCGAGGCCGCGCCCGCGCCGAGCCCGGCGCCGAGCATCGCACCCCGCGCCCGGCCCAAGGCGATCATGCTGGCCGCAACCGCAGCCACCACGCCCCCGCCGAAGCCGAGGCCCGCCGCCGCCGACCCCGGTGGGCAGGAGGTCGTCACCCGGCTGTCATCGTCGGGTGGGCGGATGTGGGGCATCAATGTCGGACGCTACGGGTCACGCAACCAGGCCGAGCGGATCCTGCTGAGAACCGCGTTGCAGGAGATCGGCGCCTTGGATTCCGCGCTGCGCAAGGTGGTGCAGAGCAACCGGGGTTTCGAGGCTAATTTCGTGGGCATGACCGAGGAAGAGGCCGCAATGGCCTGCCGCCGGTTGCAGGCCCAGGGGTCGGAATGCAACCCGATCGGCCCGCAATCCTGACCCGCCGGGCGATCCGCCACCCGCCTGCAACGCATGACTTGCATCACGACGCCGAGCTTGTGGTTATGCCGAAGGCCCGGGCGAGCTGATCCGTTCCGGCACGCCTGCGGGCATCGGGCCGCTGGTGGCGGGCAATGTCTGCACGGTCGGGATCGACGGGCCCGGCGGGGTTTGGGCCCGCATCGCCTGACGCTCAGGGCCTGGGCTGGTCGTCCCAGTCCTCGTTGAGGATGCGCCGCGAGTCGCCTTCGGGGTCTTCGTATTGGCGATGTTTCAGCGCCCAGAAAAAGGCCGCAAGCCCCAGACCGCCCAGGAACAGCGCGATCGGGATGAGGAAGGCAAGAACCTCCATCGCGCCTACCTCAGCCGCAAGGCGTTCAGCGACACGGAGACGGAACTGAGCGACATCGCCAGCGCCGCCCAGAGCGGGGTGCACAGGCCCAGAAGCGCGACCGGCACGAAGACCGCGTTGTAAAGGCCCGACTGCCAGAAATTCTGGCGGATGCGGCGGGTCGAGACCCGGGCCATGCGCACCGCATCGGCAATCGGGGCGATGTCGCGGCCCAGCAGCACCATGTCGGAGGCCGCCCGCGCCGCATCCAGCGCCGAGGCCGGCGAGATCGAGACATGCGCAGCCGACAGAGCCACCGTGTCGTTCAGCCCGTCGCCCACCATCAGCACGCGATGGCCCTGGTCCTGCAACGCGGCGATCCTGGTGGCCTTTTCCTCGGGCAGCGCGTTCGCCTGCCAGTTCTCGATCCCCAGCCTGCGCGCCATGGCCCCGACCGCGGCCGTGACATCGCCCGAGATCAGCCAGACCGCCTTGCCCTGTGCCCGCAGCGCCTGCACGACCTGTTCTGCGCCGGGGCGCAGCGCATCGGTGAAGGTGAAGCTGCGGGTTTCCTCGCCAAGCGACAGATAGGCGCCGGTGGTCGCGGCATGGGTGGCGCCGACCCAGCCTGCGCGGCCCAGTTTGACGGGCTGGCCCTGCCATGTCCCCTGCACCCCGTAGCCCGGCGCCTCGCGCAGATCGGAGATCTCGGCGGGACGCACCCCGCGCGCCTGCAACGCCTCGGCCAGGGCGCGCGCCAGCGGGTGCGAGGACGCCCCGGCCAGCGCGAGCGCGACGCTCGGCGCCTGTTCGGGATGGGCGTCGAGATTGTCGGGAACCGGCGCGCCCATGGTCAGCGTGCCGGTCTTGTCGAAGACGACGGTATCGACCTCGGCCAGCCGCTCCAGCGCGGTGCCGTCCTTGATCAGCAGCCCCTTGCGGAACAGCCGACCGCTGGCCGCGGTCACCACGGCCGGGACCGCAAGGCCCAGCGCGCAGGGGCAGGTGATGATGAGCGTGGCGATGGCGACATTGACCGAAAGCCGCAGATCGCCGCCCGAGAACCACATCCAGACGAAGAAGGCCCCCAGCGACAGGAGCGGGATCGTCGGCGCATAGGCGCGCGCGGCGCGGTCGGCCAGCGTGGTGTAGCGGGTGCGGGCCGATTCCGCCGCGGCCACCAGATCGGCCATGCGATGCAGCGAGCTGTCGCGCCCCGCCGCCGTCACGCGCACGGTCAGCGGCCCGGTCAGGTTGACCTCGCCCGCGCTGAGCTGCGCGCCTTCGGCGGTCACCACCGGCAACGTCTCGCCGGTCAGGAGCGAGCGGTCCACCTCGGACCGGCCTGCGGTCACGACGCCGTCCACCGGCACCCGGCCGCCGGGGCGGACCAGCACCAGATCGCCCACCGACAGCTGGGACACCGGGACCGTCTGCTCGGCGCCATCGCTCAGCCGGATCGCGCGGGGCACTTCCAGTGCAGCCAGTTCCTGGGCCGCGGACCGGGCCAGCGCGCGGGCGCGGTGGTCCAGATAGCGGCCGATCAGCAGGAAGAAGGTCAGCATCAGCACCGCCTCGAAATAGGCGTGCTCCCCCGATTTCAGCGTTTCGTAAAGCGAGATCGCGACCGTAAGCACCAGCGCCAGCGCGATCGGGCCATCCATGTTCAGCCGCCCCGCCCGGAGCGCGCCCAGCACCGAGCGGAAGAAGGGCTGCCCGGCAAAGGCCACGGTGGGGATCGCGATCAGGGCCGAGATCAGGTGGAACATGTCGCGCGTGGCGTCCGACGCCCCGGCCCAGACCGCCACCGACAGGATCATGATGTTCATCATCGCGAACCCGGCCACGCCGACGCGCATCAGCAGGTCGCGGCCCTGCCGATCGGTCTCGGTCATCGACAGCACGCCCGGGTCAAGCTCGTGCGCCTCGTAGCCCGCGCGGCGCAGCCGCTCGATCAGCGCGGCGGCGGTGACCTCGGGTTCGGCATCGACGCTGACGCGCTTCAGCGTCAGGTTCACCCGCGCCGAGCGCACGCCCTCGGCCTGCGACAGCGCGCGTTCGACCGTGCCGATACAGCCCGCGCAGTGGATGGTCGGCAGCGACAGCAGCAGGCGCGCGCCCTTGGGCATCGCCGCCGCCTCGGCCGCTGCGGGGGCAGCGGCGCAGGCTGGACAGGCCGAGGGAGTCTGACGCAGCGCGGCCTCCATGACCTAGCCCCGGACGTAAAGCTGCAACCGCTGACGGAACAGCGTGCCATCCGCCGCGCGCGCCTCGAGACGCACGGTCCAGTAGCCGGGGCCCAGGCCCATCGGTGCCGCGAAGGCGCCGTTGTAATAGGCCAGCTCGGGCGCACGGTCATCGCGGTTGCTGGTCGCCCGGCCGATCGTCACCTCGACCTCGGGCGCGCGCACGGGCAGGCCGTCGGCATCGGTGAAACGCAGCAGGAACAGCCCGGCCGCGGCATCGTAGTCGGCCGCCACGCTCCAGCCCAGCGCCTGTTGCGCCTCGCGCATCTCGTCGAAATGCTGGCTGGCGACATAGGAGTTCTGGACCTCGAGGCCGGGGAAGGTGCTGACCGCCTTGAAGGCGAGCAGCAGGTTCACGCCGATCACCACCGTGAAAAAGGACACAATGATGATCAGGACCTTGCGGCCGGTCAGTTCCCTTGTGCTCATGGCCCTGTCTTTCCGTTGAAGATGGTGTCGTTAAAGGCCCGCTCGGCGGCGGCAAGGTCTTCCAGCCACAGCCGGATGGGCGTGCTCTGGGCGGTCGCCGGGGCGCTGCCCGGGGGGGCGATGACATAGACGCGCTTGAGCTCGGTCGCGTCCGGCGCAACGGTGAACACGCCATCCTCGGCACCCTCGATCTCGATCCTGAACTTGTCGCCCGGCGTGACGGAGATCGAGAAGTCGCGCGCCTCGCCCTGCATGTTGCGCACCCGCACCTCGTAGGCGTTACGGATCGAGCCGTCGGACAGTGTCACGAAGGTCGGGTTGCGGATCGGCGCCACCGTCAGGTCGATATCCGAGCGCACGAACAGCGCGACCATCAGCCCCACGCCGACCGCCGACCAGAGTGCGGTGTAAAGGATCGTCCGGGTGCGGAAGACATGGGTCCAGATCGAACGGGGCTTTTCGCCCGCCCGTTCGCGCGACTCGTCCGACAGGGCCATGTAGTCGACCAGCCCGCGCGGCTTGCCGATCTTCTCCATCACCTCGTCGCAGGCGTCGATGCACAGCCCGCAGGTGATGCAGGCCAGTTGCTGGCCGTCGCGGATGTCGATGCCCATGGGACAGACATTCACACAGGCATGGCAGTCGATGCAATCGCCCAGCACCTCGGCGCCCTCTGCCTTGCGATGCTTGCCGCGCGGCTCGCCCCGCCATTCGCGATAGCCGATGGTGATCGTGTCCTCGTCCATCATCGCGGCCTGGATGCGCGGCCAGGGGCACATGTAGATGCAGACCTGTTCGCGCATGAACCCGCCCAGGATCAGCGTGGTCAGCGTCAGCACCAGGATCGTCGAATAGGCGACCGGATGGGCCTGAAGCGTGATCAGGTTCCACAAGAGCGTCGGCGCGTCGGCGAAGTAGAACACCCAGGCGCCGCCGGTGGCGACCGAGATCAGCAGCCACAGCGTCCATTTGGTCAGCCGCAGCCGCGTCTTGTGGACATCCCATCTGGCGTTCCACAGCTTGACGCGCTTGTTGCGGTCGCCCTCGATCCAGCGTTCGGTCAGGATGAAGAGGTCGGTCCAGACCGTCTGCGGGCAGAAATAGCCGCACCACACCCGGCCCAGCGCCGAGGTGAACAGGAACAGCCCCAGCCCCGCCATGATCAGAAGCCCCGCAACGAAATAGAACTCGTGCGGCCAGATCTCGATCCAGAAGAAGAAGCGCCGGTTGGCCAGGTCGATCAGCACCGCCTGGTCGGGCAGGTTCGCCCCCCGGTCCCAGCGCACCCAGGGAAGCAGATAATAGAGCCCGAGGCAGATCGCGAGAAGCCACCATCTGATGGTGCGGAACCTGCCCGAGACGCGGCGCGGGAAGATCGGTTCGCGGGCGACGTAAAGGCGCTCGGGGGGTTGTTCTGTCGAGCTCACGGGCTCACTCCGTTCGGGCTGCAGGCCCGGCCGGCCGGTCGCGCCGCGCCACAGGAACCTGCATCTGTTCTAACTAGACCTTGTGCCGGGCGATTGAAAGCGTCCGCCCGTTCACATTGCGGGCCGCGGCCGGGCCGAATCAGCGGACCCCTCGCCTGAGAACCGGAAAAGTGCCAAACTGTGCGCAGACGAACAGTCGTGTCTCACCTGGCGCGCTGGACGGGTTCGGGGGGATGGGCGAGGATGAACACCGGCCCCCGTGGAAACGCGCGAACAGGATGGGGGCCGGTGCCATCGACCGGGGGCCTTGCGGCCCCCGGAAGACGTTGATCTCACTCGCCCCCGCCAAGCTGATGGACATAGGTCGCAACCGCACGCCGGTCGGCCTCGCTCAGGCGTTCCTGGTGGCTCGGCATGACGCCGAAGCGCGCGTAGAACACCGTTTCGGTCAGCGTCTCGACACTTCCGCCGTAAAGCCAGATCGCGTCCGTCAGATTGGGCGCGCCCTGATAGCGGTCACCGGTTCCATCATCCATGTGGCACGAGGCACAATTGTATAGAAACACCTCTTCGCCATCGCTTGCCAATGCGGCATCATGTTCCTGTCCCGAAATTTTTCGGACGTAATGCACGACCTGCCCGATTTCCTCGTCGGTCAGCAACTCGTCCACGCCGAAGGCCGGCATCTGGGACCAGCGCGCATCCGGATCGTCCTCGTTGCGGATGCCGTGGGTGACGGTGGTATAGATTTCCTCGAGCGCGCCACCCCAGAGCCAGTCATCGTCCAGAAGGCTGGGATAGCCCGCCGCCTGCACGCCCGCCGCACCCGAGCCATGGCACTGGGCGCAGAAGGTACGGAACACCGCGGCCCCGCCCTGCGCGGCGTAGTTGTAAAGGTCGGGATCGGCGCGGATCACCTCGGGGTCCAGTTCCACCTCGATCAGACGCGCCACCAGATCGGCGTTCGCCCCCTGGAACTGCTCGATCTCACGCGCCACCTCGGCCCGGGTCGAATAGCCCAGAAGGCCCGGCGTCGCGCCCGATTTCAGCGGGATAGCCGGGTAAAGGACCACGTAGATCAGTGCGAAGGCGATGCAGGCATAGAACGACCAGAGCCACCAGCGCGGCAGGGGATTGTTCAACTCCTCGATGCCGTCCCAGCTATGGCCGGTGGTGCCGACCACGTCTTCGGGCAGGGATTTCTTGTCGCTCGTGCTCATGTCCGCGCCTCCTTGTGGCGGGCGGCCTCGTCCGCGCCATGGGACGGGGCGGGTTCGTTGTCATGTCGGAACGGGATGTCGGCGCTGTCACGATGCACCCGCGCGCTGCCCGGGCGCAGCGCCCAGAAGATCACACCGATGAAGAACAGCGTCAGGAACAAGAGCATCCAGCTGTCCGCGAAGGCCCGCATGGCGGTATAGGTTTCCATTGCGCCCCCCCTACCGGCTTGCATGCAGCTCGAAGGTCGAGAAATCGACCAGCGTGCCCAGCATTTGCAGATAGGCGATCAGCGCATCCATTTCCGAGATGCCCGGCTTGCCATCGAAATTGCGCACCTGCGCGCCGGGATAGCGTTCCAGCAGCGCGTCGGCGCCATCCGAGAACGGGTCGATCTGGGCTTTGAAATCCGCCACCGCGTTCTCGATCATCTCGTCGGTATAGGGCACGCCGACCATGCGGTGAACGCGCAGCTTGTCCGCGATCCCCTGCGGGTCGATCATCCGGTTCTCGAGGAAGCCGTATTTGGGCATGATCGATTCCGGCACCACAGATTGCGGGTCGCGCAGGTGCTGGACATGCCAGTCGTCCGAGTAGCGCCCGCCGACGCGGGCGAGGTCGGGCCCCGTCCGCTTGGACCCCCACTGGAACGGGTGGTCATACATCGACTCCGCCGCCAACGAGTAATGCCCGTAGCGTTCGACCTCGTCGCGCATCGGGCGGATCATCTGGCTGTGGCAGACATAGCAGCCCTCGCGGACATAGATGTCGCGCCCTTCCAGCTCCATCGGCGAGTAAGGGCGCACGCCCTCCACCTCCTCGATCGTGTTCTCGAGGTAAAAGAGCGGCGCGATCTCCACCAGACCGCCGACGGTCACCACCAGAAAGCTGAACACCAGAAGCAGCGAGGCGTTCTTCTCAATGATCTTGTGCTTTTCGAGAATGGCCATGGCTTGCGCTCCTTATTCCGCAGGGACCGCGACGCGCGCGGGCTGACGGGCCGGCGCGGAGGTGGCGGTCTTCCAGATGTTGAAGCACATGATCAGGCCGCCGAGGACATAGAGCCCCCCGCCAATGGCACGGACCACATACATCGGGAACTTGGCGCTGACGGTGTCGGCAAAGCTGTTGACCAGGAAGCCCTGGGCATCGACCTCACGCCACATCAGCCCTTCCATGATGCCCGACACCCACATCGAGGCGGCGTAGAGCACGATCCCGATGGTCGCGAGCCAGAAGTGCCAGGAGACCAGCGCGGTCGAGTAGAGCCGCTCCTTGCCCCAGAGCCGCGGCGCGAGGAAGTAGAGCGCGCCGAAGGTGATCATGCCGTTCCAGCCCAGCGCGCCGGAATGGACGTGGCCGATGGTCCAGTCGGTGTAGTGCGACAGCGAGTTGACCGCCTTGATGGACATCATCGGCCCCTCAAAGGTGGACATGCCGTAGAAGCCCACGGCCACCACCATCATCCGGATCACCGGGTCGGTGCGCAGCTTGTCCCGGGCCCCCGACAGCGTCATCAGGCCGTTGATCATGCCGCCCCAGGAGGGCATCCACAGCATGATCGAGAACACCATGCCCAGCGTCGAGGCCCAGTCGGGCAGCGCGGTATAGTGCAGGTGGTGCGGACCGGCCCAGATATAGAGGAAGATCAGCGCCCAGAAGTGGATGATCGACAGTTTGTAGCTGTAGACCGGGCGCTCGGCCTGCTTGGGCACGAAATAGTACATCATGCCCAGGAAACCCGCGGTCAGGAAGAAGCCGACCGCGTTATGGCCATACCACCACTGGGTCATGGCGTCCTAAACGCCGGCGAAGACCTGCACCGACTTCGACCCGAAGAACGAGACCGGCACACTGAGGTTGTTGACGAGATGCAGCATCGCGACGGTCACGATGAAGGACAGGTAGAACCAGTTCGCGACGTAGATATGGGGCTCCTTGCGACGGAAGATCGTGCCCAGGAAGATCGCCAGGTAGACCACCCAGACGATCGTCAGCCACCAGTCGACATACCATTCCGGCTCGGCATATTCCTTGGACTGGGTAGCGCCCAGCACATAGCCCGACGCGGCCAGGACGATGAAGAGCTGGTAGCCCCAGAACACGAACCAGGCGGCATTGCCGCCCCAGAGCCGCGCGGCACTGGTGCGCTGGACCACATAGAACGAGGTCGCGATCAGGGCGTTGCCGCCGAAGGCGAAGATCACCGCCGAGGTGTGAAAGGGCCGCAGCCGACCGAAGTTCAGGTGGTCCTGCGCTCATTCGAAATTGAGCGCGGGAAAGGCCAGCTGGCTGGCGATGAAGGTGCCCGCGACAAAGCCGATCACCCCCCAGAATGCCGTTGCGATGACGCCCGCGCGGACGACATCGTCCATGTAACCCGTGTCGGGCACCGGTTTCGGGTCGCCGGTGCGCCGCACTGTCCACAGAAACAGGCCCGCCGCGACCAGCATCACGATCACCGCATGCACCTGATATGCGAAGTCGCGCGCATAGCTCGCCGCGATCGCGGCACAGACCGCGATGACGCCATAGACGGCGATCTTGACGTAGTCCCACATTGGAAGTCCCTTCGTCTCATCCGGCCGATTCCCGGCGGCCGTCTCCCTCACGATACCGTGACGTATCCCGTTGTATGCAAAGATATACATTGATCCATGTCAAGGCTTCTTCGAACGGTTCCAAAGTCTGGTTGATCCTTGTCAAAGCCCGGCCGCCGCCCTCGGCGCTAGAGTTGCGGGCAACGTCAGGGTCGACGCGAAGGAGCAGTTCAGGTGGGTTACAAGACCATTCTCACGATCATCACGGATACCGACATCGCCCATTCGGCGCTCGAGCCCGCCATCACGCTTGCGAACCGGGAGGATGCCCATCTCGACATTCTCTGCCTGGGCGTGGACCGCACCCAGACGGGCTATTACTACGCGGGCACCAACGCCTTCATCCAGCAGGAGACGCTGTACAAGGCGCAGGAGGATTCGGCCGCGATCGAGACCGCCGTCAACAACCGGCTGGGCCGCGAGGGGATCGCCTGGGCCACCGAGGCCGCAGTTGCGCAGATCGCCGGATTGAGCCACCTGGTTGCGCAGCGCGCGCGCTATTCGGACCTGGTCGTGATGCCGCGCCCCTATGGCGAACGGCGCGGGATCGAGGACGAGGCGGCGACCGAGGCGGTGCTGTTCGACGGCCATGCACCGCTGCTGATCATGCCCGAGGACGCGGATGCCGCGGTGATCGGCCAGAAGATCGTGATCGCCTGGAACCAGAGCCACGAGGCGATGGCCGCGATCAAGCAGGCCCTGCCGTTGATGCAGCATGCGGAACTGGTGAACATCGCCATCGTCGATCCGCCGAGGCATGGCGCGGATCGGTCGGACCCGGGCGGGTCGCTGTCGCAGATGCTGTCGCGCCACGGGGTGAAGGCCGAGATCTCGGTTCTGGCCAAGACCATGCCGCGGATCTCGGACGTGCTGCAGCGCCACATCCAGGACATCGCGGCCGACATGATGGTGATGGGGGCCTATGGGCATTCGCGTTTCCGCGAGGCGATCCTGGGCGGGGCCACGCGGGACATGCTGGAGCGCACCGCGGTGCCGATCGTGATGGCGCATTGACGTGTCCGGGCGCGCGGGGCCGGGCAGCCCCCGCGCGCCCCGCCTCAGACCAGCAAGCCGCCGTCGCTATCGTCGCCCGTCTCGCCGAGCAGGCGGTCGAAATCGGGAATGGTAACGTGACGCTTGCCTTCGAGAACGATCACCCCGTCGCGCTTGAGCGCGGACATCTGTCGGCTGACGGTTTCCAGCGTCAGCCCCAGATAGTCCGCCATCGCCTCGCGCGTCAGCGGCAGGTCGAACACGATCCGGCCGCGCGGGTTGGACAGTTTCAGCGTCGCGTCGCGCCGGGCGATGATCGCTAGAAGGCTCGCGATCTTCTCGCGCGCGGTCTTGCGGCCCAGCAGCAGCATCCATTCCCGCGCCGCGTCCAGTTCGTCCAGCGTCATTTCCAGCAGGCGCTGCCCGATATGGGGCGTGCGGACCATCAGCTCTTCGAAGGGTTTCCTGCGGAAGCAGCACATGGTCAGCGCCGTCGTCGCCACCACGTCATAAGCGGCCGTCTCGCGGCCCGGGCGGCCAACGAAATCCGAGGGCAGCAGCAGGCCCACCATCTGGGTGCGCCCGTCCTCCATCGTCTGGCTGAGCGTCGCGATGCCCTCGATCACCGAGGCGACGAAATCCATCCGGTCACCCGACCAGATGACGGTCTGCCCGGCATCGTAGGTCCGGTAATACTTGACCGCCTCGAGCTGATCCAGTTCGTCGGTCTCGCAGCGGGCACAGACGGCCCGGTGCCGGATCGGGCAATCCGCGCATTCCGTCTGCGCAAGGTGGGGGTCGGTCACGGTCATTCCGCTTCCAATTTTGACTTCGATCAAGGAGCGAACCCTTGGATAAAATTAACGCTAGTGCAATGAGCACCGAATCGCAACTCACGCGTCTCGGTCTATTCGATGCGAAAGTGCCCCGCTACACCAGTTACCCGACGGCGCCGCACTTCAACGCATCGGTAGACGACGGAGACTTCGCCGGCTGGATCGACCAGATCGAGTCCGGTTCGCAGATTTCTCTGTATATCCACGTGCCGTTCTGTCGGCGGTTGTGCTGGTTCTGCGCCTGCCGGACGCAGGGAACGCGGTCCGACGCGCCGGTGCGCGCCTATCTCGAGACGCTCAAGGCCGAAGTCGAGATGCTGGGTCGGCGGCTGCCCTCGGGGGTAACGCTGTCGCGGCTGCACTGGGGCGGCGGCACGCCGACGCTTCTGGCGCCGGACATGATGAAGGAGCTGACCGAGGTCATCTTCAGGGCCGCGCCGATGCACGAAACCGGCGAGTTCTCGGTCGAGATCGACCCCAACGAGATCGACGAGGCGCGTCTGGACGTGCTCGCGGCAGCGGGGATGAACCGCGCCTCGATCGGGATCCAGGATTTCGATCCGCAGATCCAGTCGGTGATCGGGCGCATCCAGAGCTATGACGTGACCCGCGACGCGGTGGACATGATCCGCGCCCGCGGCATCCCCAGCCTGAATGCCGACATCCTCTATGGCCTGCCGCACCAGTCGAACGAACGGATCGCCGAATCGGTGCAGAAGCTGCTGTCGCTCTCGCCCGACCGGGTGGCGCTCTACGGCTATGCCCATGTGCCGTGGATGGCGCGTCGCCAGTCGATGATCCCGGCCGAGGCGCTGCCCACGCCCGAGGCGCGGCTGAAGCTTTACGAGACCGCGAAGGAACTGTTCCTGTGGGACGGCTATCGCGAGATCGGCATCGACCACTTCTCCCGGCCCGAGGACGGGCTGGCCCGCGCGCTGGATGCCGGTCGGCTGCGGCGCAACTTCCAGGGCTACACCGACGACACCGCGCCCGCGCTCATCGGGCTGGGGGCGTCCTCGATCTCGAAGTTTCCGCAGGGCTTCGCGCAGAACCTGTCGGGCACGTCGGACTATACCGCGCGCATCCGCGACGGGCGCTTTGCCACCGGGCGGGGCCATGTCTTCACGCCCGAGGACTACATGCGCTCGCGCATGATCGAGCAGCTGATGTGCGAGTTCCGCATATCGACGGCCGAGATCACCGAGACCTTCGGCATCTCGAAATCCGAACTGAACCGCATGTTCGGCGAGGTCGTCGACCAGTTCGCGGGTTTCGTGGATCTGACCAATGACGGGCTGGTGATCCTCGAGCATGGCAAGCCGCTGACCCGGATGATCGCCCGCGCCTTCGACGCCTATGATCTGTCGAAGGCGGGTCACAGTTCGGCGATCTGACCGAGACATCCGGTCCGCGCTCTGCGTGGCCCGGACCTGCGGCGGGGAAATTACACCTCGCCTGACGCCCGCAGCATCCCCCGCCGCGGGCGTTTCCCTTTTGCGCGCTCTATTGGGCGGCGGCAACCGGCACGCCAAAGGCGGCCTGCATCAGCGTGCGGGTATAGCCGCTTTGCGGCGCCTCGAAGATCGCGCGGGCCTCACCCGCCTCGACGATGTCGCCCTGCTTCATCACGATGACCTTGTGGCTGAGCGCGCGGACCACACGCAGATCGTGGCTGATGAACAGATAGGCCAGGTCGTTGCGGCGTTGCAGCTCGCGCAGCAGCTCCACGATCTGAACCTGCACCGTCATGTCCAGCGCCGAGGTCGGTTCGTCCAGCACCAGCAGGCGCGGGCGCAGGATCATGGCCCGCGCGATCGCGATGCGCTGGCGCTGCCCGCCGGAAAACTCGTGCGGGTAACGGTGCATCATCGCGGGGTCCAGCCCCACCTCGGTCAGGATCTGCGCCACTTCCTCGCGCGCGGACCGGCCAGAGCGGACGCCATGCACGCCAAGACCCTCGGCGACGATCTGCTCGACGGTCATGCGCGGGCTGAGGCTGCCGAACGGGTCCTGAAAGACGATCTGCATGTCGCGGCGAAGCGGGCGCATCTGGCGCGATTTCAGCCCGTCGATGCCGCTGCCCTGAAAGACGATCCGCCCCTCGGACGAGATCAGCCGCATGATCGCCAGCGCCAGCGTCGTCTTGCCCGAACCGGATTCGCCCACCACGCCCAGCGTCTCGCCCGCGCGCACGGAAATGTCGGCCGCGTTCACCGCCTTGACATGGCCGACGGTGCGGCGCAGGAACCCGCGCTGGACAGGGAACCAGACCTTCAACGCCTCGGTGCGGATCACTTCCGGCGCGTCGGGCTTGACCGGATCGGGGCCGCCCACCGCCTCGGCGGCCAGAAGCTTGCGGGTATAGGGGTGCTGCGGCGCGGTGAAGATGCTTTCGGTCGGGCCGGTCTCGACGATCTCGCCATCCTTCATCACGCAGACCCGGTCGGCGATGCGGCGGACCACGCCCAGATCATGGGTGATGAACAGAAGGCTCAGCCCCTCGGCGCGCTTCAACTCGGCCAGCAGTTCGAGGATCTGCGCCTCGATGGTCACATCCAGCGCGGTGGTGGGTTCGTCCGCGATCAGCAATTCCGGTCCGTTGGCCAGCGCCATGGCGATCATCACCCGCTGGCGCTGTCCGCCCGACAACTGGTGCGGATAGTCCTTGAGGCGGGATTTCGGGTCGCGGATGCCGACCTTGTGCAGCAGTTCCAGCACCCGGGCCCGCGCGGGCGCGCCGGTCAGGCCCTGATGCAGCGCAAGGCTTTCGATCAGCTGCTTTTCCAGCGTGTGCAGCGGGTTGAGCGAGGTCATCGGCTCCTGGAAGATGAAGCTGATATCGTTGCCCCGCACCGCGCGCAGCCGCGCCTCGGACGCGCCGATCAGTTCCTCGCCGCCATAGGTGATCGAGCCCGTGGCGGTCGCGCTGCCGGGCAGAAGTGCCACGGTCGAAAGCGCCGTCACCGACTTGCCCGACCCGGATTCGCCCACGATGGCCACGGTCTCGCCCCGGCCCACCTCGAAGCTGACGCCGCGCACGGCGGCAATGTCGCGCCCGTCCTGCCGGAAGCTGACCGACAAGTTCCGCACCTTGAGGACCGCGCTCATCGAAAGGTCTTTCTGGGGTCAAAGGCATCGCGCACGCCTTCGAAGATGAACACCAGAAGCGACAGCATGATTGCGAAGGTGAAGAACGCGGTAAAGCCCAGCCAGGGCGCCTGGAGGTTCTGTTTCGCCTGAAGCGTCAATTCCCCGAGCGAGGGCGCCGAGGAGGGCAGCCCGAAGCCCAGGAAGTCGAGCGAGGCCAGCGTGCCGATGGTCGCGGTAATAATGAAGGGCAGAAGCGTCAGGGTCGCCACCATGGCATTCGGCAGCATGTGGCGGAACATGATCGTGGCATTCGACACGCCCAGCGCACGCGCCGCGCGGACATATTCGAAGTTGCGCGCCCGCAGGAATTCGGCCCGCACCACACCGACCAGCGCGGGCCAGCCGAACAGCGCGGTCAGGAAGACCAGCAGCCAGAAACTGCGCCCCAGCACCGCGAACAGGATGATGATGATGTAAAGCTGCGGCGTCGAGGTCCAGATCTCGATCACCCGCTGAAAGATCAGGTCGGTGATCCCGCCAAAGAACCCCTGCACCGCGCCCGCCACGATCCCGATCACCGAGGCGATGCTGGTCACGATCAGCGTGAAGAAGATCGACAGCCGGAACCCGTAGATCACGCGCGCCAGCACGTCGCGCGCGGTGTCGTCGGTGCCCAGCCAGTGATCCGCGCTGGGCGGGGCCGGTGCGCTGCCCGAAATGTCCGAAATGGTGTTGTAGCTGTAGGGGATCAGCGGCCAGACGATGCGGCCCTGCGCGATGTCCTGCCCGTCGATCACGCCGGTCCTTGCCTCGGCGATCAGGTCCTCGGGCGTGTCCCAGCATTCCTCCAGCCCGCCGGTCAGGATCAGGCATTGCACCTCGATGTCGCGATAGACGGCTTCGGTGCGCAGATCGCCGCCAAAGGCGGTTTCGGGATAGAAGCGGTAGATCGGAAAGAAGTTCTCGCCCTGGTAGCGGACATAGATCGGCTTGTCGTTGGCGATGACCTCGGCGAACAGCGACAGGCCGAACAGGATGGCGAACAGGATCAGCGACCAATAGGCCCGGCGGTTACGCTTGAAATTCCGCCAGCGGCGCTGGTTCAGGGGGGAGAGCGCGAACATCTCAGGTCTCCCGGCTTTCGAAGTCGATCCGCGGATCGACCAGCACATAGGTCAGGTCCGAGATCAGCCCGACCAGCAGCCCGATCAGCCCGAAGGCATAGAGCGTGGCGAAGATCACCGGGTAATCCCGCGCCACCGCCGCCTCGAAGCCGAGCCGGCCGAGGCCGTCGAGCGAGAAGATCGTCTCGATGATGATCGAGGCGCCGAAGAACACGCCGACGAACATGGCCGGAAAGCCCGCGATCACGATCAGCATCGCGTTGCGGAAGACATGGCCGTAAAGGATGCGGGATTCGGTCAACCCCTTGGCCTTGGCGGTGATGACATATTGCTTGCGGATCTCGTCGAGGAACGAGTTCTTGGTCAGCAGCGTCAGCGTCGCGAAGCTGGAAATCGTCGTGGCCAGCACCGGCAAGGTGATGTGCCAGAAATAGTCGCCGATCTTGCCGAGCAGACTGAGCTCGTCGAAATTGTCCGAGGTCAGCCCCCTGAGCGGGAACCACTGGAAATAGGACCCGCCCGCGAACAGCACCAGCAGAAGCACCGCGAACAGGAAGCCCGGGACCGCATAGGCGATGATGATCGCGCCGCTGGTCCAGGTGTCGAAGGGGGTGCCGTCGCGCACCGCCTTGCGGATGCCCAGCGGAATCGAGACCAGATAGGCGATCAGCGTGGACCACAGACCCAGCGTGATCGAGACCGGCATCTTTTCCAGCACCAGATCGACCACCGCGACCGAACGGAAATAGCTCTGGCCGAAATCGAAGCGGATATAGTTCCACATCATCGTCAGGAACCGTTCCAGCGGCGGCTTGTCGAACCCGAATTCGCGCTCCAGTTCCGCGATGAACTCGGGCGGCAGGCCGCGCGCGCCCACATAGCGGTCGTCGCCGAAGCCCTGCGCCCGTTCGCCCACATCGCCGCCGCCCGCGATGCCCTGGAAGACGTCGCCCTGCCCCTCCATCCGGGCAATGATCTGTTCGATCGGGCCGCCGGGCACGAACTGGATCAGGGTGAAGTTGATGATCATGATGCCCAACAGCGTCGGGACGATCAGCAACAATCGCCGCAGGATATAGGCGCCCATGGGCTGCTCTGCCTCGTTATCTCAGCACGCCGGCGGCACGCAGCGCCGCGGCCTTTTCGGCGTTATACCACCAGAAATCGAAATTGCCCAAGCTGTAGGGCGGCAGCGGGTCGGGATACTCGTACATGTCGAAATAGGCGACCGTGTGGGTGTTCTTGAACCATTGCGGCACCCAGAACCGTTCGGCACGCAGCACCCGGTCCAGCGCCTTGACGGCAGTCTCGACCTGGGCATCGTCCTCGGCGGCCAGGACATGCTCGATCAGGCGGTCCACGGCCTCGCTTTTCAGGCCCATCATGTTGAAGACGGACGTGTTCGCGGTTTCCGAGCCGAAATACTGCTTGAGTCCCGAACCGGGGATGTAGTCCATCGGGAATTGCGCGGTGACCACATCGAAATCGTAGCTGCGTTCGCGGTTTGTCGCCTGCGCGTTGTCCACGCGGGTATGGACTGCATCCACGCCCGCGCGGCGCAGGTTCTCGACATAGGGGTTGATGACCCGGTCGAAGGTCTGGCTGTCGTTCAGGAACTCGACCCGCAGCGGGCGGCCGTCCTTGCGCCGCAACCCGTCGGCGCCGACCTCCCAGCCCGCGTCGTCCAGCAATTCCGAAGCCCGGCGCAGGTTGGCCCGGTCAAGCTGGCGCGCGCCGGATGTGGGGGCCATCGCCGCCGTGTCGGTCAGGATCGTATCGGGCAGAAGGCCCTCGGCCACCAGCGGCTCCAGCAATGCGCGTTCGCCCGCGCCCGGCACCCCTTCGGCGGCCAGGTGGCTGTTTTCCCAGAACGAGTTGACCCGCGCGTAAAGCCCGTAGAACAGCGTTTCGTTCGACCATTCGAAGTTGAACATCAGCCCGATCGCCTCGCGCACACGGGGGTCCTGGAATTGCGGGCGGCGCAGATTGAAGACGAAGCTCTGCCCGGTCGCGATGGTGCCGTCGGGCAGTTCGGCCTTGATCACGCCGCCATTGCGCACCGCCGGGAAATCGTAGCCGGTGGCCCAGATCTTGGACGACGCCTCGTTGCGGAAAGTGTAGATGCCGCCCTTGAACCCCTCGAAGGCGGCGTTGTAGTCGGCGTAATATTCGATGCGGATGCGGTCGAAATTATGTCGTCCGCGGTTGATCGGTAGATCGGCGCCCCAGTAGTCGGGGTTGCGCTGGTAGACGACGCTCTGGCCGACATCCATCCGGCCCAGCACATATGGACCGGAGCCCAGCAGCGGCTCAAGGCTCGACTCCTCGAAATCGCGCTCGCTGGCGATGTAATGCGCCTTGGAAAAGACCGGCAGCCCGCCCACCAGTTGCGGCAGGTCGCGGGTGGGCACGCCCTCGGCAAAGGTGAACCTGACCCGTCCATCCTCCAGCACCTCGGCGCGATCGACCTGGCGCGAAAGCTGGACACGGAAGCTGGGCAGGCCCTTGTCGCGGAACAGCTCGAAGGAATGGACGACATCCTCGGCCGTGACCGGCGAGCCATCGGAGAACCGCGCCTCGGGGCGCAGCTTGAAGATCACCCAGGACCGATCCTCGGGATATTCGATGGTTTCGGCCAGCAGGCCATAAACCGTGCCGATCTCGTCGGCAGTGCCGGTCATCAGCGATTCGAAGAACACGCTCGCCAGGCCCGCGGACCGGCCCTTGGTGGTGTAGGGGTGCATCGAATCGAACGAGCCGAAGGCCCAGACCGAGATCTCGCCGCCCTTGGGCGCGTCGGGGTTGACATAGTCGAGATGCGGGAAATCGGCCGGGTATTTCGGCTCGCCGAAGGTCGAGATGGCGTGCGAGACGATCACTTTCTGCTCGGCCAGCGCCTGCTGCGCCCCAAGCGCCAGCACCAGCGCAAGCCCCCATGCGGTCAGCCAGAGCCGAAGCGGAACCGCGCGGGCAAGGGCCGTGGCACGGGCGGCGGCGCAGGGCGTGGGCATCGGCGAATTCCTCCTCGGTGGACCTCTCGTGTCGCAGACACGATCCAGGGTGTGCGTCGCGCTAGGCTAAGGGGCGGCTTGCCGGCTGTTCAAGTTGAGATTGCGTGATGGGGGCGCGAGCCGGGCTCAGAAGCCCTTGCGTGCCCTCAAGGCGGCGCTGATCGTGCCGTCGTCGAGATAATCAAGCTCGCCCCCGATCGGCACGCCCTGGGCGAGCGAGGTGATGGCAACCCCCGTCCCGGTCAGTTCCTCGGCGATGTAATGGGCGGTGGTCTGGCCATCGACCGTGGCATTCAGCGCAAGGATGACCTCGGAGATCCCCTCGTCCCGCACCCGGGCCACCAGGTCGGGGATGCGCAGATCGGCGGGACCGACCGCATCCAGCGCCGAAAGCGTGCCGCCCAGAACGTGATAGCGGCCCTTGAACGCGCCTCCCCGCTCCATCGCCCAGAGGTCGGCCACGTCCTCGACCACGCAGATCTCGCCATTGGCGCGGCGGTCATCTGCGCAGATCTCGCACAGATCGGCGGTGGTGACATTGCCGCAGCGAGGACATTCGCGCACCGTCTCGGCCACCCGGCGCAGCGCCTCGGCCAGCGGCGCCAGCAGGACCGCGCGCTTGCGGATCAGGTGCAGCACGGCGCGCCGGGCCGACCGGGGGCCAAGTCCCGGCAGCCGCGCCATCATGTCGATCAGCGTCTCGATCTCGCGCGGCCGCTCGCCCATGGATCAGATCGGCAGGCCCATCCCCGCGGGCAGGCCCATCTCCTCGGACAGCTTGCGGGTCTCTTCCTCGGTCTTCGCCGTCGCCTTTTCCTGCGCGTCCTTGATCGCGGCGAGGATCAGGTCTTCGACGACTTCCTTTTCCTCGGCATTGAAGATCGAGGGGTCAATGTCCAGCGCGGTCAGCGTGCCCTTGGCGGTCGCGGTGGCCTTGACCAGCCCCGCCCCGCTTTCGCCCACCACGATGGTCGTGGACAGCGTTTCCTGAAGCGCCACCATCTTGGTCTGCATTTCCCGCGCGGCCTTCATCATCTTGGCCATGTCGCCAAGGCCGCCCAATCCTTTCAGCATCGCGTGTCTCCTTTGCTCAGTCGTCCTCGAAGGGGTCCCACTCGTCCTCGACCTCGGGCAGCGCCTCGAGCGCGGCATCCGGCGCCGGGGTTTCGGGGGTCCTTATGTCGATGATCTCGGCCTCTGGGAAGACGGCAAAAACGGCCTGCACCAGCGGATGTTCGCGGGCGGCCGCGGTCAACCGGTCCTCTTCCGCGGCGCGCGTCTCGGCAAGGGTGGGCGCACCGCCCGAGGCCACGACCGACACGCCCCAGCGCGCCCCGGTCAGCGCCTGCAAGCGCTGGCCAAGCCGCGCGGCCAGATCGTGCGGCGCGTCGGTCGTCGGCTCGAACTCGATCCGGCCGGGGGCATAGCTGACAAGTCGCAGGCAGGATTCCACCTCGAACAGAAGCTTCATGTCGCGGCTGGCGCGGATCAGTTCCACCACCTGCGCGAAAGAGCCATAGGCGGCCAGCGTCGGTTCGGGGGACTGGGCCAGCGCCGTGGCGGCCCCGCCGCCGCCGCCGGGTGCCGGACGTGGCATCGTGACCGCCTGCGCGCACGCGCCCTGCCCCGCCCCGCCGGGCATGGGTCCGCCCGTGGGCGCGGGTCCCGTGGGCGGCGTCTCGCGCAGTTGGCGGACCAGATCCTCGGGCGTGGGCAGGGTCGAGACATGGGTCAGCCGGATCACCGCCATCTCGGCCGCCATCATCGCGTTGGGCGCCTGCGCGATCTCCTCGAGCGCCTTGAGCAGCATCTGCCACATCCGCGCCAGCACCCGCATCGACAGCCGCTCGGCCATGGTGCGGCCGCGGGCGCGCTCGTCGGGACCCACGGCGGGATCGTTGGCACCCTCGGGAGTGATCTTGACGACGCTCAGCCAATGCGTGATTTCGGCAAGATCGCGCAGCACCGCCACCGGATCGGCCCCGTCGGCATATTGCGCCGACAGTTCGGCCAAGGCGCCCGCCGCATCGCCTGACACGATCAGATCGAACAGGTCCAGCACCCGGCCGCGATCCGCCAGCCCCAGCATGGCGCGCACCTGCTCGGCCGTCGTTTCACCCGCGCCATGCGAGATCGCCTGATCCAGAAGGCTCATCGCGTCGCGCACCGACCCTTCGGCCGCCCGCGTGATCAGGCCCAGCGCCTCGGCGCTGATCTGCGCGCCTTCCAGTTCCGCGATGCGGCGCAGATGGGCGATCATCACCTCGGGCTCGATCCGGCGCAGGTCGAAGCGCTGGCAGCGCGACAGCACCGTGACCGGCACCTTGCGGATCTCGGTCGTGGCAAAGATGAATTTCACATGGGCGGGCGGTTCCTCCAGCGTCTTCAGCAACGCGTTGAACGCGTTGTTGGACAGCATGTGAACCTCGTCGATGATGTAGATCTTGTAGCGTGCGGAGGCCGCGCGATAGGCCACGCTGTCGATGATCTCGCGGATGTCGCCCACCCCGGTCCGGCTGGCGGCGTCCATCTCGAGAACGTCGACATGGCGACCCTCGGCGATCGCCACGCAATGCTCGCACAGCCCGCAGGGATCGGTCGTCGGCCCGCCCTGCCCGTCCGGGCCGATGCAGTTCATCCCCTTGGCGATGATCCGCGCGGTCGTGGTCTTGCCGGTGCCGCGGATGCCCGTCATCACGAAAGCCTGCGCGATCCGGTCGGCGGCAAAGGCGTTGCGAAGCGTGCGCACCATCGCGTCCTGCCCGATCAGGTCGGCAAAGGTCGCGGGGCGATACTTTCGGGCGAGCACCTGGTAGGCGGTGCCTTGGGTCTCGGCCATGGGTCCTCGTGGATTCGGGGCGCGTGCCAGCCTAGGGGCTGCATGCTGCGGCGTCCAGCACATCGGGGGAGAGGTGAGAGGCTGGACAGCGACCCGAACGGGACTCGTTACGGCTGCTTCCTTCCGGACCTGACCGGGTTGGCGAGGCGCTCGCCCGCGCCAACCTCTCACCCCGTTACATAGGCGTCACGCGACGGATTCGCAAGGCGCAGCCGACCCTAGCGGCAGATCACCCCGCAGGCGGCGCGGGCCTCGGCCAGAACGGTGCGCCGGTTGTACCTGAACGCCCAGATACCCCAGGATCTGTCGGTCAGGTCGCTCTGCTCACGCTCGGCGATCACGCGCGTATGGGTGCAGAGCCGCCATTGCCGACCCGTTTCAGATGGGTTGCGGCGCGTTCCGCGGCGGTGCCCCCCTGGCTTTGCGGCACCTGGACGTTTGGAATCGCGGTCGGCGCAAAGAAGCTTCCGGCCGCGCTGCAACGGTTTTGCGCATTCGCGGTGCTGATCGGCGTGGGACAGGCATTGGCGGCGGCCGCCTCTGCCGCCGCGATGGCAGCCCCCAGCGCGCCGGCACGCGGGCCTTTCCCCGCGGTATTCGACCACGGATCGCGGGAAAATTCCAGCATCGGGGAAAAGGGCAGACGGGGCCGGGTTCAGCCCCCGGCCCGGGCCGTTCGGTGGCTTCAGTCGCGCGCCCGGCGCGCGGCTGCCAGGGCGCCGAGCCCGGTCAGCAGCAAGAGCGCCCCCGCCGGAAGCGGAACCGGCGCCACGGTGATGTTGCTGAACTCGAACGAGCCGCCGTCCATATAGGCCGAGAACCGGACCGCGTCGAAGGTGATTCCCGAGAAGGAGACATGAACGGCGCCTTGCCCCGGTTGCTTGACGATCTCGAATTCTTCGAACGAGAGAAAATGCGCGCCCCAGAAGTTGCCCACGACCGCGTCGCCCAGCAGGAACTCGACATGATTTGTCTCGTCGGCCGAGCCCCAGAGCAGCGACATCGACGACACCGGCCCCGCAAAGCGCAGTACCGCCTCGTTCGGCTCGTCCTGCGGACCATCGGTGGGCGCGAAGACCGTCCAGAAGGGCGTCGTCTCCCAGCCGGGCGGCCCCAGATCGGCGACGTCCTTGCCGGAATAGGTGGCCTCGACGTCGTAGACACCGGCATAAAAAGGCGAGCAGGCGGAGCGGCAGGGATCAAGATCTTTGCCAGGGCCATTGTCGATGCCGAACTTCGCATTCGGAAGCTGTGCTATCGTGTCATGTTCCGTGTCATCTTTCTGCCACTCGGCCCCTTCAGGCGGTTCGACACTGCGCGCGCGGAAATCCTCGCTTCCCCAAGCGTCGGACCCGACAGCAGAAACCGTCACCTTGAGTTCGCCGAAGGACAGCGTAGATGCCTCGGCCAGCGCGCCAAATCCGATTGTGGCCAGCACGACGGGGATGGAAAAGAAATTCTTCACGGGAGCCTCCAGATCTCGAAATTGCACAGCGAAATTTGATAATTATGGTAGCATGGTGACAAATTCGTGGCAATTCGGATTGAACGGTAATCGTTTCAAGTTTTAAACAGTTGCATTTCTAATACAGAAACTACCGGTCCGTCGCGCCCCCCGGCTAAAGGGCGAGACGAAAACGGATGAAGCCGCCCGGTGCGTCGCCTGCGGGTTCGAGTCTCAACGCGGTCATCTGGTCCAGATAGCGCATCGCCCGCGGACCGGTGTCGAACAACACGGTCGTGCCGGGCAAGGGCGCGAGGCGCCAGTTGTTGTCGGCCGTCGGGTCGATGGTGCCCTGTTCGGCGATATAGCGCACCAGGACGTCGCGGTTGGTGTCCGGCGCCTCGAGGATGATGGTGTCGCCCCTGGCCCCCGGAAACTCGCCACCCCCGCCCGCGCGATAGCTGTTGGTCGCGATCACGAACTCCATGTCGTCGGTCACCGGACGCCCCTGCCAGGCAAGGTCCAGGATCCGCCAGGAATCGGGGGCGATCAGCTTGCCCCTGGCATCGAAACGCGGGGGCTGGCTGAGGTCGATCTGGTAGGTGACACCGTCGATCACGTCGAAATGGTAGCTGGGGAAATCCGGGTTCAGCAGCATCTGGTTCCGTCCGCCCGGCTCGATCCGGTTGAACAGGCCCGCCGAGCGTTCCAGCCATCCGCGCAGATCGGCCCCGCTGATGCGCACCGCGCGCAGCCTGTTCGGGAACAGGTAGAGATCGGCCACATGCTTGATCGCGATCTCGCCCGCAGGGACGTCGGTATAGTGGTCCGGCCCCGCGCGACCGCCCGCCTTGAGCGGGGCCGCGGCCGACAGCAGCGGAACCTTCTCGTGCGGGGTGCCCTTCAGCATCTCGGCGACATACCACATCTGCGCATTCGCGACGAGTTGCACCGAGGGATCGTCGGCCACCAGCGCGAAATAGCTGAACAGCGGCGACGAGGTCCATCCCACCGCGCGACGGATGTAGCGCAAGGTGGCGCGGTGCTCCGTGGCGACGGCATCGAGCACGTTGCGCTCGCTTTTGACCAGCGGCGTCACCGAGTGATCGTCGTTGCGGCGCGAGATCGGGCGCAGCGTGCTTTCATGCCCGACGATCCGCCACCCGCCCTCGGCCCATTCCAGCAACAGGTCGATCACGCCCAGATGCGAGCCCCAGAACCCGCCCATCACCGCCGGCTTTCCGTGGATCGTGCCCTTGTCGGCGTCCACGCCCGCGATCGTCTCGAAGCCGGGGCCGGGAAACAGCAGATGCTGATGGCCGGCCATGACCACGTCCAGACCCTCGACCGCGGCAAGCGGCACGGTCGCATTTTCCTGCCCCGCGACATGGCCCGGCTCGCCGATGCCCGAATGGTTCAGCGCGATCACGATATCCGCGCCCTGGGCCTTGATCTCCGGCACCCAGGCGCGGGCCGTCTCGACGATGTCGCGCACGACCACCTTGCCCTCCAGGTGGCGGCGGTCCCAGGTCATCACCTGGGGCGGGGTGAAGCCGATCACGCCCACGCGGATCGGATGCGCCATGCCCTCCCCGTCGGTCAGCATCCGTTCCAGCACGACAAAGGGCGCCACCAGCGTCGTGTCCTCGGTCGGCCGCGCGCCGAGCGAGCGCACGATATTGGCCGAGATCACCGGGAACTCGGCCCCCGCGATCGAGCGCATGGCGAAATCGAGCCCGTAGTTGAATTCGTGATTGCCCAGTGTCGAGGCGTCGAAGCCGACCGTGTTCATCGCCTGGATGATCGGGTGCATGTCGCCGTCCTGCATGCCCCGTTCATAGGCGATGTAATCGCCCATCGGATTGCCCTGCAGGAAATCGCCATTGTCGAACAGCATCGAATTCGTCGCCTCGGCGCGGATACCCGCGATATGCGCGGCGGTGCGCGCCAGGCCCACCGTGTCGACAGGCCGATCGGTATAGTAGTCGTAGGGATAGATATGGACGTGCAGATCCGTCGTCCCCATCAGGCGCAGATGGGCCTGCCGGGCCTCTGCCCGTCTGGAGAAGGAATGCGGCGCGCTCAACGTCTCTTTCCGCAGCGACGCCGGCCTGGATGGCCCGGCAGTTGAGGTTGTTTCCCGACCGTCCGAAACGGGACGTCCCCGACGTGATCCGCCGACGAAGGACCGTTACGTCTTGTCGCCATTTGACACCACATCCTTGGGGAGTTCAAGGGGTGGCATTGCTATCGTTTAGGGCGAGCACCCTTTCCTTGCCGGATCGGGCATGGCAAGCCGGGCGAAGGCCGGAACCGGGAGGCGGGAGATGCGTCTGGCAGAGCAGGTGACATTCGGGGGCGGCGGTCTGGACCGCGCCGCGGCGCTGCGCATGGACGCCGCCGCGCTGGCCGGGCTGCGCGCCGCCCCGCAGGCGCGCGCATTGCCGCTGTGGCAGGGCAAGCCGCTGGTCGGCCCGGACGGTCTGGGCTGGATCGCGCCGGATCATCCGGTCCTTGGCGCGACGGGCGGAGAGACCGTCTTCCTGGGCCTGGCCGGGGGCGCGGCACGCCTTGCGGTGGACTTGGCGGACTGGGTGCCGGCCGAGATGCCCGACACGCTGGGCGCGTTTCTCGACCCTTCGGAACAACGCCATCCCGGCCTGCCCGAGACCCATGCCTTTACCGAGTTGCGGCGCGTGATGACCCGGCTGACGCCGCTCGACGCGGAACTGGCCGCCACGGCGCGGGCGGTGCTGGGCTGGCATGCCACGCACCGGTTCTGCGCCCGCTGCGGCGCCGAGAGCCGGGCCGTCCAGGCAGGCTGGCAGCGCGCCTGCCCGGCCTGCGGCGCCACCCATTTCCCGCGCACCGATCCCGTGGTCATCATGCTGATAACCCATGGCAATTCCGTGCTGCTGGGGCGCGGGCCGGGCTGGCCCGAGGGCATGTTCTCGCTGCTGGCCGGGTTCGTCGAGCCGGGCGAGACCGTCGAGGCCGCGGTGCGCCGCGAGGTGGCCGAGGAGGCCGGGATCGCGGTGGCCGAGGTCGGTTACCTGGCCAGCCAGCCCTGGCCCTTCCCCGCCTCGCTGATGATCGGCTGCCATGGCCGCGCCACCGCCCGCGAGATCACGCTCGACCCCGTGGAACTGGAGGCGGCGCGCTGGGTCAGCCGCGAGGAATTGCTGGCATCCCTGGCGGGCGAGCGCGAGGACATCCTGCCCGCGCGCAAGGGCGCCATCGCGCATCACATCCTACGATCGTGGCTTGCAGACCGGCTGGATTGACACGACAACGAAACGGGGCTCCGGAGGTGCAATGAAGTTCTCGACGCGTGAGGATATCGGTCTTCCCATCGAGGAAGTCTTTGCCGTCATCACGGATTTCGAGCGGCTGGAACGGGCCGCGCTGCGCCGCGGCGCCGAGATCACGCGACTGGACACGCTGGCGGCGCCGGGGCCGGGCATGACATGGGCGGGTCAGTTCACCTTTCGCGGCGCGCCCCGGTCGGCGCGCTCGGAACTGACCCGGTTCCTGCCGCCCGAGACCCTGGTCGTCCAGACCACCGTCAGCGGCCTGTCCAGCATCGGCGCCGTCGATCTGGTTCGACTGGCCCCGGCACGGACCCGGCTGGCTGTCGTCATCGAGCTGCATCCCCAGACCATACAGGCGCGGCTGCTGCTTCAGACGATCCGCCTGGCCAAGGGGCGCATGACGGAGCGGTTCAGGACCGGCGTCGCGCGCCTTGCCCGCGACATCGAGGCGGGCCGGTTTCACCGCGTCTGACCCGCCCGACAGCGCCCTAGTGGCGCTTGCGGTCCGCCGGGTAAACGCCGAGGATTTCCAGCCTGGTGGTGAAATAGTCCAGTTCCTCGAGCGCCAGCCTGACATTCGGATCCTCGGGATGGCCCTCGATATCGGCGTAGAACTGGGTCGCGGTGAACGAGCCGTCGACCATGTAGCTTTCCAGCTTGGTCATGTTCACCCCGTTGGTGGCAAAGCCCCCCATCGCCTTGTAGAGCGCAGCCGGGATGTTGCGGACCTGGAAGACGAAGGTCGTCATCATCCCCAGATCGCCGCGCCGCGACCGGTCGGGTTCGCGCGCCATCAGCAGGAAGCGGGTGGTGTTCTTGTCGTGATCCTCGATATGGCGGGCGAGGATGTCCAGCCCGTAGATCTCGGCCGCCAGATCGCCGGCAAGGGCCGCCAGCGTGCGGTCCCCGGTCTGGGCGACATGGCGCGCGGAGCCGGCCGTATCCGCCGCGGTCACCCGGTGGATGCCATGGGCGCGCAGGAAGTCGCGGCACTGGCCCAGAAGGACCGTGTGGCTCATCGCGTGGGTGATCCCGTCCAGCCGCGCGCCGGGCACGCCCAGAAGGTTGATATGCACCCGCACAAAGGCCTCGTCGACGATATGCAGGCCGGAATCGGGCAGGAGCTGGTGAATGTCGGCCACCCGCCCGTAGGTCGAGTTCTCGACCGGCAGCATCGCCAGATCCGCCGCGCCGCTGCGGGCCGCGTCGATCACGTCCTCGAAGGTGCGGCAGGGCACGGCCTCCATCTCGGGGCGGGCGTCATGGCAGGCCTGGTGCGAATAGGCGCCGGGCTCTCCCTGAAAGGCGATGCGTCGGGTCATGCGGCGGCCGCTCCTCGTTCGGTTCCGGGGGATGTTCCGAGGGTTGATAAACCTTGCAATACGCAAGTTGAAGCGCTTAGGAAGGGATCGGGGAAAAGGGAAAATCGCGATGTCGGCCTTGATTGGCGTGCTGAAATCCGCGGTCGCACTGTGCCTTGCGCTGGCTACTTCTATGTGATGAATTTGGCTGCGGGCGCGCTTTACACCCAACGGGGCCTCGAACAGCCGGCCTATGTCATCCTTGCCGACGACGCCCCCGCCGAGGCCGCGACCGAAGCGCCCAGCTTCGAAGAACTGCTGGCCAATGCCAGTGCCGCCAGTGGCGAGCGCCTGTTCCGCGAATGCCAGGCCTGCCACCGGATCGAGGAAGGCGTTCACGGCGTCGGCCCCTCGCTTTACGGGGTCGTGGGCCGCGATGTGGCCAGTTTCGACGATTTCCGCTATTCCGCCGCGTTCTCGGCGATCGAGGGCGTCTGGATGCCGGAGCGGATCGACGCCCTGATCACCAATCCCCAAGGCTTTGCCCGCGGCACCGCGATGACCTATGCCGGGATGCGCCGGGCCAGCGACCGGGCGGATGTCATCGCCTATCTGCAAAGCCTCGGCATGTAGATCCCCGCGAAAGGCGGCGGGCGCTCAACGCCCGTGCCCCTGGCCGGTCTCGTCGTCATCCTCGTCATCACTGCCGGGCAGGTTGAAGAAGCTGTCCGCGTCGGGCAGGTCCTTGTCCTCGTCTTCGTCGTCATGGCGCGTCAGCGAGAAGGTTTCCAGACCCGAGATCGCCGTGGGCAGGCGCGGCTCGGGCGCCATGTCGAGCGACTGCTCGGTCGAGACCAGCTTGCGCCGCTCATCATCCGACATCAGCCCGCCTTCGGCGGCCTTTTTCCGCGCCGCCTTGTGCACGGCGGCGTCCAGTTCGCTCTGCCGACACAGCCCCAGCGCCACCGGGTCGATCGGCTGGATGTTCGAGATGTTCCAGTGCGTGCGCTCGCGAATCGCCTGGATCGTCGGCTTGGTGGTGCCGACCAGCTTGGCGATCTGGCTGTCGGCCAGTTCGGGATGGAACTTGACCAGCCACAGGATCGCCGCCGGACGATCCTGCCGCTTGGACAGCGGCGTATAGCGCGGGCCGCGGCGCTTTTCCTCGCCGACCGCGGCGGGGTTGAACTTGAGCCGCAGCTTGTAGAGCGGATCCTTCTCGCCCCTTTCGATCTCGACGGGGTCAAGCTGGTTGTTGGCGATCGGGTCAAATCCCTTGACGCCCGCGGCCACGTCGCCATCGGCGATCCCCTGAACCTCCAGCTCGTGCATGCCGCAGAAATCGGCGATCTGCTTGAATGTCAGCGTCGTGTTGTCTACCAGCCAGACAGCGGTGCCTTTTGCCATGATCGGCTTGTTCATGGGTTCAACTCCTCTCGAACAAACAACGGGCTCCCCAGCCGGGAAAACGGCTGCGCCGCTCTGGCGCCGATCCTCGTTTTCGGGGAGGTTGGGCGACTGTATAGTAGGCTGCGGGCCGGGAGAAAAGAGAAAATGCGCTGGCTTGTCCTGTTGATCCTGGCCGCCACGCTTGCCCGCGCAGAGGGTGAAGCCGCAGGCCATTTCGATTATTACGTGTTGTCGCTGAGCTGGTCTCCGACCTGGTGCGCGCTGGAAGGCGATGCGCGCGGCAGCCCGCAATGCGCAGAGGGTGCGGATCGCGGCTGGGTGCTGCACGGCCTCTGGCCGCAATACGAGCAGGGCTGGCCCAGCTATTGCGCCACCTCCGCATCCAATCCCTCGCGGGCCGAGACCCGCGCGATGGCGGATGTCATGGGCAGTTCCGGGGCCGCCTGGCACCAGTGGAACAAGCATGGGCGCTGCTCGGGACTGGCGCCCGGCGACTATTTCGACCTGTCCCGGCGGGCCTATATGGCGGTGAACCTGCCCGAGGCGTTCCGCAAGTTGCCGGAGAATCTGCGCCTGCCCGCCGGCGTGGTCGAGGAGAGCTTTCTTCAGGCCAATCCGGCATGGCAGCCCGACATGCTGACGATCACCTGCAAGGAGGGCCGCATCCGGGAGGCGCGGCTTTGCCTGACGCGCGACCTGAAGCCCCGGCTATGCGGCGCCGACGTGGTCGAGGATTGCAACCTGCGCGATGCGCTGATGGACCGGGTCCGGTAGACTACGGCGGGCATCGTCGGCCCCGCCCGGACCGGGGCGGGGCCGTCCGCCTGCCCTCACCTGTCCCGGCGCGCCTTCCCCAAAAACGCCGGGTCCGGCATCGGGTGGCGGAGTCGCGGCGGCGGCAGGACATCTGCTGCCGCAGGTTCAGGCGCTGCGGCGCGCGCCCACCGCCCCCATCAGCCCCAGCCCGGCCAGCAACAGCATCACCGAGGCCGGCAGCGGCACCGGCGCGACCGTCACCAGGTTCTGGCTGGGCACGGGGCTCGCCTCGGACCGCAGGAAACTCAGCTGGTAGCCGCCCGCCCGCGCGTCGAGATCGAGAAAGCCCTGCGCCGCGATGCGGACTTTTTCGGGCGTCTGGTCGCTCAGCAAGAAGCGTCCCGCGCCAAGGCCGACATCGCCGCCGTCATAGATCAGTTCCCAGATCGCCACCTGGAAGGCGGCCGAACTGACCGCATCCACCACCGCGTGGTAATGCTGGGTGAACAGCCGGTCGAGATTGGCCACGACCCCGGCGTCGAACAGGCCCGGATCGGGGGCGTAGGGCGTGGCGCTCTGGATCAGGACATGGGCGATGTCCACGCACCAGGCGGCGATCTGGTCTTCCGTTCCGAGTACCTTGAAGGTGAATTCTCCGGCCTGCGCGCCCATCCACTCGCCGTCGAAGCGGAAATAGGTGTTCACCCCACCCTTCTGCTGCCCGATGTAGTCCAGTTCGATCGTCGCCGCAGGCGCTGCGGCCAGCGATCCGACAAGGGCCAGACAGGCCAGACCGGGAACGCGCATCTTCATCACCACCAAACTCCTGACCACACCGGCCGCACATCGCGGCCCCAGCGATCAGGGTAGTTCCGTGGCGGCAATATGGCCAGAAGCAGGCAGGAAACAGTCCGTTTCGCCGTCCTGCACGGGTCAGGCGACCTTCAGCACGATCTTTCCGACATGGGCGCTGGATTCCATGCGGGCATGGGCGGCGGCGGCATCTTCCAGCGGGAATTCGCTGTCCATCACGGGCCGGACACGGCCCGCGGCGATCAGCGGCCAGACCTTGTCGCGCAACTCGTCGGCGATCCGCGCCTTGGCCAGATCGGATTGCGGGCGCAGGGTGGAACCCGTGATCGTCAGCCGCCGCATCATCACCTGGGCGAAGTTCAACTCGACCTTCGGCCCCTTGAGGAACGCGATCTGCACCAGCCGCCCGTCATCGGCCAGGGCCTTGACGTTCTTCGGCAGGTAGTCGCCCCCCACCATGTCGAGGATCAGGTCGGCGCCGCCCTCGGCGCGCAGGACCTCGACGAAATCCTCCTCGCGGTAGTTGATCGCGCGCTCGGCGCCCAGCGCCACACAGGCCGCGCATTTCTCGGCGCTGCCGGCGGTCGCGAAGACCCGCGCGCCAAAGACATGCGCCAACTGGATCGCGGTGGTCCCGATGCCCGACGACCCGCCATGGACCAGGAACCGCTCGCCCGCCTTGAGCCCGCCGCGCATGAAGACGTTGGACCAGACGGTGAAGAAGGTTTCGGGCAGGCAGGCGGCCTGTTTCAGGTCCAGCCCGTCGGGCACGGGCAGGGCATGGGCGGCGGGGGTGACCACATAGTCCGCATAGCCCCCGCCCGGCAGCAGCGCGCAGACCTGATCGCCCACCGCGATACCCGCGACATCCGGGCCGATGGCCACCACTTCGCCCGCCCCTTCCAGACCGGGCAGGTCGGATGCCCAGGGCGGCGGCGCGTAAAGCCCCGCGCGTTGCAGCGCATCGGGCCGGTTGACGCCCACATAGGCCAGCCGGATCAGGATCTCGGCCGCGCCGGGCACGGGCACGGGGCGGTCGGTCAGGCGCAGGACCTCGGGGCCGCCGGGTTCGGAAATCTCGACGGCGCGCATCGTGGCGGGAAGGGTCATGTTTACTCCGTTCGCGGCGACAGCCAGCCCGGCATGCGATGGCGCGGCCGGGCATGGGGGGGCCTGATCTGGCGGGCGATGAAATCGGGACCGATCAGGAAGGGCTTGAGCAGCGGGTTCTTGCGCGCCTGCGCCTTTGCCTTCTCGACCTGCATCACATTGCCGATACGGCGGTCGAGAAATTCCCAGGTCGCCTGTTCTCCGGGCGTCTCGTCGCCCAGCCAGTAAAGAACGGCCGACCCGTAGACCGCGGCGAGCGAGGCGCGTTTCGTGTACCAGTTGACACCGTCCGAGACATCGCCCAGCGCCGTCCAGATCCGGTCGGCGGTGCCCCAGACCAGCCGCGAGCCTTCGGCGGCATGTTGCGGCAGGGCAAAGAGCGTGGCGCCGCGGCGCACCAGTTCCTTGTCCTCGGCCGTCTCGATCCGGTAGCGGATCGCCAGCCCCACCTTGTCGCGGATACGCATCTCGGTCAGGTCGGTGCGGTGAAGATGCTGCACCATCAGGTCGTCGCCGCGCCGGTGGAACGCCGCGGCAAGATCGACGGCCCCCCGGGGACAGGCGGCACGGGCCATTTGCGGCTCGATTCCGGCATCCGAGATGGCGGCGCGAAAGGCGGCCTCGCTCCAGCCGTCGAAGGGCACATGCATCAGCGCCGCGTCGAGAAGCTGATCCCTGATCTGTTCCATGCCGGTCGGCGTGTCGGTCATCGCTTGGCCTCCATGTTACCGGGGCGTTCTCATGTTGCCGGGGCGTTCTATAGACAAGTTAGCGGTGCCTTGCTATAGGACCACCTCCTGCTGACGAAAGCAACTCTAACAAGGAAGGTGGTGACAACCACATGCAGGTAAGCGTTCGCGACAACAATGTCGATCAGGCACTTCGTGCGCTGAAGAAAAAGCTTCAGCGCGAGGGCGTGTTCCGGGAAATGAAGCTCAGGCAGCATTTCGAGAAACCATCCGAGAAGAAGGCGCGCGAGAAGGCCGAGGCCATCCGCCGTGCCCGGAAGCTGGCGCGCAAGAAAGCCCAGCGCGAAGGGCTTCTGTAAGTCCCGACGACATGCGAACGGGGGCTTCGGCCCCGGTACGACGACCCCCGAGGCTCCGGCCCGGGGGTTTTTCGTTTCCGGGACTCCGGGCTGCGGCGGAAATCGGACTTTCATCGGACTTTCATCGGACCTTGTGTCCGCCCCGCCGCCGGTCATGCGGCCGGGTCGGGACGGGCGCGGCAAGGCCCCGGCCCCGGCGCGACGGCCCCCATCCCGCCGCCCTTCCCGGCCAGGATCACGGCCCGGTCCGGCAGCGCCGCGGCCACGACGAAGACAAACCTTTCGTGCAGAGCGGCGGCGTGGCCGACAGCCGGGTCCGGCGCCCGGCGGCCCGACGACCAGGTGGCGCAGGATGCCGTCCGTCCGGAAATCGGGCCGGACCCGGCCCGGATGCCGGACGCATGGAAAGGACGACTGCCCCGCGCGGGCGCGGCGGCGCATTTCCGGAGCGGCGGGTGCAAGGGACGCGGCAAGATCGCGGCCGATGCAGCCCCGGGTTCAGTCCTGTCCACCCTGCCCGTAGCCCGCGCTGAACTGCGCGACCGCCTCTGCCAGTTGCGCGTCGCTCAGAAGCGGCGGGTCGCCCAGTTGCAGCGCGCCGTGATACTGGCGGGCCAGCGCCTCGACCTCGACGGCGAGCCACATGGCGCGGTCCAGCGTCGCCTCGGCCGCGATCATGCCGTGATGGGCCATCAGGCAGGCCTTGCGCCCCTCCATCGCCTCGATCACGGCATCCGACAGCGCCTGCGTGCCGAAGGTTTCATAGCGCGCGCAGCGGATGGTGCCGCCGCCTGCCGCGGCGATCATGTAATGCACCGCGGGGATCTCCCTGTGCATGATCGCCAGCGTCGTGCAGTAGGGCGCATGCGCATGGACCACTGCGCCCAGATCGGGACGGCGGGCCAGAATATCGCGGTGGAAGCGCCATTCCGACGAGGGCTTGCGGTCTCCATGCGCCGTGCCGTCCATGTCGAGGAAGACGATATCCTCGGGCGTCATGTCCTCGTAGGGGATGGAACTGGGCGTGATGAGCAGCCCGTCATGGTGGCGCAGGCTGATATTGCCGGAACTGCCCTGGTTCAGCCCGACCGCGTTCATCCTGAGACACGCGGCGACGATCGCCTTGCGCTTGTCCTTGTCCTTGCCCATCGCAGCCTCCATCCGGTTTGCCCCCCCTATAGCGGCAGGGCGGTGGTCTTGAACACTGTCCTGAATGCGAAAGATGATTGCATCCGCGCCACGCCGGGCAGGCGGGTCAGGTGCTGGCGGCGGATGCGGGCGAAATCCTCGCTGTCCTCGGCCACGACCCTGAGCAGGTAATCCGCGCTGCCCGCCATCAGGTGGAATTCCAGCACGTCGGGCACCCGGGCGACGGCCTTCTCGAACGCTTCGAGCACCTCGTCGGCCTGACCCGAAAGCGTGATCTCGACAAAGACCGTGGTGGGGCGGTCGACCTTGCGCGGGTCCGGGAGGACCACATAGTCGCGGATCGCGCCCTCGCGCTCCAGCCGGGCGACGCGGCGGTGACAGGCCGAGGGCGAGAGGTTCACCCGCTCGCTCAGCTCGGAATTCGAGATGCGGCCCTCCGTCTGAAGCACCCGCAAGAGGCGCCAGTCGGTGTCGTCAAGCTGCATGCGCGTGAAAGATCCTTCGCGGTTTACGGGCAATCTTGCACGGTTGTGCCACGAAATCACGCGGGAAAGGGGGTGAATTTCGATGCATTCCCCCGCCAGCTGCGGCATTCTGGGCGCGGCAAGAGAGAGAGAGGACAGGCCATGCATATCGGATGCCCGAAGGAGATCAAGCCGCAGGAATACCGCGTCGGGCTGACGCCGGACGCCGCGCGCGAGGCGGTGGCTCATGGCCATGAGGTCCTGGTGGAACAGGGCGCGGGGCTGGGCGCAGGCTTTGCGGATGCCGATTACACGGCGGCGGGGGCAATGCTGGCGGAGACGGCCGAAGAGGTCTTTGCCCGCGCCGATCTGGTCGTGAAGGTCAAGGAACCGCAGGCGGGCGAACGCGGGCTGCTGCGCGAGGGGCAGGTTCTGTTCACCTATCTGCATCTTGCCCCCGATCCCGACCAGACCCGTGACCTGCTGGACAGCGGGGTGACCGCCATCGCCTATGAAACGGTGACCGATGCGGCCGGCGGGCTGCCGCTTCTGGCGCCGATGTCCGAGGTGGCGGGGCGGCTCGCGCCGCAGGTCGGCGCCTGGGCGCTGCAAAAGACCAATGGCGGGCGCGGCGTGCTGATGGGCGGCGTGCCGGGAGTGGGTCCGGCCGAAGTGGTGGTGATCGGCGGCGGCGTGGTCGGAACCCATGCAGCAAGGATCGCGGCCGGGATGGGGGCCGAGGTGACGGTGCTGGACCAGTCGCTGGCGCGGCTGCGCTATCTCGACGACGCCTTCGGGTCGCTGATGCGCACGCGCTATTCCTCGGGCGGGGCGTTGGGGGAATTGCTGGAACGGGCCGACATGGTGGTGGGCGCGGTGCTGATCCCCGGCGCCGCGGCGCCGAAGCTGGTGTCCCGCGCCGATCTGGCCCGGATGAAACCCGGTGCGGTGCTGGTCGATGTGGCCATCGACCAGGGCGGCTGTTTCGAAACCTCGCGCGCCACGACGCATCAGGCGCCGATATACGAGGTGGACGGGGTCGTGCATTACTGCGTGGCCAACATGCCCGGCGCGGTGCCGCGCAGTTCGACCCTGGCGCTGGGCAATGCGACGATGCCCTTCCTGCTGGCGCTGGCGGACAAGGGCTGGCGGCGGGCCTGCGAGGAGGATCCACACCTGCTGGCCGGGTTGAACGCCCATGCAGGGCATCTGACCTGCTATGGCGCGGGCAAGGCGCAGGGCATAGACGTGCTGTCGCCGCATCTGGCGCTGCAACTCTGAGGCGGAGCCCCCGGACGGTGCCGGGCGCCCCGGCCGGGCTCAGCCGCGCGCCTTCAGCGCGTCGCGGATCTCGATCAGCAGGTCTTCCTGGCTTGGGCCGGGCGGCGGCGCGGCGGCCTTCTCGGCCTTGATCGCCATCTCCTTGACCCGGTTCACGCCCTTGACCAGCAGGAAGACGACCCAGGCGATGATCAGGAAATTGATCAGCGCGGTGATGAACTTGCCATAGGCGAAGACGCCCGCATTGTCGCCCTCGCCGACCCTGAGGGCGAGCCCCGAGAAATCGACGCCGCCGATGAACAGCCCGATGATCGGGTTGATCATGTCCTCGACCAGCGAGGTAACGATGGCGGTGAATGCCGCCCCGATGATGATGCCCACGGCCATGTCCATGACATTGCCCCGGGCGATGAAATCACGAAATTCCTTCAGCATGTGTGCTCCACCTGAAATGGTACATCCGTCCCTCTGCCGTCCTTTGCGCGACAGATGGGGAAGCGTAACACGCGCCCGCCCGGCTGTGTTGCAATTTTTGCCCCGGACCCCGACAAGACCGGGGAATGACCACGCCGGAGGACCCGATGACGACGCTTGCCGATTTTCCCGTGACCAAACGCTGGCCGCCCCGCGATCCGCGGGCGATCCAGCTTTATTCCTACCCCACGCCGAACGGGGTCAAGGCGTCGATCATGCTCGAGGAAACCGGCCTGCCCTATGACGCGCACCGGGTCGACTTCAATGCGGGCGAGCAGATGACCGGGGCCTTCCTGTCGCTCAACCCCAACAACAAGATCCCCGCGATCATCGACCCCGAGGGGCCGGACGGCGCGCCCATGGCGCTGTTCGAAAGCGGGGCGATCCTGATCTACCTAGCCGAGAAGACCGGACAGTTCCTGCCGACCGCCCCGCGCGCCCGCCACGAAGTGCTGCAATGGCTGATGTTCCAGATGGGCGGCGTCGGGCCGATGTTCGGGCAGATGGGGTTCTTCGTCAGGTTCAAGGGCACCGAGATCGAGGATCCGCGCCCGCGCGAGCGCTATGTGGCGGAAAGCCGGCGGCTGCTGACGGTGCTGGACAGGCGGATGGAGGCGCGCGCCTGGATCTGCGGCGACTATTCCATCGCCGATATCGCCCTCCTGCCCTGGCTGCGCAGCCTGCTGGTCGGCTATGAGGCGGGCGACCTGGTCGGCTGGACCGACTTCGCCAACCTGCACGCCTGGCTCGACCGCTTCCTCGCCCGCCCGGCGGTGCAGCGCGGGCTGGTCCAGCCGCCGCGGGCGTGACGCATCCCCCCTGCCCCGACCGGCGGCGCTGCGGCGCCCGCAGGATCTGGGTATTTTGGCCAAGAAGAAGACCGAAGGCCCTTTTCTCCTTCTTCTGGCCGGAAATATCCCGGGGGGAGTCCGCAAGGACGGGGGGCAGCGCCCCCCTGCCCCGGCCTCAGCCCGGCAAGATGCCTGTCAGGACGTAGCGCAGGATCTGCACCACCTGCGCGGGGTCTTCGGCCACAACCAGGGCGGCGGCGTCCACTTCCTTGAGAGCGTGGGCGTGTTCGGGGCCGTGCAGCACGATCAGCGACTTGCCGAGCGCCGCGGCATAGCCCGCGTCGAAGGCCGCGTTCCACTGCCTGTATTGCTCGCCGAAGCGGACCACCACGATATCGGCATCCGCGATCCCCTTGCGGGTGCGGATCGCGTTGAGCCTGGCGCCCTTGTGGTCGTGCCAGACCTTCTTGTCCTCCGGCCCCAGGATCGCCACGCCGCAATCGTCGCTGGCGGCGTGATCGGTCACCGGGGCGTCGAAGACCACGTCCAGACCCGTCGCGCCCGCGATGATCCGCTCGCGCCAGTCGGTGTGGATTTCGCCCGAAAGATACACCCTCAACGTCATCCCTGCCCTCCTATCGCTGGTCCTCGGCCGCCCAGGCGGCGCGCAGCATCTGCACGACCTCGTCATCCTCGACCTGGTCGAACTGCCTGTAATGGAAACCGACGGCGCGGAAGTCGCGCGGCGCCTCGAGGAAGGACAGCCGGTCGGTCATGCCGCGCATCTGCCAGATCGTTTCCTGCGGGCCCACGGGCACGGCAAGCCAGGTCTCGATCGGGCCGCGCTTGCGCAGCGCCTGCAGCACGGCGCGCATGGTCGCGCCGGTGGCGATGCCGTCATCGACCACGATGGCGGTGCGCCCGGCAATCTTCTGCGGCGGGCGGTCGCCCAGATAGAGCGCGCGGCGGGCGGCGATCTCGGCCAGCTTGCGCTCGACCTCGGGGGCGAAATCGGCGGGGGTGAGGCCGGTCATGGCCAGAACGTCGCTGTTGAACACCACCTCGCGGGCATTGCCGTCCACGACCGCGCCCGCGGCCAGTTCGGGATTGCCCGGCACGCCGATCTTGCGCACGAAGGCCAGGTCCAGCGGCGCGCCCAGCGCCCGGGCGATCGGCAGCGCCACCGGCACCCCACCGCGCGGCAGGGCCAGCACCAGCGGGTTTTCGGGCGCCGCCTCGGCGAGTTTCCCGGCCAGGCGGTGCCCGGCCTCGGTGCGGTTCTCGAACATCGCGCGTGTCCCCCTGCCCTGTCGGTCTAGCCCCGCAGCGTGCCGCCGGTCGCCTTTTCGACCTTTTCGACGATCCTGCGGCTGACCGCCTCGATCTCGTCCTCGGTCAACGTGCGGTCCACCGGTTGCAGCCGCACGGTGATGGCGAGCGATTTCCGGCCCGCGCCGAGGCTGCCGCCGATGAATTCGTCGAAAACGCGGACCTCCTCGATCAGAGCCTTGTCGGCGCCTGCGGCAGCGTTCACCACGTTCAGCGCCTCGACCCGGGCGTCCAGCACGAAGGCGAAATCGCGTTCCACCGCCTGGAAATCGGACACGCCCAGCGCGTCGCGCGTGGCGCCCGTCTTGCGCGGGAAGGGCGGTTCCTCAAGCCAGATCGTGAAGGCCATGGCCGGGCCCTTGACGTCCATCGCGCGCAGGACCTTGGGGTGCAGCTCGCCGAAGACCGCCAGCACCTTCTTCGGGCCGAGGCAGATCATGCCATGCCGTCCCGGGTGCCACCAGCCCGGGGCGCCGCGCAGGATCTGCGCGCGGGCGGGCGCGCCGATGGCGGCCAGCACGGCCTCGCAATCGGCCTTGGCGTCGTAGATGTCGACCGGGCGGCGCGAGCCATGGGGATCGCGCGGTCCGGCCTGGCCGACCAACAGGCCCGTGGCCAGCAGGTGCTGGTCGCCCGGTTCGCCGCCGTGGAAGGCGGGGCCGATCTCGAACAGCGCCAGATCGGCGAAGCCGCGGGCCTGGTTGCGGGCGGCGGCCTGCAACAGGCCGGGCAACAGCGCCGGGCGCATGTGGCTCATCTCGCTGGAGATCGGGTTCTCCAGCGCGGTGGAGTCATCGCCACCGCCGAACAGCGCGGCCGAGGCCTTGTCAATGAAGGAATAGGTAACGCATTCGTTGTAGCCGAGCGCGGCACAGCTGCGCCGGGCGGCGGCTTCGCGTTTCTGCAGAGGCGTCAGGATGCCGGTGGGCACACCGAGCTGGCTGCGCGGCAGCGGCTTGCCCACCAGTTTCGTCAGCGAGGCGACGCGGGCCACTTCCTCCACCAGATCTGCCTCGCCCTGCACGTCCGGCCGCCAGGACGGCACATGCGCCATGTCGCCCTCGAGCCGGAAGCCCAGCGCGGTCAGCGTCGCGCGCTGCTCCTCGGCGGGGATGTCCATGCCGACAAGGCGGGCCACCCGGTCGGTGTCCAGCCGATAGACGCGGGTGGTGTCGGGGGCGGCGCCATCGGCCACCACCTCGGACGGCTCGCCGCCGCAAAGCTCAAGGATCATCCGCGTGGCGACCTCAAGCCCCGGCAGGGTATGGGCCGGGTCCACGCCGCGTTCGAAACGGTAGCGGGCGTCGGAATTGATCTTCAGCGCGCGGCCCGTCGCGGCGATGGTGATCGGGTCCCAGAAGGCGCTTTCCAGAAAGACGTTCACCGTATTCCCGGTCACGCCGGTCTGCGCGCCGCCCATCACGCCGGCGATACTTTCGGGGCCGGCGTCGTCGGAAATCACCATCATGCCGGGGGCGAAGGCGTAGTCCTTGTCGTCGAGCGCGGTCAACGTCTCGCCGCCCTTTGCCGGGTGGATGCGCAGGCCCCCCTTGACCACGTCCGCGTCGAAGACGTGCAGCGGGCGGTTCTGGTCATAGGTGAAGAAGTTGGTGATATCGACCAGCGCCGAGATCGGGCGCAGCCCGATTGCCTCGAGCCGGTCCTGCAGCCACCGGGGCGAGGGGCCGTTCGTCACGCCGCGGATCAGGCGGCCGGTGAAATGCGGGCAGCCCTTGTCGCGGAGCGCGGGGTCGATGGTGACGGGGATTGGGCACGGGAAGGTCCCCGGGACGGGATCGACGGCGAGCGGTTTCAGCCGCCCGATGCCGCGCGCGGCAAGGTCGCGGGCAATGCCGTGGACGCCCAGCGCGTCGGGGCGGTTCGGCGTGATGGCGATCTCGATCACCGGATCGACGCGGGCGGGCGCGTTCGCCGCCAGCCAGTCGGTGAATTTCTGGCCGACCTCGCCCGAGGGCAGTTCGATGATCCCCTCATGCTCGTCGCTGAGCTGCAACTCGCGTTCCGAGCACATCATGCCGTGGCTTTCGACGCCGCGGATCCTGCCGACCTGGATGATCGTGTCGATGCCGGGAATGTAGGTGCCGGGATGGGCCACGACGACGGTGATGCCCTCGCGGGCATTGGGGGCGCCGCAGACGATCTGTCTTTCGCCCTGCCCGGTCGCGACCTGGCAGACGCGCAGGCGGTCGGCATCGGGGTGCTTTTCGGCCCGGAGCACCTTGCCGATGGTGAATTCCTCCAGCTTCACGGCCGGGTTCTCGACCCCTTCGACCTCGAGGCCGAGATCGGTCAGCGCGTGGAGGATGTCGTCGAGGGTCGCCTCGGTCTCGAGGTGGTCCTTGAGCCAGGAGAGGGTGAATTTCATCGCTTTGGGGCCTGTCCAGGGTCGCCGGTTGGGCCTGTCTCTAGCCCAAAGGCCGGGGCGGGGAAAGGGGCTGGGCGCACGGGGGTCAGGCGGTCGCCTCCGCCGGCAGCGCGGGGGGCATTTCGGGGCCGGCCTCGACCGCCGCGCGGGCATTGGCAACGAGGTGATCCATGAACGCCTCGGCCGCGACCGAGAGATGCTTGCCGCGCGGATAGGCGACCTGCCATTGCCGCATCAGCGGGAAACCGGCAAGGTCCAGCACCTTGAGCACGCCGGTCTGCCCCTCCAGCGCGAGGGTGTCGCGCGACAGCATGGCAAGCCCCAGCCCGCCGATGACCGCCTGCTTGATCGCCTCGTTGCTGCCCAGTTCCATCCGCATCGGCAGCGTCAGCCCGCGCGCGCGGAAGAAGCGTTCGGCCGCAAGCCTTGTGCCCGAGCCCGGTTCGCGCAGGATGAAGGTTTCCAGCGCCACCCGTTCGGGGGCGATGTTGCGCTCGACGACCAGGGGGTGATCGTAGCGGGCGACCGCGACGATGGGGTTGTCGGCAATCGCGGTGGCGATCACGTCCAGCCCGTCGGGCACGGAGCCCAGAACGCAGAGATCGTCCTCGCTGGCGGCGAGCCGTTCCAGGATCGTGTGACGGTTGGTGACCGTCAGCGCGACCTCGATCCCGGGGTTCGCCGTGCAGAACGCGCCCAGCAGCCGCGGCATGAAATACTGCGCGGTCGAGACGATGGCGAGTTTCAGCCGCCCCTCGCGCAGACCGCGCATGTCGGCCAGCCGCATCTTCATCCGCTCCAGCCCTTCGAGCGTCTCGCGCGCGCCCTCCAGCACGACGCGGCCCGCATCGGTCAGGAACATCCGCTTGCCCACCCGGTCGAGCAGCACCATGCCCAGCCGGTCCTCCAGTTGCTTGACCTGCGCAAAGACCGCGGGCTGGGTCAGGTTCAGCTCCGCGGCGGCCTGGGTATAGCTTGCATGCCGGGCAACGGCCTGGAAGACACGGAACTGGCGGATGGTGACGGGCATGTATCATAACCTTTTGTATATTCTGTGGCTAAAAACTATTCATTTTTGATTAGTGATGCAAAGGGCGATAGTTCCCTTGACCCGACTCGGATCGGGGGAGACGGATCATTCGCGGAGGAGGCACCATGTCTGCCAAGAAATACGATGCCGGTGTGAAGGAATACCGGTCCACCTATTGGGAACCGGAATACAAGGTGAAGGAGAGCGATATCCTCGCCGTGTTCAAGGTGATCCCGCAGCCCGGCGTGGACCGCGAGGAAGCCGCTGCGGCGGTCGCGGCCGAAAGCAGCACGGGGACCTGGACGACGGTCTGGACCGACCTTCTGACCGACCTCGACTACTACAAGGGCCGCGCCTACGCGATCGAGGACGTGCCCGGCAGCGATGACGCCTTCTATGCCTTCATCGCCTATCCGATGGACCTGTTCGAGGAAGGCTCGGTCGTCAACGTGTTCACCTCGATCGTGGGCAACGTGTTCGGCTTCAAGGCGGTGCGTTCGCTGCGCCTTGAGGACGTCCACTTCCCGCTATGGTTCGTGATGTCCTGCTTCGGCCCGCCCCACGGCATCAACGTGGAACGCGACAAGCTGGACAAGTATGGCCGTCCGCTTCTGGGCTGCACGATCAAGCCGAAGCTCGGCCTGTCGGCCAAGAACTACGGCCGTGCCGTCTATGAATGCCTGCGCGGCGGTCTGGATTTCACCAAGGATGACGAGAACGTCAACAGCCAGCCCTTCATGCGCTGGCGCGACCGGTTCGACTTCTGCCAGGAAGCCATCGAGAAGGCCGAGATCGAGACCGGCGAGCGCAAGGGTCACTACATGAACGTGACCGCGCCGACCATGGAAGAGGTCTACAAGCGCGCCGAATACGCCAAGGAGATCGGCACCCCGATCATCATGTCGGACTACCTGACGCTGGGCTGGGCGGCGCACAACTCGCTGTCGAAATGGTGCCGCGACAACGGGATGCTCTTGCACGTCCACCGCGCCATGCATGCGGTGATGGACCGCAACCCCAACCACGGCATCAACTTCCGGGTCCTGACCAAGCTGCTGCGCCTGCTGGGTGGCGACCACCTGCATTCGGGCACCGTGGTGGGCAAGCTGGAAGGCGACCGCGAGGCGACGCTGGGCTGGATCGACATCATGCGTGACCGCTACATCAAGGAAGATCGTTCGCGCGGGATCTTCTTCGACCAGGACTGGGGTCCGATGCCGGGCGTGTTCCCGGTCGCCTCGGGCGGGATCCATGTCTGGCACATGCCGGCGCTGGTCTCGATCTTCGGCAACGACTCGGTGCTGCAGTTCGGCGGCGGCACGCTGGGCCACCCCTGGGGCAACGCGGCCGGCGCCGCGGCGAACAGGGTCGCGCTTGAGGCCTGCGTGCAGGCCCGCAACGAGGGCCGCGAGATCGAGAAGGAAGGCAAGGACATCCTGATCGCCGCCGCCAAGCACAGCCCCGAACTGAAGATCGCCATGGAGACGTGGAAAGAGATCAAGTTCGAGTTCGACACCGTGGACAAGCTGGACACCCAGCACCGCTGATCGCCCGAAGGGAGAGAGAGAAATGAGCAAGGTTCAGGACTACAATTCGCGGCTGTCGGATCCCGCAAGCCGCAAGATGGGCACCTTTTCCTACCTGCCGCCGATGGATGACGCACAGATCCGCAAGCAGGTGGAATGGATCGTGAAACATGGCTGGAACCCGGCCATCGAGCACACCGAGCCGGAATACGCGATGTCGAATTTCTGGTACATGTGGAAGCTGCCGATGTTCGGGGAAACCGATGTCGACGTGATCCTGGCCGAACTGAAGGCCTGCCACGAGGCGAACCCGGACAACCATGTCCGCCTGATCGGCTACAACAATTTCAGCCAGAGCCAGGGCGCCAACATGGTGGTCTATCGCGGCACGCCGGTCTGATGCACCCTTGCCCGCCGCGTGACCTGCGCGGCGGGCATCCCCCTGGGAGGCGAGTATGAAGGACATGATCGAACAGTACCGCGTGACGGCCGAACCCTATTACCGGCCCGTCGCAAACGAGGTCGAGATGTTCGAGGCGGCCTACGCCGCCAGGATGCCGGTGATGCTGAAGGGCCCCACGGGCTGCGGCAAGACCCGCTTTGTCGAACACATGGCCTGGAAGCTGGGCAAGCCGCTGATCACGGTGGCCTGCAACGAGGACATGACCGCCTCGGACATCGTGGGCCGGTTCCTGCTGGATGCCGATGGCACGCGCTGGCAGGACGGACCGCTGACCTTCGCCGCGCGGCACGGGGCGATCTGTTACCTGGACGAAATCGTCGAGGCGCGCCAGGACACGACCGTCGTGATCCACCCGCTGACCGACAACCGCCGCGTCCTTCCCCTTGAGAAGAAAGGGGAATTGCTGCGCGCACATCCGGATTTCCATCTCGTCATAAGCTATAACCCGGGCTACCAGAGCCTGATGAAGGACCTGAAACAGTCCACCAAGCAACGCTTCGGCGCGCTGGATTTCAACTATCCCGCCCACGGGGTCGAGGTCGAGATCGTCGCCCATGAATCGGGTATCGAGGCGAAGGACGCCGACAAGCTGGTCTCGATCGCGGAACGCGCGCGCAACCTCAAGGGGCACGGGCTGGACGAGGGCATTTCCACGCGCATGCTGATCCATGCCGGGTCGCTGATGGCGCAGGGCATCCCGGCGGTGGCCGCCTGCCAGATGGCGCTGGTCCGTCCCATCACCGACGACCCCGACATGCGCGACGCGCTGGATGCGGCCGTCACGACCTATTTCTAGGCCATGGCCACGCTCGCCGATTTCGCCGACCTGACCGCCGAACTGGACGAGGCCCAGCGCGCGATCCTCGACCAGTGCTGGCCGGATGCGATCCGGGTGCTGTCGCCGCGGGGGCTGGACAACTGGCTGAAGGGGGCGGTGGCGCTGGGCCATATGGGGCGCGGCGATCATATCGTGCGCACCTGGATCAAGGTGGTCCCCACGCTCGCCCGCGACCTGGGCGAGGACATCATTCCAGATTTCGCCCAGGCCCTGCTGGGCTTTGCCTCGCGCACCTCGGGCGCGGTGATCGAGCGGGTGATCGCCACGGCGCCCACCGCCTCGCGCCGGTTGTCGGACCCGGACCTGTTCCGCGCCTATCTGCAATTGCTGAACCAGTTGCTTGCCCAGGCGCCCCGCGGGCTGCGCCCCATGCTGGACCATCTGGAGGAGTTGCTGGATGTGCTGACCCTTGGCGGGTTGCGCCGCTGGGCGAATTGGGGCGCGCAGGCGCATCGAACGGATTTCGAGGACCTGACGCGCTATTTCAGCCTTGAAAGTGCGGAATCGCAGGCCGTGCTGCAAAAAGAGCGCAAGGGCACGCTGTTCGTCGATATCCACCGCCGGATCGGGATGTATCTGCGCGCACTCTGGGGCCGGGATTTCCTGATGCGTCCGACCGCAGGCGATTTCGAAAGCCGCGAGGGCGCACGGCCCTTCATTGCCGACTGGTTCCTGCACCTGCCGGATGCCTATGACGACTGGAACGGCGTGCCCGGGCTTGACCTCTACCGCGCCGCGGCCGCCCATGCCGCGGCCCATGTGGCCACCACGACCAAGGCAATTCCCGGCGACGAGCTGAGCGCATTGCAGCAGGCCTGCGTGGGCCTGATCGAGGACGCCCGGGTGGAATCGCTCGCCATCGCGCGCTTTCCGCGGCTGCGCGACCTGTGGCGGCGGTTCCACGCGCCCGCGAGCGATGGCTCGATGGGGGCGCAATTCGACCGGATCGCGCTGGCGCTGTTGGACCCCGACTGGGCGACCGAGGATCCGGTGGCGGCCTGGGCGCGGGACGCGTTTGCGGCGGCCGATTTGTCGGATGCGCGGATCTCGCGTGATCTGGGGCTGGAACTTGCCCATCGGCTGCGCGAGCGGCCCTGTTCGGCCTGGCGCGACGTGCAGGGCGCGCCCTATCGCGACGACAACCGCTATATCTGGGAATTCGAGGAGATCGACTGGGACAAGGGGCCGGGCAAGGCCCCGGAACAGGTCCGCAAATATGTCTCGCTCATGGAGATGGTGAACGAGGTCGAGGTCGAGACAGCGGGCGAGGATGCGCAGGAAATCTGGGTCGCCGAGAACGAGTTGTTCGACGATGACGGCCTGTCCTTCAACGAGAAGGAAGGCAAGGAGCCCGTCGCGGCGCCGGTCTTCTATGACGAGTTCGACTATCAGATCCAGATGAACCGCCCGGCCTGGGCGACCGTGCTGGAAAAGCGCCCGCGGCTGGGCGATCCGGCGGAGATCGACGCGATCCTGGCCGAGAACCGCAAGCTGACCCAGAGGATGCGGCACCTGCTGGACGCGATGCAGCCGCAGGGCGTGCAGCGCATCCGCAAGCTGGAGGATGGCGACGAGATCGACATCAATGCCGCGCTGACGGCGATGATAGACATCCGCATGGGCCGCCAGCCCGACCCGCGGGTGATGATGCGCTCGGTGCGGAAGGTGCGCGATATCGCGGTGATGACGCTGCTGGACCTGTCGGAATCGACCAATGACAGGGTGGCGGGGCAGGACCAGACCGTGCTGGACCTGACCCGTTCCGCGACCGTGCTGCTGGCCGAGGCCATCCACAAGGTGGGCGATGCCTTTGCGCTGCACGGGTTCTGTTCGGACGGACGGCACAATGTCTTCTACCAGCGCTACAAGGATTTCGATCAGCCCTGGGGCGAGATGCCCAAGGCGCGGCTGGCGGGGATGCGGGGGCAGCTGTCGACCCGCATGGGCGCCGCGATCCGCCATGCGGGCGCGCATCTGAACCGGGTGGCGGCCAACAAGAAGCTGATGCTGGTCATCACCGACGGGGCGCCGGCTGATATCGACGCGCGCGATCCGCAATATCTGCGTCAGGACGCCCGTGCCGCGGTGCAGGAGGTGGCGCGGATGGGGGTGATCCCGTTCTGCCTGACGCTCGATCCGCGCGCGGACCAGTATGTGGCGCAGATCTTCGGGCAGCGGAACTATCTGGTGCTGGAGAATGTCGAGCGCCTGCCCGAGCGGCTGCCGATGCTTTACGCCGGTCTGACAAGATAGACCCCGCCCCGGCGCATGGCCGGGACGGGGCGTCTTGTTCTGGACGTCCCGGCCGCGTGGGCCGGATGGGCCTCATTGCGCCAGCGTGGCGAGATAGGCGTAGATGTCGTAGGTTTCTTGCTCGCGCCGGACCTGGTGGGTCATCGAGCCGCGCGCGCGGGGATCGTTGAGATATTTGCGCAGGAACGCGGTCGGGTTGGCCGCATAGACCACCATCTGGTCCTCGGTCCAGACGAGGCCCGCAGCACCGGCCGCGGTCATCGAGGGCGAGTATTTGAAGTCCTCGACCTGTCCGGCCTGACGGCCCGCGACGCCGTAGAGGTTGGGCCCGACCGCAAGGCCACGGCCCGCCAGCATCTCGCCCGCGGGATTGGTGACCGTGTGGCAGGTTGTGCACTGACGGAAAGCCGCCTCGCCCGCGACCGGATCGCCGCTGAAGGCCACGGTCATCGCCGCGGGGGCTTCGTCGGCGGCCTCTTCGGTGGCTTCCTCGGCGGGCGCCTCTTCCGTGGCTTCTTCGGTAGCGTCTTCCGCGGCGTCCTCGGCGGGCGCCTCTTCCGCGACTTCCTCGGTCACTTCTTCGGCGGCTTCCTCGGCCGGGGCTTCTTCCGCGGCTTCCTCGGTCGCTTCCTCGGCCGGGGCTTCTTCGGCGGCGGCTTCCTCGGTCACCTCTTCGGCGGACGCTTCCTCGGCGGCTTCCTCGGCCGGGGCCTCTTCCACAGCCTCTTCGGTCGCTTCTTCGGCCGGGGCCTCTTCCGCGGGGGCTTCCTCGGCAGCCTCTTCGGCGGCTTCTTCAGTCACCTCTTCCGCCGCCGCTTCTTCCGCGGGGGCCTCTTCCGCTGCTTCCTCGGCGGCCTCTTCGGTGACGTCCTCGGTCACCGCTTCCTCGGCGGCCTCTTCCACGGCCTCATCGGCCTGGACCGCGACGATCGCGGCGGACTGGCCGGCCAGGGCGGCGGCGCGGGCGGCGAGGACGGCATATTCGGCGGCAAGCGCCGAGGCCTGGTCGGCGAGCGTTTGCGCGGTGGCGACGGCTTGCGGTGTGTCGACCGCGGGGGCCTCCACGGCGGTATCCTCGGCGACCGCTTCCCCGGCGGCCTCTTCCCCGACAACCTCCTCGGCGGCTTCCTCGGCAGCCTCTTCGGCGGCGTCTTCGGCAACCTCTTCATCGGCCGCAGCGTCTTCGGCGGCGTCCTCGGCGACCTCTTCGGCGGCGGCCTCCTCAGCGACGTCTTCGGTAGCGGCCTCTTCGGCCGCCTCTTCAGCGACGTCTTCGGCCGCGGCGTCTTCGGCGGCGTCTTCGGCGACCTCTTCCTCGGCGGCCTCTTCCTCGGCGACCTCTTCCTCGGCGGCCTCTTCCTCGGCGGCCTCTTCGGCGGCGGCTTCCTCGGTCACGGCTTCTTCGGTCACAGCTTCTTCGCCGACCGTTTCCTCGGCCGCGACCTCGGCGACGGGGGCCGGTTCGGATTTCGGCGCGGAGCTGTAGTTCACGGCATAGAACGCCAGACCGATCGCCGGAGCGGCAACGATCAGCCGGATCAGGTTTTGAGAATTATTGGCCATCTTCCATCCTTTTTCTGTCCGCTGCCCCGGCGTGACGCATATGCCCCGTGGCAGGACATTCTCCTGAGGGTTCCGGCGGGAGCCCCAGTTACCTCCCGCGCTCGGCCATGAAGCATCCGCGCGCCCGAGGGATCGAGGCCCCTTCGGAACGACGCAGGCGCCGCCGACCACACGGAACAATAGCGCGTCCGAACGGCGATGACATCCGGAGTCGCCCCCCCTGCGACGCTGATACGCGGCCCCGGGACGATGCGGGGGGTTGAATCCGCTTCCCGCGGGGGGGCTGGGCTGCCCGTAGGGCATTTCCGGCGGGAAAGCCGTCCGGATGAACGGCTTGGCCCGAATCGCCTGCGTGGCCGGGACGCTGCCGACCGCCCTGTTCGACGCGCAGGCTCAGGCAGCATCGCGATGTTCGGGCTTGCAGGCCGCGGCATCGTCCATGTCGGCGTCGGGCAGCCCCTCGCGCGAGAGCAGCACCGCGACCGGGCGCAGCCAGGCGATCTGCGAGCAGACGATCATCACCGAGACCATGATCGGCACGGCAAGGAACATGCCCGGCACGCCCCAGACCGCCGCCCAGAAGGCGAGCGAGGCGAGGATCCCGAAGGAGGACAGCCGCAGCGTCTTGCCCAGAAGCAGCGGGTCGAGAACCTGCCCGACCACGAATTGCAGAATCCCCACGATGGCCAGCACGGCAAGCCCGGTCACGTTGTCCCCGGTCTGCACATAGGCCACCAGCGCGGTGGCCAGCGTGGCCACGATCGAGCCGATATTCGGGATGAAGTTCAGCACGAAGGTCAGCACGCCCATGGCCAGCGCCAGTTCCAGACCGAACAGGCGCATCACGGCATAGACCATCGCACCGGTCACCAGGCTGACCAGCGTCTTGACCACGAGGTAGCGGTTCACGCGATGCATGATCGAGCCGATGATCCGCTCGACCCGCGCGGCGCGCTCGGCATCGCCCATCAGGCTGGTGAGCTTGGTCGAGAACCACAGCCGTTCGAGAAACAGGAAGCCCACGAACAGCGTCACCAGCACCGCACCCGAGGCGATGTTGCCCGCCTGCCCGGCCATCGTGGTCAGCCAGGATCCCAGCCGGACGCCGCGCAGCCAGTTCAGCACGGCCTGTTCCACGTCCTCGCCCATCCAGCCGAACATCTCGGCCACCGCACGCTGGCCCGGTTCGGCATATTGCATGATGGTGGTGACCACGGTGTTCGCCTGGGTCAGGATGATCGCCGACAGCGAGATCAGCACCGTCGCGATCAGCAGCACCGCCAGCAGCGAGGCCAGCCATTCGGAGAACCTTGCCTCGCCGAAGCGCAGCCGCTTCATGTAACCGATCGCGTCCGATGTCAGCGAAAACAGCATGATGGCGATGGCCAGAGAGATCAGCAGGAACTTGGCCTGCACCAGCAGGAACAGCACCACCGCGAAGGCGATGATGCCCAGGAACCAGACCTGGAGCCGCCGCAGGTCGTGTCTGATCGACCCCGATTGCGGGGGCGGTTGCAGGTCGGGGTCGAAAGGAGCTTTCATTGCGCGCGATCCGTTGCGCCGCAGCGGGCGGCCAAGGCTGTCCCCCAAACCTAGGGAAAGGCAGCCCGCGGAGCAAGTCATGGCCCCACCCGCACGGGGAACCCGGCGCCCGCGGGCGCCAGTCTGGCCTCTTTCGGGCGCCTCAGCCCCGGGCGCGCAGCCGCAGCGCGCCGAAGCCCGCAAGCCCGGCCAGCAGCAGCGGCAGGCCCGCCGGCAGCGGCACCGGGGCGAGGGCGGCGGCGAATTCGGCCGTGGTCAGCCGGGTGCCATCGGCGAACTGCCAGTCCTGCCAGTTGCGGAAGCCACCCGACAGCACGCCCTGTCCGGTCATCAACCGCAGCATGTAGGTGTCGTCATCGACCGCCTCGAAGCCCAGCACGTCGGTCAGCATGTAGGACATGAGGCTGACGGTATTCTCGCCCGCGCCGCCGTCGAACAGCCCCGCGATCAGCAGGTCGGAGGTCAGCGCGCCGATGCCGAGCAGGTCGTCGCCCGCGCCGAACAGGACATCGCCGTAAAGACGGCTGTCGCCCATCAGCGTCAGCTTGCTGTCGCCCTGCGTCGGAGCAAGGCCGATGGCGATGCCGCCGCGCCCGACCATCGTGCCGGAATTGATGATCTCGACCGATTGGCGCGCCTGGCTGACATGGTCGTCGGGCCGGTTCGGGTCATGGGCGGCCGAAATCGCGCGCGGCCCTTCCATGTAGCCTTCGTTGACGATCCGCACCGACCCGGCGGGGCGCACGGGGTCGCGGCTGTTGTCGAATTCGCCGTCGAGGTCGATGGCGGCCTTGTTGGAGTCGTCATTCGGCCCCAGCGAAAGCAGGACACCGCCAAGGGCGTTGTAGACCTCGCCCTCGTCCAGGTCGATCGCGTCGTCGGTGCCGACGATGCGGCCGTAATTCTCGGCCCGGCCCGAGGCGAACTGCACGCCGTCCTCGTCGGCCTCGGTCTCGTCGATCTGGATCAGGCCGCGGTTGATCAGGGTGAAATCGTCGCGCGCCTCGACCACTTCCTCGCCGCCATAAAGCGCGCCATTGTTGATGACGGTCGAGCCCTGGCCGCGGATCTGAAGCGCCCGGCCGTCGGTCGAACGGATCACGCCATCATTGATGACGGTCGTGCCCGGGTAATCCGAACCGCCGCGCACCGCCTGGCGGCGGGCCTCGATCAGCGCGCCCTCGGCATTGATCACGGTCAGCCCGCCATCGCCGCCGCGGCTATGGATGCCCCGGTCGCCGCCCGAGATCGTGCCATTGTTGATATAGGTCTGGTTCGTGCCCTGAACCTCGATCGCGTTATTCGCGTTGTCTTTGGCGGTATTCGGGTTCTCGATCAGCCCGTCATTGGTCAGCTCGATGTCGTCGCCGCCAAAGCGGAAGGCGGGCGTCGTCGCGCCGGTCGAGGACACGGTCGCGCCGCTTTCGACGAGGATGGTCAGGCCGTTCTCATCCCAGCGCTGGTCGGTCGAGGTGGAGCCATCCGCGCAGGTCAGCGTCAGGGCCGACAGCGTGCAGGCCTGGGCCGCGGGCGTCAGCGCGACAAGTCCGAGCGCGGCGGTGGTCAGAAGCAGAATTCGGGGCATGTCAGGTCCTTCGAATTGCAGATACCTGCGGGCTATCGTCCGCGCGTAACAGCAATTTGAAGGACAGGTGACAAACCGGGCCGGGGCCGGGATGTCAGAACAGGATCACGTTGCGCCGCGCTGCGCCGGTTTTCGTGTCGGCGATGGCCGCGTTGATCTGGTCCAGCCGCCAGCGCCCCGAGATCAGCTCGTCCAGCCGGATCCGGCCCAGGCGGTAAAGCTCCACGATCCACGGGATGTCGCGGACCAGCACCCTGTCGCCCGGCACACCCCCCGTGACCCCCGGCCCGATGGCGGCGACATGGGCCCCCAGCCTCGTGCCCGTAGACGGCGGGCAGGCTCTGGTTCCAGGCCCCCTCGGCCATCGAGATGTCGGAATGGCAGATCGCGACCGCGCCCAGCGTGACCTCGACCTCGACCGGCCCCGGCGGGCGCTGGTGCAGGGTCTCGATAGTCAGAGGGGCGGCGAAGGCTCGGCAGATGCCGGCTTTGATCGGGCGCATGGGCATCTCCCCGGGGCTCAGGCCGGGGCGCGGCTGTCGCGTCGCGCGACGAAGACAAGGGCGCAGGCGATCATCAGGCTGGCCGCCAGCAGGAACGGTGCCCCGGGCAGGATCAGGGGCGCCCCCTCGCGGGTGAAGGCAGCGAAGAACTGCGTCATCGCGATGGGTGAGAGGATCATCGCGACCGAGCGGGTCGCGGAAATAGCCCCCTGCAATTCGCCCTGCTGGTTGTCCTGTGCGGCCCTGGACATCAGCCCCAGGATCGCGGGCGTAACCACCGCCCCCAGCGCCAGAAGCGGCGTCATCAGAAGGATCGCGGTCGAATTGTCGACAAGGCCGATGATGAGGAAGGCCAGGAAATTGTACGAAAGCCCGTACCAGACGGTGCCGCGTTCGCCCAGCACCCGCAGGATCACCCGGATCAGCCCGCCCTGCACCGCGGCGATGCCGATGCCGAACATCGCCAGCGAAATGCCGATCGTGCCGGTCGACCAGCCAAAGCGATACTGGGTGAAATAGGCCCAGATCGCAGGATAGATGAGCATCGCGCATTCATAGAGGAAGAACAGCGTCAGCAGCGGCCGCACCCCGGGCAGCCGCCCCATCTCGCGGAAGGCGCCCAGCGGGTTCGCGCGGCGCCAGTCGAAAGGGCGACGGATGCGGTCGGTCACGGTCTCGGGCAGCACGAAATACCCGAAGATCAGGTTGGCCGTGGCCAGCCCGGCAGCCGCCCAGAACGGCGCGCGGGGGCCAAGTTCGCCCAGGAAGCCGCCGATCAGCGGGCCGAGGACGAAGCCGATGCCGAAGGTCGCGCCCACCAGCCCGAAGCGCGCGGCCTTGCGTTCGGGGGGCGAGATATCGGCGATGAAGGCGCCCGCGGTCGCCTGCGTGGCGGCGGTGATCCCGCCCACGATGCGAGCCGCGAACAGCAGCCAGATCGAGCCCGCCAGCGCCATCACCACATAATCCAGCGCCATCGTGGCAAGCGAGATCAGCAGCACCGGCCGCCGCCCGTAGCGGTCCGACAGGTTGCCGACCAGCGGGCCGCACAGGAACTGCATCACCGCGAACGAGGTGGCGAGGATGCCGCCCCAGATCGCGGCATCCGACAGGCCCACGCCCTCGATATCGCGGATCAGGTCGGGCATCACCGGCAGGATCAGCCCGATCCCGATGGCATCGAGGATCAGCGTGATAAGGATGAAGATGATCGGCAGGCGGGTCTTGGGCTGGCTCATGGGGCGCGCGTCCAGGCATTGGATGACAAAGGCTTAGCCGTGAGAGGCGCGCGCGGCAAAGCGTTTTGCGCAGGATTCAGCCGGGCCGCAGCCCCAGGATCGCGCGTGCCTCGCCCCAGGTGGCGACGGGGCGGTGGTATTTCTCGCAAAGCTCGACCGCCCGGCGCACCAGCGCGGCGTTCGAGGGGGCAAGCCGGTCGCGGTCCAGCCGCACATTGTCCTCAAGCCCCGTGCGGGTATGGCCGCCCGCGGCGATGGACCATTCGTTCACCTCGATCTGGTGCCGCCCGATGCCCGCGCCGCACCATTCGGCATCGGGGGCGAGCCGCTTCAGCGTCTCGATGTAGAAATCGAAACTCGGCCTGTCGGCGGGCATCGCGTTCTTCACGCCCATCACGAACTGGACGTAAAGCGGCCTTGCCAGCCGCCCGTCCCCGGTCATCTTCACCGCCTGGAAGATATGGGACAGGTCGAAAGCCTCGATTTCCGGCTTCACATCGTATTTGTGCATTTCCGAGGCCAGGAAATCGACCAGATCGGGCGGATTCTCGTAGACCCGTGTTGGAAAATTGTTAGAGCCGACCGCCAGCGAGGCCATGTCCGGGCGCAGCGGCAGCATGCCCCCCCGCGCCGCGCCCGCGCCGGAGCGGCCGCCGGTGGACAATTGCACGATCATGCCGGGGCAATGCGTGTGAATGCCCTCCATCAGGCGGGCGAAACGCTCGGGGTCCGAGGTCGGCGTCTGGTCGTCGTTGCGGACATGGCAATGCGCGATGGACGCGCCCGCCTCGAAGCTTTCGTGGATGCTTTCGATCTGTTCGGCGACGGTGATGGGAACCGCCGGGTTGTCCTCCTTGCGGGGGACGGATCCGGTGATGGCGACGCAGATGATGCAGGGTTTGGTCATGTCGTTTCGGCAATCCGGTTCAGAATGTCGGCCAGTCTGTCGGGCTGGGCGAAGAAGGGCGAGTGGCCGCACTCCATGTCATGGAGATGGGCAATTGGCCAGTCCCGGGTCATGTCGCGCTGGGCCTCGGGCGGGATGATGCGGTCGGCGGTGCAGCGGATGTAATGGCGCGCCAGACCGGGCGGCAGGGCGGCGGCCGGTTCGGTGCCGGGTGCGGTCGGCTGCGGGGTCAGGCGGGCGCGGGCATAATCCGCGGTGCCGGGCGGGCAGTCATGGTAGAAATAGGCATCAAGCGTCTCGTCGCGGAAGGTCGAGGTCTTGCGGTCGGGGCTCAGCCGCATCGCCGCCATCAGGTTCGCGCAGCCATGGCGCGCCCTCAGATCGCGCGCGGACTCGCCCTCGCGCGGCGCCCATGCGGCCAGATAGACAAGGGCCGCAATCCGCTCAGGCGCGGCGGCGGCCGCTGCGGTGATCGTGATGCCGCCCAGCGAATGGCCGACAAGGATCGTCGGGCCATCAATCGTCGCCAGCACCGCGTCGCGACAGGCGGCCAGCGTCACGGCCTCGGGCGGCGTCGGATCCGCCCCCGCAGAAGGCAGGTCGAGCGCGCGTGCCCCGTGGCCCGCCGCCTGAAGCCGGGGCAGGATGTCACGCCAGCACCAGGCGCCGTGGTTCGAGCCGTGGACAAGCAGGAATTCTGCCATTATCAGACCCCAAAAAGGGTATTTGCCCCCTCGAAATGTTGGAAAAGTGAAAGTCTGGCGCAGGGCCGCGCGGCATCCAGGCGGTCAGACATGGCCTGTCTCCTTGAGGAATGCGGTCAGGATCTCGGCATAGTCGCCGGGTTTCTCGACGCAGGGCAGATGGCCCGCGCCGCGGATCAGCTGGAAGCGCGAGCCCTTGATCAGCGCCGCCGTCTCGCGCACCAGATCGGGCGGGGTCGAGCCGTCCGCGCTGCCCGCGATGGCCAGCGTCGGCAGGCTCAGCCCCGAGGTCGGCGTGTAGAAATCCGTGCCCGAGATCGCCGCGCAGCAGCCCAGATAGCCCTCGACCGGCTGGCGTGTCAGCATGTGGCGCCAGAGCGCGCAATCGGGGCTTTCGCGGTAGGGGCGCGCGAACCAGCGCTCCATCGTGGCATCGGCCAGCGCCGCGATCCCGCCCGCGCGGATGGCCGCCATGCGCTCGGCCCAGATCGCAGGGGTGCCGATCCTGGCCGCGCTGTTCGACAGCACCAGCGCGCGCACCTGATCCAGCCGCTTGACCGCCAGACCCTGCGCCACCATCCCGCCGATCGAGAGGCCGACGAAAACGCAGTCGGTCGCGCCGAGAAACTCCAGCAGCCGCTCGGCATCGCGCACCAGCGCGCCCATGGAATAAGGCCCCGGCGGGCAGGCGGACAGACCGTGCCCGCGCATGTCGTAGCGGATCGCGCGCAGGCCCGCGGGCAGCAGCGCCACCACCTCGTCCCAGATGCGCAGATCGGTGCCCAGCGCATTCGCGAAGACCACCGGCGCGCCGTCCGGGTCGCCATCCTCACGGAAATGCAGGGCCACGTCGCCCAGATCGGCAATCCGCATCGGCACCTCCTGTCCTGTCCGGCCGCGGCGCAGCATGGCCCGCGCGCCGGGGGGCGTCAATCAGACCAGCCGGACATGCGCCATGATCTGGCCGTGATCCGAGGCGCGGATATTGCCCGGCGCCTCGGGATGGGTGCCGTCGGTGATGTGGTCGTTATAGACGCCGAAATGGGTCATCTCGCCGATGCGGCCGGGCCAGTCGGGGTGGAAATGGCGCGACAGGAGGATCGCATCGAAGGATTCGAAGACGCCGCCGAAGGCGTTGGTATAGGCCATGTCGCGCAGGGATTTGCGGATGAAGAGCCGCTCGGCCGAATGGAGTCGGACCCGTTCGACGGCTTCGGTTATCGCGGCCGCCTCGGCCTCGGAATAGTGGTCGTCCGCCGATTTCGCGTCGTGGCGGCGCAGCCAGGTGTAATCGGTGAAGGGCCGTTCGCCCGCGATGATCTGTTGCGTGGCCGATTGCGGGGTGGCGTTCAGATCGCCCAGCACCGCCACGGGGTTGCCGGCCTCAAGCTCGTCCACCACCAGCTTGCGCAGCACCCAGGCCTCGGCCATCCGGCGCAGCGAGGCGCGCAGGAGGCCCAGCGCCCGGCCCGCGGCGTCGTAATGCGACAGGTCCACCTCGGGCGAGAAGCGCGCGCCCCTGGGGCGGACGAATTCGCCCATGCGCGATCTGAGATGCAGGTTGAAGACGGTCAGCACATGGCTGCCGACGGGCACGCGCACCTTCAGGATCGGGCGCGTCAGCCGGTTCAGGACATACCGGCCCGCATCGCCGCCGCCCAGATGGTTGAACGGGATCTCCAGCGGCGGGTCGAGTCGCTGGATCGAGACCGGCTGCCCGGCAAAGCCGAAGCGCGACAGGATCGCCAGCCCCGGCCGCCGCTCTCCCGGGCCGGAATCGGCGAGGTTGGGGGCAAAGGCCAGATCGGCCTCGGCATAGGGGCGGCGGTGGGGCGCGCGCGCATCGGCCTCGGCGATGACCTCGCGCAGGGCCTCGGGGTCGATGATTTCCTGGAACGCCAGAATGTCGGAATCCATGCGGTTCAGCTGATCCGCCATCCAGGCCCGCTTGGCGGCGTAATCCTCTGGGGAATAACGCTCGAACCGCTGGTATTCCTGATCCGGCCCGATCAGGTTCTGGGCGTTGAATGTTGCGATTCTGAAAGTCGTCATTGCATCTCTCCGCTTTGGCGAAGCGCCATCCGGAAGGTTTCGGCCGCCACATTGCCGCCCGATCCGATCACGATCACCGCGTCGCCTGTCACCGCGTCGCCGTGAAACAATGCCGCGGCCAGCGCGACCGCGCCGCCGCAGGGGATCAGCACATCGGCCTGCGAGACGCCCGCCGCGGCGGCCTGCGCGGCCAGTTCCAGCCCGGACGCAGACAGCAGCGGCGTTTCGCGCACATGGCCCGAAAGGCGCGTCTGGCCCGAAAGGCGCGTCGCCGTGGCCTCGATCATCGCGATGTTCACGCCACGGCCTTCAGGAAGGCGCGGATCGCGGCCAGGCTTTCGGGTTCGTCGAGGAAGGGCACATGGCCGCGATCGGCCACCTCGGCAAAGATCATGTCGGGGCGGCGGCGGCGCATCTCGGCCGCGGTCTCGGCGGACAGGATGTCGGAATTGGCCCCCCGGATCAGCGCGACCGGCAGGCCCGCGAGCGCATCGAACGTCGGCCACAGATCGGGCAAGGCGTCGGTTGCGGATGCTTCGGACACCGCGTTGCGCAGCCGCGGGTCGTAGCGCAGTGCGAGGCCGTCGGGCGCCTCGTCCCAGACCCGCCTGGCATATTCGCGCCAGGTCGCGCGCGAGACGCCGGGAAACCGGTCCTGCATCGCCACCTCAAGCCGCTTCGCGGCCGCGTCGAAATCGGCAAGGCCGGGGCGTTTGCCGAGATGGCCCATGATATAGGCCAGCCCTCGGGGATCGACCAGCGGGCCGATATCGTTGAGACAGACGCCCAGCAGCCGGTCGTGATGGCCCATCGCCAGCACCATCGCGATCAGCCCGCCGCGCGAGGTGCCCAGGATCGCGGCCCTTTCAAGCCCGAGATGGTCGAGCAGCGCCAGCGCGTCCCGGCCCTCCCGGATCAGGTTGTAATTCATGAAATCTGGATCATGGCCGGACCGGCCGCGCCCGCGCATGTCGAGGCGGATCACCCGGGCGCTGTCGGCGAAATGGTCCAGAACCGGCTCGAAATCGTCCATGTTGCGTGTCAGGCCCGCAAGGCACAACAGCGGCGTGCCCGCGCCCTGGTCGTCATAGGCCAGCATCAGCCCGTCATCGGCGGCGAAATGCCGCATCATGCGCCCTTTGCCAATGCCGGGATGCCGGTCAGGTCGGGAAGGACATGGGCCGGTCGCCAGGGCATCCGGTCGACCGGGGCGCCCGTGCGGTTGACCCAGGCGGTCACGAAGCCGTAACCGGCACCGGCCGCAGCGTCCCAGCCGTTGGACGAGACGAAAAGCACCTGGTCCGGGGCCGTGCCGAACCGCTGGCCGACAAGGTCATAGACGGACGGGTGCGGCTTGAAGATGCCGACGCTCTCGACCGAGAGCACGTCGTCGAGCAACGCGCCGATCCCGGCCGAGGCCACCGCGCTGGCCAGCATGCCGGGCGCGCCGTTCGACAGGATGGCGGTGGCCTTGCCCGCCTGTTTCAGCGCGATCAGCATGGCGGACAGCTCGGGATAGGGCGACAGCGCGCGGTAGAGGTCGAGCAGGCGGGCGCGCAGCCTTGCATCGCCCTGCAGGCCGTGGGCCTCCATCGCCCAGTCCAGCCCGTCCTGCGTGACCTGCCAGAAATCGGCATGCGCCCCGGTGATGGCGCGCAGCCAGGTGTATTCGAGTTGCTTGCGCCGCCAGTCCTCGGCCAGCCGCACCCACAGACCGGCGAGCCGTTCGCAGCCCGGCGCGCTGGCCACTTCGCGCGCGGCGGCGGTCACGTCGAACAACGTGCCATGGGCATCGAAGATGCAGGTGGTGATGGCCATGGGGCCCTCCTCGGGGGCGAGACTGGCACAGAGCCGGGCGGGGGGAAAGGGTGCGGACGCGCCGCAGCGGGATGTCACGGGGCTCGGGCAGGATGCTGCCACAGGATCACGGCAAGGCCTGGTGGACCGAACTGATGACCCGTGACGTGCCCGGCGCCCCGGCCTGTTACAACGCCGTCTGCGGATCGAGGGCGTGGGACAGATCGCCATCCTGCGCGATCCGACCGGCGCGGCGCCGGGATTGCTGACGTCCGCGCGCATGGGCTGAGGCATCGCGGCGCTTTACATCGGGGAGGCGGCCATTCAGGTTCGGGTCACGACCCGGAGCACCCGTGCCGATCGCGCGGCCTCAGGCAAACCCATCCCCCCGACAGACAAGCGAAGGAGAGACCCATGACCGAGGTCAAACCGGGCGACAAGGTCCGCATCCATTACACCGGCACGCTGGCCGACGGCACCACCTTCGACTCGTCCGAAGGCCGCGACCCGCTGGAATTCACCGTGGGATCGGGCGAGATCATTCCCGGGCTGGACATCGCGCTGCCGGGCATGCGCGCGGGGGACAGCAAGACGGTCGAGGTGCCCTGCGCAGAAGCCTATGGCGACCGCAATCCCGGTGCGCGCCAGGCGATCCCGCGCGCCCAGGTGCCCGCGGAAATCCCGCTGGAGATCGGCACCCGGCTGCAATTGCAGACGCCCGATGGACAGGTCGTGGCGGTGACCGTCGCCGAGGTGAGCGACGAGGCGGTGGTGCTTGACGCCAATCACCCGCTGGCGGGCGAGGATCTGACCTTCGAGATCGAGCTGGTCTCGATCGGCTGACCGGCCGCGGGGCTTGGCGCGCACGACCCGTCGTGGTCAACTCGGCCGCGGGAGGCGCGCGCCATGTCCCAGACCGTCGATACCCTGCTGGCCCGGATCCGCGAATTGCAGCGGGGCCTTCAGGATGACCTTGAGGAGAAGCGGGCAGAGTTCCGTTACCGCCTGGTGGCCGGGTGTGCCCGCGCGAGGAGGAGGTGCTGGCCCGCCACCGGGCGCTGCGGGTCAGCCTGCCGGCCTTTCTGGCCAGCCCGCGGCCGCTGTTCATCCTGACCGCGCCGGTGATCTATGCGCTGATCCTGCCGGTGGTGCTGCTGGACCTGTTCGTGGCGATCCATCAGGCGATCTGTTTCCCGGTCTATGGCATCGACAAGGTGCGCCGGGGCGATCATGTGGTGATCGACCGCCATCAGCCGGCCTGTCTGAACGGGTTGCAGAAGCTGAACTGCATCTGTTGCGGCTATGCCAACGGGGTGCTGGCCCTGGCCCGGGAGGTCGCGGCGCGGACCGCGCAATACTGGTGCCCGATCAAGCATGCCCGCCGGGTCGCCGATCCGCACGCGCTCTACGGCAATTTCACCGATTTCGGCGATGCCGAGGGGTTCCGGGCGCGGCAATCCGCGCTGAGGTCGGATCTGCGGCGGGTCCGGGGGCGGTAGCGGGCGCGGATAACGCGGGCCTTGCCGTCCGGATCCCTGGCCGTGGCGTTTGCGCCATGGGGCCGCAGGCAGACATCGCACGGCGCGTTTGGCGGCGGCTGGCCCTTGCCTGCAAGCGACGCTTCATCTAGCGTCCGCGTCATCCATCCCGGGAGAATCCGGCCCCTGTGGCCGGTGCCGAAGGAGCAACCGCCCCGGTAAACTCTCAGGCGCAAGGACCGTGGATGGGCACGGAAACTCTGGAGAGAGGCACGGGGGGTCGGCCCGGTGTCCGCCGAAGGGATAGCGATCTCAGGCGAAGGGACAGAGGGGGCATCGCAACGGACATCCCGCGGGGATGGCAGCAATCGGTGTCGGGATGCGTGCTGCATCCGGCGGAAAGGGGCGACATGTCGGAACTGAGGCGCACCGCGCTTTACGGCCTTCATCTGGAACTGGGCGCGAAGATGGTGCCTTTCGCGGGCTACGAAATGCCCGTGCAATACGCCCCCGGCGTGCTGAAGGAGCATCTGCATTGCCGCGCCGCGGCGGGGCTGTTCGATGTCGGCCATATGGGCCAGGTGATCCTGCGCGCGCCCTCGGGTCAGGCGGCGGATGCCGCGGCTGCGCTGGAACGGCTGGTGCCGGTCGATCTGCTGGGGCTTGCGCCGGGGCGGCAACGCTATGCGATGTTCACCGATGCGGCGGGCGGGATTCTGGACGACCTGATGGTGGCCAATCGCGGGGATCATCTGTTTCTTGTCGTGAATGCCGCCTGCAAGGGGGCCGATCTCGCCCATCTGCGGGCGCATCTGGCCGGGGATTGTGCGGTCGAGGAGGTGGCCGACCGCGGCCTGCTGGCGCTTCAGGGGCCTGCGGCGGCGTCGGTGATGGACGGGGTCGCCCCGGGGGCCGCGGCGATGCGCTTCATGGATGTGGCCACGCTGGACAGCGATTTCGGCTCGCTCTGGCTGTCGCGGTCGGGCTATACTGGCGAGGATGGGTTCGAGATTTCGGTCGAGGGGGCGCAATGCGAGGCGCTGGCGCGTGCGCTGCTGGCCCGTGAGGCGGTCCGGCCCATCGGCCTTGGTGCGCGCGACAGCCTGCGGCTGGAGGCGGGGCTGTGCCTTTACGGCCATGATATCGACAGCACGACCTCGCCCGTCGAGGCGGGGCTGTCCTGGGCGATCCAGACGGCGCGGCGGGCAGGCGGGACCCGCGCGGGCGGTTTTCCGGGTGCGGAGCGCATCCTGCGGGAACTGGCCGACGGCCCGGCGCGGCTGCGCATCGGCCTGCGCCCGCAGACCCGCGCGCCGATGCGCGAGGGCACGCCGCTTTTCGCGACCGAAGACGCCGCCGATCCGGTCGGCATCGTGACATCGGGCGGTTTCGGCCCGTCGATCGAAGCGCCGCTGGCGATGGGCTATCTGCCCGTTGATCTTGGCCACAAAGGGCGCACAGTCTGGGGCGAGGTGCGCGGCAGGCGGATGGCTGCCGATGTCGTCGCCCTGCCGTTCAGAGACCCGAACTACAAGCGTTGAGGATCCCCCATGTATTACACCGAAGAACATGAATGGCTGCGCGTCGAGGACAATCTGGTCATCGTCGGCATCACCGAGCATGCCGCCGAGCAACTGGGCGACATCGTCTTTGTCGACCTTCCCGACGAGGGCAAGACCGTGTCCAAGGATGACGAGGTCGTGGTGATCGAAAGCGTCAAGGCCGCCTCCGACATCCTGGCGCCGCTGGATGGCGAGATCGTCGAGGTGAACACCGCGCTTTCCGAAAATCCCGGCATCGTCAATGACGATCCGCTGGGCGAGGCGTGGTTCTTCAAGATGAAGGTCGCGGATCTGTCGGCACTCGACGATCTGATGGATGACGCCGCCTACAAGAAATTCATCGGCTGACGGAACGCCCCATGCCCTATTCCCCCAGCACCTACCTGCCCTACGATTTCGCCAACCGCCGCCATATCGGCCCCTCGCCCGAGGAAATGGTCGAGATGCTGAAGGTGCTGGGGCCGTCTACCCTCGAGGCCCTGATCGACGAGACCGTGCCCGCCAGCATCCGCCAGGCCGAGCCGCTGGACTTCGGCAAGCCGAAATCCGAACGCGAGATGCTGTGGTTCATGCGCCAGATCGCCAAGAAGAACCGCCCCTTCACCACGCTGATCGGACAGGGCTATTACGGCACGGTCACGCCGCCCGCGATCCAGCGCAACATTCTGGAAAACCCCGCGTGGTACACCGCCTACACGCCCTACCAGCCCGAGATCAGCCAGGGCCGGCTCGAGGCGCTGCTGAACTACCAGACGATGGTTTCGGACCTGACGGGGCTGGAAATCGCCAATGCCTCGCTGCTGGACGAGGCGACGGCCTGCGCGGAAGCCATGACCATGGCGCAGCGCGTGGCGACGTCGAAGGCCGGCGCGATCTTCGTCGATCACCACTGCCACCCGCAGAACATCGCGGTGATCCGCACCCGCGCCGAACCGCTGGGGATCGAGGTGATCGTGGGCGATCCCTTTGCCGATCTCGACCCGGCCCGGGTCTTTGCGGGCATCTTCCAGTATCCCGGCACCTACGGGCATCTGCACGACTTCACCGGCCCCATCGCGGCCCTGCATGACGCGGGCGCGCTGGGCATCGTGGTGGCCGACCCGATGGCGCTGGTGATCCTCAAGGAGCCGGGCGCGATGGGGGCCGATATCGCCGTCGGCTCGACCCAGCGCTTCGGCGTGCCGATGGGGTTCGGCGGCCCGTATGCCGCCTATATGGCCTGTCGCGATGCCTACAAGCGGGCGATGCCGGGCCGGATCGTCGGCGTCTCGGTCGATGCTCACGGGCGCAAGGCCTATCGGCTGGCCCTTCAGACCCGCGAACAGCATATCCGCCGCGAAAAGGCCACCTCGAATGTCTGCACCGCGCAGGCGCTGCTGGCGGTGATCGCGGGGTTCTACGCGGTGTTCCATGGGCCGAAGGGACTGCGAGCCATCGCCCAGCGCATTCACCGCAAGGCGGTGCGCACCGCGCGGGGCCTGGAAGAGGCGGGGTTCAAGGTGGAACCCGCGGACTTCTTCGACACCTTCACGGTCGAGGTCGGCCCGATGCAGGGCGTGATCCTCAAGGCCGCGCAGGCCGAGCGGATCAACCTGCGCAAGGTGGGCGAGACCAAGCTGGGAATTTCGCTGGACGAGACCACCCGCCCCGCCAGCATCGAGGCGCTGTGGCGCGCCTTCGGCATCACCCGCAAGGACGAGGGCGGCGACGGGCAATACCGCTTTCCCGACGCGATGCTGCGCACATCCGACTACCTGACCCACCCGGTCTTCCAGATGAACCGGGCCGAGACGGAAATGATGCGCTACATGCGCAGGCTCGCCGACCGCGACCTGGCGCTGGACCGGGCGATGATCCCGCTCGGGTCCTGCACGATGAAGCTGAACGCCGCGGTCGAGATGATGCCGATCACCTGGCCGGAATTCGCCAACATCCACCCGCTGGCCCCCGCCGAACAGGTGAAGGGCTATGCCGAGATGCTGGCCGATCTGGCCGAGAAGCTGTGCCTCATCACCGGCTATGACGCGATGTCGATGCAGCCCAATTCCGGCGCGCAGGGCGAATATGCGGGGCTGCTGACGATTGCCGCCTATCACCGGGCGAACGGGCAGGGGCACCGCAACGTGTGTCTCATCCCGACCTCGGCGCATGGCACCAACCCCGCCTCGGCCCACATGGCGGGAATGAAGGTGGTGGCGGTCAAGGCGACCGGGACCGGCGATATCGACCTTGCCGATTTCCGCGCCAAGGCCGAGGCCGCGGGCGACAACCTGGCCGCCTGCATGATCACCTATCCCTCGACCCATGGCGTCTTCGAGGAAACCGTGCGCGAGGTCTGCGAGATCACCCACCGCTTCGGCGGGCAGGTCTACCTGGACGGGGCGAACCTGAACGCGCTGGTGGGGCTGGTCAAACCCGGCGAGATCGGGGCGGATGTCAGCCACCTGAACCTGCACAAGACCTTCTGCATCCCCCATGGTGGCGGCGGCCCCGGCATGGGTCCGATCGGGGTCAAGGCGCATCTCGCCCCCCACCTGCCGGGCGACCCGATGACGGGCGGGCAGGGGGCGGTGTCGGGCGCGATACACGGCTCGGCCTCGATCCTGCCGATCAGCTATGCCTATATCCTGCTGATGGGCGGCGCGGGGCTGACCCAAGCCACCAAACTCGCGATCCTGAACGCCAACTACATCGCCAAGCGGCTGGAGGGCGCCTATGACGTGCTCTTCAAGGGGCGGAACGGCCGGGTCGCGCATGAATGCATCATCGACACCCGCCCCTTTGCCGAGAGTGCGGGCGTCACAGTGGACGACATCGCCAAGCGGCTGGTCGATTGTGGCTTTCACGCGCCGACGATGAGCTGGCCGGTCGCGGGCACGCTGATGATCGAGCCCACCGAGAGCGAGACCAAGGCCGAGCTTGACCGCTTCATCACCGCGATGCTGGCGATCCGCGAGGAGATCCGCGCGATCGAGGAGGGCCGCGCCGACCGCGAGAACAACCCGCTGAAGCGCGCCCCCCACACGGTCGAGGATCTGGTGAACGACTGGGACCGGCCCTATACCCGCGAACAGGCCTGTTTCCCGCCTGGCGCCTTCCGGGTCGACAAGTACTGGCCGCCGGTCAACCGGGTGGACAATGTCTATGGCGACCGCCACCTCGTCTGCACCTGCCCGCCGGTTGAGGATCTGGCCGAAGCCGCGGAATAGTCCACGCGGATGGCGGGGCCGCCCGGATGTCCTGTTGGCCCAACCGGACATCCGGGCGCCTTGCCCTTCTCGCTCGGGGGCTTGGCCCGGCGCCGCCGCTCCGCTGCGGTGCCGATCCCGCTGATCGGCCAGCGCCTTCAGCCCGGCCTTGTCATCGTCAAGCACAAGTGCGCGTTCGGCATGGGCCAGCGCGCGCGCCGTCATCCGCTCGGCGGCATGGGCAAGCCCCGCGTCCCCGCCCGTGCGCAGCGTGTTCAGCGCCTTGACCAGACGCCGCATCACCTCGACCATGCCTGCCCCGTCGCGCGCGATGGTGTCGAAGGCATCCCCCACCAGGTCGTCGGCGTTGACCGTCGGGGCGAAAAGATTGGGATAGCGCACTTCGTCGTTGACCGGATCACATTCAGCAAGCAGCCGTTCCAGCCGGGCGATCACGTCGATCGCAGTCCCGGAATCGTTCAGGCCGGGCGACAGCGCGCGCGAGGCGATCTCGGACAGCACCACCAGCGCAAAGCGCGCATCCTGGTCAAAGCTGCGGACAGCGTCGATTTCGAAGGCGGGCTGGAACGCCGCCGGCGGCGCGCTTCCGGCGGGGTGCAGCCAGGCCAGCGGGGCGCCCGCGACAAGAAACTCGCCCGGCGTGGCGGCAAGGTAGAGCTCTGCTCCCGCCTCGGCGGCCCGCGCCGAGAGTCCCGCCATGTCGACGAATTGCACATGGCCGCCCCGCGGGGCCAGGATCGGCTCGGCACCCGCGGGGATCGATGCGGCGTCGGGCAGAGGGCGCGCCCCGAGGCTGGGCGCCGCGCGGTGCTTTCGCAGCGTTGCACGGGCGCGGGTTTCGACCTGGGCGATGGTCTCGTCCATGCTGCCCAGCCGCGACAGGTGATCGATCCATCGCAGGATCGCCAGAACCACAAGCGCCACCACCAGCACCGTGAACAGGAAGACGACGACCGGGGCGGAACCGGCGTGGAACCCCGCCCGGAACAGGATGATCGAGACCAGCGCAAAGACGAAGGCGCCGAGGAAGGTCGCCAGCACCGTCTGCGTCGTGGTGTCCTCAAGCAGCAGGCGGTGCGAGCGCGGCGTGACCTGGCTCGACGCCGCGTGATGGGCCGAGACCATCACCGACAGCGAGAAGGTGGTGACCGCCAGCATCGACGAGGCCAGCGCGTTCAGGATCGGCATCACCGCATCCTCGCCGATCCGGGCGGTCAGCGCGGCGGGCATGATCGGGTCCAGCACCGCCGCGGTCAGCGCGGCCAGGATGCCGAGAAGCGCGATCAGCGCCACCCGGACCCACAGCTTGCGGGACAGCCGGATCAGGTGCCAGAGCCGTTTCGACAGCATCGGAAGTTCCTCGCGACCTCGGACCCCGAGCCTGGCATCTGGGGCGCGCCGGTCCAGCCGTGCGTCTCAGGACCGGCGCGCGGGGTGCAGGTCGGCCTCGGAGAACGCGACGCCGCGCGCGGCCAGCCACGCGGCGAAATGCCGGGTCTTGGCTTCGAGCGAGCAGGTCCCGGTCAGGCAGAACGGATCGGCCGCATAGGCCTCGCGCAGCGCCATCTGCCGCGCCGGATCAAGCGTCGCCCAGGGGGTCAGGTCCTGCGTTTTCGGATCCTCTGTCATGCCCGTTCCGCCTTTTGATGCATCCGCAATAGAAGTCTGCTCTTGATGCCGGAGGGATTCAAGGTAAAATATTCACAAACAAGAATGTTTTTGGAGGGCGGTTCATGGGCACCGGGCTGAAACTGACTTGTACCGATTGCGGCAGCGTGAACCGCGTGCCGTCCGACAAGCTGGGGGCGGGGCCGAAATGCGGCACCTGCGGGGCGCGGCTGGTGCCCGGCAAGCCGGTCGAGATCGACTTTCGCACGCTTCAGGCCTGCATCAAGAGCGACGACTTGCCCCTGCTGGTGGATTTCTGGGCGGCCTGGTGCGGGCCCTGCCGGATGATGGGGCCGCAATTCGCCCAGGCCGCGCAGACATTAGCGCCCGGCGTGCGCTTTACCAAGGTCGACACCCAGTCGAATCCCGATGCCACGGCGCGCTACGACATCCGCGGCATTCCGCTGCTGATCCTGTTCCACAAGGGCCGCGAGGTCGCGCGGCTGAGCGGCGCCCGGCCGGCGGCGGATATCGTCTCCTTCGTGCGCAGCCATGTGGGGGAGACCGCTTGACATCCCCCGCGCCATGGGCCAAATCGGCACGCATCGGGGCCGTAGCTCAGCTGGGAGAGCGCGTCGTTCGCAATGACGAGGTCAGGGGTTCGATCCCCCTCGGCTCCACCATTAAAACCGCTGAAATATCAAGTGACTGAACCGCGCCGCGTGTCCACTGAGCACGCGGCATGGTTTTGGTTTGCATCGCTCTTGCACGATTCCACGGGTCCACGCTCACTCTGACCGCGCCCTCGTGAACGCCCGCCCCTCGTCTGACAGCTCCCAAACCCCACGCGGCGAGTCACTGCGAAACCGGCCTTCCTTGACGAGACCGGATCGCGCCCAGCAGGTCGCATTCCACCAGCGTTCCTCGCTCGCCGGTCGAGACGGGCTCATGGTCGTCCTTCGTCAGGCGATCCTTGACCGCAGGCAGCATCTTCTTGCGGATGTCGTGGACCTCGGCGGACCCGCCGAGTTCGAGGCGCACCTTCGTCAGGGGCAGGCGGAAGTCGCGCAGTGGTGTCTTGTTCCCGCGACGGCGCGGCTTCTTTATCTTCGGCGCGTCCACAGGCCTCCCCGCGCCTCGCATCTTCTCGAGGGCGTCGAGGGCAAGTCGGACCACGTCGTCCGCTGTGTCCTCGAGCGGGCGCGCGGCGGCCTGCAGACGGATGAACGTCTCGTCCGAGATTCGGAATGGCAACCTCTTATCTGGAGATTACCTTGTAACGAGGTAACAGATCGTGGTCAGCGCTAGAAAGACGTGAGCGCAGGCGAAGGAGACCAATCCCCGCCTGCGCCCTTCTTCCGCTCTCAAGCGCCCCAACCACGCCCATGGTCAGGACCCGACTGCTGAAGCTCAACCCCTCCTCCCAGAAGAGCAAGTTTCACCAGGCGGTCATCATCGCGCGCGACCGCCCCCAGGATCAACCAGCCGACGAGGTCCTGGGCCGCGATGCTCTTGGTGAAGGTCCGCTTCGCACGGCGCAGGTCGCCGCCCATGATGCGCAGCATCACCGCCTCGGGCACATAGCCGTGGATCAGCGCGCCGATGGAAATGCCGATGACGACCCGGATCCAGACCCGGCCGACGATCTCGCGCACCTGGTCCAGCCCGATCTTCAGCCGGTCGACCATGCCCAGCCGCTCTTGCGGCAGATCGCCCTCCGGCGCGGCGGTCGGGGGCTTGGGTTTCGGCACCCATGCGACCTTCCTTTCGGGACTGTCCTGCGCGGCCGCGGCCGGTGCGGCGGTGACGATGGCGCCAAGCCCGGGCGCAAGATCGGGGTTCAGCCGATAGCGCACCCATTGCGCATCGCGCCGGTCCACCACGAGGCCCGCCAGTTTCAGCACCTTCATGTGGCGCGACATCCTGCTTTGCGTGGCCTCCAGCCGGGCCATCAATTCGCAGACGCAATGCTCGCCGCCATCCGCCAGGATCGCCATCGCCCCAAGGCGGGTCGGTTTGGCAAGGGCGGACAGGACGGCAAGGGGCATGGCGGCGACTCCTGCGCCCATGCGTCCAGCCGCATTCCTGGCGCGGCCGCGTGCAGAACATGACGGCGCCGTTGCGGGCGGGCCGTCATTTCCACCCGGCGTCACGGCAAGGCAAGGCGAAGGCCGGCCCGTTGTCGCAACCCTGGGTCCCGAGGGAGTGCCGGGTAAACGGGGCAGCTCCCGGTCCCTGCAAGACGCAGGGGACCCTACCCCAGCGCGTAACCCGCGCCGCGCACGGTGCGCACGGGGTCGTCGCCGCCATTCTGGCACAGCGCCTTGCGCAGGCGGCCGATATGCACATCGACCGTCCGGGTATCGACATAGATGTCGCGCCCCCAGACCCGGTCGAGCAATTGCTCGCGGCTCCAGACCCGGCCGGGCTTTTCCATGAAGGTCGACAGCAGGCGGAACTCGGTCGGTCCAAGCTTCAGCATCTGGCCGTCGCGGAACACCTTGTGCGTCTCGGGGTCGAGCACGATGTCCTCGAATTCCAGCCGCTGGCCGACCGCGGCGGGCCGCGTGCGGCGCAAGAGCGCGCGCACCCGCGCCATCAGCTCGACCACCGAATAGGGTTTCACGACATAGTCATCGGCGCCGGTTTCCAGCCCGCGCACCCTGTCCACCTCTTCGGCGCGGGCCGAAAGCATGATGATCGGAAGCGTCCTGGTGTCGTTGCGGGTCTTGAGCTGGCGGCAGATCTCGATCCCCGAAACCGAGGGCAGCATCCAGTCCAGCACCACCAGATCGGGCGCGATCTCGTCCACGAGGATCAGCGCCTCGTCCCCGGTCGCGGCACGGGCCACGCGAAAGCCCTCGGCCTCCAGGTTGTAGGCCAGGACCTCGCGCTGGGCGGGCTCGTCCTCGACGATCAGCACCGTGGGCCGTTCAGCAGGTGACATCGCCTAGACCTTCGGTGCGTCGATGGCGGTACGGTCGGCCTTGGGCCGCTCGTCCTCGGGCAGTTCGCCGGTCACCAGATAGATCACCTGTTCGGCGATCGAGGTGACGTGATCGCCCATCCGCTCGATGTTCTTGGCGATGAAATGCAGGTGCATGCAGGCGGTGATGTTGCGCGGATCCTCCATCATGAAGGTCAGGAACTCGCGGAACAGCGCGTTGTACATCTGGTCGACTTCCATGTCGCGCAGGCGCACGTCCTGAGCCAGTTCGCCGTCGCGCTGGATATAGGCGTCAAGGGCGTCCTTGAGCATCCCCTGAACCGCCATCGCCATGCGCCGGATCGCACCCGCCGAGCCTTCGATCGGCGACATCTGCACCAGAACCCCGGTGCGCTTGGCCATGTTCTTGGCGTAGTCGCCGATCCGTTCGAGATTGGCGCCGATCTTCATCACGCTCAGCACGGTGCGCAGATCGCCCGCCGAGGGCTGGCGCAGCGCCAGGAGCCGCGCGGCCTCTTCGTTGACGCGCAGTTCAAGGTCGTCCACGGCGCGGTCATTCGCGCGGACGCGTTCGGCGAGTTCCTCGTCGCGGTTCTCAAGCGATTGCGCGGCCTCGAGGATCGCGGCTTCGACCAGCCCGCCCATCTTCATGATGAGGGCCTGGATCGCCTCCAAGTCGCGGTCGTAGGATTTGACGATATGGCGGTCGTTCATCTGCATCCCTTCTCAGCCGATCCGGCCGGTGATGTAGCTTTCGGTGCGCGGGTCATGCGGGTTGGTGAAGATCTGGCCGGTCTCGCCGAATTCCACGAGGTTGCCGAGGTGGAAGAACGCGGTCTTCTGGCTGACGCGCGCGGCCTGCTGCATCGAGTGGGTGACGATCACCACCGAATACTGCCCGCGCAGCTCGTCGATCAGCTCCTCGACCTGGGCGGTCGCAATCGGGTCGAGCGCGGAACAGGGCTCGTCCATCAGCAGCACCTCGGGTTCGGTGGCGACCGCGCGGGCGATGCACAGACGCTGCTGCTGGCCGCCCGAAAGGCCGGTGCCGGGTTCCTGAAGCCGGTCCTTGACCTCGTCCCAGATCGCGCCGCGGCGCAGGGCGCGTTCCACGATCTCGTCCAGTTCGGCGCGGGTGCGGGCCATGCCGTGGATCTTGGGGCCATAGGCCACGTTCTCGTAGATCGACTTGGGGAACGGGTTCGGCTTCTGGAACACCATGCCCACCTTGGCGCGCAACTGCACCGGGTCGATCGAGGGCGCATAGATGTCCTCGCCGTCCAGCGTGATCAGGCCCTCGACCCGGCAGGTGTCGATGGTGTCGTTCATCCGGTTCAGGCAGCGCAGGAAGGTCGACTTGCCGCAGCCCGACGGCCCGATGAAGGCGGTGACCGTCTTGTCCTCGATCTCGACATCCACATCCTTGATGGCATGGGTGTCGCCATAGAAGACGTTCACTTTGCGGGCGGCGATCTTCACCTCGTGGGTCACGGCTGTCTTTCCCGAAGCTGGCGTATCATACATGAGGGTGGTCCTTTCGCGGCGCTACCATTTCCGCTCGAACTTGTTGCGCAGGAAAATGGCGATGGCGTTCATGAAGATCAGGAAGGTCAGCAGCACCAGGATCGCCGCCGAGGTCCGGCTGACGAACCCGCGTTCGGGGCTGTCGGCCCAGATGAAGATCTGCGTGGGCAGGGCGGTAGAACTGTCGAAGGGCGTGGCCGGCGCCGAGGTGATGAAGGCGTTCATCCCGATCAGCAGGAGCGGCGCGGTCTCGCCCAGCGCCTGCGCCAGCCCGATGATCGTGCCGGTCAGGATGCCCGGCATGGCCAGCGGCAGGACATGGCCGAACACCACCTGATGCTTGGACGCGCCCACGCCCAGCGCGGCCTCGCGGATCGAGGGCGGCACCGCCTTGAGCGCGGCCCGCGTCGCGATGATGATCGTCGGCAGCGTCATCAGGGCAAGCGTCATGCCGCCCACGAAGGGCGCGGAGCGCGGCATCCCGAACCAGCCCAGGAACACCGCCAGTGCCAGCAGGCCGAACACCACCGAGGGCACCGCCGCCAGGTTGTTGATGTTGATCTCGATCAGGTCCGACACCCTGTTCCTGGGCGCGAATTCCTCGAGATAGATCGCGGCGCCGATCCCGATCGGGAAGGACAGCAGGAAACAGGTCATCAGGGCATAGAACGAACCGATGATCGCCCCCTTCAGGCCCGCCAGTTCCGGGAAGCGTGAATCCGCGTTGGTGATAAGCCACCTGTTGATCGGCTTGGACACCATCCCAAGTTCTTTCAGCAGGTCGAAATTGGCGATCTCGTCGTCTTTCAGGCGGCGGTTGGCCTCGGGCGTTTCGCGGTCGATCAGGCCCTTGTTCAACTGGTCATAGGGATCCGACACCGGCACCCTGACCGAGACCGTCTGGCCGATCAGCGCCGGATTGGCCACCACGCTGTCGCGGATGCTGAACTGCGCGCCATTCGACAGCATCGAGGTCAGCCTGCGCAGTTCCGCCCGGTCATCGGCCATGTCGGGAAACAGCTTGACCATCGTATCGGTGAGGATCTGGCGATAGTTCCCGCGGGCGGGTTCGTTGCTGTCGATATGCGCCGGATCGAGGAACACCTCGATCTGGACGAAGGTCTGGGTAAAGGCGTGACGGCCCGTCGATATCAGCGATGCCACCAGCAGGAACAGCATGCCGAAGGCAATGGTGATCGCGGTCAGACCGGCCAGCTTGAGGGCGATCTCACTGCGCTTGCGCTTGTTCAGGCACGCGGTGAATTCGGGGGCGGTCCAATCGAAACGGCCCGAGGATGTCTGGTCGGTCATTGCGCGGCCCTCAATCGTAGATTTCGCGATACTTGCGCACGATGCGCAAGGCGAAGATGTTGATGATCAGCGTCATCACGAAAAGCACCATGCCCAGCGCGAAGGCGGCCAGGGTCTTGGGACTGTCGAACGCCGTGTCGCCGATCAGCAGCGTGACGATCTGCACGGTCACGGTGGTGACGCTGTCCAGCGGGTTGATCGTCATCTTGGCGATCAGGCCCGCGGCCATCACGACGATCATCGTCTCGCCGATGGCGCGGCTGACAGCCAGAAGGATGCCGCCGACGATGCCCGGAATGGCCGCCGGGAACAGCACCTTGGAAATCGTCTCGGCCTGAGTGGCGCCCAGCGCAAGCGAGCCGTCGCGCAGGCTGCGCGGCACCGCGGCCAGCGCGTCATCGGCAAAGGAGGAGATGAACGGCACCAGCATGATGCCCATCACCAGCCCCGCGGCCAGCGCCGTGTTGGGCGCGATCGGCAGGCCCAGTTCGGTTCCGAAGGAGCGGATCGCCGGGGCGATCACGAGGATGGCGAAGAAGCCGTAGACCACGGTCGGAACGCCGGCCAGGATCTCGAGCACCGGCTTGACGACGGCCCGTATCTTGGGCGAGGCGAATTCATGCAGGTGGATGGCCGAGAACAGGCCGATCGGAACCGCGACCACCATCGCCACCGTCGCGATGACCATCGTGCCGAGGAAGACCGGCAGCATGCCGAAGGCGCCCTTGGCGGCGATCTGGTCCTCGCGCAGGGGGATCTGCGGTTCCCAGGACGTGCCGAACAGGAAATCGGTGAACGGGACCATCTCGAAGAAGCGGTAGGTCTCGAACACCAGCGAGCCGACGATGCCGATGGTCACGAAGATCGCCACCGTCGCGCATCCGACCATCAGGCCGAGAACGATCCGTTCCACCCCTTGCCGGGCGCGGAATTCCGGGCGCACGGTCTTGCGGGTCAGCAGGATCAGACCGGCGGTCAACGCGATCGTCAGCACCACCAGCAGCAGCGACGAGGTGCCGCGCAGCGCCACCAGCCGCTCGGCGGCCTCGAGCTTCCAGTCCTCGGGCGTGCCGAAGATGCGCCCGCCCGCGATCGAGCGGATTTCGGACATGATGAGTTGCACCTGGCCGGTGCGGAGACCGTCCAGCGTGCCGTCAGGCAGCCCCGCCTTGATCATGCTCTCGATCACGGTGCCCTGAAGCATCAGCCAGAGGATGATGAAGAAGAACGTGGGCACGAGCGTCACGAGGGCCGAGAACCCGCCGTGAAACCCGTCGAGCGAATGCAGCTTTGTCCCGCCTGCACGGATCGCACGGGCCGCACGCAGATTGAGGATGTATCCGATCACGACCGCAGCGAACAGGATCAGGAAGGCGAAAAGGGTCATTTGGATGCCTGTCGGTTCAAGTGAGGGACGCCCCCGCTTTTGCGGGCGGGGGCGTCGATCGTCGGGATCAGGGGGATGCCCTGATTATTCCTTGGCCTCCATCGCGACGGCGTTGATGACGCGCTCCTGCAGCTCGGCGCGGCGCTCGTCGCTCAGCGGCACGAGGCCACGCTCGGACAGGTAGCCGCCGGGGGCCAGCGCGTCTTCGGACATGTATTCCTCGACGAATTCCTGCAGGCCGGGGATCACGCCGCGATGCGCGTTCTTGACGTAGAAGAACAGCGGACGCGACACCGGATAGGAATCGTCGGCGATGGTGTCGAGAGAGGGTTCGACCCCTTCCAGTTTCACGCCTTTCAGCTTGTCGAGGTTCTCGTAGAGGAACGAGTAGCCGAAGATGCCCTGCGCGTTGGGATCCGATCCAAGGCGCTGAACGATCAGGTTGTCATTCTCGCCGGCCTCGACGAAGGGGCCGTCAGTACGCATGCGCGAGCAGTTCTCGGTGACCCACTTGCCGTCGAAGCCGCCGTCCTTGACGTAGTCCAGCTGCTTGCAGCCTTCGTGCATCGCCAGTTCGACGAACGCGTCACGGGTGCCCGAGGTCGGGGGCGGCCCCAGAACGACGATGTCGGTGTCGGGCAGGCGGCTGTCGATCTCCGACCACTTCTTGTAGGGGTTCGCAACCCATTCGCCATTCACCGGAACCTCGGCGCCGAGCGCGAGATAGACTTCACCCAGCGTCAGGTCCCAATCGAAGTCGTTGGCGCGCGACACGGCTATCGACAGGCCGTCGAAGCCGATCAGCGCCTCGCTCACGTCGGTCACGCCTTTCTCGACACAAACGGCCCATTCCGACGCCTTCATGGCGCGCGAGGCGCCGGTGATGTCGGGGAAGCCTTCGCCGATGCCGCTGCAGAAGATCTGCATACCGCCACCGGTGCCGGTGCTTTCGACGATGGGCGACGACATCCCGGTGTCGTTGGCGAACTGTTCGGCCACGGCCTGGGTGTACGGGAACACGGTGGACGAGCCCACAATGCTGATCTGGTCGCGCGCGGAGGCCGCGGTGGCCGAGATGGCCGCGATCGCCAACGCCGAGGCGGTCACTTTGATATGGGACATGCTAGCTCCTGAAACTTGGGTTCGGGTGCGGATTCGCACCTGCTCCGGCTGCGTATCGGCCCCGCGCGACGCTTATGTAAAATTTAAATGACAGATTTATGACAGCGCATTTCCGGGCGTCGGCGCAAGGCGGCCAGGTCGGCCCCGCCCCCTTGTTACGGAATGTTTTTCCGCCGTGAGTTGCAACAGGACGCAGCCTTGTGGGCCATTGCGGGCGAGGGCAGCGGGCAATCGGTCCCCGGTCATCGACAGAATCGGCGCGCCCCGTGACCGGGGGGGGGGCTGGGGGCACCGGCTTTTCTGCCGGGGCCGCTGGGCGCCGCGCGGGTTCGGCGGAAAGGACTCACAAACCGGTTTTCCGGTTATGTTTTCCGAATGACCGCAACCAGTCCCCATGCCCGCGCGCTTGCCGCCCTCGGCCACGATGCCCGCCTGTCGATCTTTCGCCTGCTGGTGAGGGCGGGAAATGCGGGGCTTGTGCTTCAGGACCGGCAGGGTCGCGAAGTGTTCAACCGCGTGAATTACCCGGCAATGCAGGACCTGGTCGGTTTCCTGACCTCGGAATGCTGCTGCGGCGTCACGGTGCCGTCGGCAGAGGATGCCGCCTGATGCGCCTGTCGGGTCTTTCATTCCCCGAAAAATCCACCGCCCCGGAACCCGGACCATGACCGATACAAGCCCTGCCCATGTCACCCTTCGCCGCGGCCTGCAGACCCAGCGCGTCTGGCTTGCCTCGGGGCTGATCCTCGGGACGCTGGCCGTGATCGACCCGACACAGGCCGCGGCCAGCGCGGGGTTCGCGGCGAATGCGTTGCTGAAGACGGCGCCCTTTCTGATCCTGTCGATCGCCATTGCCGCCTGGGCGGGGGCGACGGGGGCCGACAACCTGATCGCCCGGGCCTTCACCGGCGCGCCGGTGGCGATGATCGGGCTGGGCGCGCTGGCGGGGGTGATCTCGCCCTTCTGTTCCTGCGGGGTGATCCCGCTGATCGCGGCGCTGCTGACGATGGGCGTGCCGCTCTCGGCGGTGATGGCCTTCTGGCTGGCCTCGCCGATCATGGACCCGTCGATGTTCGTGCTGACGGGCGGGGTGCTCGGCCTGGAATTCGCGGTGGCCAAGACCCTTGCCGCCTTCGGGCTGGGCGTCTTCGGCGGGCTGGTCGTGCATCTGCTCGCACGCGGCGGCGCCCTTGCCGATCCGCTGCGCGAGGGCATCGGCGATGGCGGCTGCGGCGGCGCCCGGGTCCGCGCCCCCAGGCCCGTCGCCTGGCGCTTCTGGACCGAAAGGGAGCGGCGCGCGAAATTCGGCCGGACCGCGGCGAGCACGACCCTGTTCCTGGCCAGGTGGCTGACGCTGGCCTTCATCCTGGAAAGCCTGACGCTGGCCTGGATCCCGGCCGAGACGGTGACCGCCGCGCTGGGCGGAGAGGGGCTGATGCCCATCGTCACCGCGACGCTGGTGGGTGTGCCGGCCTATCTGAACGGCTATGCCGCGCTGCCGCTGGTCGGCGGGCTGATCACGCAGGGCATGGCGCCGGGGGCCGGAATGGCCTTTCTGGTGGCAGGCGAGGTCACCTCGATCCCCGCGGTCCTGGCGGTGCCGATGGCGGCAAGCCTTGGCCTGTCGCCGGTCTGGGTCTTCGGCGCCGTTTCCATGGCGATGGTGGTCTCGGCCATGGTCGGGCCTTGGGCCGGGGCGCGGATCGACGGCGCGGGCGGGCGCGGCGTGCTGATCGCCCTGCTGATGCTGAGACGATCCCGGCCCCGCCGGGGCAACGCCCCCGGGAAAACGCGGTTCGGCAGCCGTTCAGTGGGTCCAGGCGCCCCGGCGGTCGACCGCGAAATTCTCGGCATAGCCCATCGGCCGGATATTCGGCTTGCGCGTCTTGGGCCGGATGACCACGGCGTCGATGCCGTGGCGGCGGGCATAATCCTCGGCAGCCTCGCGGCTGTCGAAGGTCAGCCGGACCTGCGACTGGGTGTCGTCGGAACTGGTCCAGCCCATCAGCGGGTCGATCTCGCGGGCGGAGGCGGGGGCGAAGTCCAGAATCCAGTGATGGGTCTTGGCCTGGCCGGACTGCATCGCGGTCCTGGCGGGCTGGTAGATGCGGGCGCGCATGGGCGTGACGTCCTCCCTCGGGTCGTTTTGGCTGTTATGGGGGTTCGGGCCGGGGCCTGCAAGGGGCGGCATACCGCAGGATACAACCCGCCGCGCCCCGAGAAGCCTGCCCCTTGAATGCCGCGCCCCGGAGGGCAAGTCTGGGACAGCCGTCCGAGGAATCGCCACCATGCCCTATTCGACCGAACCGCCCGCGCTGGACGCCGCCCCTGCCCCGACCCGCCCGCGCGAGAAGCTGGAGGGCGGCCGGCGCTTCGTCATGCGGACCGAGTTCCAACCTGCGGGCGACCAGCCCACCGCCATCGCCGCGCTGGCCGAGGGCGTTAATGCCGGCGAGCGCGACCAGGTGCTGCTGGGGGCGACCGGGACGGGCAAGACCTTCACCATGGCCAAGGTGATCGAGGAAACCCAGCGCCCGGCGATCATTCTGGCGCCCAACAAGACGCTGGCCGCGCAATTATACGGCGAATTCAAGGGCTTCTTCCCCGATAACGCGGTCGAGTATTTCGTCAGCTACTACGACTACTACCAGCCCGAGGCCTATGTGCCGCGGTCGGACACCTATATCGAGAAGGAATCCCAGATCAACGAACAAATCGACCGGATGCGCCACTCGGCCACTCGCGCGCTTCTGGAACGCGACGACGTGATCATCGTGGCGTCGGTGTCCTGCATCTACGGTATCGGCAGCGTCGAGACCTATGGCGCGATGACCCAGGACCTGATCGTGGGCCAGAGCTATGACCAGCGCAAGGTGATCGCGGACCTCGTGGCGCAGCAATACCGGCGCAACGATCAGGCGTTCCAGCGGGGCAGCTTCCGGGTGCGGGGCGATGTTCTGGAACTGTGGCCCGCGCACCTGGAGGATCGCGCCTGGCGGATGTCGTTCTTCGGCGAAGAGCTTGAGGCCATTACCGAATTCGACCCGCTGACGGGCCAGAAAACCGACACCTTCGACCGCATCCGGGTCTATGCCAATTCCCACTATGTCACACCCAAGCCGACGATGCAGCAGGCAATCCACGCGATCCGCAAGGAGTTGCGCCAGCGGCTGGACCAGTTCGTGCAGGAGGGCAAGCTGCTGGAGGCGCAGCGGCTGGAGCAGCGCACGAACTTCGATCTGGAAATGCTCGAGGCGACCGGCGTCTGCAACGGGATCGAGAACTATTCGCGCTATCTGACGGGGCGCGCGCCGGGCGAGCCGCCGCCCACCCTCTTCGAGTTCATCCCCGACAATGCCATTGTTTTCGCAGACGAATCCCATGTCACCGTGCCCCAGATCGGCGGCATGTACCGGGGCGACTTCCGGCGCAAGGTCACGCTGTCCGAGCACGGGTTCCGCCTGCCCTCCTGCACCGACAACCGACCCCTGAAATTCGAGGAATGGGACGCGATGCGGCCGCAAACGGTCTTCGTCTCGGCGACGCCCGCGGCCTGGGAGATGGAGCAGACCGGCGGTGTGTTCGTCGAACAGGTGATCCGGCCGACCGGGTTGCTGGATCCGCAGATCGAGATCCGCCCCGTCGATTGCCAAGTGGACGACCTGCTGGACGAGGTGCGCAAGGTCGCCGCCCGCGGCTTCCGCACGCTGGTCACGACGCTGACGAAACGCATGGCCGAGGATCTGACCGAATACCTGCACGAACAGGGGATCCGGGTGCGCTATATGCACAGCGACATCGACACCATCGAACGCATTGAAATCCTGCGCGATTTGCGGCTGGGGGCGTTCGATGTTCTGGTCGGCATCAACCTGCTGCGCGAGGGGCTGGACATCCCGGAATGCGGGCTGGTGGCCATTCTGGATGCCGACAAGGAGGGGTTCCTGCGGTCCGAAACGTCCCTGATCCAGACCATCGGGCGGGCGGCGCGGAATGCCGAGGGCCGCGTCATCATGTATGCCGACCGGATCACCGGCAGCATGGAACGCGCGATGCGCGAGACCGATCGGCGGCGGGAAAAACAGATTGCCTACAATAGCTTACACGGTATCACGCCGGAGACCGTGAAGAAGAATGTCGAGGACATCCTGGCCGGGCTCTACCAGGGCGACGTGGACATGAACCGGGTGACGGCCAAGGTGGACAAGCCGCTGCGCGGCGCCAACCTGGAGGCGCATCTGGACGGGCTGCGGGCGGCGATGCGCAAGGCGGCCGAGAACCTGGAATTCGAGGAAGCCGCCAGATTGCGCGATGAAATCAAGCGGTTGGAGGCCGTGGACCTGGTGCTGTCCGACGACCCGCTGGCCCGCCAATCGGCGGTGGACGACGCGGTGGAGGCCGCGATGGGGGCCAAGGGACGCTCGACCGCGGGACGGGCCGGGCAGCGCGGGGGCAAGCGCGGGCGGCGGTAGCGCGAGGTCCGCGTTTCGGCGCGATTCGTGGTTAACGGCCTTGTCTTGCAGGGTTCCGGCGGTCGGACCCGCATCGGAATTCCATCGGAATTCCATCGGACCTTTTTCGGACCCGGTGGGCGGTTAACATGGCGGGCGGAGGGCAACGGGGAACGGTGGGTTGGCATCCGGCCTGCGGGGGGTACGGCTGAGGGCGGGGCGAGAAGGTCGTCCGCGGGCGCCAGAACGCCGGCGGTCGATGGCGGGCCGGGCGTGGGCAAGAAACAATCGCGCTGGCGGATCAAATCCTGCCATAGGCTGCAGGACGAGTGGCTGCTTTCGCTCCCCCCAGAGAATAGACATCTTGTGGCAGCAAACAGCGATGCAAGAGGCCCGGGTTCAGCGTCTTCCTGTTCTTTCCGGAGAACAGAGAACCCAATTCTGTCGCGCCACCATTCTCTCGCGGCGGAAGTAACAATGTGATCTCCAAGTCTGGGTTCGCTCGCCTCGCAGCGTTTACCGTGGGAACTTGGTCACTGTCAGATGTCAGCAAGATGGCCCGCACGCAACGCCTGGTAAACGCATCGGACAACAAGGTGACAGGGCGGCGCTGCCGAAAGGCTTGCCGCCCTTCTGTTTGTTCGGGATGGTAAAGGATGTCAACCCGCCGACCTGCGGCAGGGTCTGCGGTGCGCTTGAATGCGCAGCGTGGTGGGTTTCATCCACCCTACGTGGTTGACCGGCGCAGCGGGCGGGCTCTGACCGGCGGGCGGTCAACACCCGTAGGGTGGGTGCCAACCCACCGCCCCATCCAACGCAGGACGAGGCCACCTCCTCAGATGCGGCGTCCGCCGTCCACCTCGAGCGCGGCGCCGGTGATCATGGCGGCCTCGTCCGAGCAGAGGAAACAGGCGGCGTTCCCATGTCCTCGGGCGTCGAGAACCGGCCGAGCGGGATAGAGGCGAGGAATTTCGCGCGCATCCCGGGCGTGTCCTCGCCCAGGAAGCTTTTCAGCAGCGGCGTTTCGCCCGCGACGGGGCAAAGCGCGTTGACCCGAACGCCCGCGGGGGCCAGTTCGACGGCCATCGCCTCGGTCGCGGTGATCATCCAGCCGTTGGATGCATTGTACCAGTTCAGCCGCGGCCGAGGCGAGAGACCGGCGGTCGAGGCGATGTTCAGGATCGCGCCTGCGCCATTGCCCTTCATGTGCGGCACCAGGTGGCGGGCGGTCAGGAAGACCGACTTGGCGTTGACCGCCAGCGCGCGGTCGAATTCGTCCTCGGTGACCTCCTCCAGCGGCTTGGGCAGGTGGGTGATCCCGGCATTGTTCACCAGGATGTCGAGCCGCCCGAACACGGCCAGCGCGGCATGGGCCATCGCGCCGACCGCACCGTTGTCGGCCACGTCCACGGCTTGCGCGAGGCCGCCGATCTCGTCCGCGATTACCTCGGCCGCGCCCATGTCGATATCGGCGACCATGACCCGCGCGCCTTCGGCCGCGAACATGCGCGCGATGCCCGCGCCGAAGCCCGAACCGCCCCCCGTGACGATCGCGGTCTTTCCGTCCAGTCGCATCCCGTACTCCCTCAGCCGTGCCGCGCGGCGACCGTCTTGACCGTCGAGAACCCGTACAGCGCCTCGAAGCCCTTTTCGCGGCCATGGCCGGACAGGCCGACACCCCCGAAGGGCAGTTCGACGCCGCCGCCTGCGCCGTAATTGTTCACGAAGACCTGCCCGGCCCGCAGCGCGCGCGCCAGCCGCATCTGCCGGGCGCCGTCGCGCGACCAGATCGCGGCGACAAGGCCGTAGGCGGTGCCGTTGGCGATGGCCGTGGCCTCGTCCTCGTCCTCGAAGGGGATCAGCGCCTGAACGGGGCCGAAGATTTCCTCCTGCGCCAGGCGGTGGGCGGGCGGCACGTTCGCCAGCAGGCGGGGCGCGACATAGTGGCCGCCCGCGGGCGCGGTGACAAGGATCGTGCCTTCGGCGACGGTTTCGAGATCCGCGCCCTCGGCCAGCAAGCCCTGAACGATCTGCTTCTGGCGGGCCGAGATGAGCGGGCCGAGGTCGAGATTGTCGAGCGCCGGGCCGACCTTCAGCGCGCGGTAGCGTTCGGCCATCCGGGCGAGAACCGCGTCATAGACGGGCCGCTGGACCAGGATGCGCGAGGCGGCCGAACAGGTCTGGCCCGCGTTCTGGATGCCCGCATTGACGAGGAAGGGCAGCGCGGCGTCGAGATCGGCATCGGCAAAGACCAGCTGCGGGGACTTGCCCCCAGTTCCAACGTGACCGGCACCACGTTCCGCGCGGCGGCCGCCTGCACCAGCCGCCCCACCGCCAGCGAGCCGGTGAAGCTGACACGCTGGACGCCCGGATGGCCCGCCAGCGCCGCACCCGCCTCTTCGCCGAGGCCCGGGACCACGTTCAGCGCGCCGGGCGGCAGGCCGACCTCTTCGGCGAGGCGGGCGAAAGCCAGCGCGGTCAGGCAGGCCTCCTCGGCGGGTTTGAGCACCACGGCATTGCCCATCGCCAGCGCCGCCCCGACCGAGCGGCCGATGATCTGCATCGGGTAGTTCCAGGGGATGATGTGGGCGGTCACGCCATGCGGCTCGCGCAGGGTGTAGACGGTGTAGCCCTCCAGATAGGGGATGGTCTGGCCCATCACCTTGTCGGCGGCGCCGGCGTAGAATTCCATGTAGCGCGCGAGCGCCAGCGCGTCGGCGCGGGCCTGGGCGAGCGGCTTGCCCAGATCGGTCGCCCCGATCCCGGCCGGTTCGTCGGCGCGGCCGCGCACGAACAGGCCGATCCTTGCCAGCACCCGGCCGCCTGCCCCCCGTGCGATGCGGCCGATTTCCGCGCCGGTCGAGGGATCCTCGATGGGCAGGGTCCCGCCGCCCCGGGACGGGGTCCAGTGCCCGGCGATGACGCAGCGGTCGGTGGGAAACCAGAGGTCGCGGAGGAGGTCGTTTGTCATGCGGGCACCTTCAGGTCGGACGCGGCGGCCATCGGATCCTTGGTGCAGCGATGTCCCGGTGCGCGCAGCCCCTTTTCGGCCGGTCCGCGCCGCCGGATCTGTGCGCTTGCCCGGGCGCGCGGCACGGGGCATGGCCCGTCCGGGCCGCGTGGCGATGGCGTCGCCGCAGGGGCCTTGCCCCCATGGCCCGGGCCGCGTGCCCCGTCTCCTGAACGCCGGGACCCCACTTGGCCCGGCAGCCCCGGGCCACCGCTCGGAGGTTTCGATGACCCGGCCCGACTTTTTCCACTTTCACAATGGCGACAAGGTGGCCCTGCCCTTTTCGCAGGACGAATACGACACCCGCCTGATGGGCCTGCGCTCCGCGATGGATGCGACCGGCGCCGAGGTGGCGGTGCTGACCCCGATGCAGAACATCGCCTATTACTCGGGCTTTCTCTATTGCCCGTTCGGCCGGCCCCATGGGCTGGTCGTGACCGCCTCGGACGCGGTGACGATCAGCGCAGGGATAGACGCGGGCCAGCCCCGGCGGCGCTGCGCGACCGACAACATGACCTGTACCGACTGGGCGCGGGACAATTTCCGGCGCGCGGTCGCCCATGTGGCGGGCACCGGCCGCGCGGCGGGGCGATATCCTGTCGCTGAGCACCTTTCCGATGATCTCGGGCTATTACACCGCGCTGGAACGGACGATGTTCATGGGCGAGGTGGATGCCGCCAGCCTGGAGATCTGGCAGGCCAATGTCGCCGCGCATGAACATGGCATGTCGCTGCTGAAGCCGGGCATCACTTGCGCCGAGGTGACCCATGCGTTCAATGCCTTCCCCGAAGACCGGGGCCTGTTGCAGTATCGCAGCTTCGGCTATGGCCATTCCTTCGGCGTGCTGTCGCATTACTATGGCCGCGAGGCGGGGCTGGAGTTGCGCGAGGATATCGACACGGGGCTGGAACCCGGCATGGTGATCTCGATGGAGCCGACGCTGACCATCCCGCAGGGCCAGCCCGGCGCGGGCGGCTATCGCGAGCATGACATCCTGATCGTGACCGACAGGGGCGCCGAGAACATCACGCGCCATCCCTACGGCCCCGCGTTCAACGTGGTGGGCTGACATCGCGCCCGGCCGTCGTCCCGATCCGGGCGACGGCCAGCGGCAGCGCCACGGTCAGCACCAGCAGCGTCACGCAGAGCGCGGGCCCGGTCAGGAAGGGAGCGGGCACGACCGGCAGGTCGGCCAGCGCCGCACCCGCAGCACCGGCGGCAAGGGTCAGGAACGCGGGCAGCATGGGGATCCGGGGCAAGGGGGGGTCGAGAGGGCCATGAACCGCGGCGGGCGCGCGAATGTCAATTCGCTGCCGCAGCCTCGTCACAGCGGCCTGGCAGATGGGCGCGGATCGGCAAAGGCGAGTTGACTTGGCCGCCCTGCTGTCGCATCGGCTTGGGCGAACCCCAGGGCAGGGAGATTTGAGATGAAGATCGCGATGATCGGCACGGGCTATGTGGGCCTTGTGTCGGGGGTGTGTTTCTCCGATTTCGGGCATGAGGTCGTCTGCGTGGACAAGGATCCGCGCAAGATCGAGATGCTGAACCGCGGCGAGGTGCCGATCTACGAGCCCGGCCTCGATACGGTGATGGCGCGCAACGTGGCGGCGGGGCGGCTGACCTTTACCGGCGATCTGGCGGCGGCGGTGGACGGGGCGGATGCGGTCTTCATCGCGGTCGGAACGCCGACGCGGCGCGGCGATGGCCATGCGGACCTGACCTATGTGATGGCCGCGGCCGAGGAAATCGGGCGGGCGCTGACCGGCTATGCCGTGATCGTCACCAAATCGACCGTGCCCGTGGGCACCAACCGGCAGGTCGCGGCCGCGGTGCGGGCGGCCAATCCGGCGGCCGAGTTCGACGTCGCCTCGAACCCCGAATTCCTGCGCGAGGGGGCGGCGATCGACGATTTCATGCGGCCCGACCGGGTGGTGGTCGGCGTCGAGACCGAGCGCGCCCGCGCGGTGATGGCCGATATCTACCGCCCGCTGTTCCTGCGCGAATTTCCCGTCGTCTATACCGATCTCGAATCGGCCGAGATGATCAAATATGCCGCGAACGCCTTTCTCGCGACCAAGATCACCTTCATCAACGAGATGGCGATGTTGTGCGAGAAGGTCGGCGCCGACATCAAGGCGGTGTCCAAGGGCATGGGGCTGGATGGCCGGATCGGCAACAAGTTCCTGCATGCAGGCCCCGGCTATGGCGGGTCGTGCTTTCCCAAGGACACGCAGGCGCTGGCCCGGATCGGGCAGGATTTCGCCTCGCCCTGCGCGATCACCGAGATGGTCATCGCGGTCAATGACCGGGTCAAGCGGCGGATGATCGACAAGGTGGTGGATCTGTGCGGCGGGTCCGTGAACGGCAAGACGATCCTGGTGCTGGGCGTCACCTTCAAGCCCAATACCGACGACATGCGCGACGCGCCCGCGCTGACCATCGTGCCCGCGCTGGTGGGCGGCGGGGCAAAGGTGCGCGTGGTCGATCCGCAGGGTCGGCGCGAGGGCGAGGCGCTGCTGCCCGGCGTCACCTGGGCCGACGATCCCTATGCCGCGGCCGAGGGCGCCGATGCGCTGGTGATCCTGACCGAGTGGAACGAGTTCCGCGGGCTTGACCTGGGCCAGATGGCGCAGCGGATGGCGCATCCCCGGATGGCCGACCTGCGCAATGTCTACCCGCCCGAGGATGTGCGCGAGGCGGGATTCGAGGCCCATGTCGCGGTCGGCCGCAAGGGCTTCGGGCTCGAGGGCTGAGGGGGATGGGCCAGAGCCTGCCGGACGATCTGTTCTTCTTCGCCTCGAAGATCGTCTGGGGGCTTCTGCGGGCGGACTCGGTGCTGCTGATCCTGCTGGCGGCGGGGCTTTGGGCGCTGTGGGCGGGACGGCCCGAGCTTGGCCGCGGGCTGGTGACGGCCGTGGCGCTGGGCGGGGCGGTGATCGCGCTGAGCCCGCTGTCCAACGCGCTGCTGCGCGGGATCGAGGCGCGCCATCCCGTGCCGGAGGTGGCCGGGCCGGTGGCGGGGATCGTGATCCTTGGCGGCGCCGAGGATCCGGCGGGCACTCTGGCCTGGGGGCCGCCCTCGCTGAACGAGGGGGGCGAGCGATTCTTCGCCGCGCTGGAACTGGCCCGGCTGCATCCCGAGGCTGCGGTGCTGTTCACCGGGGGCAGCGGGCGGCTTGGCGGCTCGGACCTGCCCGAGACCGAGGTCGCGCGGCGCGTGCTGACCGGGGCGGGGCTGGATCCCGCGCGGCTGATCCTGGAAGGCGCCTCGCGCAACACGGCCGAGAACGCGCGGCTGGGCCGGGAGATGGCGCCGGACCGTCCGGGGCAATGGCTGCTGGTCACCAGCGCCTTTCACATGCCCCGCGCGGTCGAGACCTTCTGCGCGGCGGGCTGGCGCGAATTGACGCCCTATCCGGTCGATTTCCGCAGCCGTCCGGGCGCGAGGCTGCGCTGGGCACCGGCCGAAAGCCTGCTGGACTTCAACCTTGTGCTGCACGAATATCTGGGCCTTGCCGCCTATCGCGCGACCGGCCGGGCGGCGACGCCCGCGGGGTGCCTGGCGCGGCCCTGATCCTTTCCCCGCCGCATAGAAGGGCGCCATGCCGCTGACGCTGTCCGCATTGTCCGATCTTGCCACACTCGATATCGACGAGATCATCGACGTCCGGTCCCCCGCCGAATATGCCGAGGACCATATCCCCGGCGCGATCTCGCTGCCCGTGCTGTCGAACGAGGAACGCGCGCGCGTCGGCACGATCTACACGCAGTAAAGCCCGTTCAAGGCGCGCAAGATCGGGGCCGCGATCGTCGCGCGCAACGCCGCGCACCACATCGGGACGGCGCTGGCCGACCGGCCCAAGGGCTGGCGCCCGCTGGTCTGTTGCTGGCGCGGCGGGCAGCGGTCGGGCAGTTTCGCGCTGATCCTGCGCCAGATCGGCTGGCGGGCCGAGACGATCGAGGGCGGCTGGCGCAGTTTCCGGCGACTGGTGCAGGGGGCGCTCTACGATGCGCCCTCGCCTGCGCCGGTGGTGGTGCTGGACGGCAATACCGGCACCGCCAAGACCGAGTTCCTGGGGCTGCTGGCCGCGGCCGGGGTGCAGGTGATCGACCTGGAGGGGATGGCGAACCATCGCGGCTCGCTGTTCGGGGCGATGGCGGGCGGGCAACCGGCGCAGAAGGCTTCGAGACGGCGCTTGCGATGGCGCGGGATGGGCTGGACCCGGCGCGCCCGGTGGTGGTCGAGGCGGAATCGAGCCGGATCGGCCGGCTGAACCTGCCGCCCGCCCTGTGGGAGGCGATGCGGGCCGCGCCCCGGATCGAGCTTTCGGCGGCGCTGGAACTGCGCGCGGGCTATCTTGCGCGGCGCTACCGCGACCTGACCGCCGATCCCGCGCGGCTGATGGCGACCGTCGCGGCGCTGGCCGCCCGCCACCCGCGCGAGCGGATCGAGGCCTGGGGGGCGCTGGCCGAGGCGGGGGCGTTCGAGGCGCTGGCCGCCGGGCTGATGGCAGAGCATTACGATCCGCTTTACGCGGTCCAGCGTGCCCGGTTCGAGGATCGGCCGCTGCACCGGGTCCGGCTGGACCGGCTGGACGCGGACGGGCTGGCGGCGGCGCTGCCGCAGGTCGTGGCGGCGGTCGCGGCGCTCAGCCCAGGGTGATCCGCGGCGCGCCCGCGGTGACGGTGCCGATCCGCGCCGCCCCCGCGCCCAGGCCGTCCGGCATCCCGGCGGCCGCGGCCTCGGGCAGCGCGGCCAGAAGCCCGCCCGCGGTCTGCGGATCGAACAGCAGGGCCGTGCGCGGGTCGGCCGGGTCCGCCCCCTCGATGCCCGAGGCCAGCGCGGCGTTCTGCGGGTAGAGCGTCGAGCGGATGCCGAGGGCCGAGAGCCGCAGCGCCCCCGCCATAAGGGGCAGGGCGTCCAGATCCAGCGCCGCCCCCACGCCCGAGGCGCGCAGCATCGACAGGAGGTGCCCGGCCAGGCCGTAGCCGGTGACATCGGTCATCGCATGGGCCAGGTCGGCCAGCCGGGCGGCGGCCTGCCCCTGCCCCTGCTGCATCATCTCCAGCGCGGCCAGAAGCTCCGGCCCCGTGGCCTTGCCCTGCATCGCGGCGGCAAGGATGGTGCCCGAGCCGAGGGGTTTCGTCAGGATCAGCGCGTCGCCCGGCTGCGCGCCGTCAAGGCCCAGCGGCCTGCCCGCGACCAGCCCGGTCAGCGCGAAGCCGATCGCCAGCTCGGCCCCGGTCGAGCTGTGCCCGCCCGCCAGGTCGGCGCCCGCGGCGCGCAGCACCTCCTGCGCACCGGCGAGGATCTCGCGCAGCGTCGCAGCCTGCATCGGCTCGGCCATGCGCGGCAGGATCACGGTTGCAAGGGCGGCCTGCGGGCTGGCGCCCATCGCCCAGATATCGCCCAGCGCATGGGTCGCGGCGATGCGCGCCATCACATAAGGGTCTTCGGTCACGGCGCGCAGATGGTCGGTGGTGAAGACCTGCGCCCCCGCGCCATGGGCCAGGATCGCCGCATCGTTGCCCGCCCCGCGCAGCACGTCCGGCCGGGCGGGCGGGGCGAGATCGGCAAGGGCCTGGGCCAGCGCATCCGCGCCGGGCTTGGCCGCGCAGCCGCTGCAGGGCGGCTGCCCCCCGACAAGGTCGGCGACACCCAGCGCCGCGCCGCGCGGGATGCGGGGGGGCTGTCCCATGGGCGGCAGGTGATGGAAGCGGCGCATGAACTTGCGGTCGATATGGTCCTTCCAGCGCCAGACCCAGCCGCCCTCGATCCGGGCATCCAGCCGGTCGGCGGCGGCGCGCTTGCCGCCCATCGAGATCAGCTTGAGGTAATCCTTCTGCGGATGATAGGGGCCTGGCCGCCCGCCCGTCGCGGCCGCGCGCAGGTTCGCCAGCAGGACCGGGGCCTGCCGCACCGCATAGACCCCGGCCTTGGGGCGCGGCGCATGCGAAAGATGCGCGCAATCGCCGACGGCGAAGATCGCCGGGTCGGTGACAGACCGCAGGAACCGGTCGACCGTCACGAAGCCGTCGGTCAGATCCAGCCCGGTCGCGGCCAGCCAGCCCTGCGGCCGCGCCCCCGCCGCCCCGATCACGAGATGCGCGGGGATGGTGTCGCCGGCCTGAAGAACGACGCCCTCGGCTGCGATCCTTGCGACGGGGGCGCCGGTGCGCAATTGCACCCCCTGCCCCGCGATCTGGTCCATCAGCGCGGCCCGGGCGCCCCGGCGCACGTCGCGCAGCACATCCGGGGCCGCGTCGATCAGCGTGACCTGCGGCGCAAGCCCCGCCTGCGCCAGCCGGTGGCGCGCGGCCAGCGCCAGTTCCACCCCCGCGACACCCGCGCCGATCACCGCGACCAGCGGCGCCACCTCGCCCGCCCGCGCGCGGGCGACGAACCGCTCCCACGCCTCGGCGAAGGCGTCCAGCGGCTTCGCGGGCACCGCATGCGCGGCAAAGCCGGGCAGGTCGGGCAGGTCCGAGGTGATGCCGATGTCGATGGAGGCGAGGTCATAGCGGATCGGCGGGCGGCCGGGCACATGGATCAGGCGGGCGGCGCGGTCGATCCCCTCGGCGCGGCCGATCACCAGTCGCGCACCCGCATGCGCCGCCAGCGGCACGAGGTCGATCTCCAGCTGCGCGCGCGTGTAATGGCCCGCGATCAGCCCCGGCAGCATCCCCGAATAGGGGGCCGTGGGGCCGGGATTGACGAGCGTCAGCCGCACGCCGGGCACGGGGGCCATGCCCCAGGCGCGGGCGACCAGCGCGTGGGCATGCCCGCCGCCGATCAGCACGAGGTCGCGGGTCAGCGGCAAGGGGGGCGGTCATCGGGTCCATGGGTGGCGGGATCATCCGTCGGGAGTTGCGGGGGGTCAGGGCGCGCACCAGCGGCCCTGCCAGCCTTCGGCGGCGCGGAACAGGGTGCGGCGATGGCCGAGCTTGGCCAGGTGCAGCGTCTCGATCTCGGACAGCGCCCCGCGCAGCACGCAGAAGGCATGCGCGGCGGGGTCGGCGATATGGTCGCCCGGCTCGGGGATGGGCGTTCCGGGCGCGGGGCGGCCGCCGTAAAGCGCGCGCGCCGCACCGGGCAGCGCCTGCCACAGGGGCGCGACCGCCTCGCCCGCCAGCACCTCGAACCGGGCGCGCAGGCGGATCTGAAGCCGCTGCGCCGGGTCCCAGACCAGCAGGCTTGCCCGCGGCTCGGCCACCAGTTCGCCGACCTTGGCCGAGCGGCGGTCGGTATGGATTTCCACCCGCGCGCCGTCGCGGTCAGCGGACCGCAGGACCACCATCCGCGCCTCGCCGCCCGACCGCCCGGCGGTGGCCAGGACCGGATGGCGGGCCGGCGCGTCGCGGTCGGACGCCCCGCGCGCAAGCTGCGCCCAGACGGCATCGAGCGTGCCGGACAGCGTCGTCAGGGGATCAGTCATGGCCCGTCATCTCCAGGTAGCCGCGGCCCGGATGGCTGCCGGTGATCCGCACCGGGCCTTCCCAATAGGCGACGGTGGTGTCCATCCAGGCGGCCTCGTTCAGCGCGTCGATGATGACATCGAGGCCGCGTTCGGGCAACGCGATGCGCCAGCGCACGGGGATCGTGCGGCCCGCGATCCGGGTCGTGGCGCGCGGCTCGAATGTCACCGAACCGGGGGCAAGCGGCGTGGCGCTGCCATCGGCGGCGATCCAGGTGCCGGTGGTGTAATCGCCCCCGGTGCCGCGCAACTGGAAGGCCATCAGCCTGTCGCCGCTCTCGAAATGCAGCGAGACCCAGTCCCAGCCCTGCTGGTCGGAGGCCAGCGGCTGGCTGGACCATTCCCGGTCGAGCCAGGCATTGCCCGTGACCTCGACCGGGCCATCGGGCAGGGTCAGCGTGCCCGCGACCCGGTAGAAGGGCTGCGAATAGTAGTAGCTGGCATTGCCCAGATCGGATTTCACCGAATAGCCCCGCTCGCCATGCAGCACCAGCGGCCCCTCGGCCGCCAGCGTCAGGGCATAGGCGAAATCGCTGCCCGCCGCATTCAGCCGAAGCGCCGACAGCGGATCGGCGTCGGGTGCGGCCGTGCTCTCCATCCGCCATTCGTCGATCCAGGCGGCGAAGGGGGCGGCAGTGACGCCCGCCTGCCCGGTGCCGCCACGGCCCAGCCGTTCGGCATGGAAGTGGCGCTCTGCCGTGGTCAGCCCGGCATGGCCCATCCAGACCTGCGCATTCGGCCAGCCCGTGCCCGGATTGCCGGGGGCCAGCGCGTTGCGAAAGAGCGTCCACTGGATGCCGTAATCCTGCCCGTCCGCGCCGGTCAGGTTGGCGGTCAGATACCACCATTCGATGCGGAAATCGGGATGCGCGCCGTGATCGCGCGGAAAGTCCAGCACCGCGCCGCGCTGCGGCAGGGTATAGCCGTCGGCGGTCTGGCCAAGCCCGGCAAAGCCCTGGGCCAGCGCGGGCAAAGGCAGGAAAACTGCAAGGATCAGGACCCTAACGTTCATCGGCGAAGACCTTGACCAGGGTGGCAGGTTCGATTCGTGCAAGCCGCCAGGCGGGCCAGGCGGCTGCCAGACCGCCCGCCGCCAGCGCCAGCGCGCCCAGCCACAGCCAGTCGGCCGGGAAGACGAACATCGGCAGCCGCCAGCCGAAGGCCGCGACATTGACCACGGCCAGCAGCACCCAGGCCAGGATCAGCCCGACCGGAATTGCCAGCGCCATGGTCAGCGCCGCCAGCAGCATCGCGCGCAGCACCTCAAGCCGCGCCAGCGCGGTGCGCGTCAGCCCCAGTGCCCAGACCGGCGCCAGTTGCGGCAGGCGCATCGCGGCCAGCGTCAGAAGGCTGGTGAACATGGCAAATCCGGCGACGCCCATGGTCAGCACGTTCAGCGCGGCGGTCACGGCAAAGGTGCGCTCGAAGATCCGCAGCGACAGATCCTTGACCGCCCCCTGGTCGATCATGCTGTCTTCGGGCAGGCCGAATTCCTGCACCAGGGCGCGGCGCAGTTCGGGCACGGCGGCGGGATCGGTGCGGATGGCGTAGCGGCGGCGGTCGAGATCGGGGAATTGCGCCGCCAGATCGGCCACGCCGATGATGACCTGCCCGCGCGGGTTGCCGTAATCGGAATAGACGCCGACCAGCGGGCGGATCGCGCCGCCCGGCAGGGGCACCGGATCGCCAAGCCGCAGCCCGGCGCGGCGCCAGAGCTGTTCGTTGACGATGGCGCCCTCGGCCCGGGCGAGCCGCGCCCAGACATCCGCCTCGCCCAGCAGCATCGGCCAGTTGTCGGAATAGGTGCGGTGATCGGCGACGCCATAGATCTCGGCGCTCTGGCCGAAGACCGGCCCCTCGACGCGCCAGATCGGCAAGAGCGCGTCGCTGCGCGGCGTGAGCCAGTCGCGCAGGCGGGTCGCCTCCTCCTCGCTGCGGGCGGTGACATAGAGTTCCGAGGGCAGGCGCTGGTCCAGCCATTCGGTGAAGGTCAGCCGGAAGCTTGCGACCATCGTGCCCACGCCGATATTGGCCGAAAGCGCCAGCATCAGCGCCATCAGCGCCAGCGACAGGCCGGGCAATTGCTGGCGCGTATCGGCCCAGAACCATTGCGCCAGCACGCCCCGGGCCAGCCGTTCCGCCGCCCCCAGCGCCAGCGCCAGCGCGCCGGGCAGCGCCAGCGCCGCGGCCAGCAGCAGCGCGCCCAGCAGCACGAAGCTGCCGACCATTCCCTGCCCGTAGACGCCCGCGATCACCGCCACCCCCGCCAGCAGCCCGGCCAGCGCGCCCAGCGCCGCGAAACCGCGGGCCGAGGCGCGCGCCCAGGCCCGCGGCTGGGCCGAGGCCAGAAGCAGCATGCGCCAGAGCCGCCACAGGCTTTGCGCCGCGGCAACGCCCGCGCCAATCAGCGCGATGGCCAGCCCGCCCAGCCACCATTCCGGGCGCAGCGACAGGCTGCCCGAGACGGTCGCGCCGTAAAGCCCGCGCAGGGTGGCGGCCACGTCGGGCAATAGTGCTGCGGCGATGCCGTAGCCCAGCGCGACGCCGACGATCCCCGCGACCAGCGCCAGCAGCATCACCTCGGCCGACAGCAGGCCCACCAATGTCCGCAACGGCAGGCCCAGCGCGCGCAGCGTGCGGAACATCGCGCGGCGCTGTTCGAAGGCCAGCCCGATCGCGGCATGGACGATGAACAGCCCCACCGCGAAGGACAGGAAGCCGAAAGCGGTCAGGTTCAGGTGAAAACTGCCCGTCAGTTGCGCCACATCGGCCGTTTCCTGCGGGGCGAGACGGTCGAGGCCGGGGGCCACCGTTTCCAGCGGCGCGCGGCCCAGCGGCTGATCGGGGGCCAGCAGCAGCCGCGAGATCTGGCCCTCGGCCCGCAGCAGGGTCTGGGCGATGCCGATATCGGCGATCAGGATGCCGGGCATGATGCCCTCGGCCGCGATCAGGGGCGGCATGCCCTCGGCGCCCTCAAGCTCGGCCACGGTTTCGGGTGCGGCAAAGCCCCGGCCGGGCGGGGTGAAGAACCCGGCGATGTCGCCGCTTTCGCCCACGGCCTCGGGCAGCGCGCCCGCGGGCATGGTGAAGGGGTCGATGCCATAGACCTGCACCGAGCGGCCCGCGCGCGCCCAGCGCCCCTCGATCAGCGGGGTGACCTGCCAGCCCGCGCGGCGCAGATCGACAAAGACCCGGTCCGGCACGCGCTGGCCATCCCTCGGCACGAGGCTTTCAAGCTGGTCCTGGCCCAGCACCTCGGCCGCGCGGTCATAGCTGGCCCGCGCCTCGGCATTGATCGCCTGCACGCCCGACCACAGCGCGGTGGCCAACGCCAGCCCCAGCAGCAGGCTGGCCAGTTGCAGCGGGTGGCGGCGCCAATGCGACAACAGCGCGGCAAGGGCGGTGCGGCGCATCAGGCCAGCCGCCCGCCCGACAGATGCACCCGGCGCGAGAGCCGGGCGGCCAGCCGGGGCGAATGGGTGACCATCAGAAGCCCGGCGCCGACCTCGGCCACAAGCTCCAGCATCAGGTCGAGCACCGCATCGCCCGTCGCCTCGTCCAGATTGCCGGTGGGCTCGTCTGCCAGGATCAGCGCGGGCCTTGCGGCCAGGGTCCGGCCGATGGCGACGCGCTGCTGCTGGCCGCCCGACAATTGCTCGGGATAGCGCCGCATCAGCCCGCCAAGGCCCAGACGCCCGGCCAGCGCCGCGATCGCCGCAGGATCGTCGCGCCCCGACAGCCGGGCGTGAAAGGCAAGGTTGGCCCCGACATCGAGCGAGGGGATGAGGTTGAACTGCTGGAACACCAGACCCACCGCCTGCCGGCGCAGCGCGGCCAGCGTGGCATCGTCCGCCCCGGCCAGATCGCGCCCTGCGACCTCGATCCGGCCGGTATCGGCGCGGTCGAGCCCGGCGCACAGATGCAGCAGCGTGCTCTTGCCCGAGCCTGACTCCCCGGTCAGCGCGACCGTCTCGCCCGGTTCAAGCGCCAGATCAACGCCGCGCAGCACCTCGACGCGCGCGCCGCCGCTGTCATAGCCCTTGCCAAGCCCGCTGATGGATAGAAGCATTCGCACCTCCGTTGCACCTACCTAGCGCAGGCGGATGGCGCGGACACCCCCGGATCGCGGGACCATGTGCCGCAAGGGGCCTTACTGAAAGGCGTTGCCCGGCCGGATGCCGAGTTTCTTCATCACCATGGCCGCCGGGCAGAAGCCGGTGACCGAGGCCTGGATCAGGTTCACGCCGACAAAGGCGGTCAGCAGATACCACCAGCCCGAGACCCAGGTGCCCAGGGCAAGCGAAAGCAGGATCACGAAGCCTGCGAACATCATCACGGCGCGGTCGAGTGTCATTGTCTCTGTCTCCTTGGCTGGAATCGGTCCGAAGGGGGCGGTCGTGGGAAGGATGGGGTCTGCGCCCCAAAAATTCAATAATTTGAATATCTATCCTGTCCGGGCGGCGGGCCGCGGGCCGCGGCCGCAGATTGACGCCCGTCAAGCGCGACCCGGTCGCCTCGTGCCATGCTTGGGGTTGCCCGTGGTGGGCCGACCTGCAGAGGGAGACGGACAGATGACCTGGACTTTCGACACCGGCGCGAAATACCACACGCAGGGCACGAATTACTACTGCGGCGCGGCCTGCGCGATGATGGTTCTTGCGGAATTCGGGTTGCCCCATGGCTCAATGAATCAGGACGACCTGTACAATGCCAACCACAGCCACAACGTCAAGCCGGGCTGGGCGACCGACCCTTACGGGCTGTAATTCACGATGATGGACCGCAAGCCCGCAGCGTTCACCAATTCCTTCGTGGTCTACAAGCCCACGACCGGGGCCGAGGGCACGCAGAAGGTGGGCTACACGCTCTGGCGCTCTGAGGTCTCGCCGATCACGCTGGTCTATGGGTGCATGCACTGGATCGTGGTGCGCGGCGTGCAGACCGATGTCGAACCCATGCCGGGCACGCCCTGTTCGGTGCTGGGCCTTTGGGTGAACACCCCCGTGCATCGCAACAACGCGCCGCATGGCGCGGGCGATATTTGCGGCAGCGGCGGCGTGAACGGGGTCGAGGCGATGCGCAAGCTGCGCCAGCCGGGCTTTGAGGAGCCGGTTCTGGTCAAACGGCTCGACCGGCTGGACGAGTATTATTACCTTGCCCCGGCGATGATGGGAGGCGAGGTGCACGGCTATGCACAGGTGGACGCGCTGTTCGGCGATCTTCAGGGCGTGTCGATCCCGGCCAAGCCGGCCCGTCCCTATGATCTGGACCGCGAGCGGGTGGCCAAACGGGCGATGGACCATGTCTTCAGCCTGCGCGACGAGTTCCGCGGCCGGTTCCGGCTGCGGCCCGACACGTTCTGCGTCTCGCCGACGATGGTGTGGCGGCCCTGCCGGGAATCCTTTTCGCCGCATCTGCCGTTCTGGCAGATCACCGCGGGCATGCAGACCGTCCATGTGCGGGCCGATGGCGAGATGTTCTCCAGCCTGACCACCGGCGGGACCGGCGTGTGAGTTCCGGGCAATCCGAGACGGGCGGGCCTTGCGGCCCGTCCGACGCCCGCGCCGCGGCGATCGCGGGTCTTGCGGGCGGGAACGGCCTGCAAGGCGCGGATGCCGGGGAACCGGCCTTCGTGCGGCGGCTGGATCTGGCGGATGCGGGCTATTACCTCGTGCCGCTGCTGCGCGACGGCGCCCTTGTCGGCATCGCCGAGATCGAGGCGCAGGGCTGCACAATGGCCAAGGCAGGCGCGATCACGGCGCCGGGCACGCCCTTCCTGCTGGACCCCGAGGCGGCGCGGGCCGCCCTGCCCGTCCCGTCAGGGGGCGCGCCCTTCCTGGGCTGGCAGCCCTGCCGCGAAAGCTGGGACAGATTCCTGCCCTTCTGGGTGTTCGACACGGCCGAGGGCCGGTTCCATGTCGACCAGTCGGGCCAGGTCCACCGCCAGCTCGGCACCGGGGCGCGCGGCGGCTGAGGCCCCGGCGCGACGGTCGCGGGCAATCGGCAAGGCGGTGCCGGGCCTTGCGTTTTCGCGTGGCGCCGATGCTGCAGCGGACATAATGTGGCCGCAAATCCGGGTTAGCATCCGATCTGGAAACAAACGTCCGGCGGGACCGGGCCGGAGGTTGATCGGCGCAGGCAAGGCATGATCGAGTTCATTGAGGTCAGCAAGAGTTTCTGGACCGGAAAGCAGCGCAAGGTGATCCTTGACCGCGCGTCCTTTCGCGTCGAACTGGGCAACTCGCTGGGCATCCTCGCGCCGAACGGCACCGGCAAGACCACGCTGATCAACATGATGGCGGGCCTGGAAAAGCCCGACGAGGGGCGGATCAACCGCGCCTGCCGCATCTCCTTCCCGCTGGGCTTCATGGGGGGCGTGGTCAACCGCCATACCGGCACCGAGAATGCCCGCTACATCGCGCGCCTCTACGGCCTCGACCCCGATTATGTCGAGGCGTTCTCGCGCTGGCTGTGCGGGATCGGGGAATATTACGACATGCCGGTGGGCACCTACAGCCAGGGCATGCGGGCGCGGTTCACCTTTTCGCTGATGCTGGCGCTGGATTTCGACATCTACCTGATCGACGAGGGGATGCCGTCCACCACCGATGTCGAGTTCAACCGCAAGGCCGGCGCGCTGCTGCGCGAGCGGCTGGAAAGCGCGACAGTGGTGATCGTGTCGCATCAGGCCGCGACGCTGGAGAAGTTCTGCCGCTCGGCGGCCGTGCTGCATCACGGCCGGATCCATCTTTTCGACAGCCTGGAAGAGGCCAGGGAACTCTATGACTACCAAACCCAGGGCTGAACGCTTCCGCATCCGGCGCAGCGGCGCCGCAGGCGACGCGACCGCGCCGCAGGCGCCCGCGCCGGTCGAGGACGGTTTCGGCGCCGCGCCCTTCCCGACCGCCCGCGCCACGGCCCAGGCAACCGCTCCGGACGCCCCCGCGCAGGCAGGCGGCACGGCGCTGTCCGCCGACCAGGAGATCGAGGCGATCCGGCGCGAAGGGCTGACCGGGCGCCAGCTGCGCATGGCCCGCCGCGTCGCCCAGAAACACGGGATTGCCGTCGCATCGGACCATGACGCCGTGCGGCTGCTGCGCAAGCGCGGGATCGATCCGTTCCAGCGCACCAACATGCTGGAACTCGTGCGCGGCACGGCCATCGCCACCGGGGCGGGACAGGACGGCACGGCACAGGACCAGTTGCCGCAAGCCCTGATGCAGCCCGGCCCGGACCTGCCCGCAGGACGACCTGCCGCCGACAGGATCGCCCCGGCCTATCGCACACCCGCCGATGCGCGGATGCACGAGATCCGCGAGATCCAGCGCGACATCGCCCGCCGCCGCCGCCGCGCCCTTGCGATGATGATGGCCCGGCTGGCCGCCTTCGTGCTGCTGCCCACGATGATCGTGGGCTATTACTACTACCGCGTCGCGACCCCGATGTATGCGACCAAGTCGGAATTCGTGATCCAGCAGGCCGATGGCCAGGGCGGCGGCGGGCTTGGCGGGCTGTTCCAGGGGACCGGGCTGGCGATGCAGCAGGATTCGATCGCGGTGCAAAGCTATCTGCAATCGCGCGACGCGATGCTGCGGCTCGATGGCGATCTGGGTTTCCGCAGCCATTTCAGCCGGGAAGAGATCGACCCGATCCGGCGGCTGGCCGAGGGCGGCAGCAACGAGGCCGCCTACAAGCTGTATCAGAAGGTGGTCAGGATCGGCTTCGACCCGACCGAGGGCATCCTGAAGATGGAGGTGATGGCCGCCGATCCCGAGACCAGCGCCGCCTTTGCCGAGGCGCTGATCTCCTATGCCGAGGAACGGGTCGACGGGCTGACCCAGCGGCTGCGCGGCGACCAGATGGCGGGCGCCAACCAGAGCTATGACAATGCCGAGGCCCGGGTGGCCGAGGCGCAGGCGCGCGTGCTCGACCTTCAGGAAAAGCTGGGCGTGCTGGACCCGGTCAGCGAGACCAACGCGCTGATGAACCAGATCGCCGCCTTCGAGACCCAGCTGCGCGAGAAGCGGTTGCAGCTTCAGCAGCTTCTGGACAATCCCAGCCCCAGCCGGGCGCGTGTCGACGGGGTCGAGGGCGATATCAGGCGGCTTGAGGACCTGGTGACCGACCTGCGCGCCTCGATGACCGAAAGCGGAACTTCGGGCGGATCGCTCGCCCGCGTCTCGGCCGAATTACGCATCGCCGAGGCCGACCTTGCCAACCGGCAGCTTTTGCTGCAACAGGCATTGCAGCAGCTCGAGACCGCCCGGATCGAGGCCAACCGGCAGGTGCGCTACCTGTCGCTGAGCGTCAGCCCGGTGGCCCCGGACGAACCGACCTATCCGCGCGCCTTCGAGAACACGGCGCTGGCATTCCTGATCTTCGGAGGGATTTACCTGATGATCTCGCTGACCGCCTCGATCCTGCGCGAACAGGTCTCGGCCTGACATGACGGATGTCCGGATCGGCGAGCTGAGCGTCGGAAACACCCGCCCGCTGACCGTGATCGCCGGGCCCTGCCAGCTGGAAAGCCTGGACCACGCGCTGATGATCGCCCGCGCGATGCAGGATGCCTGCGCCGCGGCCGGTGCGGGTTTCGTGTTCAAGGCCAGCTTCGACAAGGCCAACCGCACCTCGCTGGGCGGCAAGCGCGGGGTTGGCATGGCACGGGGGCTGGAAATCCTTGCCGAGCTGCGCGCGGCGCTGGGCGTGCCGGTGCTGACCGATGTTCATGCCCCCGAGCAATGCGCCGCCGCGGCGCAGGCGGTGGACATCCTGCAAATCCCCGCCTTCCTGTGCCGCCAGACCGACCTGCTGCTGGCCGCGGGCGAAACCGGCGCCGCGATCAATGTCAAGAAGGGCCAGTTCCTGGCACCTTGGGACATGGCCAATGTCGTTGCCAAGGTGGAATCGACCGGCAACCGGCGCATCCTGCTGACCGAGCGCGGCACCTCCTTCGGCTACAACACGCTGGTCGCGGACATGCGCGCGCTGCCGATCATGGCGCGCACGGGCTATCCGGTGGTGATGGACGCGACCCATTCGGTGCAGCAGCCCGGCGGCCTTGGCGGGGCCAGCGGAGGGCAGCGCGAATTCGCGCCGGTGATGGCGCGGGCCGCGGTGGCGCTGGGCGTGGCCGCGGTCTTCATCGAGACGCATGAGGCGCCCGACAGCGCCCCCTCGGACGGGCCGAACATGATCCCGCTGGAGCGGATGCCCGACCTGGTGGCGACGCTGATGGCCTTTGACCGGCTGGCCAAGGCGCATCCCCTGCAGCCCTGAGCGCGGCCAGCGTTTTTTTTCGCGGGATGGGGCTTGCAGCCTGCGCGCGACCGGCGTAACTAGCGCCGCAGCATTGGGGAGTGGCGCAACGGTAGCGCAACGGTTTTTGGTACCGCAGGTTGCAGGTTCGAATCCTGCCTCCCCAGCCACCCCGAAAGAAACGACAGGGCCCGCTCTGCGCGATGTGACGCCGGGGCCGGTTTGCAGGTCGGTTTACAGACCAATGTCAGGAATTGTTGCGCTGGGGCACCGAAACGTCCTCGGACGCCGGGCTGTTCGCGGCAAGGATCCCGATCATCCGGGCGGCATGGGGAATAGACCAGCCCATGCGCCGGGCGATTTCGCAGAGTGATTCCCCCGACGGAAAGAGCCGGGTCCCCGCCGCGCGCTTCAACGGGGCGTGCCCTTGGGGATTTCCGGTCCGGCGCGCTTCCACATTCCGCGACTGCGCGAGGTCGAGGGAAAACCCTGGCGCAGCAGCCACGCGGGCACGACACCCGGGCGGGTCGCCGGGAAAGCCACGCGCCTGCGCCTGCTCCAGCTTGTCACGCGGAGTGAATGCAGGCGTTGCCCCGGGCAGAGCCTGCCCGGATGCGTCTTCACGACGATCTCCATGACGCCGTCGCGCCGCGAAACGAGGGACAGGGGTCAGTTCGCCTGCATCTGAGGCGTGACACCGTTTCCGGACAGACCGTTCTGCGGCGTCGCGATGCTGCCGGCGGGCGCGGGCGTGCGCGCGCCGCCGCGGCGGTCGTCACCCTCGAGTGCCATCTCGACGACCTGCAGCGTCGCCGGGTCGAGCTTCACCTCGATCTGGCGGCCATCGCTGTCGCGGCCCTTGATCTCGTAGCGGCCATCGTCGATCTCGAACTTGCGCACGGTCCACCGGATGTCCACGACGTCAGCTACCGGAGCCGGTTTCAGGACGCCAACGCGGGCGCGTAGCACGCGCATGCCCGTGCCCGCGCCGGCATCCGGGTCCATTACTGCGGCGAGCAGTTCGTGAATGACGGCAGCATCGGCTCGGACCTGCTGAAAACCGTCAGGCGCGTGATGGCGGGAGAATATGGCCGCGGGCTGTCGGTGAAGGTCTTCGCCGGGCAATGCCTGAGCTATCGCCTGGGCGGCGCCGCCGGCGACGGGCTGATCGACGTGCATGGCCCGCCGAGCGCGGCACTTGCAGAGCCGCCGTGATCTGGACCAGGATCACAAGAAGCAGTTGCATCCGCGACCTTCACGATAACCTCCATCGACAGCAGATCGATATTCGTTCCGAGAAAGCTGCCCGCCACCGGCGTGACCTGCGCGATGTGCCGGGCAACGGCGACGGGAATGAGGTTCGCGGCACCGACCGCGCGGTTGTTCGGTTCGAAGGGGATCCAGCCGGCGCCGGGTATGAAGGCCTCCACCCAGGCGTGGGTGGACCCTGTCTCCGCCGATCCGAGGCGGCTGCCCGAGGGGTCGTGGAGCCAGCCGGACACGAGCTGCGCGCCGAAGCCGACCGTGCGGGCCGCCTCGGCAAGGAGAACGGCAAAATCCCGACACGATCCCCATCCCCGGTCGAGCGTCTCAATCGGCCCCTGGGTGCCTTCCGTCTCGCGGCTCTGATAGGACATCCCGGTGGCCACGCCATTGCCGAGTTCCTTCAGCAGGGACGGCGTGTCTGGCGGCCGGTTCATCACGAACTCCTCGACCCATGACGACAGGCGCCCGGCGGCGTCGGCGTATTGCGGCACGGCAAGCGCGCCGAGGTCGATCCGGTCGTCGGACGCGTAGAGGAACGGATAGCTGGCGGCGGACGCCGCGATGGCAAAGACCGGCCAGGCGGGGGCGGTCAGTTCGACCGTCGTGCGCGAGCGCACGGCCAGCATGTCGGACGCCGACGTGAAGCTGGCGGAGGCGACGGAATTTCCCGCGACAGCGTGCGACCAGACGATGTCGGCGGCCGGTGACACATCCATGTCGAAGCTGATCAGCCACAGACCCGGGGTCTCGCGCGGGCGCAGCATCAGCCTGTGCGGCCCGAGCGCGACCCGGCCCGCGTAACGGTAGGCGGTGGAATGGGTGATCGTGACCAGTGTCATTGACGGGGCCTCAGCACGCGCGGCCCGAGGACCGGCGACCGCCCTGCCCACTGGCCCCGGGCGCAGCATTGCGCCAGGAGGCCGTAGTCTTGCAGCGGGCACAGATGCGCTGGCCGAAGCCGTCGCTCCGGAACGCCGTCCTGCATCGCAGGCATATGCGCTCGGCGGCGACATCGGCGTGGGTCCTGGACTTCGGCCCGGCCAAGTGCAGATCATGCGTCATGTTTCGCGACCTCGCGTCTGTTCAGGCGCGCGATATCGCCAAGCGCACGCGCGATGAGTTTTCGGGTTCGGGCGTCCTGCGCAGCCCCGGTTTCGGCATAGCGTTCCAGAAGGAATCGGCATTTTTCGGTCACCTCGATCCAGGTCCGGGCGGGGCCGGCGAGCAGCTGCGCGTCGATCTGTGCGGTGTCCGGGTGCCCGGCCTGCGCGGGACGAGACGCGCGATCCGCAGGCCGCCCCCGCCCTGCGATCCTCGGCTTTTCGGCGGCCGTCCTCCGCGCGTCGAGATCTATGGGATCGCCCGTCATCGCGGGAAGCGCCCCATCGAGGCCGCAGGCGTGTCCGATGCGTCGTTCGCCACATCGGCGGCATCCCGACCCCGGACGATCAGGATCCTCGCGATACGCCTTGTGTCGTTGCGCGGCTCGAAGACCCGCCAACACCCGCCGGGAAAGACCTCCATCCAGTCGGCGAAGTCCCCTGGCGGATGCGGCTCCGGTGCGCCGCCATCGCCCAGGTATCCGGTGCAGCAGCAGGCCGGAATGTTCATGCAGCGTCGCGCGACATCGCCATCGCCCTGTCATTCGAGGCGCCGCAGCCGGTCACCCGGCCGCCCCAGGTGAAGCCGACCACGCCGAGGAAACCCGCGCCGATCGCGGCGCCGCAGATGCCGGGCTTGAGCCATTCGGGAGTGTTCATGTTCCCTCCTCCTGCGGAAAAAGCGCCGCCTCGCTGTGATCGTTTTCGTGGTTCGCTGCCCGATCCCGGCTCAACGCCGCGGTCAGGTCGTGCTCGGTAATCGCGCACATCTCCGTTCGGCCCGCATGACTGCCCCTGCCCTGCACCGTCAGGTAGGTTGAGGCGACCGTGCAGCGCGGTGGTTATCCTGGCGCCGCCGAAGACGCTCGCCCACTCGCTGAAGCTCAGGTTCGTGGTGATGAACCGCGCCGGGTTTGCCCTAGGCCGGGTTTCGTCAGTTACGCGACCATGGGTTCTGACCTGCCCCCCGGAAGTTCCCTCAATCTGATGTAGAGTCTGCCCAACCTTTGGAAGGTCTGAAAAACCTGCCGATTTCAGCCTGATCTGGTAGGCTGGGACATCCCTGCAAGAAGCCCCACCTATGCCGAAACAGCCCGCCTTTCCCGGCCTGCGCGATGCGATGAGGAAGAAGGTCACGCGGCGCGAGCCGTTCCTGGCGGAGCTGGACGCGGTGGTGCCCTGGTGTCGGCTGCTGGCGTTGATCGAGCCGCATTACCCCAAGGTCGGGCCGAAGGGTGGCCGGCCACCGATGCCGCTGGAGGTGATGCTGCGGGTCTATTTCCTGCAGAACTGGTATGCCCTGAGCGACCCGATGGCCGAGAAGACCCTTTACGACAGCGAGGCGATGCGCCGCTTTGCCGGGATCGAACTCGGCGACGACCGCATCATCGCCATGGTGCGCGCGAAGCTCGAGCATCCCTTCCGCATCATCAAGCGTCAGTTCGGCCACGTGAAGACCCGCTATCGCGGCCTCGCCAGGAACCGCGCCCAGATCTTCACGCTGTTCGCACTCGGCAACCTGTTCCTGGTGCGACGGAGGCTGATGGCATGAGGACAAGTCTGCCCGAAATCTGCCAGACCGCCCATCTGGCGGGCCTGACAGGGCGAAATCCCCCCCGAAACCCGGTCTCGCGTCTGCCGAAGCGCTCAGGCAGCCATCTCGGCGCTGCCGAAGCCGTTTATCAGACGTTCCTTATCTACACACTGATCCTGATTTTGATCGTCGTCGTGCTTAAGACCACTGGCGTGGGCGTTCCAGACTTCGAACTTCCAACCGGCAGCGTGAAAGAGGCGACAACTCCCGAATAGTCACCCATCCATCTTCAACGCATTGATGAACGCCTGCTGCGGGATCTCGACCTTGCCGAACTGGCGCATCTTCTTCTTGCCCGCCTTCTGTTTGTCCAGCAGCTTGCGTTTGCGTGTCGCGTCGCCGCCATAGCATTTCGCGGTCACGTCCTTGCGCAGCGCCGCGATGGTCTCGCGCGCGATGACGCGGCCGCCGATGGCGGCCTGGACGGGGATCTTGAACATGTGGCGCGGGATCAGTTCCTTGAGCTTTTCGCACATCACGCGGCCGCGGCTTTCGGCGCGGTCGCGATGGACCATGACCGACAACGCGTCGACGGGTTCGTCATTGACCAGGATCTGCATCTTGACCAGGTAATCCTGGCGATAACCCGCCATCTGGTAATCGAAGCTGGCATAGCCCTTGGTCACCGATTTCAGGCGGTCGTAGAAATCGAACACCACCTCGTTCAGCGGCAGGTCATAGATCACCATGGCGCGCTGGCCGGCATAGGTCAGGTCGAGCTGTTCGCCGCGCCGGTCCTGGCAGAGTTTCAGCACGTCGCCCAGATATTCGTCGGGCACCATGATCGTGGCTTTGATGCGCGGCTCCTCGATATGGTCGATCAGGGTCAGGTCGGGCATGTCGGCGGGGTTGTGCAATTCCCGCATCGTGCCGTCGCGCATGTAGATGTGGTAGATCACGCTGGGCGCGGTGGTGATCAGGTCGATGCCGTATTCGCGTTCCAGCCGGTCGCGCACCACTTCGAGATGCAGCAGCCCCAGGAACCCGCAGCGGAAGCCGAAGCCCAGCGCGGCCGAGGTTTCCATCTCGTAGGTGAAACTGGCGTCGTTGAGCGCGAGTTTCTCGATCGCGTCGCGCAGATCCTCGAACTCGTTCGCATCGACCGGGAAGAGGCCGCAGAACACCACCGGGATCGAGGGCTTGAAGCCCGGCAGCGGCGTCTCGATGCCCTTCTTCTCGGTGGTGATGGTGTCGCCGACGCGGGTGTCGCGGACCTGCTTGATCGAGGCGGTCAGAAAGCCGATCTCGCCCGGGCCGAGTTCCGCGATGTCCTGCATGGCGGGGCGGAAGACGCCGATGCGATCGACCTGATAGGTGCCGCCGGTCTTCATCATCCTGATGCGGTCGCCCTTGCGCAACACGCCGTCGATGATGCGCACCAGCACGACGACGCCGAGATAGGCGTCGTAATAGCTGTCCACCAGCAGGGCCTTGAGCGGTTTGCTCGGATCGCCCTCATGCGGGGGGGGCAGGCGGGTAACGATGGCTTCCAGCACGTCGGGGATGCCGAGGCCGGTCTTGGCGCTGATCTGGATCGCGTTGCTTGAGTCGATGCCGATCACGTCCTCGATCTGGGCGGCGATGCGCTCGGGCTCGGCCGCCGGCAGGTCGATCTTGTTCAGGACCGGCACGATCTCGTGATCGGCATCGAGCGCGGTATAGACATTGGCCAGCGTCTGCGCCTCGACCCCCTGGGTGGCATCGACCACCAGCAGCGAACCCTCGACCGCGCGCATGGAACGCGACACCTCATAGGCGAAGTCGACATGGCCGGGCGTGTCGATCAGGTTCAGCACATAGGTCTTGCCGTCCTTCGCCGGGTATTCGATGCGGACGGTGTTGGCCTTGATCGTGATGCCGCGCTCGCGCTCGATATCCATCGAGTCGAGCAACTGCTCCTTCATGTCGCGCTCGGCGACGGTGCCGGTCAGCTGGATCAGCCGGTCGGCGAGGGTGGATTTGCCGTGGTCGATATGGGCCACGATGGAGAAGTTGCGGATTTGTGCGAGATCGGTCATGGCCGGGATATGCGGCGCTTTCGTGGGCCGGTCAAGCGGCGGCGCGTGGCGGGGGGCGGATTCCGTGGCAGGGGGCGAATCGCGGGGAACGGCCTTGTTTTTCAGGGCCACGGCGATCGGACCCGCATCGGGTTTTCATCGGACCCGGGCGCGGGGCAGGAT
>OMKS01000015.1_pt1 | contig 121569 bp, 115 predicted proteins | sample 1674721 | NCBI WGS metagenome assembly OMKS01 (sample SAMN06264996, study PRJEB25208) | sediment metagenome | isolation source: hot spring sediment | place: USA: California | collected 2014-09-02 | reverse complement strand
ACATTTTAAGCAAGTATTATTGTGTGCTCAAAAAACATTAGTGTTGAAGAATAAAAGACCTTTTTAGACTGGACTCATACATGGATAAGCGCAAATGGATCATCATCGCGGGATTTCTCGGCATCCTCTCTTTCAGTTTTATTCTGATGCGGTATCTGTTCACCTTAAAACCCGAACTGCCCACCCGGCCTCCCCCGGTGAGTGAACGGTGGGTCATGGCCGAACCGATTCGGTATTCGGAAATTCTGTCCCCGATCACCGGCAAGGGACGGGTCCACTCCACCGCGGAAGTGGAGGTGATCGCCGAGGCCTCGGGGCGTATCGAGCCGGGCGATCAGCCGCTCAAGAAAGGCCAGACATTCCAGAAAGGCCAGGCCCTGTTGACGATTTACCGGGACGAGGCGGAACTCGCGCTGAAGGCCCAGAAAAGCCAGTTCCTCAACCGGGTGGCCGTCCTGTTACCGGACATCCAGGTGGATTATCCGGAATACTACGGGACATTTCTGGAATTTTTCGGCGCAATCCGTCTGGACGCACCCCTGCCGGGCCTTCCGGAAGTCGACCGGGAGCCTTTGCGGATTTTCCTGGCCAGCAGAAACTTTCTTTCGGATTATTTCGCCGTCCAGCAATCCGAGCTGAGACTCTCCCGCCATACCATCCGCGCGCCCTTTCAGGGTGTTTACACCGACGTGTTTCTCGAAACGGGCGCCTATGCCAATACGGGAAGCCGGATCGCGCGCATCATCGCCACCGATGCCCTGGAAGTCGAGGTGCCGATCGAGACGGCGAACGCCCGATGGATCCGAATCGGGGATCCGGTCGTTCTCGTGTCCGAAGCGCGGGAGATAGAATGGCGGGGCCCGGTGACGCGCGTATCGCATTTCGTGGAGGACGCGACCCAGTCGAGAAGCGTTTTCGTCCGCGTTCCCCTGACAGGACAGAATCCGCTTTTTTCGGGGGAATTCCTCCTCGCCCGGTTCGAAGGCACGCCCGTGAAGGATGTCATGCAAATACCGAGGAACGCCCTCTTCAATTACAATCAGGTCTTCCTCGTCTTGGACGGACTCCTGCAAATCCGCACGGTGGATGTCGTGAGACTCACCGAAAATACCGCACTGATCAAAGGCCCTGAACCGGAAATGTATGTGGTGACGCAGCCCCTGATCAATGTGTCGGAAAATTCTCCGGTCAAAATCAGGGGCGTAGACTCCCCGGCGCACGGCCTGAAACAATCCGACGGATAAACACAGGCGAAATATCGGGAAAAAACCCATGCGAAAACTGGTCACCACCTTCGTGAAATATCCGTTTTACGCCAACCTGATCATCGCCTTCATCCTGATCGCAGGATGGCTTTCGCTGAACAACCTGAAGAAGAGTTTCTTCCCGGAAATCAAATCCCGCTTTATATCCATCTCGGTTTTTTATCCGGGCGCCTCGCCGGTCGAAATGGAAGAAGGCGTCACCTCGCTGATCGAAGAAGCCGTCCGCGGTATCGTGGGCATCAAGGAGATCACGAGCACCTCGTCGGAAAACGCTTCGCAGGTGCTCATCGAGACCACGGGCCGGTATGACATCGATGAAATCCTGATGGAAGTCAAGAATGCGGTCGACGGCATCTCCGCGTTTCCCTCCGCCGCGGAACGCCCGATTGTGTTCAAGAGGCGTCCCACCTCGCGGGCCGCTTTCCTGACCCTTTCCGGGACGGACGACCTGTTCACCCTCAAGGAATATGGCTATCAGATCGAGGAAGATTTCCTGAATTCCGGAATCATCAGCCAGGTTTCCCTGGGCGGCGCCCCCACACCCGAGATTTCGGTCGAGATTCCCGAGACGAACCTGTTGCGCTACAATCTGACGCTCACGGAGGTCTCCCGGGCCATCCTGAACAACAACCGGGACATCTCGGGCGGCCAGATCCGGTCGCGTTCCGAGGAAATCCTGATCCGGCTGCGTTCCCGCAGCGCAGATCCGGACGTGATCGCGGACATCCCGCTCAGGGGTACCCCCAGCGGCGGTTTCCTGCGCATCCGGGATGTGGGGACCGTGCGCAAGACCGCGCCGGAGAGTTTCTATCCCGCCTACCGGGCCGGAAAGCCTTCGGTGACTTTCCTGGTCGACAAACTGCCGGAAGAAGACCTCGAAGCCATCGACAAATACATCAATGCCTATGCGGAAGATTTCAACGCCAGGAATCCCGGGGTCCGGCTCAGGGTCAATTTCAGCTTTCTCGAAATCCTGAACAGCCGGTTGAGAATCCTGGTCAACAACGGGATTCTCGGCTCCATCCTCGTGATCATCTCACTGACCCTTTTCCTCAGCTTCCGGGTCAGCTTCTGGGTGGCCTGGGGAATCCCGGCCTCATTCCTGTCCATGTTCGTGATCGCCAACCTCTACGGCATCACGATCAACATGATGTCCCTGTTCGGAATGATCCTGGTCATCGGCATCCTGGTCGACGACGGCATCGTCATCGGCGAGAATGTGTTCGCCTATTTTCAGCAGGGATACAGTCCTCGCAGGGCGGCGATCGAGGGGACCCTCGAAGTCATGCCGGCGGTGCTGACCAGCATCACCACGACGGTCGTTGCCTTCATGCCGCTGCTGTTCCTGACGGGCACGAACATGGAACAACTCTGGGAAATGGCCTTCATCGTCATTATCTGCCTCATTTTAAGCCTGATTGAAGCCTTTTTCGTCCTGCCGGCCCATCTGGCCTCGCACCATGTGCTCGACCGGGAGAGAATGGCCCGTCCCCAAAAATCGGTGAAGCACCATATCGAAGACGGCCTGGCCTGGCTGAGCGGGAGAGGATATGCGGCCTTTATCCGGCGGTCGCTCCGATGGCGCTACCTCATGCTGGCCATTCCGCCCGCCATGATGATGATCACGATCGGGCTTCTCGGAGGCGGATTCATCCGAAGCACCTATTATCCCGTGGTGGATTTCGACAGCTTCGAAATCAACATCGCCTTCGTCCCCGGATCCGGGGATGAACAGACGTACCGCTTCCTCCACCGATTCGAAGAGGCCGTGTGGACGGTCAACGATGATCTGAAACAGGAAATGGGCCGGTCTGAAGACCTCATCCGGGATACCCGCCTCCAGGTGGGACACGCGTTCTCGAGACAGGAGGTCGGCACGCACGCCGGACGGCTCACCGTCTTTCCCGTCGATCTGACCCGGATAGATCTGACCGGCATGCAGATCGCGGAACGGGTGCGGAACAAAATCGGCCCGGTCCCCGAAGCGGAAAAATACACGGTCGGCAGCAGGAGCCGCTGGGGCATGCCGGTCTCCGTCAGCCTCCTGAGCCGCAATCTCGAAGAGCTGGAAGCCGCCCGGGATATGCTGATGGCCGGCCTGAACAACATGCCGATGCTGAAAGACATCATCGACAACAACGCCCAGGGCAAACAGGAGATCCGGCTCAGGCTCAAATCGAAGGCATACCTGCTGGGATTGAATGAATCGGATATCGTGAGTCAGGTGCGCCAGGGATTTTACGGCGAGCAGGTCCAGCGGCTCCAGCAAAGCCGGGACGAAATCCGGATCTGGGTGCGCTTCCCCCCCGAAGACCGGATGCATATCGGCCAGCTCGAACAAATGCGGATCAAGACACCCAAAGGGACATTCCCCCTCATCGAACTGGCGGACTATGATATCCAGCGCGGCCCGGTCGGAATCCGCCGGTTCAACGGGCAACGTGAAATGCGGATCGAGGCCGACCTGGTCGATCCCTACGACTCGGTCCCGGACATTCTGAACCAGATCAACACACAGATCATCCCTGAGATCAAGGCCAGATATCCCGGAATCCGTGTCGTTTTTCAGGGCCAGCAGCGCGAAAGCCAGATCACGGTGGACAAGCTCCAGACGTATTTCGGCATCGCATTCGCCTGCATCGTGCTCATCCTGATGATTCATTTCAAATCCCTCGAACAACCGGTCATCATCCTGGCCATGATCCCGTTGTCCCTGGTGGGTGCATTTCTGGGGCACTGGATTCACGGGAAACCCGTTTCCCTGCTCTCGGTGCTGGGCATGATCGCGCTTTCGGGCGTCATCATCAACGACGCCGTCATCTTCCTGGCCAAATACAACAGCCTGGTTGCCTCCGGCATGAGAGTGAGAGACGCCATTACCGAGGCGGGGAGCCGGCGTCTGCGGCCGATTCTCCTGACCACGCTGACCACATCGATCGGTCTTTTCCCTCTGATTCTGGAGAGGAGCCATCAGGCGCAGTTCCTCATCCCCATGGCCATCAGCCTCGCCTACGGCGTCGTGTTCGGGTCGGGATTCATCCTGATCTTCTTTCCCCCGCTCATCCAGGCCCTGAATGACCTGCGTGTCAATGCCGTCCATCTGTGGACCGGCCGCCGCCCGGCTCCCGAAGAGGTCGAATTCGAGATATTGCACCGGGACCGGGAGGATGAATGACAGAATGTGAGATTGAATCCGAAACCATGCGATCCGGGAAGGGCTTCATGATGAACCGTAGATTTCTTATTCCGGCGATCTGGATCATGCTCGGCTTTACGCACCTTTCTGCCCAGGACTCCCTGGGCCTGCCGGAGGCCGTCGGCCGCGCCCTCGAATACAATTATGATATCCGGATCCGCCGTCTCGACAAAAGAATCGCGGCGATTCAAAACACCTGGGGTACGGCGGGAGCGTTTCCCTCCCTGGATTTTTCGATTTCCGCTTCACGCAGGCAGGATCTCGATACCGGGGACCGGGATGTCCGGGATATGGCCTCGACAAATCTGACCCTCCAGTGGATCCTGTTCGACGGATTCGCGGTCCGGATCCGCAAGGCAAGGCTGGATCAGCTGGAGCGGTTGAGCGCGGGGAACACGGCCCTGCTCATCGAAGAATCGGTTCAGGCCGTCATCCTGGCCTATTACAACGCACTGCTCCAGTTAAAACAGGCGGACGTACTCGACACACTGCGCACCCTCTCCGGAAACCGGTACGAGAGGGCGGAATCCCAGCGTCAACTGGGCGCCCTCGTCACATACGACCTGCTCCAGGCGAAAAATGCCTGGCTCGAGGACGAGGCCAGATACCTGGAACAAACCGCGCGCGCCCGCAACGCCATGCGTGATCTCAATTATCTGATCGGCGAAACGGACGACCGCGCTTACCGGCTGACGGAACCGTTCGAAGCCGCCGCGAATACGTATGAGTATGGAATATTGAAGGACAGGATGCTTGCCGACAACCGGCTGCTGAGGAACCGGTACCTCCGCCAGACCCTGCTCGAAAAACAGGTCGCCCTCGCCCGAAGCGAATGGTGGCCGTCCCTCTCCCTCCGCGCCGGACTGGAAGGCAGCCGCATCGATATCCGGCCGTCCCCCCTCACGACCTACGAGGGATACGGCACCCTGAACCTGAGCTGGAACCTGTTCAGCGGCGGAGCGAGAAACCGGGCGGTACAAATCGCGAAGGTGGACCATGAAATCGGACAGGTCGAAACCGATGCCATGATACACAGTCTGTCCAACCGGCTCGCCGCGCAACTGGAATTGTTTGAGGTAAGAAAGAAGCTCGTCGATGTGGCCGCCGAGGCGCAGGCGACCGCGGCGCTGAACCTCGAAATCTCCGGGGAGAAATTCAGAACGGGCGCGATCAACTCGTTTAATTACCGGGACGTCCAGATGCTTTACCTGAATGCGGCGGTCGGCCGGCTCACGGCCGTGTACCGGCTCATCGAATCGCAGACCGAATTGCTCCGTCTGACCGGAGGCATTCTGTCTTCTTTCCCGGAAGAATGACGCCATAAACCGGAGCAGGAAGACGCTTGTTTTTCCGTAATTGTTCGATTCACCGGAGTCGGAAATCCCGGTCTCCGGCAAATCCGGATTTGCTGCTTATCATTTTCTGGATCATGATATGCATTCAGACATCATCCTCAGATTTCCGGGGAATCCACAAAAAACTCAGGAACACTTGTCTCTTTTTCTAAAGCGGACATCTTCTCTCCGGGCCGAATCTCCGGCTGGTGGATCTGGCACATGTCTTGTAGTCTTTCCGCAGATAAATCAGGGAGGCTCTCATGCAAAACATACGAATCTATTGTTCGATGGGGCTCATCCTCTTTTCGGGATGCACCAAAACCATCGAAAAGATCATCACCGCTGAAACGGACGGTTCCATCACCGGAAGAGTGGTGCAGGCCGACAGCGGCGCCTGGGTCGTGATCGGCCAGGCGGAACCGGTCGATTCCGTGCAGATCAGCCCGTATAATGGCACTTTTCTGCTTGAGAACGTACCCGCCGGCAACTATGATCTCATTGTAAAGGCAGGAAATTACGGCACATACCGGAGAGCGGATGTCGAGGTGACCGGGGGCGCCCGGACCTATGTCGGGGAAATCCGCCTCTCCGACTTTCCGGACCTGATTTCACAAGTCTATCCGGCGGACCGGTCGGAGATCGTTTTCGACCGCCGCTGGTCCCAGATTTCCATTTCGGTGGAATTCGTCCGGCCGATGAACCGCCAGAGCGTCGAGGCCGCTTTCTCGACCGATCCGCCTTCCGAAGGCGTTTTCTACTGGGGCGCGTTCGCCTACACCCCCACACCGAGGTACTACTGGAACGATGAGAGTTTATACGCCCGGGATTCCGGTGCCGGAGCCGTTATCTCGACATATGAAAACATCACTTCCTTCACCTACCGGATGGCTCAGAAGGATGGTTATGTGGATACCACCTATACCGTGATTCTGGCCACGACTGCGATGGATACCGCGGGCTCCCCGCTCTCGTTCCCCCTGATGTTCCGTTTCAGCACGGTGCAATCCGCGACGTCACAGAACGTGATCCTGACCCAACCCGAACACGGGGCGATCTACGTCAATCCGCTTCAGAACGCCTCGATCTATGTCAACTTCCCCAGGCGTATGGATGCGGTATCGACGGAGTCCGCCCTGACCCTCTCGCCGCCGTCCGACATCACACCCCTCTGGCCCGAGAGAAATCAGCTCAGGATTTTCACGGGAGGACCGCTCCGTTGCGAAACCCTGTACACGATCCGGATCGACGGCACGGCCACGGACCTGGACGGCGACGCCCTCGGCGATCCTTTCGAGTTCTCCTTCGAGACCGCTCCGCTCGAAGTGACGAACACCCGTCCCCTGAACGGGGAGATCTTCGTTTCCCGAAATGTGGTTATCAGCATCCAGTTCAACACCTACATGAATCTGGCTGCGGTACAGAACGCGTTCGGGATTCAGCCGGCCGTGCGTGGATCGTTCTTCCGGGGATGGTCTTATCAGGAAAACAACACCAATCCATCCAAAGATGTGATCTCCTTCAGGCCGTCCCAGGACCTGGCGGGAAACACCAAATACACGATTACCCTCGGAACCGGTGCCCGGGACATGCACGGATCGGCCCTGAAAGATCCGGTGACATTCTCGTTCGTCACCGAGTCGGAATGATCGGATCGAGACCCGATGGTTACAGAGGGAAAAGGAAGAAAAATGCGAGGGGGGCGCGTCTTTCGGGAGGAAATACGCACCCCAGATAGAGTACAACCACCGCCGTCTTGAGCCGGTACGGGGACGGTTACTCCTCCACCACCGTGGCGTTGTGAATTACGCCTTGGACCTGCCCGCCGCGGGAAAGAGACACCGTCACAACCGATCGACGATCCGCGACGCGGATATCCCCCCTGACCACGGAACCCTCCGTAATCTCGATGGAGAGGGGACGGATCCTGTGACTTCCCTGATCTCTTTTTATCAGGATGTTTCCGTCCACCTCAGACTTTCCGGCCAGCGTGATACGTCCGTGAGTGGTGACGAGATTTCTGCCGACCATCGTCTGTCGCAAGTCGATATTCCCGTTCACGGTCGCGATGTCACCCCGGATTCTCACCCCCGGGTCGCACGACACCGGACCGTTTACGGACTGGAGTTTTCCGTAAATTTTCACATCATCCTGGAGACGAACGGTGCCGTTGACCGTACGAATCGACCTGATCTTTGAGTTTCTTCCGACCCGAATGTTTCCGTTCACCGTTGTCAGATTGCCGCGCACCTCACAATCCGAACCAACGGTGATCTGCCCGTTGACCGTAACCTGATCGGCGCGGACAGTGCGCCCGTCACCGAGATGGACCGACCGGTTCACCTGCACGTTGCAGCCGGTGAACAGGACCATCGCCGGGAATAAAAAGGCAAATGTGAGACGGGTTTTCATAGTGACCCCTCCTCTCGTATTCATGAGACATCCTGTTCAGTATATGGACTTCCCGGCGATTTGTTGCATCCCGTTTTTAAACCTACTTATGGAAAAGGCAGGAGTATTCACGTCCGGTTCCGCTTGATGATAAACCGGCAAGGAATCGCAGTCCGTTTCCGCCCCGGTTTTCCATTCATCCAACCAGAAGCCACTATTTTCGGTCAGGACAGAAATCCCGACCCGCTGTCTTCTTCGGAATCAGACAAAATTCAACTTCACCAATGAAAAGATCTCCCGGATATTCCGGCTTGTCATCCCGTCTTACCTTTCTGATTCACATCCGGTTGTGTGACTCCGCACACCCCTGTCCGAAACGGATCCTCCGTTGCCGCCGCGCTTCATATTCCTTGACATTCCCGATCCCGATCTGTAAATTTAATCCGCCACCAAAAAAAGGAGAGAGTCATGCCCAGACCCATCACACTCTTCACCGGACAGTGGGCCGACCTGCCCCTCGAAACCCTGTGCAAAAAAGCCCGGGACTGGGGATATGACGGTTTGGAGCTTGCCTGCTGGGGCGATCACATGGATGTTTTCAGGGCCGCGGAGGACAAGGCGTACTGCGACGCCAGACACAAACTCCTGGCCAAATACGGACTCAAGACCTGGGCTATCAGCAATCATCTCACAGGACAGCTGATTCTGGATCCCAACGACGACAACCGGTCGGACGGCTTCGTCCCGGACGATTGCAAGGGCGATGCGGAAAAGAAACGCCGGTTCGGGATCGATTCCATGAAGGCGGCGGCGCGGGCCGCCCGCAATCTGGGCGTCCCGGTCGTGAACGGCTTCACCGGTTCGTCCATCTGGCATATGCTGTACTCCTTCCCCCCCAACGACTGGGACGAAGTCGAAAGAGGGTATCAATATTTCGCAGAACTCTTCAACCCGATCCTGGATGTGTTCGACGAATGCGGCGTCCGGTTCGCGCTCGAGGTGCATCCGACCGAGATCGCCTATGATTTCGTCACGACGCGCAAGGTACTCGACGCCATCGCGTACCGGGAGGCCTTCGGCTTCAATTTCGACCCGAGCCATCTTGAGTGGCAGGGCATGGATCCGGTGAAATTCCTCGAGGAATTCGAGGAACGGATCTATCACTGCCACATGAAGGATTGCGCCGTGACGCTGGACGGCACCACCGGCATACTCGGCTCGCATCTCAATTTCGGCCGGGCCGGCCGCGGATGGGATTTCCGCTCGCTCGGTCGCGGCGACGTGGACTTCGAAGGGATCATCCGGGTATTGAACCGGATCGGGTACAACGGCCCCCTTTCGGTCGAATGGGAAGACCCCGGCATGGACCGTGAATTCGGCGCCGCCGATGCCTGTGAATTTCTGAAAACCCTGAATTATCCGCTGCCCGCGGGCGTCTTCGACGAGGCGTTCAGCAACAAAGCGTAACAATCCGGTTTTCAGGAACGGCAAAGCCTTTCCGGCCTGAGGCCTCGCCGGAAGGCTTTGCGTGATCCCACGGAATTAACGACCACCGGCAAAGCCGGTGGCTTTTGATTGCGGCCAAAGGCCGCGAGCAAAAGAAGGCACGTTTAGTGCCGACCCGTTTAAGATCGTGAACCACTGGCAAAGCCAGTAGTTTGCTAAGATCAATCCGCCTTTCCCGACGATCCTCTTCTTTCGATCCGACACAAAATACTCAAACCCCGGGAAAGGTTCAAGCCGAAAATGTCTTTCCGTTTCGTCGCGGTACCACCCGATGAATTCAATCCCTGTCAAAAAAAACGAAACTTTTCGTTCAATTCGGTATTTTGTAAGTGAAGAGAAAGCAGACCCCGAAAAGCGGTGCGTCCGTGAATACGGAGTTCACAGATGACAAAAAATGGATTGCCGCGTCGAAATCCGATCCGGCCGCCTTTCGATTTCTCTTCGACAAATACTACGGGACCATTTCCAATTATATCCTCCGGCGCACGGGCGACGAGACGCTCACGAAAGACCTAACCGCTTCCACCTTCCTGAAAGCCCTGGATGGGATCCAGCACTTCGAATGGAAAGGCCTGCCCTTCTCGGCCTGGCTCTACCGGATCGCCACCAATGAGATCCACCAGCATTTCCGCAGGAACCGGAAGCTGGTACGACTGACAGAACCCCGGATTGCCGTCCTCCCGGGGGACAGTTCCACCGACTCCGGAATCGCCGCCGAGGAAGACCAAAAGGAAATCTAGCTCAAATCAGCCCGTGTGCTCCGGGCACTGCACAAAATCAAACCGCGTTATCAGGATGTGCTGACCTTACGTTATTACGAGGAATTGCCGATCCGCGAGATCGCGGTCATCCTCCATATTCCCGAGAATACGATCAAAACACAGATCCGACGAGGTCTCGAACAACTGAAAAAACAGCTATGAAAACCATGAACGACATCGAACAAATCCTGAAAATGAGCCGGCCGCCGGAACGCGACATGGCGCATCTCCGTCATGAAATCTGGCGACAAGTCCTGGCGCGACGGCGTGACCGCCGCCGGTTCGGGTTGATTTTTAGAATCTATCCGGGTTTCTGGGCGCTGATGTCCATCCTGCTCATGCTGATCTGTCTCTTTATCATTTTCTTCCTCCTGCGTCAGAGATGAGGCGGAGAAATCCCGGAGCGGTGACGATAAAAGAACCATTCCCGCAAGAAAGGAGGATCGCCATGGACATCCAGATTTTCACAGAACGTCGGTTTGAGCACACGCGTTTGTTCGAACTGGGCCTGATCATCGCGCTTTCTCTTTGCATCGTGATCCTGCAGGGAAACAAAAGATTCCTTCGGGATTCCAGGACTTTTTTTGAGAATCCCGGCCCCATCCCCCTGACGGAAACGCCGCAAACCCTCGTGGAAAAAAAGACCGTCCCGCCCCAACGTCCTTCTATCCCCATCCCCGCCGAGAAGGAAACGGATCTCCTGGAACTCGACATCCCGGATATCCGGGAGTGGGACAAAATCAGCGAAATGCCGCCCATCTGGAGATCGGTTGAACCCGAAGAATCGTTTTTCTTCGAGGTCGTTGAGACCCGGCCCGAACCCATCGGAGGGTATCCGGCCATCCTGAAGTATCTCGTCTATCCCGAGATCGCGCGTATTTCCGGCATCGAAGGCCGTGTCATCGTGATGGCCTATATCGACGAAACCGGTCAGGTCGTGAAAACGGAAATCCTGAAATCTCTGGGACCCAACGGATGCGACGAAGCGGCGGAAGCTGCCGTGCGCGCCATCCGATGGAAACCTGCGTTGCAGCGGGACAGGCCGGTGAAAGTCAAAATTTCCATCCCAATCGATTTCAGACTCGCAAGGCGCTGAACGCGACCGGTCTTCCGGAAATCACCGGAATGGATAGAAGGCCGGCCGCCCTGCTTGGTTTCTCAGGACCTGAATACGGAATGGCGGGGTTTAACATCCCTCCGGCGGGTACGCAAACAGGGTGTTTTCTCATTCAAACGGTCCGCACGGATCCGGCCGTTTGTACCTCACAATCCGGACGACTCTGCCAGTCTCCGCCGATCCGGTACGGGGTCTCCGGTTCGATCCTGTCCCCCCGTCTCTTCTTCTGCGTGAATCGCCGCACCGAAAAATTCAAATAAAAATTTATTTTTTATTGATTTTTATCCAGGAGTTCGGTATCTTGATCGGTTATTTTTCCTGAAACCCTTGCATTGGACGATTACATCGAGGACGGAGGCCAATGTGAATAAGATGACGCCCAAACAAATGTTCTTCACCAAGGGCATGGGGTATCACCGCAACAAACTGCAGAGTTTCGAACTCGCCCTTCGCGACGCGGGGATCGAGATCTGCAATCTCGTGACCGTGTCGAGCATTTTCCCCCCCAACTGCAAGATCATCTCCCGCGAAAAAGGCGAGAAACAGCTGAGTCCCGGTCAGATTACCTTCGTCGTCATGGCGCGCGAATGTACGAATGAGCCCAATCGCCTGGTCGCTTCCGCTATCGGACTCGCCCACCCCAAGGATAAGATCCAGTACGGATACATCAGCGAGCATCATGCGTTCGGTGAAACCATGAAGAAGGCCTCCGACTTCGCGGAAGACCTGGCCGCGACCATGTTGGCCTCGACCCTCGGCATCGAACTCGATCCGGATGTGGCATGGGACGAGCGGAAACAGCTCTATGTCGCGGATAAAAACCGCCAGTTCATCAGCCGCAGCATCTGCCAGTCCGCGCGCGGCCACAAGGACGGACTCTGGACCACCGTCCTCGCCGCAGCGGTCATGCTTCTCGATTGAGAATGAAATCATGAATTCCCAACGGTCCCTGTTTGAAGACGCCCCGGATATCCGGCCTGAACGGCTGGAAAAGGGGATGCGTGCGTCCGATCTGCTCGGCCATATGGGACGCACGGCCTTCGAGGCGAGAAACGTCTATCGCGGCGCGGAACTGTTCCGAAGGATGATCGAAAACGGGGACACCATCTGGCTCGGCATCGCGGGCGCGGGCATCGCAGGCGGCATGGGAGGAGCGGTGATCTCGCTCCTCGAAGACGGATTCATCGACATCGTCTGTTCGACGGGCGCCCAGGTCTACCACGACCTGCATTTCGCCTTCGGATTGCCCGTCAAAGCCATCAGCCCGCACTGTGACGACAATCAGCTTCGCCGTCATGGAGACACGCGGATCTACGACATCGGGATCCGGGAAAAAGAGACGCTCGAAGCCCAGGATGCCATCATCCGGCGTTTCGTCCGCGAAGACCATGCGGCCCTGTCCGGAAAGGTCCTGGCAAGCTGGGAATTCAACGAACGTCTCGGCAGATGGACCCTCGAGAACGCCCCGCATCCGGATCTCAGTTTCGTCGCGGTCGCGGCGAAACTGGGCGTCCCCATATTCTGGGATTCCCACAGCAACCACTCGATCGCCATGAATCTGGCACGCACGGACCGCGAGGGGTTTCCGGTCCGGCTCTCGGCCCAGCGTGACATTCTGGAATCCGCGGCGGTCGCCTATGCCTCGGGCGGCACCGGTTTCGTGGAACTCGGAGGCGGCGGACCGAAAAATTTCATCCAGCAGACGGGTCCGACCATCAGCCAGATTCTCGGGGTCGACTTCGAGGGGGCCGACCGGGGGCTCCAGATCGGCACGGCCGTGGAACGGGAAGGCAGCCTGTCGAGCTGCACCTTCGGCGAGGCCGTCACCTGGGGCAAGTACCAGACCGCCGATGAGGACAAGCTGGTCCAGATCTGGGGCGAATACAGCGTCATTTTCCCCCTGCTCGCCGCCTATGTGCTGGAATTGAATCCTCCGCGTCCGTACCGGAGACTCCTTTCGATGATTCCCGGAATGATGCAAAAACTCGATTCGGCAGGACAGGATGAAGCTGTATCATAAACAATTTCTGGACCTGGAACCCGAATTCACGGATCTGGATACATCCGCCGTGGCGATCCTTCCCTTCCCCTACGAGGGAGGCATCTCCTGCGGTGCGGGCACGGCAGGGGCGCCGGATGCCGTGATCGACGCCTCGTATTATGTGGAACTCTATGATGAAGTGCTGGATACGGAACCGTACAAAATCGGCATATCCACACTCACCCCGCCCGCCATCCCGAGCACGCCGGAGAGGATGATCCAGTCCATTCAAGACGCGGCAAAAGCGATACTGGAACGGGACAAATTTCCGGTCGTCATCGGCGGTGACCATTCGATCACGGGCGGTTATTACCGGGCGCTCCGCGAAAAACACGGCGCCGTCTCCGTCATCCAGCTCGACGCCCATGCGGATCTGAGAGATTCGTATCAGGGAAGCCGCCTCAGCCACGCCAGCGTGATGTCGCGTATCCGCGAAGAGACCGAACACACCTTGCAGATCGGCATCCGGAGCATGTCCGCGGAAGAAGCCGACCGGATCCGGACGGAAAAGATCCAGCTCTGCACGATGGACGCATTCCGGAAAGGCGCCTTCGACCTCCGAACGGCCGTCGAAGCCCTCCCCGATCCCGTATTCATCACCCTCGACGTCGATGTGCTGGACTGGAGCGTCGTACGCACGACCGGGACGCCCGAACCCGGCGGCATGACATGGGACGAAATCCTCGCCCTGCTGGCCACGATCTTCAGCAATAAAAAGGTGGTCGGATTCGATGTGGTCGAACTCTCCTGCCGGGAGGACGATCCGAATTCACCCTTTGCCGTGGCCAAACTCATCCATAAGATGATCGCGCTGAAATTTTTCCCATAACTTTCCGATTATTCAACCAATTAGAAGCCTCTTTTTTTGCTTGACATTGAACGTCGGGTTCATTAGCTTTCGGACGGCCTGCGAATCGGGTTTGCGTTGTTTTGATTCCTTACTGCATTATTCGGAATGTTTCAGCCAAGAAGAAACAATCCGGATATCTGAGGGGAAACGGAAATGACAGACGCGCCGGATGATACGAATCCTCGCATCAAACTCATCGAGAAATCACTCGAGGCTCATGAGCGATACGGCAGAAAACACCACGCACCCGAGGGACCGTTCAGGAAAATCTCGGATCGGTTCGACGCGGTCGTGAAAGAATCCCTGTCGGAGTTCGGCCGCCATAAACTTTCCGGCCAATTCAGTCTCGAAGGCCCCCATATCGATTACTGTTTCGAGCAGATACACAAAGGGGTGGTGCGTGAGGTGGTCTGGCGGATCAAGGGAGAAGAACACTATCCCGTGGAGGTGGCGCTCCACTTCCGCAGAGGTTTTTTCGGTTTGAAAGCGGACGGTTTCGCAGTCCGAGGGCTCAGGGGCGGCCTGTCCCGATCGAAACCGGATCTGCGCGACCTGCGGGAAACCCTGAACCAGGCGGAACCCTTCCCCTTCATCCGGACGGCGGATCAGAAGGACCCTGCACGCAAGACCCCCTGAAAACGGACATCGGATCGTCGTTCCAGCAAAGATGCGTCAAAGACTGCCCTGATATTAACCGTTTTGGAGGCTCTGCCAGAGCCGGATGTGATGCCGTTCATCCTCCCGGTCTTTCTCGACGATCGGCCGGGTGTCCTCGTCCCATTCCACGGTCTCCAGCAATTCCCCGTAATGGTGAACGGCTTTGTCCTCGACCCAGATGCCGGTCTTCAGGATGTGTTCACGGCCGAGAATCCGGGAACCGTATCCGAAGAACCAGCCCACGAGCCAGTACATCCAGCGGTTCCAGGCGGGACGAAAACCGTATTCGAGCAGTTTGACGAGAAAATCCTCGACATGCCGCATCTCGTTCTGCATGGCCGCGATCAGATGGGGGCGCAGATCCAGCGACCCGCCCGTTGCCTGAAACCGGTAGATCTGAACCGCCATGACCTCGAGCGTATGGAGCGTGCGTAATCCTTTCCGGATCGCACGCAACCGCTGTCTGGACATGCCTTCCCCCCGTAGCTTCACGGGATACCCCAGGAAAAGTTTTTGATCATCCATATCGGCTCCTCGATGGGTGAAATCCGGACCACGTATCAGGACGAAGCAATATACGAAATCTTCCGCCCTTCCTGAAAGAAAAACCTGCAGGATCGGGAGGATTTTCCGCGGACCGGTTCGGAATATAAAAAAAGCAAGTTTTTTCTTGACGATGAAAAGAAAATAGTCTATATTTGTGTTACAATTATATATTTCGTGTTACTTCTGCCGGAGGGACTTTCCATGAAGCATGTATGTTTTCTCTCGATTCTCTGTATCTTTCTGTCCTCCCCGGCTGTGTTTTCCGCGAAAGTACCGGCTTCTGCCTCCGATTCCATCTCGGTCCGTTATTACTTCAACCCCGTCGTCAAGACGGGAACGCGGACCGCGGGCGCGCAGCGGGATCTGGCCGCCAGCATCTCGGTCATCACGCCTGCCCGGATTCAATCGGTCCCGAGCCATGCCGCACTGGATGCGGTCAACACCTATGTTCCCGGCCTTCATCTGACACAATGGAATGTGATGGGGTACGGCGCGGCCGGCGTAGCCGCCGGCAAATTGTCCATGCGCGGCATCGGCGGAACGGCCGACACCCACGTGATGATCCTGCGCAACGGCCGCCCCGATTTCATGGGACTGATGGGCTGCACCATCGCGGATGAATTTTCCGTGGATGGCGTGGATCACATCGAAGTCGTCCGCGGACCGGCCAGTTTCCTGTATGGCAGCAACGCCACGGCCGGCGTGATCAACATCATCTCCGGGAAAAAGGAGGCGGAGGGTTTCAGCACCCGGCTGAACGCCGGATACGGCGCTTACAACACCCAAGACTTCGGCCTCCGGCACAGTCTGAGAAAGGGCAGATGGTCTTACAACCTGACCGCCGCGCGCCGGAGCACAGACGGTTTCCGGAAAGACGCCAAAAACACCTATGAAGGCAATTTCTTCACGGGGAACGTGTCCTATGCATTGAATTCAAAAACCTCAATGGATGTCAACGCCAGCCTGGCCGATCTGTATCTCTACGATCCGGGATTTGCCACTACGCCGAAAACCGACGACTGGTACGACATCCTGCGCTGGGGCGGAGACGTGACGCTGAACCATAGGAGCCGTTACGGGGAATCCTATCTGAAATGGCACGGCAACTTCGGACGGCACCGATTCTCGGACGGATGGCGTTCCTCCGACCGGATGACCGGCCTGATCGCGTACCACAACATGCGGCCCATCCGCGGCAACACCACGACGATCGGATTCGACCTGAAACGGTACGGCGGCCACGCCGAAGGCAGCGTGGCGTATACGGAAAAAACGATCCTGGAATATGCGCCTTACATCCATATCCAGCAGCTCCTCCCGGCGCGCCTGCTCCTCTCCGCCGGATACCGGCTGGAGCACCACGATCTCTTCGGGACCGTCTCGATACCCAAGCTGGGCCTGGTCGCCCAGGTGACCCAGACCCGTACGGTGCGCATGGACTTCTCCAAGGGATTCCGCAGTCCGTCGATCCGGGAACTCTATTTCTTCCCGTCGCGGAACGAGGCGCTCAAACCCGACGAAATCTGGAACCTGGAAGCGGGATTCGGACAGCAAATCGGACGCATCCTGAAAATCGACGCCGCCGTTTTCCGTATCACCGGAGACAACCTGATCGCGCCGGCGCGACGCGCCTCGGGGTCGGGTTTCCAACTCACCAATGTCGGGAAAATCGAGAACAAGGGGCTTGAAATCGAGATCACGGCGTTCCCATCCGATCGGGCGGAAATCGGAATCGTTTCCGCCTTCATCGACATGAAATATCCGATCCCCAACATGCCGAAACGGAAGACCAGCGGGTTCGTGTCCTGGCGGTTTTCGGGGCTGACGCTCACGGGGACACTCGTCCGGGTCGAGGACTGGACGGGCAGGGACTCGGCCGCCCCGTTCCCCAACCTCTATCCCATGAAGGATTATACGGTGGTGGACCTGTCGGTCTCCTGGCGATTCCTGAAGACGCTGGAAGCGAAACTCGCCCTGAAAAACGCGTTCGACGCGTCGTACCAGGCCATGTACGGTTATCCCATGCCCGGACGGATGCTGATGAGCGAGATCGGCTACACATTCTGAATTCGAGAGCGGGACGGCGAGGGGCGCGGCTCACCGCGAACATCCCGCCATTCCGGAGAACCGATGTGAATATTATACCGGCCACTGAGAAACCGCGGGGACGCACATGACCGGAAAAACCCGGCATCTCGTCCTCGGCGGCCTGTTCATCGCGCTCGGCGTCCTCTTCCCGATCCTCTTCCATCTGATCGGAATGGGGTCCGTATTTCTGCCCATGTTCTGGCCCCTGGCGGTCGGCTCCTTTTTTCTGCCCCCGCTCTTCGCCGTCCTGACGGGCGTACTCACGCCCCTGGTCTCGACGCTGACCACCGGCATGCCGCCCGTTCCGACCGTGTATTGGATGACCGGCGAACTGGCCGTACTCGGAGGCGTGGTCAGCGGTCTGCGCTTCAGGACCGGACTGGGGAGTTTCTGGATCCTCCTCGCCGGTCTCCTCGCATCCCGCATCGTCCTCTTCATCCTGACTAAATTCCTCGCCCCCCTGATCGGTCTGCCGGGCACCGCGGCCGCGTTCTATCTCCTGGTGAAAGGAATGCCAGGGATGATCGTCATGCTGATCCTCATCCCCGCCCTGCTTTCCCGTCTGGAAAATCGGCCGGTTTTCGCCCTGAGGAGGCCGCATGGCTGAAACCCACCGGGATTATTTCAACCGCCTCGCCATGGATTGGGAGGCGCGGATGCCCGGCCGGCCGGATTTCCGGGATTACCTGAAAGAATTCAACGTCGGAAAAGGAGAACGGATCCTCGACATCGGCGCGGGGACCGGACGCATGACCCGCTTTCTCGGAGAATTCTCGGGACGGGATGGATGTGTCGTCGCCCAGGACATCGCGGAAAGGATGTTGTCAGAGTCCAGGAAAATCAGCGGAAACGGATCCATCCATCATTGCTGTGAAGACGTGATGAATCTGGCCTACAGGGAGAGATCCTTCGATAAAATCCTCTGTTTCTGCGCCTTCCCGCATTTTCAGGACAAACCCCGCGCGCTTTCGGAAATGGCGCGCGTCCTCAAACCGGGCGGCCGTCTCCTCATCCTCCATACCGATTCGAGCGAACGGCTCAACGCCTTCCATGCGACCCTGGCGGCCCCGGTCAACCGGGACCGCCTGCCGGGCATCGTCCGGATTCGGGAACTGTTCGGACGCACCGGCCTGGTCCCCGTCCGGATGGAAGAGTCGGATTCGCTCTACTGGGCCGAGGGAGAGAAACCGTAACAACGGATCTCCACCTTCGGAGGGGGGGACTGCTTATGCTTCTCTGCTCACTCCGCCGTGACGGTATACATCACCGACGCCTCGGCCCGCTCCGAAGGCGGGATTTCGGTCAGCCAGCGCGCCAGTTTAATCGCCGCGACCCGGGGCGTGCCCATGAGCCCGAACCCATAGCTCAGATCGACGCCGCCCGGCAGGGCGATCTCCTGTTTCGTCGCGATGGCCTTGATCACTTCCGTGTCTTTTCTGCGCCCCGGCAGCGTGGCGACCCGGATGCGGAATCCGTTCTGGCGTGAGGCTTTGTCCGGAATCTCATGGGAAACACCGCCCCGAATGCGCGTCCCGGTCTGCGCGAGATTCGGGAAGAGGATATAGACGGTGTCATTGGCCGCGAGACTCAGCAGGACCAGATGGCAGTCCTGGGTGGCCTAGACCCGGATGATCGCCTCCTCGCCGGACTGAAAGGAAGTTTTGTTCAATTTCAGGGAAATGCGGAACGACGGGTCCGGCTTCCCTTCTCGGGACACCACCCGGGCGTTCATCGAGACGCGCAACACGATCACCGGCGGACTCCCCGGCCGGTCTGAGGGCAGCGTCTCCGTCTCCCATTGGACGTCTTTCTCTTCGACCACCTCGCCGTAGGAAATCGTGTGGATGAAATCCCCGGCCGTCATGAAATCCTTCACCAGGGTCTCGGACTGAAGCAGGACGCCGCAGACTCTCTCCACGGCATCGTGTCGCGCACGCCGGAGCGCGAGCGCCTGGGCCTCTTCGGTCGTGATATTCTGGACGGCCGCCTCTCCGGAACAGGCGACCCATTGGCCCGGACCCTGTCCGAACAGCGCCGCATGGAAAACGACGAGCACGATGGATACGATCGAACGTCTGTTCATCACACGTCCTGTCTGATTAATAGGTGCAAAAGACGGCATTCATCTGCCCCCGGATGGTCGGCGTCTGTTCCCGGCCGTAGAGTCGCCGCGCCATATACGGCACGTGATCGTTGAGATACTCTCCGATTTCGTGGAGCGTGATCTTCCGGTCTTTGTCGGCATCGGCCTCGCCGCGGATCGCGCGCAGGAAATAATAGGTGAACAGCGAATGCTTCGCATCCGGGTACCAGCTCGATATCTGATTGCCCGCGGCACTGGTGAGCAGGTTGTAGGAAAGCCCGACCAGGGGCATCTCCACATCGATATACATGGGGCTGGCGTCCCGGAGCAGCATGCCGGCCTGCGACGCGCCGGAGAAGCAGGCGTCGAGCACCACGGTGACGGACTTCGCCGGGATCCTGGAGAGATTCTCGTAGAACAGATCGAGCGGATACCCGCCGATGCGCACATAATGCGGATCTGCGTTGCTCGGCATGAAATAGCCTTTCCGTGTGCCGACATCCGGGGCGCCGTGGCCGCTGTAATACACGAACACATCGGACCGGTCGGCCCGCACCCAGTTGTGCAGCCTGCCCCGGGGTTCCTCGCGCGTGCCGAACACGAGCTCGAAATCGGTCTTGCTGGCGTTCTCGAGGTGGATGATGTTCGCCTCGCGGTAGCCGAGCATGCGGATGAGGTATTGCTTCATGACCGAGGCATCCGTGAGCGCGAAGTCCACATCGGGCACATCGGGATGGGTGTATTTCCGGTTGCCGATGACCACGGCGATGGCGTCCGGGTTCGGGGCTCCCACATTCGGGATGGAGGCGCCCACCTGGACCACCGCGATCGCTTTCTCCGGCGTCCTGCCCTGTTCATGCCGGAAGGCGACCTGCGCCGTCGGGGATTCGGCGCCGGTCCGACGGTCCACGGCCCGGACCCGATAGGTCAGGGTGCCGGAAGGAAACTGTTCGTTCCACGGAATCTGCCCACGGTACGTGCCGGTCTCTCCCGGGGCGACGGCCGACATGGATCGCTGGATCGTCTGGGAGCCGGTCGCCCAGCTCGTCCCGACGAGGAATTCGAGGTCCGGCTCGATCGTCCGGGAGGGAGAGAGGTTCCGCACCTCCACGACGAGGGTACCCGTCTCCCCTTCCCTCAACACCGGATCTCCCGAGGGGGTTGTGAGGCGGATGGCCGTCAGCAACGCAACGCCGCTTTCCGTCCCTTGCTTCGCCACAGGCGGCTCCGCCGGTTTCCGGTTGTCCACGATCCGCCCCGGCGGACTCACCCCGCGGGACGGCTGGGCAGCCAGGGATGCCGAGAACATGCAGATCAAAATCATCGGGTATACTTGACGCATCATGACCTCCTTGTCATCAAGCGGACTCCAACCCAAATCGTTTCATTTCTCGGAGTGCCGCCCCTTTATGGGCGGCGAACGGTACAACCCGGCGCATCAAGGCGCCGAACTCCGCAAACTGTTTCTTTCCCGGAGTGCCGCCCCTTTATGGGCGGCAAACGGTGCAACCCGTGCAACCGGCGCATCAAGGCGCCGGACTCCATTTTCTTCTAAACACCGGAGTGCCGCCCCTTCATGAGCGGCGACATCAAAAATCATCCATCACCCTGAATTCGTCCGTTTCCACGGGACGATACCGTGCAAAATCCTCCTTCAATTTCTCCGGATTTTCCTGAAACCGGCTTGTATAACTCGAAAACGAATACTCTTTCATTTCTTTCACCAGACCATGCTTCACAGGATTGAATACGATGTACATCGCGGTTCGATAGAACTCTTCTTCATTTCGAATACAATGATCCCGATACTGGTACCAGAATGGTTTGACCTTGATTTTCATCTCCCGCATGATATGAAACGCGGTGGTCTTGTGCAAGGCATTGATCATTCGCGGCATGTCAGCGCTATGAGTGATATCCGACATGAAATGATAATGATTGTTCAATACCGTCCAATCCAACAGAAACCAGTCAAATTTCTCATGAAATCCGAATAGTTTTTCGACAAAGATTTCTTTGGCCGTTTGCGTTTCAAGCAAAGGCCTTTTCTGATAAACAGCACCTGTGAAGAAATAAATCTGATCATCGACAAAAAGATGTGCTGGCGCGTGCTTGTATGTTTTCAAGACCATGAACGATCTCGGAGTGCATTCCCTTCATGGAATGCACAAACAACTGATACTTCCCATCCTTGGACGAACGCATCAAATATACTCGCTGTCGCCCCGGCGCATCAAGGCGCCGAACTCCGCAAACTGTTTTATTTCTCGGAGTGCCGCCCCTTTATGGGCGGCAAACGGCACAACCCGTGCACCCGGCGCATAAAGGCGCCGGACTCCGAAAACTGTTTCGATTTTTGTACTACCGCCCTTTCATAGACGGCAAACCATTTCCTTATAACTCCGGACTGCCGCCCCTTTATGGGCGGCGACCGGTGCAACCCGGCGCATAAGGGCGCCGGACTCCGAACCAAACGGTTTCTTTTCATCTCCGCAGGCGCAGGAGCCCCTGCGGGACTTAAACTCTTTACATCGTTAAAGAAGATTTAAAAAATCCTCCAGCGTCAAACCGGACTGCTCAATGATGCCGTAAACCGTCCCTTTCTTTAAATCGCGTGCATGGATAGGCACAGTGACCCTCAACTTTTCTTTTTTGAAAATTTTATGGCTCCCCTTCTGGCGGTGCTCGTAAAAGCCGGCTCGTAGGAGCGCCCGGATGACGTCCGGATTTTAAGCGCTGGTAGCTTGCTCATAAGGTGTTTCAATTTCCACAATCAAATGATTTTCTTCTGGGATTGGCAACCCATCGGCTTTAAGGCTTTCCAGATAAAGCTCCATCGCTTCTTTGATATGCGTGAGAGCTTCATCATACGTATCTCCCTCGGATATACATCCCGGCAGAGAAGGAATCGTAACCGTATACCCGCCTTCTTCCTGATGTTCAAACATTGCTTTATAGTATTTTCTGACCATTTTATGATCCGCCACTTATGCAAAATATTTATCTGCTTCTCCCTGCTACTCGACAAAACGAGTCAGAGCCTCTGAACAATCGCTCCCAGCGAGACGCAGGGAGTGATTTAAAAACCTGTTTCCACTCAACTACCGTGGTTGTCAAATAATAGGTGTATCCCTTACACTTGAATTGGCTATGCGTTCTTGTGCTTATTTTGTGCCCATTTTCCGTTATTCCGTGTCATTCCGCAGGGGCAGGAGCCCCTGCGAAACTTAAATCACGCTTCAGCCGGAATCCTCTCACTAAGAATTAAATTGGCAAGCGGAAAAGCTTTTAATTCCAATCTTGTCAAATCAATAAACTTGCTGGCGTCTTCAATTTCAATACCGATTGCCCGATTGTGATCGTCATAATCAAGTACAACTCCCGGCGTGATTTCTTCCGACTCGACGCTTTTACCATCGGTAAGTTTGATATGAAGCATATCCGTGTCGGAATAATATTCAAAAACCATGGTTAATCTCCTTTACTTTTAAAACGCCTGTCGAAAAAGGCATTATGAACCGTCTCACCATCAGGTTCTGTAACCACTCGCAGGTATTTTCCGACATCCGCAATGTAAGCCCACCGTCGAATGCGCCCATTGGTTTGAACTTCCGTACGGATGGGGTTGTTCAATACATACTCAATCCATTCTGAATTGATATCAGGACGTCGGACCATGACACTCTTTGTAAAATAGAACGTCGTTTTCATCATTCGATCTTGATTTTAAGGTACAACCCGTATCTATGAAAAATTTCTTCGATGTCACACAATTTATCGAGATCATAAGACCAATTCAAGGTTATTCTTTCAACAGTTCCGGCCTCCCCCGACCCGCCTTCGGCGCGTCGGCCTTCCCCTCCCTGGCAAGGAGTGGAATAAATTCAATATCCGCACGCAAATCAAACCACAAGTTTTGTCCCCCTTGTCAAGGGGGACAGTCCGCCTGAGGCGGACAGGGGGTTATTTGACGTGGTCTCCATCTATTAAAGTGTAGACCACTTTATCCGCGTCATTCCGCAGTATCAAGAGTCTCTGCGGTACGTGAATCTCATAGTTTATATCAGGTTAGATAATAAAATTGATATACCACCCCAAATTATCAAGAATAGTAAGCCAATTACACTGGAATTTACTTCTTTCTGAAAATCCGCGTCCACGGCGAACACAAAGGCATCTCCTTCCAGGCCGTTCGGATAATCCCGCCTGAGCCGCCAGACGATCTGTTTGCCCGCGCCGGGCCGGACATCCCGGCCGACATCCCCTTCCACAGACAGCGGCACGATCGGGAAACTCATCCCGAAATCATCGGACAGGGACAACTTCACATTGTATTTCCTCCCCGATTCGCCCGCCAGGATATACCGGACCACGATGTCATCGCCGGCCTGTTCGAAGGTCACATTACGGACCGACGGGTTCTGCGCAGGGAGCGGATCGATCAGGAAGTGAGAAATAGCAAACAGGAAGACACAGCACCGCGAGAAGGATCGCATGGGTTCTCTCCGGTTCGATATTTGCGAGGAGGAATAAGTTGAAAAACATTAACCATTTTATCGATTAAAATCAAGCAAAAAAGGGTCCGACGAGAAAACCAGCGGTTTCATTTTCCGGAGTGCCGCCCCTTTATGGGCGGCGAACGGTACAGACCGTGCAACCGGCGCATAAAGGCGCCGGACTCCGGACCAAACGGTTTTTTTTCCGGAGTGCCGCCCCTTTATGGGCGGCGAACAGCGCGACCCGGCGCATCAAGGCGCCGGACTCCGAAAACTGTTTCATTTCTCCGGAGTGCCGCCCCTTTATGGGCGGCAAACGACGCGACGCGGCGCATAAAGGCGCCGGACTCCGGACCAAACGGTTTTTTTTCCGGAGTGCCGCCCCTTTACGGGCGGCGACATGTTCAAGAATCATACATCAATACAAAAAACGGATGTGAAACACGGCGTCATATTTCTCACGGGATGATGAAATTTCGGGCGATCAAGATGAAAACGAGCGTTTACCGAACAACGCCTTTTCTCTTTCTCATAAAGTTCGCGATGGAATAAAAAATGGATAATCCTCTTCAATCCATACGTTGATTTCATCCATGGAGCGCAAGGACGGCTTCCGGAAGTCATTTTGAATGACAGGCAGATTCAACCTGTTTTTCTTCGGCTCCGCCTGGGCTCCCGCCCCTTGCGACATGCAGTCCTTGTTGATCTGAACGATCGGAACGCCGTCACGGAATGGCCACCAGCGTCTCAACCGCCTGAACAGGATATCGATATTTTTTCACCCTCCCTGCGCGCGATTTCGATGATCGTATGGCGATCATCCTCTTCCCACTGCCTTTCGCCGCAGGCGATGGGTTCGATGCGGGAATCGACACGGGCGGCCAATCGCCACAATTGATTGAAATCCTTCCGGGAATACGGTTCGTCAAACAACGGAGAGACGATCAGCAAATCGATATCGCTCCACTTCCCGGCATGACCCGTAGCGTGAGAGCCGAATAACACCCCGAAAACAACCTCAAATCCCTGTTCGTTCAATTTTGCCAGGTAGGATTTGACGACCTTTACAGTTGATGGATCAGCCATTGAAAAAATTCCTCTGTGCGCTTTACATATTCGCCGGCTTCGGATAGACTGGATTGCGGCAGATCGAAATCCGGATATCTGCCTTCGATATTGAAGGAATTCAAATCAGCCAGCAAATCCAGTTGCTCTTGATTGAGTTCAAGCGACGCAATTTCAGATAAGCGGACGAGATTGTGAATTCTCGGCGGAATGTCTGACGTCTGTTTGCAGACATGCGCTTTGAGCACTTTCTCAACGGCAAGATGCAATAAGAAAAGGCCATGTCGTACCCTTTTGTCCTGGATGAGCTTCAACGCCACACTGAAATCTTCTTCAGCGCCGACACGCCACTGCTGGATGTGTCTTGAAATATCAACCATATTATACTGTATTTCAAGAAATTGTGCATTCCGCCGTCACCTGGACGGTGATCGATCCGGTCACAGGGAACGGTTCAGTCGCGGGTTGGTTCCCCTCCGAACTGTTTGTCACAAAAGACACCACCCCGCCGGTTCAACATTTTTAGAATGAATAAGTTGAGAAACTTTAACGATTTTATCGATCAAAATCAAGCAAAATGTCTCCGATGAGAAAACCAGCGGTCTCCACATCAAAGCTCTCACCCCTTTTTCGGACTACCGCCCCTTTATGGGCGGCGAACAGCACAACCCGGCGCATAAAGGCGCCGGACTCCGGACCAAACGGTTTCATTCTTCGGAGTGCCGCCCCTTTATGGGCGGCAAACGGCACAACCCGGCGCATAAAGGCGCCGGACTCCGAAAACTGTTTCTTTCCCGGAGTGCCGCCCCTTTATGGGCGGCGACCGGTACAACCCGGCGCATAAAGGCGCCGGACTCCGGACCAAACGGTTTCATTTTTCGGAGTGCCGCCCCTTTATGGGCGGCGACCGGCACAACCGGCGCATCAAGGCGCCGGACTCCGAATCCTGTTTCGATTTATTAGACTGCCGTCCCGGCGACATCCTTTTGTGGTCATTCGCTCTGCATCTCCAAAGATGGAGACCGATTGTACAGAATCCCGCCCGCGCTCCCGGCATCCCGGTTTTTTTTTCGTTTCGCCACTTCGTTGTTGACATTCTTCAAAAAATTGAATATTATGTCTCCAATTATTCCATCCTGAACAAAAGACCCGAAATAGACTGCTGAAATTTTCAGTGGGATGAATACGCCTCATCCCGGAAAAGGAGGTGATCCGGAAACCTGACGGCACGGGCCGGAAAACGGGGGCGAGCATAACAAACCGCGATCCGGATAAACGCGTTTGAAACCACAAGACGGAGGGATGATCATGCAAAAACCGAGTACGACACGGGCGGGACTCTTCTTCTGCGTTCTGATTCTCCTGGGCGCCTGCCGTTTGTTCGCGCAACAGAACAAGTTCAGCTACGGCTTCTCCGAACGGCTGCGGAATACCACGTTGAACAACCTCTTCGACTACAATTCGGACAACGACGACAAATCGAATTTCTTCCGCATCCGCACGAGCGTCTGGGGGGGATATGCCTTCAACCCGAACCTGTCCGCCTATCTCAAGATCACGAACGAGAACCGGCCCTATGTGATCGACTACGCCGGCAGGGACAAGGATTTCAATCTCCATGAAATCTTCGTGGACAACCTCTACCTCAAGGCATCTTTCGGCGGGAAAATGCCCGTCACGGCCGTCGTGGGCCGCCAGAACATCATCATGGGTGAAGGATTCATCCTGCTCGAGGGCGGACCCTGGGACGGCTCCCGTTCGATCTATCACGACGCCGTCCGCCTGACGGCCCGAAAAGGGAAGACGGCCGTGGACGTTTTCGGGATCTACAACACCCGGGATGAATCCCTGTTTCCCGTGGTCTCATTCCTGGACGGGGATCAGAAACAGCTGATGAACACCACGGACGAGAAAGCGGCCGGGCTCTATGTCACCCACACCGGATGGTCCGATCTCCAGGTGGAGGGCTACTACTTTCACAAGCAGGAAGACTTCAAACCGGATGTCCTGACCGTGAACACCCTCGGCGCCCGGGTCTCCCGGAAGATGAAGAACAGGCTGGCCTATGCGTCGGAACTGGCGCTTCAATTCGGATCCCAGGGGGATGCCTCGGTCTCGGGACTGGGCGGGTATGCGCACGCCTCGTACCGGCTCACCCCGAAATACAACACCATCCTGAAAGCCGGCGTCAATTATCTCTCCGGAGACGATCCCGCCACCGCGGACAGGGAAGGCTGGAACCCCATTTTCAGCCGCTGGCCCAAATGGAGCGAGCTCTACATCTATTCCCTCGCCGTCGAGACGGGACAGGTGGCCTACTGGACGAACACCCTGTCACCCTATGTCGAACTGAATCTCGACTTCTGCAAGTGGGCCGGTCTCTCGGCCGCCTATTACCGGATGGGGGCCCTTCACAGACGCTCCTTCCGGGATGGAAGCGAATCCGGCCTGCTGAAAGGCGACGAGATCCAGTTGATGCTGAAGTTCAAGTTCAACAAATACCTGACCGGCCATTTCCTGTACAACAATTTCTATCCGGGAGATTTCTATCCCCCGACATCCCAGGATACGGGCCAGTTCATCCGCGCCGAATTGTTCTATCAATTCAGCCGTTAATTTTCCAATAGTTCTTTTCACGGTATCGGGAGGCAGAATATGAACGTCTTGTTGCTCTCTGTGATCGTCATCGTCTATATGTTCATCATCGGTTCGCTGGCGTTTCTGGCATTCCGCCAGACCAAGAACACCACGGACTACATGATCGCCGGAAGGAGCATCCACCCCTATATCATGGCCATCTCGTACGGCGCCACCTTCATCAGCACGTCGGCGATCGTCGGATTCGGGGGGGCCGCATCCGTATTCGGCATGGGGATTCTCTGGCTCACCTTCCTGAATATTTTCGTCGGGATCTTCGTGGCCTTTGTGTTCCTCGGCAAACGGACGCGCATGATGGGTCTGAATCTCAATGCGCATACCTTCCCTGAATTCCTGGGGAACCGGTTCCAGTCCAGATCCCTGCAGGGGATGAGCGGGCTGGTGATCTTTATCGCCATGCCGCTGTATGCCTCCGTGGTCCTGATGGGCGGCGCCCATTTCATCGCGGAAGTCCTTCAGATCGATTACAATGCGGCCCTGTTTTTCTTCACCATCATCATCGCCGTGTACGTCATCATGGGCGGCCTGAAAGGTGTCATGTATACGGATGCATTCCAGGGCAGTCTGATGTTCATCGGCATGACGATCTTACTGATCATGACCTATTCCAAACTGGGCGGCGTGATACCGGCGCATGAGAGACTCACCGCCATGGCGCCTGTGGCCGAACAAATCTTCGGCGCCAAAGGACACACGGGCTGGACGTCCTTCCCTAAATTCGGTTCCGAATACTGGCTGACCCTGGTCACGACCATCGTCCTGGGAGTCGGAATCGGCGTGCTGGCCCAGCCCCAGCTGGTCGTCCGGTTCATGACCGTCAAGAGCAACCGGGAACTGAACCGCGCCGTCCTCGTCGGGGGGGTGTTCATCCTCATGATGACCGGGGTGGCGTTCGTCGTCGGCGCGCTCACCAATGTCTATTTCTATGAGCATCCGGCCTTCCAGAAGATTTCCCTGCTCGCGGTCGGAAAGAATGTGGACAACGTGATCCCGCTCTATATCAGCACGGCCATGCCCCAATGGTTCACCGCCATCTTCATGGTCACCCTGCTTTCCGCCGCCATGTCCACATTGAGTTCCCAGTTCCATACCATGGGCACGGCGGCCGGGAGGGATGTCTACGAAAAGTGGATCGGCGGCAAGGGCAATCCGGTGTTCATCACCAAGACCGGCATCCTGGTCGCCATCCTCCTGAGCCTGTTTCTCGCCTGGGGGCTGCCGCTCTTCTTCGAAGGGGGGACTGAAATCATCGCCCGGGGCACCGCCATCTTCTTCGGGCTGTGCGCGGCCGCATTCCTCCCCATGTTCGTCGGCGCCCTGTATTCGAAGAAAATCACCCGGACGGCGGCGCTCGCCGGTTTCTGGGCCGGGTTCGGTTCGAGCTTCTTCTGGCTGTTTTTCGTGCACATCAAGGAATCGCAGTCCCTGCTCATCTGCAAGGCGTTGTTCGGGGTGGACTCACTGGGCCAGAACACCTTCTGGGCCTATGTCGATCCCCTGATCATCGGGTTGCCGCTGTCCGTCCTCGTGACCCTGGCGGTCAACCGGTTCGGAAAGCCGTTGCCGAAGGATCATGTCGCCATGTGCTTTAAGGAAATCGAAAAGTCATAAAAGGAGTAACCATATGTTTGGATTGGGAGATTTCTGGGTATCCGCCGTTTTCCTGCTCATGATCCTGAGCACCGTTTTATGCGTGATTTACGGTGCACTCAACTGGAACAAGGGAGGGGAAACCAGCCGGCTCGAACTCATGGAAGAGAAACGGTGGAGCGAAGAAGAAAAGAAAATCGAAGACACCTTATAACCGTATGAACGGATGGCCGGGGGGCATTTATCGCTTGATCGGGAGAATGCCCCCCGGTTTTTGTTGCCGCCGCCAGGCCGATCGACAGGAAAACACATTTTCCCAAAAAACTCTTTCTTTCGGTTTAAAAATTGACGATTTTACGGATACAAGGAGGCGATGCATGAAATATAAGGTCGAATATCTCGACCCGGAAGACCTGAGAAAGCTTCAGCTCGATCGATTGCGCAACAAGGCGCTGCAGGTGTACAACAATGTGTCCTATTATCGAGACGCCTTCGACCGCGCCCGGATCAAACCCGACGACCTGCAAACCCTGGATGATTTGCGGATCCTGCCTCTGACGGACAAGGAAACCCTGCGCGCCTATTACCCGTTCGGCATGTTCGCCGTGCCCATGAGCCTGATCAAGGAAATTCACGGTTCTTCCGGGACGACCGGAAAACCGACCGTAGTGGCCTACACGGACAACGACATCAAGGTCTGGTCCGAAGTCATGGCGCGCAGCATCGCATGCACCGGAGGCACCTATCTGGACATCATCCAGAACGCCTATGGCTACGGACTGTTCACGGGCGGGCTGGGCGTGCATTACGGGTCGCTCGAACTGGGATCCGCGGTCGTGCCCCTGTCCTCCGGCGGCTCCAAACGGCAGCTGCAACTGATGCAGGATTTCAAGACGACCATCCTGACCTGCACGCCCTCCTACTCCATCTATCTGGCTGAATACGCGGAATCTCTGGGAATCGACCCGCATGAAACAAGCATCCGGATCGGGATTCTGGGAGCCGAACCCTGGTCCGACGCCATGCGCAAGCAGATCGAGGCCGTGTGGAACATCAAAGCCTATGATATATACGGATTATCGGAAATCATCGGACCGGGCGTGGCGGTGGAATGCGAGGGCCAGGACGGATTGCACGTGTGGGCCGATCATTTTCTTCCCGAGATCATTGATCCGGAAACCGGAAAACCCGTACCCGAGGGACAAGACGGCATGCTGGTCATCACCACCCTGACCAAGGAGGCCACGCCCTTCCTTCGGTACGCGACCAAGGACATCGTCAGCATGACGACGGGAAAGTGTCCGGCCTGCGGCCGCACCATGCCCCGCATCAGCCGGATCAAGGGCCGGACGGACGACATGCTCATCATCCGCGGCATCAACGTCTTCCCGTCCCAGATCGAATCCGTGCTGCTGGAAATCGAGGAGACCGAGCCCCACTATCAGCTGGTCGTCACCCGCGAGGGCGCGCTGGATGAACTGGAAGTCCAGGTCGAGGTCGACGAGAAGTTCTTCTCGGACGAGATCAAGGTGCTCGAATCGCTCGAAAAACGCATCAAACGGGAGATCGAGAGCCTGCTCTCCATCGCGGTCAAGGTGAAGCTGGTCGAACCCCGCACCATCACGCGGAGCGAGGGAAAAGCCAAGCGAGTCATCGATAATCGCCAGATTTAAAAATCCTGAACGGGAGTGTGATATGTTTGAATGTCCTCATTGTCATGAACGCGGCATCGGGTTTCTGCAAAAATTATTCATGGGATCGACGAATCCGGCCAGGTGTAAGCGGTGTGGAAGACGAGTAGCCATCTCACAACTCTCCGTAATTTTGCTGATCCCCACTTATGTCATGATGTTTTTCTTATTCAAGGTTGACGACAGCTGGCTTAGGATTTTACTTCTTGGCCTTTTGATTGTTGTTTTCTTTTATATCCATCTGAAATATTCCAAACTGATTCCAATATGATGCTTCGATATGTACGTCTAGCGTCGGCCCGACCGTAGCGTCGAGTTCATTAATCGGGACAAATAAGGGGTGACTTATGCAAGTGAAACAAATATCCATCTTCGTCGAAAACCGCGCCGGTCGTCTGGAAGAGATCTCGGGCGTCCTGGAGAAGGAAAACATCAACATCCGCGCGCTTTCTTTGGCGGACACGTCCGATTTCGGAATCATCCGGCTGATCGTAAACAAACCCGACGCCGCGGTCACGGCGCTGCGTGAGGCGGGATTCACCATCCGTGAAAGCAACGTGATCGCCTGCGCCATCGAGGACAAACCGGGCGGCCTGCACCGGCTGCTCAAGCTGTTCGCCGATCTCGATGTGAGCATCGAATACATGTACAGTTTCTTCGAACGGCATCTGGAAAAGGCCGTGATCATCATCCGCGTCGAGGATCCGGAGGAAGCGATCCAAATTCTCCGGAAAGGTGGGGCCGAGCTGTTGAAGGCCGAACAGATCTATGCCGCCTGACCGTTTTGCGTGGGCCCCAAACACCGGCAATTTTCATATCAGAATGCGAGGAACAACCTGTGCTCATCTGGGACAAAACCGCGGAAACCATGCCGCGGGATCGATTGAGGAAAGTCCAGTTCGACCGGCTGAAACACATCCTCGGATACGCATCCGAAAAGGTGCCCTTTTACCGGGAATCCTTGAAAAGACACGGGATCACGCCCCGATCCCTCACATCGATGGACGACCTGTCCCTGATCCCCTTTACGAACAAGGCGGACATGCAGGCCAGCTATCCGTACGACATGTTCGCGATTCCGCTCGAAGACGTCGTGCGGATCCACTCGTCTTCCGGGACGACCGGCAAACCGACGGTGGTCGGCTATTCGCGCAACGATCTGAACGTCTGGTCCGATCTGATCGCGCGCCTCCTGACCGCGGGCGGCGTCACCCGGAAGGACATCGTGCAGATCGCCTTCGGATACGGCCTCTTCACCGGAGGATTCGGACTGCATTACGGCGTGGAGAAAATCGGAGCGACGGTGATTCCGGTCTCCTCGGGCAACACGGACCGCCAGCTGATGATCATGAAGGATTTTCATTCCACGGCGCTCGTCTGTACGCCCAGTTACGCCCTGTATCTGTCCGAGGCCCTGGAAGAGGCGCACATGCGGCCGGAAGACCTGCGTCTGCGCGTGGGTCTGTTCGGCGCGGAACCCTGGACGGAAAACATGCGCAGGGAAATCGAGAAGAAACTCCGCATCAGCGCCACGGACAATTACGGCCTGAGCGAGGTGATGGGCCCCGGAGTCTCGATGGAATGTCTCTGCAAGAACGGGATGCACATCAATGAAGACCATTTCATCGCCGAAATCATCGATCCGGAGACCGGAAACGTGCTGCCGTACGGAGAGACCGGCGAACTGGTGATCACCACCCTGACCAAGGAAGCCATCCCGGTGATCCGGTACCGGACACGCGACATCGCCAGCCTGATCGACACGCCGTGCGACTGCGGACGCACCTTCATCCGCATGACCAAGCCGCAGGGAAGGACGGACGACATGCTGATCATCCGCGGCGTGAACGTCTTCCCCTCTCAGATCGAAACCGTGCTCATCGAAATCGAGGAGACCGATCCGCATTACCAGCTCGTGATCACCCGCGAAGGCGCGATGGACGAACTCGAGATCCGGGTGGAGGTCAACGAGTCCTTTTTCTCGGACGAGATGAAAAAGATGCGCGAGATCGAGGAGAAAATCCGGCAGAAAGTCCGGAATGCGCTCGGCATCTCCGCCCATATCAAACTGGTCGAGCCCAAATCCATCGAACGGTCGATCGGGAAAGCCAAACGCGTCATCGACATGCGTGCGTTTCATCAGGGGGCACCTTGAAAGAACTGATTCAATTTCTGTCGGAAAACGACCGATTCGCCCGGCACACGGGTATCGAACTGATCGCGATCGAACCGGGTTATGCCCGCGCACGGCTGGAAATCCGTGAATATCATCTCAATTCGGCGGGACTCGTGCACGGGGGTGCGATCTTCACCCTGGCGGATCTGGTCTTCGCCGCGGCCGCGAATTCATACGGAAACATCGCGCTCGCGATCAACGCGAACATCAATTTCATCCGCGGGGCGAAAGGCGGAACCCTCTACGCGGAGGCACGGGAACTGGCCTGTCATCCCAGGCTCGGCACCTATTCCGTCCGGATCACGGATGAGGAGGACAATCTCCTCGCCACGTTCGAAGGACTCGTGTACAGGAAAAAAGACAAATTAATCCCGTAAGCAAACTTTATCGCCCTTCATCCAAAGTACCGCCGACATCCCGGCAATCTTTTGGACGGGATCTTTTTTGATTGGAGACATCGTGTTCGACAAGAAATATTCCTATCTCGGCGCCCATCTGCAGGGTTCGGAAATCAGACGCCTCTTCGCCACCTCGATGCGTCCGAACGTCATCTCCCTGGCCGGCGGGCTGCCCCACGCCGACTCGTTCCCGAACGATGAAATGGCCGGGGCGGTCTCCGGATTATTGACCCGGGAGAAAGAAATCTACCTGCAATACGGCGGCTCGCGGGGAAACCGTGACGGCTTCGAGGCCGCACGGTGCCGGATGCAAAAAAGAGGCATCGACGTCCCGGCCGAAGAAATCATCATCACGTCGGGATCGCAGCAGGTCATCGACCTCATGACCAAGGTGTTCGTGGACGAGGGCGATACGATCCTCATGGAGGATCCGACGTTCGTCGGCGCGCTGGGCGTATTCAGGAATTACAAGGCCCGGCTGGAAGGAATCCCGATGCAGGAGGACGGGATCGACCTGGACGCGCTGGAGGGAAGACTCGGCGCGGGGATAAAAGTCAAGTTCATGTACCTGATTCCGAATTTCCAGAATCCGACCGGATTGACCACGTCCATCGAAAAACGGATGCGGATCCTGGATCTTGCGAGACAGTACGATTTCCTGATCCTGGAGGACGACCCGTACGGCGAACTCTGGTTCACCGGCGGACCGGACGACGTCCGCCCGATCAAGGCGTGGGATACCGAAGGACGCGTGGTTTACACGAGTTCGTTTTCCAAGATCATCTCCCCGGGCATACGGATCGCCTGGGCCGCCGCGCCGTCCGGCGTGATCGACCGGTTCGACATGGCTCGCCAGATGATGGACGTCTGCTCGAACCCGCTCATGCAGGGCGTGGCGAACGAATTGTGCTCGAGTGGTTTTTTGGACGCCCATATCGAACGGCTGCGCGGCGTCTACGCACGCCAGGCCGAGACCATGCTGGCCGCTCTGGAAAAACACATGCCGGACGGCGTCACGTGGACGAAACCGGACGGGGGATTTTATGTGTGGCTGACCCTTCCGGAAGGGACCGACACGCTGGACATGCTGAAAAATGCGCTGGACGCGGATGTTGCCTATGTCATCGGCTCAGCCTTCTCCCCGGATTCGGGCAGCCGCAACGCACTGCGCCTCTCATTCTGCCATGAAAGCGAGTCGGCCATCGCCGAAGGGATACAGAGGTTGGCGGCGGTGGTCAGAAAACGTCTCATATCTTCGGAATGAAAACCCGCTGACGGGCATAAAACCCAACGTCCACACGAGAAATCGGACCCGAACCTCTTCCGTCTCTTCCAAACCCGGGGGACGGAATTCACTTCCCGATTGCCGGTTCTCCCCTGACTGTTCGCCCGATGGATCGGGTGGGCTCACGGCGTTGGGATCAAATCACATCCAGCACTTCCGCCTTCACCCACCCCACCTTCCGGTCGGGCAGGATGATCTCGACCCATTCCCCCTGGCGGCGATCGATCCGGACCTTGGTTCCCTCGTGCAGGACAAACACCTCGGTGCCCGTCGGCGCGCTCATCACATCCGTCCTGTCGGCGAGGATGACGGCCTCTATGCGCCCTTTCTCATCCAGATGACGCGCGAGGAACAACAGTCCGGCCGTGACGAACAGGATCCCGCCCAGGACGGCCAACCGCCGGGAAACCAGCCGGACGCCCCTTCGGGAGGTCAGAATCGAGGCGATGACAAATAGAATGGTCAGGAGGTAGAATGATCCGATAATCGCGAGGAGCAGCGGTTTGGGGAACAGATCGAGCAGGCCGCGCCATAACCGGATCAGGAAGAAATCGTCCTCGACCTCGAACTGATCGACGATCGTCTGATTGACCAGTCCCAGATTGAATTGGACGTCCGCATTCCCCGGCAGGAGTCTGGCCGCCCGTTCATAATACAGAATGGCCCTGCCCATCTCCCCCCTCTTGAAATGACAATTGCCCAGGTTGTAATAGACCGGACCCGCCTCATATCCCGATTCGAGTATCCGTTCAAAGGCGCGCAGCGATTCTTCATACCGGCCTTCCTGATAGAGGGAGATCCCCTCCTGAAAGGCCCGTTCGGGATCGGAGGCGCCATAAGCGGAAAAAACCAGGACAAAGAGCAGTACAACCCATCGTGCGGATGCAACGGACATTCGAGATTCCCTCATATTCTTATTTCCTGATCTGCCGGTCCAGATCCGTGATCGCCTGTTCCGCTTTCTTCAGGCATTCCCTCATCTGGGACGCTTCGATTCCTGAAGGTGCGAACCGCATGCGGTCGCACACGGCGAGACAGTCGAAATAATCCGCGATCACCTCCGGGGCCACCTGTTTCGCGGCCAGCCGTTTCCGGACATCCGCGGTCATCATCCCGGCCTCTGAGATATTCAGTTTGTTCCCCACGAACGAGGAAAGTGCCCGGGACACCTCGGCGTAGAAGCGATCGGCGCCCCCCTCCCTGAGCAGGGACCGCGCCCGGGCCAGATGTTTTCGCGCCGCCCGTCCGGCCTGGCGTTCCCGTGCATAGGCCGTGTCCGCCTCGAGCCGGCTCCGATGTTTCCGGTAGACGAACGCAAGCCCCAGGGCCGCGACCGGCAGCAGCGCGACGATCCAGAACCCGACGGACGGACGGGTCGGAGTGCCCTGCCGGGTGAATCTCGGTACGGCGGTCATGATGAACCGGATATCCCTGCCCAGATACTGAACGGCCGTCCGGGAAGGACCCGAGGGAAACCCGGCAAAGGATTCCCGGCCTTTTTCGACCTGGACGGCGATTTCCTCGGTCTGAACGGTCCGGTAGGCTTCGGATCGGGGATCGAAATAGCTGAAGCGGATCGGCTGGATTTTGTGCAATCCCGGATTGCGCGGCACGAGCACATATTCCCACGACTTGCTTCCGGAGATGGAAGTGCCGGTGCGGTCGACGGATTCGGACACCCTGGGGGGGTAGGTCTCGAAATCCGGGGGAATCTGGATTCTCGGTTCCGTCAGCGTCCGGATATTGCCCGTACCCGTTATCGTCACGCGTAACATCACCGCATCGTGGGTCTCGGCCTTGTGCTTGTCGACGACGGCGGTGATCCGGAACGAACCGGCCGTGCCGGAGAAATCCGCGGGCCGGCCTTCCGCGGGGAAGGGCTTGACCTCGATACCGATCGGCTGGGAATGCAGCGTCCTGCGCTCCGTGCGCCCCAGGAAGAACGAATCGCCGAAGAAATCCTCGAACGGATCCCGCGAACGCTGCCTCTGGACGCGGACATCACAGTCGAGTCCGAGCGGCTCGATGGTCTTTTTACCCGGGCCGGTGGGGAAAAGTGCCATCTTTTTGAAAGTCGCCACGGTATACCGCTGTCCCCGGATGACTTCGGTTGTGGTCGGTAATTGCTTGGGCAGCTCGAAATCCTCCGCCCAGAAGCCCGTGGTGGCGGGTTGTTTCGAGATGCCGGCCGGGGTGAGATTCACCCGGGTATAGATTTGGTAGGTCAGGATCACCGCCTCGTTGGGGTACACAGAGGTCTTGTCGACCTCCGCACAGACATACATGTCCTGCACGGAATCGGACGGCCGGGACTGTCCGTCCCGGGATGCGGACGGAGCCGGCGTCTGGGAAGGACCGGCCGCTTGCCGGACGGTGATCGGTATGGGATCGGTCTTCAATTCCCGGCCGCGGTGTCGGACGGTCACCGGACCGATGGTGAAATCACCCGCCACCGTGGCCATGTAATGATACGCGATGGTCTTCGAGACAGACATCTTTCCGTTAACGTACTGGATGCTCTGGGAGGATCCGCTGCCCAGAAAAGCCGCGAACCCGTCCAGATCCGGCAATTCGGGATTGGGGACGGACTGGGCGTCTTTGCCGGACAGTTCGACGGACAGTGTGAATTGCTGGTTCTGTACGACCACGGTCTTGTCCATATACGCCCGGACGACCAGTTCATCCGCCTGAACGGGCAGGGTTGCTAACATGAATAACAGGAAAAACAATGTGTGAACCGTCTTCATCCATCTCCCCCAATGCATCCGGACGAGAAAACGCGGGAATGCTGAATTCCCGTGATCGAACGTCCCGTGGGTACCGCGGCAAACCATGCTTCGCTCACCAGTCTATATCCGCCCTGCCGCTCCCGACCGCCGCCCGCGCCTTCTGCTTCTGCAATTCATCCTGATCCTCCGAGAGGGCGTTGAGGAGGCGCTCGGCCTCTTCCTGGGTCATGGTTGTTTCACGCCGCTCATCGGGTCGAGACTGTCGATGATCTTCCTTTTCATCCGCGTCTTCGGAATCCCGGGCTTCCTGCTGTTTTTGTTGTTCGCTGCCTTCTTGTTGTTCTTGTTGTTCATGTTGTTCTTGTTGTTCCTGATCTTCCCGGGATTCCTGTTCTCCGGACTGGGATTCCTGATCCTGTTTCTGATCCTGCGGCCCGCCCGATTCGGGCTGAGCGTCCTGTTTCAACTTGTTGCGGACGAATTCCAGGTTGTACCGCGCATCCTCGTCCTCCGGATTGAGCTTCAGCGCCTCTTCATACGCCTGAATGGCTTCCTGAAGCCGTCCGGCGCGGTACAGGGTGTTGCCCAGATTGTAATGGGCTCGGGACTGAAACAACGGGTCGTCCGTTTCGAACACCCTGTCGTACGATTCGAGCGCCTTCTCGTAATCTTTCTTCTGATAGAGCGCCGCGCCCAGATTGTAATGGATCACCGGCGCCCGCGCATCTTCGATCAGGGCATCCTGGTACGCATCCAGGGCGGCATCGAACCGTTTCTCGGCATACGCCCTGTTTCCTTCACTCACTTTCCGCCTCCCCGGCTGAGCCGATCCCAGAGCCGGCAGGAGGATCAGGAAAAAACAGAGTGCAACTTTCATTCTCATCGTCAGGTTCGATTCCCGTGTTTCGGATTTCGTCTTTCTTCAATCATCTGGATTTGATTCCGGAGTCTGCCGGTCGATCACACGGATCAGGACTCAAAGCGTCCTTTCCATTCCTTTTTAAGTCGGCGTCGTTCAGTCAATAAATTCTCTATGATCAGCAGCACCAGTGCGATCCCGAGGAGATATTGAAACCGGTCTTCAAACTGGGCGAGCTGCTGGGACGCGAGGGTTTTCTTATCCATCTGCGAAATGTCCTCATAGATCCTTCCCAGTTCGGCCTGGCCGGGGGACGCATGATAATATTTCCCCCCTGACTCCAGCGCGATCTTCTGGAGCACCGACTCATCCAGCCGGGTCATGACCACATTGCCTCTCCGGTCTTTCTTGAATCCCGTCTGCACGCCCCGCGCATCATAGAGGGGGATGGGCACCCCCTGTACCGAACCCACGCCGACCGTGTAGATAACCACACCCTGCCGGGCCGCCTCCCGGGCCACCGCCACCGGATCGCGTTCGTGATCCTCTCCGTCGGAAATCAAAATCAGGATCTTGTGTTTCCGGTCCTTCTCGACAAAAGCGGCGACGGCTTTCTCGATCGCTTCACTGATCGCCGTTCCGGGCACGGGAATCAGATCGGTGTCCATGAAATCCAGAAACATCTTGCAGGCGCCGTAATCCAGGGTGAGGGGGCACTGGAGAAACGCTTTGCCCGCGAAAGCGATCAGCCCCACCCGATCGCCCTGAAACCGGTCGATCAGGGAGACGATCTCGTGCTTGGCCTTTTCCAGCCGGTTGGGCCGGATATCCTCAGCCTGCATCGAAAGCGAGACGTCCAGCGCGATGAGGATGTCCTGCCCCTCACGCGTCAGGGTGCGCAGTTTGGTCCCGAACTGCGGCCGCGCCAGCGCCAGGATCAAAAAGAAAAAGGCGAGCAGAATCAGCACGGCTTTCCAGATCTGACGTCTCCGGCTCACGGAGAGAGAGAGCCGCTCGAGCAGCCCCAGATTTCCGAACCGCGCCATGGCCCGCTTCTTCATTTGGAATGCCCAGACAAAGAAGCCGGCCAGGAGCGGAATGAGGACAAGAATCCACAGATACGCTTCAAATGCAAACCGGAACAAGAAAAATCCTTTCATCAATCGTCTTGGTAAATCGTCTTTCGGAATTCATGATCTGAAGCGTCGCCCCCCGCGGAAGGCCTCCTGCTACCTTTCCTCCTATCAGACGCCCTCTTACGGAATCTTACGGAATCGCGTGTGCGTCAGCACGATTTCGACCAACAGGATGGCCAGGGCTGCGGCCACGAAATAAAAGAACAATTCCGTATACCGTGTATACTCCGTGACCTTGATTTCGGTTTTCTCGAGCCGGTCGATTTCACGGTAAATCTCTTCGAGCCGCGCCCGGTCGGTCGCACGGAAATACATCCCGCCCGTCAACTCGGCGATTTTCCTGAGGGGACGCTCGTCGATATCCACCTGAATGGGCACATAGCGTTTCCCGAAGAAAGGATCCTGCACCGGATACATGGCCGTGCCGTGCGTGCTCGCGCCGACCGTATAGATCTTGATCCCGAATGCCTCGGCCATCTGGGCCGCGGTGATCGGATCGATCTCCCCGGCATTGTTCTCCCCGTCGGTAAGAAGGATGATCACCTTCGACTTGGCGGAACTGCTGCGAAGCCGGTTCACCGCCGCGGCCAGCCCCATGCCGATGGCCGTCCCGTCTTCGATCATCCCGGTTTTCAGTTCCTGGAGAAACCGGATGAGGATGCCGTAATCGATCGTCAGCGGACATTGTGTGTACGCTTCACGGGCGAACACGACCAGGCCGATCCGGTCGTTTCCGCGTTGCCTGACAAAGTCGGCCGCGACTTCCTTGACGGCCTCGATCCGGTTCGGCTTGATGTCCTCCGCGAGCATCGATGTCGACAGGTCCAGGACCAGCATGATGTCGACACCTTCCGTGAGGATCTCCTCTCCCCGGATTCCGGATTGCGGCCGGGCGAAGGCAAGGATCAGGAGTGCGATCGCCAGGATGCGAAGCACGAGAAGCAGGTGGCGTGCGTGAATCCATCCCCTGTGCCGGATGTCCTTGACAAACCCCAGGTGGGAAAAACGCAGCGTGGCCCCGCCTTTCCGCTGGCGTCGGATGTAGATCCACACGATCGGCGGGATCACCGCGAAAAGGCACAAGAACCAGGGGTCGGCAAACCGGATCATCATGGATCTTTCCCCTCATGCACCGCCCCGGTTACGGCGTCGACTTCCAGCCCCGCCGGGCCGTCTTCTTCATTCTCTCCAACCGGGCCGGATTCCGGCAAGGACGGACCCAGTATGATCTTCGTCCGGTGAACGATCTCACAGGCCTGATCGAGCACCTCGCGATGCCGCGGCGCCGGGGGAATCAGTTTGGCGAACTTGACCAGATCGCACGCCTCGAGCAGGATCCGGACGGCTTCCCGGATGTCGGGTTCGATCTGTTCCCGCATCAATGCGTCGAGCACCTCGCGGGTCGTCATCTCGGGGGCGGGGACGAAAAACCGGCCTTCGATATAACGCCGGATGATCTCCGAGACATCCGTATAAAATGCCTTGATCAGGACGGGATCCGTGAGACCGGACGGGCTGAGCCTTTCCAGCGCGTCGAATGCGACCTCGTGCGGCGGCCTCGGCGGCGTCTCCCGGAACGGCAACAGTCTTTTCCCCGCCCTGGCGCGCCTGTAAACGATCCAGCCGAGGACAATCAGCACCCCTCCCAGGACGCCCGCTCCGATCCATCGCAGGGTCAGCCACCAATTCCGGGGAATCTCTTCGGGCGGTTTGATTTCGCGGATATCGCCCTCCTCGCCCGGGTGGACACTCTCGACCGTGATATGAATCGGATCGGTCATCAAAACGCGGTAGGCCGTATCTTCCGGCAGTGCGTAGAAGACCGCGGTCGGGGGGATTTCGAACTCGCCGGTGAAGAACGTAGAGATCAGGTAAGCGGATTCCGTGACGATCCGGCCTCTCTCCCTGCGCGGCCCCGGCGCCTCATAGGCACGGATGTCGAATCCGCCCAGATTAACCCCCTCGCCCGGAAGCTGGATCCGGACATCCGGGTCGTGCGTCACGGTCACGGTATAGCGGATCAGGTCCCCGATCCGGATCGTGGATTTGTCCACATCCGACGAAATCGAGATCGGCGCATCCGCCTGAACCGGGACGAAGAACAGCCATAGAAACACAGCCGACACTCTCCTGATTCCGGGCAGGACGGATTGGATTTCCTGAATCGTTCGTATCCCCCTTCTTTCGTACATCCTTTTTCTTCCCGTCAAAAGCCTATTTAACCAGATCCGTATAGATCTGGACACCTTCCGCCTTCATGAGCTGCACGACCAGCTCATCCAGCGCCCGCTGCTGCTTTTCCCGGGCCAGGTCCTCGGCGACCTGCTGCCTGACATCCTGAAAGGCTCTCTGGCGGACGACCCGCCCGTCCCTGTCTTTCTCCGCATATTTTTCTGCGTTCGCCCTGTAATAATCTTCGACGTGATCGGGGGTCAGGGTGACGCGGCCGGCGATTTCCTGTTCGAGGTGTTTCTGGACCATGAGGCTTTTCCGCGCCTGGAATGCGCCCTCGATCACCTCCGGATCGGAATCGAGTCCCTTGCGCCTGGCCGCATCGTAGAACAGGTCGGTCGCAATCATCTGGCGGAGAAATTGGATCTTGGCTTCCCGAGTGCGGAACTGGTCCCGCAGATTATCGGGAAGCCCCGACAGTTGATGGTTCAGGTCTCCGGTCGTGATGTCGCGGTCTCCGATCCGGGCGATGACCGTGCCCGGGCGGGACGGCTCCGCGCGATCCGGATCGAGATGGGTCGCCTCATCCAGCGCCTGTTTCGCATCGGCGGAACGGTTCATCCGCTCGAGACAAGCCACGATTTTCTTATCCACCTCCCGGATCAGGTTCGATTCAGGATGGAAGGTCTTGATCTTCAGATACAGCGCCATGGCGTTCGGATAGTCGTTCAGACGGTCGAAATAGGTGTTTCCCATGATGTAGAGGACGTTTGCCCGTTGCGTCGCATCCACATCATGAAGATCGATATAACGCTGATATTCCCGGATGGACTGCGTGTACAGAGCCCGGTTGTAAAGGATATTCGCATACTCGCGGATCCGGTCGCCGTCCGTCTCCGGTTTCTGCTTCTTCCCGGAACAGCCCCCGAGGAGAAGGGCCGCCATCAACACCATATACGTGTAACGCATACCAATCACCTGTCCTTAAAAATCCATATTTTTCTGGACGGGACAGAAGACTTCCCGTCGCAGCTGGTTCATGTCCCGCTTTCACCGGAACCGCTTCGCGCGCGCCCTGAAAAACGCCATCAACGGTTCGAAATAGGACTGGTCCGTCCGGATGGAAATCGCGTCCATATTCATGGATTTGAACAGCCGGTTCCGCGCACCCAGCGCCTCGGTATTATTCCTCGCGAACAACTGCCGGAGCGTGGCATCGGATGTATCGAGCAGAAGCTGCTCCCCCGTCTCCGCATCTTCGAGTTCGATGAAACCGACATCCGGGAGTTCGAGTTCCCGCGGGTCCACGATATTGATCGCCACGAGATCATGTTTCCGGCTGACGATCCGCATGGGTTTCTCGAAATCCCGGCCGATGAAATCGGAAACCAGAAAAACCACACTCCGCCTCCGGATCACATGATTCATGTATTCCAGCGCCCCGCCGATGTCCGTACGGACATCTTCGGGCCTGAAATAGAGGAGTTCCCGGAGGACGCGAAGCACATGCCCCTTGCCTTTGCGGGGGGGGACGAACTTTTCGATCTGGTCCGTGAAGATGATCAGGCCGACCTTGTCGTTGTTCTTGATGGCGGAAAAGGCCAGCAGCGCGCAGATTTCGACCGCGATCTCGCCCTTCATCCGCTCGGACGTGCCGAATTCACCCGACCGGCTGGCGTCGACCAAGAGCATCACCGTCAGCTCGCGCTCTTCCTCGAACACCTTGACAAACGGCCTGCCGGCCCGGGCCGTCACGTTCCAGTCGATGGTACGGATGTCGTCCCCGATCTGATATTCGCGGACTTCACTGAACTCCATGCCCCGTCCCTTGAATACGGAATGATATTCGCCGGAGAACACGTCGTTCACCATGCCCCGCGTCGTGATCTCGAGACGTTTGACTTTTTTCAGGATTTCCTTCGGGATCATTTCGGTCTGTATCTATGGTACTTCGATCTTGTTCAACACCTTGCGTACCACATCCTCGGACGTCACCTCTTCCGCCTCGGCCTCGTACGTCACGATCACCCGGTGTCGCAGCACGTCCATGCCGATGGCGCGCACGTCTTCGGGCGTGACGTAACCGCGCTTCTGAAGGAATGCATGGGCCTTGGATGCCTTGGCCAGGTTGATGGAGGCGCGCGGCGACGCGCCGTAGGCGATCAGTTCGGACAGATCCTCCAGGCCGTACTCCTTCGGATTCCGCGTGGCGAAGACGATGTCCACGATGTATTTCCGGATCTTGGGATCGATGTAGATTTCCTCGACCACGGCCCGTGCCTTGACAATATCCCGGGGACTGACCACGGGATTGGCCCGGGGTTCGGGACCGTGCGTCATGCGCTCCATGATGGCCAGCTCCTCCTCGGGTGTGGGATAACCGATCGACAGCTTGAGCATGAACCGGTCTACCTGAGCCTCCGGAAGCGGGTACGTGCCCTCCTGTTCGATGGGATTCTGGGTCGCGAGCACGAGGAATGGATCGTCCAGGGGATAGGTGGTTTCCCCGATCGTCACGGTGCGTTCCTGCATGGCTTCAAGCAGGGCGGATTGCACCTTGGCGGGCGACCGGTTGATCTCGTCCGCCAGGATGAGGTTGGCGAAAATAGGGCCCTTCTTGGTCTGGAACTCCCCCTTCTTCTGATCGAAGATCAGCGTCCCGATGAGATCCGCGGGAAGCAGGTCGGGCGTGAACTGGATCCGGTGAAAGGCCGTCTGAATCGCGGCCGACAGCGTGCGGACGGTCAGAGTCTTCGCCAGCCCGGGGACGCCTTCGAGCAGCACGTGTCCGTTGGACAGTAGCCCGATTAAAAGCCGTTCGACCATGTAGGTCTGCCCGACGATGACCCCCGCCATCTCTTTGGTGAGCTTGTCGACAAATTCGCTCTCTGTCTGGATCTTCTTGTGAATCGCTTCGACGTCCTTGTGCATACCTCCTCCGGTAATCGCAATACGAACCTATTATTTACTTCGTAAATCGTATATTACTATTGGTTATTCATTATTCACTCTTTTTCAGCTTTCCCATTCGACCGGCCGGATGCGTCCCTCGCCGCCCTGAGATGGGTCTCGAGCACCGTCTCGACCGTGGTATACGCCTCATCGAGTTCGGATTGCGTCGCCTCGCGGCCCGAAAACTTGAGGATATCCGCCCTGGCAAACAGGGATTCACTCTTTTCAGCCAGCCCGGGATCGATCCCGCTTTCCCCAAGTTTCTGGACGAGTTCGGATGTGGTGGTTTCGAGGGCGGGGATATCATATTTCTCAGCCAGATATCTCCGATACAATTTCATCAGGTCGGTCAATGTTTCGGTGCGACCGGGAGCGGCCGGATCGATCGCGGATTTCAGTTCGGCGAGAAAAACTTCCTCGGGAACCGGCTTCACGGCTGCGGACTCGGCCGTCTTCCGGTCACGGAACTTCTTCCGGCTGATACGGAAGGAGAAGAATCCGCCGGCCAAAACCAGGACCAGAAGGAGGACAAGCCAGGGCATTCGAAACGTACCCGGTTCGGGAACGGCTTCCGTCACCTCGACCCCGATCCGTTGGGTCATGAGATGATGGGTCTCGCCCGTGGCCCTGTCCCGGTAGGAGACGGCGGCGGATTCGATATACGCCATGCCCAGGGTCCGGGGCGCCAGCGTGTAGGAAATCTCCTTAACAGCGGTCTGACCGGAAGCGTCCGCGACCCGGCGGTTCGACGCGGAACTGCCGATGATATCGAAATTCGTGAGGACCGGATCCTCGCATTTGGCGATCTCGATCAGTCCGAGCGCATCCTCCCAGGTGATGCGCACCGTCCAGGTCGCCGTCCGGTTCAGGGGAACCTTCACGGGTTCGGCGAAAGAAGAAAGCGTCACCCGCGTCTCCGCAGCGGATTGCCCCCGTCCCGCCGCAGTCTGGAGGAAGAAACCGGCGAGTAAAAAAACCATGGCCGCCCGTAACGTATTTTTCATGAATCCGTTTATCTCCGATTTTTCGTGATCGGCGAGTTTTACTCGAATCTTACTTTCAACTGTCCGGAAAAGTTCCGGATCGAAGCGCCTCGATCACTTTCCGGTCCGCCCCGGGAAAGGCGTACCGGTCCAGCTCCCCCTCCGTCACCCACCGGGAATCGTCCGCGTCATGCAGGACGATTTCCCCGGAGACGAACCGGCATTCGAACACATGAAGCGTGATCCTGAAATGGGTATACGCATGTTCGACGGAGATCAGACGGCGGCCCACGCTCACCTCGATCCCGAGTTCTTCATGGATCTCCCGGGACAGGCACGCCTCGAGGGTCTCCCCCGCCTCCCGCTTGCCCCCGGGGAATTCCCAGAGACCGCCGAGCAGCCCTCTGGGCGGTCGGAGCGTGATCAGAAACCTTCCCTCCTTCCAGATGACCCCGGCCGTGACATCCAGATGGGGCAACGGCTTCTTCGGGGTTTTGACGGGGAGGGACGCCTGGATGCCGATTCGCCGCGCCGTACAGAGATCCGACAGGGGGCAGGAATCGCATCCGGGGCGTTTCGGCGTGCAGACCAGGGCGCCGAGCTCCATCATCGCCTCGTTGAAATCCCGGATGCGGGTACGGGGCAGGAGGGATTCGGCGAGTGCCCAGAGCCTCTTTTGTGTGGCGGACCGATCCACGTTGTCCGTGATCTGGAAGAACCGCGACAGCACGCGGATGACATTGCCGTCGAGGACCGGAGCGGGACGGCCGAATGCGATGGAAAGGATCGCGCCGGTCGTGTATCGCCCGATTCCGGGCAGGGACAGGAGATCTTCGGCGCGGTCCGGGATGCAGCCTCCGAAACGTTGGACGATTTCCTTGGCCGCCCGGTGCAGATTCCGCGCGCGGGCGTAATAGCCCAGTCCCTCCCAGACCTTCATGACGTCGTGGGATTCCGCGGCGGCCAGATCACGGACGGTGGGAAAACTCCGGATGAACCGGTTGAAATACTCCACGGCCGTCGCGACCCGGGTCTGCTGCAGCATGATCTCCGAGACCCAGATCCGGTAGGGATCCCGCGTCCCGCGCCAGGGCATCACGCGCCGGTTCGCATCGAACCAGTGGAGGATCCGGGACTCATAGTCCGCACGGCGTGGAGAGGGAACCGGCATCACGACGGACAGGGACGAACCGGGCGACCGGGCCGGATCAGGGAGGAATGGATTCATCGCGGACGGGTCATTCCCCGAGACCCTTCTCGGTCCAGATTTGGACGAGGTGGACGAGGGTCTCCACCGCCTTCTCCATCGCGGCGACCGGGATCCATTCGGTCCGGGAATGGAAATTCAGGCCGCCCGCGAAAATATTGGGCGTGAGGAGTCCCATGAAACAGAGTTTCGCGCCGTCCGTGCCGCCCCGGATGATCTGCAGCACCGGCTCTATCCCCGCACGGCGCACCGCATCGAGTGCATATTCGACGACGCGCGGATCTTCATCCAGTCTGACTTTCATGTTTTTGTAGGACTCCTGGATCTCCAGCCCGATCCGTGCTGCGGGGTGCCTGGCGGCGACCCGATCCCGGATCGTCCGGAGCCGTCCGGCCTTCTCTTCCATGCCGGATTGTTCGAAATCCCGGATCAGGACACGGATCGTGGTCTGTTCCACCCCGCCCTCGATGACGTAGGGATGGAGATAGCCTTCCCGCTTCTCCGTGGTCTCCGGCGCGGGATCGTCCTGTAGCTCCCGGACGAGGTCGGTCGCGATGCGCACGGCGTTCACGAGTTTGCCTTTCGCGTATCCGGGATGGACGTTGACGCCGCGGACGGTGAATACGGCGGAGGCGGCGTTGAAGGTCTCGTTCTCGATTTCTCCCATGGCGCCGCCGTCCACGGTGTAGGCGAAGTCCGCCCCGAATTTCCGGACGTCGAAATGCTCGGTCCCGCGACCCGTCTCCTCGTCCGGCGTGAACCCCACGCGGAGGGTGCCGTGGCGGATTTCCGGATGACGGATCAGGTACTCCAGCGCGGTAAGGATTTCCGCGATCCCCGCCTTGTCGTCCGCGCCGAGCAGCGTCGTCCCGTCCGAGGTCACGATGTCCCCTCCGACATGGTCGCGCAGCCCGGGATTGTCGGCCTCGCGGATGACCTGGGACGAATCGCCCGGAAGCACGAGATCCCCGCCCGGATGGTTGCGATGGACGACGGGCCGGACGTCCTTTCCGGACACCTCCGGCGAGGTGTCCACATGGCCCAAAAGGCCGATCACCGGCACCTTTTCGGTTTCTTCGGGGGACAGATTCGAGGGAAGCGTGGCCATGACCACGCCCCATTCATCCATCGCGGCGTCCGTGAGCCCCAGCGCCGCGAGTTCCTGGACGAGGAGGCGGGACAGATCCTTCTGCTTCTCCGTGCTCGGATAGGTGTCTGCCCCTTCCCGGGACTGCGTATCGATGCGGACATACCGTAAAAACCGGTCAAGCACCGTCTCGGCCATGTGTACACCTCCCTGAATGTGGGATGCGAATTTGAAAAGTTAAGGCTTTGACTTGAGGAATGCAAGTTCGACGTTGGATTTCCATGGGCTAAAACGTCTCGAACCGGAATCACCGGACAGGAGGCTTGCATCCTGGCATTCTATTCTTTTCCGGGATCCTCCTGCGCCGGCAATCGGACCGCCAGACCCGGCCGTTTTGGAAGGGCGCGCCGGAGGGCGCGGGCATCGTCCCGGCCGATCCCGATGCGGATCCACAGGGCGTGGCGGGGCAGGCGTCCGGAAAAAAGCCGCCGCGTCTCCCGCCAGGACCGGGTCAGGTGATGGCCGGAACGGATCAGCTCCCGCCTCAGGATTCCGGGGAGTCCGGCCCGCTCGGTTTGCATGATCTCCAGCACGAGATTCCTGTCATATTCCATGATCAGATAGACATCCGCCTTTTCCACGGGAATCCGGGGCTCTCGGAGATTGCGTCTGGCTTCGAGTGTGTCGCGCGGCGCCTTCTTGACATGCAGGATCGTCCTGGATATGGTGCTCCATGTCTTCTGCCCGGCAAACGGTCCGGAAATCCAGCGCACGGCGGAGCCGGACCGGATCCCCCCGGCGACGGCCGGACTCAGCCGGATCCGCGTGACAGGAAATTCCCGGACCGGCACCCCCCGGATGGAGATCCAGGCCAGGCTGTCCACGAGGTCCACGATCAGACAGAGGGAATCCGAGCGAGACAATGTCAGGCAATTTTCGAGGAATCCTTCGGCGATGGACGCGGCGATACGGGCCTGGACAGAGGGGACAGGATCCCCGCTCTCCTCCCAGGGATCGGACAGGAGAGGCAGGAGCACAGAGAGGAAGACCGCCGCCAGCACGGGGATCAGGAACGCAATCCGGTACGCGCGGCGGGTTGCCGGATTTGCCTTGAACGCTTTCCGGTTTCCTGCCAATCCGCGAATCCTTTTCGGAACCGGACCGTTGCGGTTTATCAGGGGGCGGATGTCATCCGTTTCCGGCATTTGAATCATGCAAGCGGTTCCTGTTCATCCTGATTTTATCCGTTCAATATATGAACACCCGCGCGCCCACGCCCAGATAGGTGTAAGCCTTCTTCAAATCCTCGTCGCCGAGCCGCACGCAGCCGTGCGTCACCGGCAGGCCGAGAAAACGCGGATACAGCGTGCCGTGGATGAGATATCCGTTTCCCAAATCGAAGGCATAGTCCCCCAACACACCCCTCTCGAACCGTTCCCTGGCGTCCGGCGCGGGGACGGGCCGTCCTTCTTCGACGAATACCCAGTCCGGCATGCGCCAGACGGGTTTGTGGACCACATCGCGGACACGAAACATCCCCCGGGGCGTCTTGAAGAGCCAGGTTTGTTCTCCATCATGGGTTTTAAGGAGTGTATAACTGCCTGTCGAACAGAACCCTTCATGGAGGATTTTCCTGCCGGATTTGATGAGGAAACGGTGGTCGATCGTGTTGATGATCATATAGGGTGACCGGGGGATTAGATTGTCGAGACGGATTCGGAGAGTCCGGATCCGTCTTTCGACGCGCCGGATTTCTTTTCGGTCCGCAGGTTCCGCGGCGCCGTCCGGAGGAGAAAGCAGGAAACGGATTCCATCATACCCTTCCCGCACCGGATGCGCCAGCAGGATGATCAGGAGTCCTGCAATCAATCCGAAAGACAGCCCCGCGACAAATCCCCGGAAGACGGACTTCCCTGCCGGTTTCCCGTTCCCTCCGGCGGCGGGTGACGTATTGCTTTCTCCGGACTTCATCGGACTTCATACGTGTCATGACAGGATGTGCATTCAGGGAGACCGGGCGGGGAAGGCCGGCGTCTTCCCCTGAAACCCGGTCGGACAGCCGGTCCGGCCGTTCATGGATCGAACGATACAGCCGGCGCTCCGTCGTCTTCGGGCGCGATCTCTCCGCGACTCTGAATAAGAAACCCCCGGTCCGTGCCCTGGATGGCAGGGACCGGGGGTGTGTTTTTCCAGATTTCTTGAATAGAACCGGTTACCTTCAGGACTTCTTTGCAATCGCCTGTTTCAGTTCTTCGATGATGCTTTTCGTCTTCGCGAGAGCCGCCTTGGCCCTGTCGCGGGCGTTCGCGAAGTCTTCCTTTTCGATCATCGCGGGGACCTCTGCAAGCGAGGCTTCGACTGCATTGAGTTCTCCCTGAATGGCCTCGATCGCGGCGCGGCCTTCCTTGCCCCTGGGCGCCCTTCTTACGAGTCTTTTGGCCTCGTCGAGCGCGGCCTTCGCCTCACCCGCCAGTTTCTGGGCTTCCGCTTTTACCTCTTCTTTCTTTCCCGCGACCTGGGCCTCGGCTTCGGCGGCCAGCCTGGAAGCGGCATCCAAAAGCGGCAGGGCTTTCTTATAATTCCGCGTCGGCGCAAATTTGGAATTCTGGGCTTCGATCTCCGTGGTGGCTGCATTCAGCGAGTCCTGGGCGGCTTTGAATACATCGGGAACATACCGATCTGCTCCCGCAGCCCTTGCGCTCTCCAGGGCCGCTTTTGCAGATTCGAGTTCAGCCTGCGGCGCTTTGGCGCAACCGGCCACGAACACGACAGCCAGAACGGCGATCAACAGGATACCGACTTTTCTTCCCCTCATTTTTCCCTCCTTTGGTTGAGTTTGTTTTTCGAACAACAGCCCTGTGTTCAATCTCTTTTCAGCCCTTGTATCCGATTATCTCGATTGGATTTTCCGGCGTTTTAAACAGGATAAATTGTTATCATGAACGAAACGGACAAAAAACCAAAACACGAATGGTCCCTCACGCAATTGCGAACTTCATGGAACGTAATATATCATATTCTTTTCTCCTTTTCAACCCCTTTGTCATGTTTTTGATGATATTGTCACTTTTCAACCCGACGGGTCAAACTCCCGCCCTTCCCAAAAGCGGCGAAGGATGATCCGGTAATGCGGCTGGTAGGCGCGCCTGTATGCCTGGCTGTGCCGCGCCGGCGGCAGCCCCTCTTTTCTCATGGACTCCCAGAACGATCCGAGATGATCGATCCGGAACGGCAGTTCGACATCCTCCGCCATTTCCGAAACGGCATCCCAGTAGCGGATCAACAGGCCGGTATCCGGTCTTATCTCTCCGACGGATCGTTTGAAAAGAAAGAAAATCTGTTCCGGCAGTCCTCCCTGCGCCTTGAAAGGCCTGAGGTTGATCCGCACAATCTGCTCTTTTGGATCGATCCGTTCGACGAGCGGTTCATTCTCCCGGGGCGCTTCAAGGTCCTTCCATTCGGCCAGCAAGATGCCGCGTGCCTCCGCCTCATCCTCAGGAAAATGGTGGCCGCCGCATGCGGCCTGATGGAGCAGTTTGTACAGATCCTGCACTTCGAACCGCGGATACCGGTGGATCTGTTTCCGGATGATCCGCAGCAGATTTTCCCGCTCCAGCGCGTTCATGGATGTACCGCATCTTTCATGGAATTGGATTCCAGTTCACAGGAGAGATACTCCTGCCCGGAGGATTTTCCGGTCTCGTCGAACAGGTTTCTGAGATGATCGTCCATCGTGAAATAGAAAATCTGCCACCCGGATTCGGCCAGATCGAAGACCGTCCGGACGAGCCGCTTCCGGCGCCGCCAGTCGGAATACTGAAAGGCGTCGTCTAGGATCAGGAACAATTGATCGCCCTCGCGCCGAAGCCGCCGGAGGGCGAATCCGATGCGGAGCGCGAGAAGCACCTGCTCCTGCGCGCCGGTGCTGAGGTCGGAGAATGCGAAGTCGTGCACTTCATCGAGGACCCGGAGTTCTTCGCCGTCGAGACGCAGGCCTGTATACCGTCCGGTGACCTGGCGCAAGGGATCCAGGATCGTTTCGGAGACGAGTCCCTCTACGATCTCCCGGTCTTCCTCCGCACGCAGGGCGTCGAGGACGGTCTGGACGGCCTTCTTTCCCAGAATCTCGGCCGTGACCATCTGATAATCGGCCAGGACGTCCCGGCGTTTCTCGCGCAAATGCCGGATCAGAAGCTCCCACTCCACAAAACTGGAATCACCCGTTTCTTTGGATATCAATTCCTTCAATTCAAACAGTTTTTGCTTGTTCTCTTGAATCGCCTGCTTAATTTCGTCCAGATCTTTTTGAAGCGTACTGTGTTCTCCACGATCGTAAGTCTGTCCGGGCGGGATCTCCACATAATCTTGCGGATCGACGTCGAGCCGCGCCAGCTCGCGGCGGATCGTATCGGCCTTTTCATGGAGTTGTTTCAGTTTCGCTTCCTGCCCTGAGAGGACGCGTTCCCAGGAATCCGGCTTTACCTGCTCGTTCGTTAAACGGTGAATCATCTCGGAAAGCCGGTTTTCCTGCGCCTCCAGGCCGGATTTTTCGTCCGCGAGCTGATCGCCCAGCACCCGTGCCGTTTCATAGTCGTGCCGCATCCTTTCCTGACCCGCCTCGAGGCCGGCGAGGCCGGAGAGACGTGTCCCGAACCGTTCCTGGTATCCGGCATGGATATTCTGAATCTCCCGCGTCACGGGCATATGGCGGATCGCCTTTCCGGTCTTCAGGATATGGATTCCGATCAGGATGACGGCGCCCGCAAGCGGAAGCAGGGCGTACAACGGCCGGTTCAGGAGAATGAGGGCTGCGGATCCCGCGGCCATGAGAACGGAAGAAACCGGCCAGATCCAGTGAGAACTGGCGGCCTGCTTCCCGAGATGCTCCCTGTAAAAGCCGGCGGCTTTCTCGATCCATTCGAAATGGCGGCTCGCCTCCGCGGCCCGCTTTCTCTGCTCTGTCTTCTGCTTGAACTGACGGACGGATTGCTGATACTGGATCAGTTCATCGCGCAGTTTCCTCAGATTTTCCTCGCCGATCTGCCCGATCTGCGCCTCGAGTTTCTTCAGTTCCCGGTCCAGTACGAACGCCGTGTGACGTTTCGCCTTCTCCATCTCCGAGGTTTCACGGGCGAGCCCGGCTTGTCGCATCTCCAATTCCTTCAGCGCCCCGACTGTATATTCTCGGTCGATCCGGTCGAACAACGCATCGATCTCGCGGAGTTGTTTGGAATACGCCTTCCAGTCTTTCAAAACGCCCTTGGTATCGCCGACGATCTCCCCGTCCCGGATTTCGCATTTCAGGATTGTGGCGGAGCCGATTCCCCGTTCCTGGATCTGATCGAGAAGTTGCTGATTGGACAGAAAGTATCGGACGACCGCCTTGTTGACGCCTCCGGGACCGGATTGGGACAATTCCGCCTCTGCGCCTTTGACCACGAGAAGCCGGTTGAAATGCGGCGGGAGTCCCCGGTCGGACCCCGCCCAGAAATCTTCGATCTTCTCCGGTTTGTTCGGGGAGAAAATCTCATCTTTTTCGGAAAGGCCGCGGACGGTCACCCTGCCCGTCCCCTCCTGTTCGCGGAGCGGCCAGGTCTTGCCCACGCGGAAAAGCGACCTGATCAGGAATTCGACCAGATGCGTCTTGCCCTCTTCGTTGCGGCCGTAGATCAGGTTCACCTGCCGGGGGGTCATCGTGAACCGGGCGAGCGGGCCGATCCGCTCGGCGTCGATCTGAATCAACCGGACGGACATCAGGGCGCTCCATAGATCGTGTGCAGGGCCTGAAGCAGAATCGTCTCCCGGTCGGGATCGTCCGGACCGGGACGGAATCCGAGCGCATCCACGGCCGCTTCGAGCTGGCGTGCGATTTCCGCGCGGTCCGTGTCGTCCGCGTCGAAGACGGCGGACAGATCGGGCCCTTCATCCCGGTAAAATGAGAACCCGTCGAAAGCGGAACGGACGGTCTCAAAGAGTCGGCGTTTGTCCGTGGAATATCCTTTCACCGTGACGCGCAACCGGACCCGCGGCTTCTCTTCGTCCGAAAGCCCCCGGGATGCGATCCGTTTCTCGATTTCGGCTTGGATCAGCCGGACTTCGTCCGCGACGGGCAATACGACGAATGTCTCCTGAAAGTAGATCGGACCGGAATGGATCGGTCGGGTTTCCACCGCGCCCGTCTCCGTATCGAGCACGAGGAAGCGCCGTCTCCCGGTCTCGTTGATGTCAAGCGGGAAGGGCGATCCGCAATAGTGGACGGGATCGGTATCCGCGGGCTTGTGGATATGGCCGAGCAGCACGCGGGCGGGACGGAACCGTTCCAGATCCCCGCGGCCGAGCGGCATGTACACGCCGGGTTCGCCGGGATTCGGTTCCCGCGTCCCCTCCACCCGGTCGCCGTGTCCGACGAGCATCCAACGTCCCGCCTCCAGTTCCCCGGCGAAAGGCAGGACCGTCTCGCCCATGGTCTGTCCCGCGGCGTAGGGGACGAAGAGGACGGGAAGGCTCATCAGGTCGAATTGTTTTAATTCGGGTTCGGAATACACGGCGATGTTTTCGGCGGTGAAGGACCTTTGGGTCAGACCCGGATCATGGTTTCCGGGCAGGAGATGGAAGTGAACCGTCCTGTGCCGGCGGCAGACGTCATCGAATTCCGAATAATTGCGGTTCTCCGCGTCGAACAGATCGCCCGCGATGATCACTGTCCCGATTTTTTCCCCGGCGATCTGCTTCAGCATCGCTTCAAACGTCTCATACCGGTCGGGATGGCTTTTCCGGTCGGTGAGATGGAGGTCGGATGTGACGGCCGCTTTCAGGACGGTCTCCTTGTTTTATGAGATGCGTTTCGACGAAACCGGGATGACGCGCGCGAGCAGATGCTGAATCCGGGCGGAAGTCCGCCCGATCCCGCCTTTCCGGACCGGCCGGCTGTCTGTGTCCGCGACGAGAAGCGTGTGCACGTCGCGGAAGCGTTCGTCCGCCGGGATGTCTTCCGGTTCGAGGTTCCGGACGAAAGGATATTCGGCGTCGATCGCCTTGCGGACCATGAGGGTCTCGAGCAGGATGCGGAAACCGGCCAGCAGCCGCATCGTCGCCAGATAAAGCCGGTCGTTTTCGTGCGCCATCATCCCCCCGGATCCTGTCCGAACAGTTTCATCCAGGCGTCGAGCTCGGCGGGGGACAGCGACCTGTCATACTTGTCGGACGCGGTCTCCGTCCGGGATTCCCCGGAGAGTGCGTCCGCGAATTCCCGGGAAGAGAGGACCCGCGCCCCGCAATGGCGTGCGAACACCTGGATTTCCCGGTCGGATGTGACCACGGTCCGGCCTGGATTCGGGATGCCGGAGTCCACCATCCGCTTGATCACGCAATCCGCGGATTCCCCGGATCCGGAAAACAGGACATGGATGCCGGCGGATTTCCGGGATTCTCCGCCATGACCGGCGCCGTCGAACACCACGGTCAGGCGCGCCCGGTGCAACGCGGCATAGGAGGACAGCCTCAATATGAGCCGCTCCCGCGCACCTTCCAGGTCGTTCTTCATCCCGCTCCGGATTTCCGGAATCCGGTGCATCAGATTATACCCGTCGATGAGAATATCCTTCTTCAACTTTCAACTTTCAACTTTCAACTTTCAACTTCCTCCCCCCCTCCTCTCCCACAAGCCCGCATAACCGTTCATGAAACCGGGAGACGGGAAATCCCACCACGTTGTAGTAACACCCGTCGATCCGGTCCACGAAAACGCCCGCCCCGCCCTGGATGCCGTACGCCCCCGCCTTGTCGAGCGGTTCGCCGGAATCCGCATAGCGCCGGATCTCCCAGTCCGCCAGGGCACGGAACGTGACGTCCGTGACGACGCAGTCTTTCACCGCCCGGCCGTCCGGATGCAGGATCGCGAATCCGGTGTAGACCTGATGCGTCGCGCCGGAAAGGTCCCGGAGCATGGCCGCCGCCTCATCCGGCCCGGCCGGTTTGCCGAGGATCCGGCCGTTGTGGAAGACGATCGTGTCCGCCCCCACGATCAGGGCATGGGGGAAGCCGGAACGCACCGCCTCCGCCTTCCGGACCGAAAGCGCGAGCACGTGCGGCTCGGGTTCGGGGATGCGGATATTTTCATCCACGGGACGGACATGGACCGAGAACCGGAATCCCATGCGGGACAGGATCTCCGCACGCCGCGGCGACCGTGAAGCCAGGATGATTTCATTCACAACAGCCGTCAATTCACAATCCCCGAAATAGATTTCCCGCCGAACACCGGAAAATCAATAAAAAACCCCATAAAAGAACCATTCAAGCGGCCTCCGCATCAGAACCGCTTTATAACGTGCAACATGCAACGCGTAACCCGCAACTTTTGTTATTATTCCTCCCGTACACCACACGGAATGGACATCCCGGACGTTCGGAATGCCGGTCGATCAAACCGTCGACCGCAGAACGAGCCTCACGGAAAACCCGTTTCGTTTGTTGGTGTAGCTCCGGATGACACCCGGATACTCATGCCGGTACCAAGCGCTCTGAGTCCCAAATGTCGAACCGGACCAGAAATAGGCGTGGTTGCCCAGTTGGAAGTAGCCGCCACCGGAAATATTGCGGCACCCGCCCGGAAGCGCGGAAAAACCGCTTCTGCCGAACGCCGGATCGCTCTTCAACGCTCCGGAATTCCATGATTCGGCATCGCCGGCGAGCTTGCTGCCTTCTTCGGTGCCGCGATAGCCGCCCTGATCCGCTTTTTCGCGGCTCATCCCGAGAACCATATCGAGCGCTTTCCAGTCTTCATCCGTCGGCACGCACCAGCCTTCGGGCGCGATGTTCCGGCTGTCATTCACCACATGCCGGTTGTATAAATATCCGCAGATCTCCGTGTTGCTTTCTTTTTTCTCATATACGCACCGGGCGCCGGTAGTCAGGCCTTCCCATTCTACGGGGTCCGTCACATTTGCGATCCCATCCCCGTTGCGGTATAGTGTTTCCCTTAAATTCTCGGCCAACCACCACCGGTCGCCGATTTTTACCGTCGTATACACGGTGCCGTCATTTCCCGTCATGATGCCTGCATCCGGCTCTCCAGGATCTTCCGGCCCGGCCGGGCTATTTTTGATGCAGTTGCAGTATATAAAGGCAACCATCAGCACACAAGCGTGAACGAAAAAACGCTTCATGATTCACCCGTGTTACTGTTTCCTTCCGGTTTATGGGTATAACTTGTTGCTTTCCATAAGTATCTGATCACGTTACTGATCACAGGCAACTGTCAATGCGTCCATTGCATTACTGTGTGACGACAACCAACAATGGAACAAAGCTTGCTCCTAAACGAGAACTGCCTTGAATCGGGACTTTGGCACTACAGCCCCTACTCCTCACGATGCTCCTTGTCATGGCAGACGGTGCATAATGCCTTCAGGTTCTCTTTCACGTTGGTACCGCCATTTACGTGATGTGTGATGTGGTGCAACTCTAAGTGCCGAGGATCGGATGGGTTCCATTCGTCGTGAGACCAGCCGCAAGACTCACACTTGTACCCATAACGTCTCAGCACCTCTCGACGAACATCGTCGGGAATGCTTCGATCATGTTTCGGGCTTTGCCGGTCGGACTGCAACATGTAGACTCCGACGCCCAAGTCCGGGCGTCCGGTGGTCTTTGTTGCGATAGGCCAACCATGCTCCGTACGCAATTCGCGTACGCGCCGTGCCCACTCCGTCTTATCTCCTGCGACATAACGCAATTCCTCGTTCGTCACACCACGCCCGACGTTCGCCCGAAGATACTTCAGAATTTTATCGCGCACCGATCCGCGTTCCTTGCGAATCGTGTTCGCAACGTTCCAGCGATGCGTTGCGTCGCGATCTTCCTCGGCACTCAGAAGAACGTACTCGTTCGGTCTCATAGACATGAGTTGGTCGGGCAATTCTTCAACTTCACACATCTCCTTGATCGTGACCCCGCTCAAGATCGACCAGCCGAACTGGACACGCAATTCTCGCAAACGCCGTGCATATTCTTGAATTCCCGAGACAACGAGCAACTCGTCGCCGTTGATGATCGTACCGGGATATTGCCGGAAGTAGTATAAAATCCTGTCTCTTGCGGCCGAAGCATACTGCGCGGGAATCAGGGCTTTACCTAGGTCGCGCAGCCCCTGGAAGATAGGAACTAGGGCGAGCACCTTCGGCCGAAGCTCGCCAGATCGAAGCTCTACTTCGAAGTTCATGATCATATTCGCGACCATCTGCCGTACGGCTTCCGGGTAGGTCGGTTTTGCCTTCAGTCGTTCACCCTCCATACAGGAACCTTTCGAGCTTCCCTAAAAGTATCTCCGGCCTGCGGGTTTCGCACTGCCACACAATAAGCACTTTCCAACCCATCCGCCGCAGTTCCCTTAGGAAACGTTTATCTCTCTCAATGTTCTCATCGAGTTTCTTGTTCCAGAAGTCTATGTTCGTCGTCGGTCGCCCTGACCTTTGGCACCGCTTATGCCCGTGCCAAAAGCAACCATGCACGAAAATTATCTTTTTTTGCCGAGGCAACACAATATCCGGGTTCCCCGGCAGACCGCGGTAGTGAACACGGAAGCGAAATCCCATCCGATGAACGAATGAACGAACTAGTTTCTCCGGTTCGGTGTTGCGTCCTTTGACGCGACTCATTATCCAGCTTCGCTTCTCCTTGGAGAACACATCAGTCATATCAACGGTCTTTCATCTCCAGGAGCAAATACACCACGTCGGCCACGCGTGCCGCCAAGATAGGCGGCACGGCGTTACCAATCTGCCGAGCAATATCGATCTTCGATCCCGTGAAAACAAACTCATCCGGAAAGGACTGCAATCGCGCCGCTTCGCGGTGTGTTATGGGTCGGTGTTGCTTCGGATGAAGGTATCGCCCCTTCTCCGGCTTGAAGAACTCCGTTCGAATCGTGAAAGCGGGACGATCCCACCACAACCGGCCGAATAGATCCGTCCCGCCGCTCTTCTTGCGAATCCAACAGCCCGGTGTTAGTTCATGCGCACGTTTTTGAAGATCGAAGCGGTTCATGCCTTCTTCGGGAATCGCCTTGTATCGAGCCAAGCTCTTCGGTGTAGGCGAACGTCCGAAGTGGAGATCAAGTGGTGGGTTTACATCGCGGATCTCCGTTCCCTCCGGTTGCGGAAGATCCGCGATCGCATCGCGCACCGTGCACCACTGTGCGGTAACAGGCAGATACCCGTTATCGTCCTCTTCATGAAAGGAAATCTGTACGCCGCCCTTGCGCGGGTCGAAGTGCGTCTTTCTCGGAGGAAACACCATGGAGGGATCGAAAAACTTGCATCCGATTATGAACGCACGGCGGCGTGTCTGTGGTACGCCGTAGTCTGCCGCGCAGAGAATTTCACCCCAGCACTTAAAGCCCATCTTTTCCACCGTACCCATAAGCTCGCCGTGCTCGAAAGAGCCAAGGAGTTGGGGTACGTTCTCCATGACGAACACTTGTGCCCCGGAGCGTTCGACAATATCGAGAAACGGACGCCAGAGCTGTTTTCGCGGATCGCCTTCGCGATTCTTGTTCAGAAGACTGAAACCTTGGCACGGAGGTCCGCCTATAACGACATCGGCAGGGGGGATCTGGGTTTCCGGATCGTTGAGAATGTCTACGATGTCGCCCTGCACACAGTGGTCTCCAAAATTCTTACGATACGTACGTACGCAAGTATCGTCAAAATCGTTGGCCCATACGGAATCGAACGCATGTCCACAGATCTTTGAGAACCCGAGAGTCATTCCCCCGGCCCCTGAAAACACATCGATTAGTCGATACCGCTTGCGCTTTCGACCGAGAACACCCTCGATCCTAGCCTTGTAGACCTTCTGCTCTTCTCGGACAAGCCAATACGGATTTTTTTTGATCTCATTTACCAATTTGCGCATTTTGTCTTTCAGTCTTCTTTTATCAGGATTATTAGACTTTGGTATCTAATCATCCAACCCAGCCTTCCCGGTCGAGTTCAACCACACGCTGCAATCGGACTCTCGCTTACGCTCTGGTCCGTTGCAGCTCAATTCCTTAAACCATACTTATTACTCACGTAATAATCAGTTTACTGCTCTTATAAAATTGCCGGACAAAATCGTCAAACTTATTTGGCACTAAATAAGTTGATATACCCGGATCACTATTTCCCAACAAATCTTGATTTATAAGAAAGAATAATATTGATATTCGCAAAAAATACTCAAGTCTGCGCCACAAATCATACATATCCCTTGAATTAAAACCGGGATCCCTCGCCGAGAAGTCATTAAGTTCTTGTGAAGAAAAAAGATGTTCTCCGTGAACAATTTTTGATCGTAGCTTATAACAGTGTTTAATAAATTTGAATACGTTTTCGAAGTTATTATCTATTGAAAGGTGACCGCCGACTACCGAGGAAATCTTGTGGGACAATCTGTATACAAGTTCACCAGTGTCTACTCCTTTCAAATATAAAGATTCAAGTGCTGTAATAATATTTAAAAACTTATTAATAAACAATGGAAAGTGAAAAGAATGTCGATGGAAGAGCATTGCTCGTCGGATAGCTGGATTTATAAGATTTGGCACCTCTGGCCACAATGCAAAATATTTCCTAAAGTTAATAATCTCCCGGTTAGCAAAACTGAAAGAATCAGCAATGAAATCAGGCATGTTCCACATTAAATAGTAATTGGGCTTAACAAACATTCTTTTAGGGTGTTCATTACTTGACATTTCCCACCCAAAAAAATCAAGTCGAATTCGTCTAGCGTTTATTGACATTTTTTTAAGTATAATTTTTATATCAGTGTTAATATTAGGCATTGACATCATCCATTATTTTGGTACAACATTTACTTTCACCCCAACCATAACGCCGATCACTGAAAATGGATAAAAACCAGCAAATACAGGCAATCCGGCCCCCTCCGCCGGACAATCCGGATCACAGATTCTCCGTGTCCAGAATCACCGTCACCGGCCCATCATTATAAATTTCCACTTGCATCATCGCGGCGAACTTCCCGGTTTCGGTAGGGATGCCTTTCTCCCGAAGACATCGGACGAACCGTTCATACAGCGGCTCTGCAATCTCCGGCCGCGCGGCCTTCGTGAAATCCGGTCGCCGACCCCGGCGGCAGTCTCCGTACAGCGTGAACTGGGAGACCACGAGCGCCTCGCCCCGGACGTCGATCAGGGACCGGTCGAACCGGCCCGCCTCGTTCTCGAATATCCGCAGGTGAACGATCTTGTCCGCCAGCCGCAGGACCTCCGCCTCCGTGTCGCCGGACGCGACGCCGAGCAGCACCACGATCCCCTTTTCGATCCGGCCCGTGATCTCTCCTTCGACCGTCACCGAGGCCCGGCTCACCCGCTGAATCACCGCCCGCATGTCACCTCACGTATACCGCGACCAATCCCACGAACATATTCAATTTCATCAGAAACGCGAGCCGTCCCAGATTCTTCGTTTCCCGGTTCCGCCACATGGAGAACAGGACATACACGAGGAACCCGTCCACGCCGATCAGGACGACCAGGAAATACCGGATCGAAAACAGGCCGGACAGATACGGCCAGGACGTCGCCAGGATCAACAGCCCGATCACCCCGGACGCGACGGCCAGGGCTGTCGGGATTCCGTACCGGATCGGCAGCGTGACCACGCCGTCCTTCCGGTCTCCTTCCACATCCTCGGCGTCCTTGATGATTTCCCGGGCGAGATGATACAGGAACGAAAACACCCCCACGATCAGCGCCTCGCGCGTGCGTCCGACCGCCAGGCCGCCGTACACGAACGCCAGGCCCGTGATGAAGGCGACCGTGAGATTGCCCCAGAGCACCGTCCTCTTGAGCCGCCGGCTGTAGGCGTAAAGCGCAACGGAGGACAACAGGGCGATCGTAAAACCGGGCAGATGGATGAACAGGCTGACCGCGATGCCGGACAGGAAAAGCAACAACGCGAATCCATACGCCCGGCGCGGACCGACCAGCCCCGCAGGCAATGGACGTTTGGGTTTGTTGACGCGGTCGATTTCGAGGTCGAAATAGTCGTTGATGGCGTTCGCCCCGCCCGTGATCAGCGTACCCGAGAGACAGGCGAGCAGCAATTTGGACAACGGCTGAATCGTGCCCGTGATGAAACCGCCGATAAAAATGGACAGGAACGCGATCAGGCTGTTGATCGGCCGCGTCAGGAAAAAATAACCTGTTATTCGATTGGGCATGAGACAATATAAAAAATGATCCGCCAAATTGCAATCGGAGTTCCCCGCTTCGGTGCAACATCCTTGCCGTTTGTCAGCAGACCAAAAAACAGATCGCCACAGGGCTGTGCCCCGATGGATTCGGACGCCGGGGCAGAAACCCCGGCGACATCCGTTATCCGGAAAAATATCTTGATATTTCCACAAAACCTTTTTATTTTATTGTACAATTGTACTACAGACAGGGCCATACAACATGAAGATGGTTATTGATACATCCGCGATCATTTCCGTGATTACAAATGAAGCGCACAAGGATGCCCTGATTGATATAACAAAAAACGCATTCCTGATTACCCCAGAGTCGATGCATGCCGAAATCGGCAATGCTTTCTCGGCCATGTTGAGAAGGAAAAGGATTTCCATTGACATGGCGTTGAAGGCGATCCGTTCGTATGAAAAGATCCCCATTCAATTCGACTCTATCGATCTTGAGAATTCCCTGCGTATCGCCGGGCAATTGAATATCTATGCATACGATGCCTATTTCATCGATTGCGCGGAGAGAAATCGATCTCCGCTTTTGTCCATTGATGAAGGGTTGATTGGCGCGGCAAAAGAATACGGCCTTCAAATCATTGAGGTGTAAAATGACCACCTATACCTATTCAAAAGCGAGGCAGAATTTTTCGAATATTCTGGAAATGGCGCAAAAAAAAGGAGAAATCTTCATCAGGCGCAAGGACGGTTCGCTTTTCGTTCTCAAACCATACTGCAAATCAGGTTCTCCCCTCGATGTGCCCGGTGTGGATATTTCCATCACCCGGGAGGAAATAACCGGGTATCTGAAAGAAGCAAGAGAACGTTGACGTTTTCAGAAGGACCTTTCCTGATCACAGCTGCTCGATCGCGTATCCCTCCTCCCCGAGCATCCGGATCAGGCCGTGCTCGCCGAACAGATGGGCCGCGCCCACCACGACGAGACAGTTTTCATCCCGCCTGAGACAGCGGAGGATGTGCGGCATCCAGTCCGCGTTCCGCCGGACGATCAGCCGGTCATGGATCTCCGGGGACGCATCAAAAGCGTCCATAAGCAGCGCGGACAGCGACTCGACATCCCCTTCCCGCCAGGCGCGGATGAGCCCTCCGATCTGCGTATCGATCAGGTCCATTTCTTTCAGGGTATGCAGGACGAACCCATCGGGATCGCCGGACGCGAGCGAATCGAACAGCGCGATCTGAAAACCCACGGTCTCCAGGCCGAGCAGGATCTTCCCGGCCTCCCTCGCCTTGCGGAAAAAAAACCGGTCGACGCCGTGTTCGGGGGAAAGCCCCGCCTCCTGCATCCTGGCAAACGTCAGCAGGACGCCCGCCATCCAGGGTTTCATCTTCTGGACGAAATCGAGGTGAAAGCCGACCTCCTGCGCCTTCACGTCGAGCAGGGCGTATACCGTGTCGTGCAGGACGGACTTCAGGGTCACGCCTTCCGGAAGCATGCCCGCCCGCATCATGCGGATCTGGGCGGAAGGATGTTCGGCGCTGTCCGGATGGATCTCGAACACGATCCGGCTTGCATCCTCGAAGGCCCGCTCCATCGCGTCGGGCAGGGGATAATCCGCCTCGCGCAGCAGGTGAACCGATCCGAGCAAATAGACCGTATTCGTCTCGGATGCGATCTTCCACAGGCAGGTCCGGGCGGCGAGCGGCGTTCCGCATAGCAGGAGCAGCCAAACCACGGGGCGGATCCCGCGAAGGCAGGACATTCTCTTCATGTTGCATCCTCATTCATGATGGATTTCGGTCGACATGGACAATGTAAAGAAACCCGTCCCTTTTTGAAAGAAAAAACATACGCCGCTTTTCCGGGACATCGCCTTTCCGATCCGGCATACATAACGCCTTTTTCGTTGACTTTTCTGCCTTCATCGCATACATTGTCAGGACCGGATTGGAAGGAATGCGTGACGGACTCAAAACGCACCGCGGCCCGCGAGACCGCGCGCCAATATCTTGAGAAAGACGATCCGCTCGGCTGGTTCGAGGCGCTCTACCGCATGGGCCGGAAGGATCCCTCCCTGATCCCCTGGGCGGATTTCCGCGCAAACCCGAATCTGGTCCGGTGGCTGGACGACCGGGCCGTCCCGGACCCGGGCCGGACGGCCCTGAAAATCGGCTGCGGGCTGGGAGACGACGCCGAGGAACTGGCCGCGCGGGGATTCACCACCACGGCATTCGACATCTCCCCTACGGCCATCGACGGGTGCCGGGTCCGCTTCCCCGGATCGCGGGTCCGTTATGTCACGGCGAATCTCTTCGCCGCCCCGTCGGAATGGAACCGGGCGTTCGACCTGGTCGTCGAATCCTACACCCTGCAGGTCCTGCCCGACGCGTTGCGCGCCCGGGCCGTGAAACACATCGCGGACTTCGCGGCCTCCCGGGGAACACTGCTCGTCATCACGCGGGCCAGGGACTCCGGGGATCACGAGGGCGGGATGCCCTGGCCGCTGACACGCGGCGAGCTGGATTTATTCCGGCATCACGGCCTCACGGAGGTGAATTTCGAGGATTTCACGGACACCCTCGAAACGCCCCCGGTCCGGCGCTTTCTCGCGGAATACCTTCGACAAGGACCGCGCACCCCGGACCCCCCGAACACGTGAAGACTTTTCACGAAGCCCTTCCGGAAACCGGGAACGGGAAAAACCGTTTGACTCACAGACAGGATGTCATGAAACGACTCATCCTCCTCCGCCACGCCAAATCGGGCTGGAATGACCCCGGGATGCGGGATTTCGACCGTCCGCTCAGCGAGCGCGGGGAACGGGACGCGCCGGCGATCGGCGCGCGCCTCCGGGAACGCGGTATTTTCCCCGACCGGATCGTCTCGAGCCCGGCCGTCCGCGCGGCCCGGACCGCGGAACTCATCGCCGATGCGATGAATTATCAAAGGGAACGCATCGTATGGAAAGGCGAAATCTATGAAGCCTCGGCAGGCGATCTTCTCCGCTGCATCAGGAGTATGGACGAAGCGGACGAACGGATTTTACTGATCGGACACAACCCCGGCATAAGCGACGTCGCGCGCCGCCTGACCGGTACGGGTTTCGGAGACCTGCCGACATGCGCGGCGGTCGGCATCGATCTGAATGTTCCGGCCTGGGCGGAAGCGGGCGACACCGTCGGAAAAATTACATTCCATGAGCATCCGGCCCGGTTGCCCGCCCTGCGGGTCTCGGCGGACACGTTTGCCGGCGATCACCCCATCGGAAAAGGAAGCGAACGAACCCATGATCCCTGACAGATTCCGGCTTGCGTGTCCCGCCCTCATCCTCGCCCTCGCGGGTTTCCGCTGCGTCGCCGTGAACGAGATACAAAAATCCTTCGGTTCGGGGGATTACAGCAAGACCCTCGCGCTCGCCCGGCAGGCGGTGGCCGCGGATTCGTCCGATGCCGGCGCCTGGATGTGGATGGCCAGGGCCCATGAAAAATCCGGGAATCCGGACAGCGCGTCCGCAGCCCTCGGCCGGGCGCTCGCCGTCCGGACGCCGGACGCGGCGTTCACCCGGGAAGCCTTCCGCCTGTATCTGGCGATCGGAGACCGGTTCCGAAAAATCGGGGAGGAACGGACGGCGCGTCTCCGGTATGAAAAGGCGGACTCGCTTCGTCCTCTGTCCGTGGATGTGCTCGTCCGCCTGGCCGGGCTGGATGAAAGCCAGGGCCGCCTGAAAGAAGCGGTGAGCCGGTATGAAACCCTGATCGAGCTCGCTCCCGATCCGACGCCCTACATCCCGAAGGTAAACCTGCTCGAGAGCCGGATTCGTTCCGCGGACGAATCGTTCGGAGAAGGGATGGACGCCTTCCGGGCGGAGAATTATGAACGGGCCGTATCTCATTTCTCCAGGTCTATCGAAGCCTGGCCCGCGCAACCCGGAGCGGCCTATTATTTCCATCTTTCCGAAGGAATCCGGGATTACCGGATCGCCACGCCGGACGCGCGCCGGGCCGGAAGGGAAGCCCTCCGCAAGGCCGCGGAAGCGGATACCCGGGCCGCCGAACCCCATTTCTGGATCGCCCGGCTGTGGGAGATGGAAAATAAACACGCCCTGCTCGGAAACGCGATCGACGCGTACGAGACTGCACTCAGGCTGGAACCCGACGGCCCGCTCGCGGGCCGGTCCGCGGAGAAAATCGGGGAGCTGAAGCGGCGAAAGGAAAGAATGGACGATTTCTGGAACCGGGGCAGGCCATAAAAACAAAGCCCCGCATGAAACAGTGACAAAATGGATTATCTCAATCGACGATTGCGGAATCCGGCATAGCAGCCGTGAACCGGACCGCCGGGTAATTGTCAAGGAAAAAAAACAGATGACGAAAAGCGCGTATCGGCTTCGCCTGATTCTCGGTTTGCTGGTCTCCTTCAACATCTGGATCCCCTTCGCATCCGCGCATGGACTCTGTATCAATGAAATCATGGCGTCGAATGCGACGACGATCTGGGATGAAGACGGGGATGCCTCCGATTGGATCGAAATCTATCATGCCGGCAATGAACCCCTGAATCTGCGGGGATACGGACTCTCGGACGACCGCGACCGGCCGTTTCGATGGGTGTTTCCGGACATCTTCATCAGGCCGGGGGAATTCCTTCTGCTCTGGGCCTCGGGCAAAGACCGTACCGATCCCGGCGGTCCGCTGCACGCCAATTTCAGTATGGCCTCGGCCGGAGAAGTGCTCATCCTGACCGCGCCGGATCGTTCCGAAACCGACGCGGTTTCCCCGGTTGGAATACCGACCGGCATCAGCCTCGGCAGACAGCCCGACGGGAGCGAAGGCTGGTTCTTCTTCCGCGAACCGACGCCCGGCGCCCCGAACGTCACCGAAGCATACCGGGAAGTCCTGGAGCCGGTCACGTTTTCCCCGCCGGGAGGGTTCTATGACACCCCTTTGTTCCAGGTGGCGTTGCATCATCCGGACCCCGGGGTGACCATCCTGTACACGATCGACGGCTCCGAACCGCATCCGGACAATCTGGATGGGAAGACATATCAATATAAAAACAGATACCGGCGGAACGCCTTCGATACGGACGGCACGTTTTCAAATATCGCGTACAGGACGGATGTCTATGAGGGCCCGATCGGGATCCGGGACCGGACGATCGATCCGAACCGTGTCAGCCGGCGCATGGCGACGTACGATAATTCCACGGCGCCTTTCTATTTTCCCTCCAACCCGGTGTTCAAGGGGACCGTGATCCGCGCGATGGCCGTGAAGGAAGGCACGATCCCGGCCCGGACCGTGACGCATACCTATTTTGTCACGCCGCAATCCCGGGCACGCTACAGCCATCCGGTCGTCTCCATCGTGATGCAGGAAGCGGATCTCTTCGATTATGAGGCCGGCATCTATGTCCCCGGAATGGTCTATGATGAATGGCGGTCGTCCAACTGGGGATCACCGGACGGCAGCACCCCCGCGAACTACAACCGGCGCGGCGTCGAATGGGAACGCCGGGCTTCCTTCGAAATTTTCGAAGAAGGGACGGCCTTCGCCGCCGTCAGACAGGATATCGGCGTACGCACCCACGGCGGCTGGAGCCGTTCCGATCCCATGAAATCCCTCCGGCTCTACGCGCGCAACGAATACGGGGAAAGCCGGTTCTTTCACAACATATTCCCCGGTCTCCCCTACGGCGAATACAACCGGCTCCTGCTCAGGAATTCGGGGAATGACCGGCAATATACGCTGTTCCGGGATGCCGCGATCCAGCGGGTCGTCGGGCATATGAACTTCGATGTGCAGGCATACCGGCCCGCGGTCGTATTCCTCAACGGGGAGTACTGGGGCATCCACAATTTCAGGGAACGGTTCGACCGTCACTATCTCGCCCGGGTGTACGGCGTCGATCCGGACCGGGTGGATCTCCTCGAAGGAAACGCCTCGGTAAAAGAGGGAAGCAACCGGCATTACGAAGAAACGATCCGGTACATCGAGGAAAACAGACTGGCGGACGAGGAACACTACGCATACATCCGGACGCGTATCGACATCGACAACTTCATGGATTATCAGATCGCGCAGATCTATTCGGGTAACACCGACTGGCCCGGCAACAACATCGACTTCTGGAGATATCAGACCGACGATTATCAACCCGACGCACCATCCGGTCACGACGGACGATGGCGGTGGCTGATGTACGATACCGATTTCGGGTTCGGACTGTACGGAAGGAATCCGAACGTCAACAACATCGCCTCGGCAACCGCACCGAACGGCCCCTCCTGGCCGAATCCTCCCTGGTCGACCCTGTTGTTGCGCCGGTTCCTGGAAAACGAGTCGTTCCGGCATGCATTCATCAACCGGTTCGCGGATCAGCTGAACACCGCGTTTCACCCCGACCGCGTCCATGCCGTCATCCGGGACATGGCGGACGTGCTGCGCCCCGGGATCGCCGAACACATCGCGCGGTGGAAACAGCCGGGATCCGAGAATGACTGGGACAACCAGATCGATGTGATGCTCCAATACACATCGGACCGCCCCGGGTTTGTCAGGGAACATATCCGCAGGATGTTCAACATCAGGGGTCTGGTCGATCTGACGGTCGATATCGCCGATCCGTCCATGGGGAAGATCCGTGTCAACACCCTGGAAATCGGTCCGTCCACTCCGGGCATCGGGCCGCACCCGTTCCCGTGGACAGGAACCTACTTCCAGAATATTCCGGTGACCCTTGAGGCCAGGCCGTTCGCCGGATATGTGTTCTCGCATTGGGAAGGCCTGCCCGTCCCGACGCCTTCACCCGGGATCGCGTTGCGACTGACGGATGCGACAACCGTCACCGCGGTGTTCGAACCCTGCGATAACAGCGGACTTCTTCCCCGGCCCTTTCATCTCGGGGACGGGAGTTATGTCTTCGAAGCGTGGTCCGCCGACCGGCCCGCCGGCACTTATCCCGGTCACATGGTTTTTGTCTATATGGATCGGGAGGATCCGGGCCCCGATGCGGACATCGCCGGGTTGACCGGGGGCGCATACAATCTGGATGCACGGACGCGCATCAACGGCCTGGATGAAAACGGTTTCGCGTTCATCAACACCAGCGGCGAAACGGACAATCCGGGCTATCCCCACACGCGTCTCGGCGGCGCCGTGGTCGCCCTGGATACGCGGGGCAGGAAAGAGATCGACGTGACGTGGGAAGGCATGACCGTCCGGCCGAATTCACGGGCATACAACATCCGGCTCCAGTACCGTCTCGGCAACGAGGATCCTTTCAGGGATGTGACGGGACCGGACGGAAAGCCCGTGGAATACAAGCGAAACGGGACCGCCGGCCACCGGGAGCAAATCGGGCCCGTCCGGCTACCGCGGGAAGCCGACAACAAAGCCTGCGTGCAGCTTCTGTGGCGCTATTACTACACGGGCGTTCAGCTCGACAGCGAGAGCGGACAACGGTCTCAGATGGGCGTGTCGCGTATCGTCATCGACGCAAAGGGAGAGGTCTCTTCCGTCTCCGGCCGGGACGGCGGGACGATTCCCGGGCGGTTTGTGCTCTATCCGAACCATCCCAACCCCTTCAATCCGTCCACGCGGATCCGGTTCGAATTGCCGGAGGAAACCGATGTTTGGCTGACCGTCCATGATGTCACGGGGAGACGGGTCGTCACGCTGATCGACGGACGTCTGGGGGCGGGCGGACATACCGTGACCTTCGACGCGGCGGATCTGGCCGGGGGAATCTATGTCTACCGCATCCGGGCCGGCGACCGGAGCGCAGGCGGACGGATGCTGTATCTGAAATGACGTTCCGTACACGTACCCGGGGTTGATGGAATTTGTCCGATAACACAACCCCGCGATGGGCCGCAATCGGTTTCTGATCCGCAAGATTTCGGACTTGCATTTTTAAATATAAATGTTTATACTTAAATGATTTCTTTCCGAATATCCCCTTACTTCGATCTGACAGAATAGAAAAGGATGCATGAAATGCATTCCGATTGATCAGGCCAACCCGTCGGGAGGATGAAACCATGAAAACCATGAATTTTACCTCAACCGTTCTGATTTTCCTGTCCTCTTGCTTAGCGGAATCCCAAGCGGCATCACCCGGCGATTCCACTTCAGGACCCGTTCCCGGGAAATCTCACTCCTTTCGCATCGAGGCTTCATTCTTTGGCGGCGGCGGCCGGGAACAAATCGAAGTGGGCAAGACCACGGAGAATGAAATGATCACGATCAGCCCCGGAGGCGGGGCAGGCGTGAAAATCGGTGTCGGTTATTTTCTGCTTCCTTTACTCGATGCCAATCTGGAGATCGGTATGCAGAACAGCGCCTTGTCCAAGAAAGTGGAGAATGCGGAGGGCTGTTTTTCAAGAAGTTTCATACTGGGCACCCTGCGGTATGCGTTACCCGTATCCGGGAGAAGCTCGATAAACATCGGCGGTGGTGCCGGTTTTTATCAGGGCGGCAAAATGGATCTGGATCTTCAAGAAGTTCCGGGAGGTGAACACTTGATTCTAAAATACAAAAACACGACGGGGTTTCATGTGCTCGCGGAATACGAATATTGTTTTCCGCGATGGACCTTATGGAATGCGTCCTGGTCCTGTTCGGCCGGGCTGAAATATTACGGCATAACTTATGATCTCGATTCCATATCAATCAACGGGATGTCCGTATCGGGCGGTCTCATCCCGCACGAGGTCAAAAAAGAGTTCACACCGCTCGACGGCTCGGGATTTGATGTCCTGTTCTCGATGATCATGCGGTTGTAAACCTTTCCGTTTATCCCCGGCTTCAGCCCCGGGATCTCCGGGAAAGGACGTCCCGGATTGGCTTTGTGATCAAGCAGATCCAATGGCATTCGATTATAGCGAGTCTGTTATCATAGGGCGAAGATTTCCGGAATTCCCACCCTGCTTCCTGTGTGCAATTTTAAAAATCTCAGCTGAAAAGAGTTTATCCGCGGCCTGATCTCTCCCGTCGGCATTGAGGCATGGGAAAAAACCAAAAAACCTGGAGAACCTGACAATGAAATTCAGAACCCTCCTTTTTCTGGCCGCATTGTCCATCCTCTCCGGATGCGATAAAGAACGGAAAGCCTGGGAACTCGTCCGGTCCGCGGACACCATCGAGGCCTATCAACAATGGATTGCTCAATACCCCGAAAGTATGCATGCGGATTCCGCCCGCCAATCGATTCAGCTCATCCGGTACCGGATCGCACGTTCCGAAAACACGGTTCCGGCCCTTGAGAATTTCCTCACCCTCGTCCCGGATGGTCCGCTGGCCGAAAAAGCCCGTTCCGACATCCGGGTTATCCTGGACGACAGACACCCGGCCTTTCAACGGGTCAGAACAATTCTCTGGTCGCCCACGCCTCTGAACGCGGAAGGAAATTATGTTCTCGAAAAAACCAGATACAAAGCGCGGCAATTATTCGAATCCGCCGGCATCGGGATGGTCAATTTCGATTCCCTGCAATGGGATGCTTGCCTGAGCATCACGGCGGAAGGAACCGCCCTGGGGGCATCGTATCGCGCCGTTCAGGGGAAGCTGTCCGGACTTCACTATACCGGTGCGGCCGTCTCGATCCGCTTCAAACTGACCATGCCCGGAAAGTATACCGTGGAAAGATCATTCCGCGGCACAGTGTCTCCCTCACAATTCATTACACAAAAATCCAATACCCCCCGGGACGCTCCCTGGCAACGGGCTGTCACGGAATCCGGTTTCACAAAAGGGGTTGTCGATGTCGTAGCCGATGTGCTGGGAAGGACAGGGCTGGAGAATGTCCTGCTCGGCCCGTTTCGTTTAACCGAAGACCTGGAAAATCCGGTCAAGACCGCCCTCGAGAATTCCGGCGGATCGGTCAGAGACCTGGCCGTCTCCGCCCTGGAAGATTATCGGTGGGGAACCCGGAGGAAAGGCATCCGTCTGATTAGATCCCTGAAAGACACCACAACCGTCTCCCGCCTCATCTCTGTGATGCAAACCGATAAACATCCCGATGTCCGGTCGGATGCCTGTGAAGCATTGGGAGACTTTGCGGATCAATGTCCCCTCGATATCGCAATCGGGGCTTTGAAGGATCCTCATCCCGGTGTGCGCAGACGGGCCACCTTCCTGTTGAGAAAACAGAAAGACCCCCGTGCGGTCGAACCCCTGATCGATCTGTTGCTGGATGAATCCAAAGAGGTGAGATCCGGAGCGGACTGGGCGTTGCAGGACATCACGGGACAAAAATTCAAGAAGGAACACCCCTATCATAATTTGTGGTCCGATCAAAGAAAATACAGATACTGGATGCAGTGGCGGAGGGAGAACAAAAACACTGATGCCGGTTGATCGGATGATACCGCTTCAAACACGGACCGGTTCATTTGTTCCGGTTTTTGTTTGATCCTGACGGGTTGTTCCTCAACCAACGACTAGACCGCCCTGACCCTGGAACCGGGACAGACCGCACTCACGCCCGGATTTGACAATCTCACATGGATCCTCTCCGAATTCAATCGCCCATGCGATCCCGCGTCTCCCCGCACGACAGATAAGCCGGCATCCTGAATCCCGATAACAGGCCGCGGCCGGCCGGTATGTCCATCACCTCCGGAAGGTTTTAAGCTTCCGGAGTTTTATTTCGGCCGGTCCGGCGAAAAAAAAATCTTGACAATCGGGATAAAAAGGGTTATGATAATCAGCATATCTCTTTGGGTTTACATCGAGAAAATGCCGGTTGCATTGAAAAGCCCGGCGATGGAAAGAGAGGCGACAGCCTGAAACGGGAACAGGATGGGACCGGTTCAACCGCATGCCGCCCTCCGGAGAACCCCTTGCGTTCTGAAATACAGGAATACCTCGATATCCGTCAACACCGGCGGTGGATCGTTCCCCGTGCCGCCCTGGTCGGAGTCTGCGCGGGTTTCGTCGCCCTGCTTTTCCGGACCGCACTGGGCGGTGCGGAACATTTTAGAAACGACCTGATATCCCGGGCGCATGCGATGCCCCGTTTCGGATGGATCGTTCCCGTGTTGTTTACCATGTCCGGGGCGGGAATCGCGGTGGCGGTCACGCGCCGTCATGCGCCCGAAGCCGCCGGAAGCGGCATCCCGCATCTGGAAGCCGTCCTGCACCGCCTGCGCAGACTCGACTGGAAGCGCGTCCTGCCCGTCAAGTTCTTCGGAGGCGTCCTGGCGATCGGCGGCGGCCTGGCCCTGGGGCGTGAAGGGCCCACGGTTCAGATGGGCGGAGCCGTCGGCGACGCCGTCTCGAACTGGCTCAAGGTATCCCCGAGGGAGCGTCTGACCCTGATTTCCGCCGGGGCCGGCGCGGGGCTGTCCGCCGCGTTCAACGCCCCCCTCTCCGGACTGATTTTCGTCCTCGAGGAAGTCCGGCGTGATTTCCAGCCCATCGTCTTCAGCGCGGTTTTCGTGTCCACGATGACGGCGGTCGTCGTCGCGCGGATCGGACTGGGCCAGTTCCCGGTCTTCACGATCCCGAATTACCCGGTGCCTCCGCTCACATCCCTGCCGGTATTCGCCCTGCTGGGCGTCGCGGCCGGTGTGTTTGGTATCCTGTTCAACCGCAGCCTGCTCACGATGATCGAAATGCAGGCGCGGCTGCCCGCACGCTTCGTGCTCCCGGCCGCCGCGATGACCGGCGGATTGATCGGGCTGGTCGGATGGTTCTCTCCGCATCTGATCGGCGGCGGACACGCATTGACCGAATCCGTGCTGCGCGGCGACATGCTCCTTATCTCGATTCCAGTCTTGTTCCTGATCCGCCTTTCCCTGACCGCTTCCAGTTATGCCACGGGTGCCCCCGGCGGAATTTTCGCACCGATGCTCGTCCTGGGCGCATTGCTCGGTCTGGCCGTCGGACAGATCGCTCACGGCGTCTTACCGGACATCGTCCCCGTGCCGGCGCTGTTCTCGGTCATCGGCATGGCGGCCTGTTTCACCGCGATCGTGCGTGCGCCGCTCACGGGCATCATGCTGATCATCGAGATGACCGGCAATTACGCACAGATGCTGCCCTTGCTGGTGAGCTGTTTTTGCGCCTATGCGATCACCGAACTGCTGAAGAATGTGCCCATTTACGAAGCCCTCATGAAACGGGAGCTGACACGATCGGGGGAAATGCACCGGCTGGAGAAGCCGGCGGTTACCGAATTCACCGTCCAGCCGGGCGCACCGTTCGCCGGATGTACGGTGCGCTCGCTCGGTCTTCCATCGGGATGCATTTTGGTGCGCTGTTCTGACGGGAGACACGAATGGGTGCCGGAGGCCGACACCCGTCTCGAATCCGGCACGCACATCACGGTCGTGATCGCCCCGGACGCCGCCCCGCATGCCCTGGAAAAGCTGCGCAGGGGCTGCGAGAAACAAAACCAGGGCATAGATGCCCGGACAGGGAATGGCCTGAGAAACTGAATGCCCGGGAAAAGGAATCCCATCATGATCGCCATAAGAAAATCACGTATCATTTGTTACACAATCTGTGCACTGTCCATGTACGCGCATGCACGGGCAGAAATGGCCATGCAGCATATCGAAGGCCGGAACATCACCAGCCTGAACGGCGGGTGGGATGTGATCATCGACCCCACCAATAACGGCGACTGGCGAAAAGTCTGGATCGAACCCGTCGTACAAAACGACCATCAGTTCTTTGAGTATTCATTCGATGGCGGACCGGTTTTGAGGGTGCCCGGCGATTTCAACTCCCAACGCTGCGAGCTGACCTACTACGAAAGCACCGTCTGGTACAGGCGCCGTTTCGAACTGAGACCCGAGACCGGAAGTCGGTACTTTCTTTATTTCGGCGCCGTGAACTATCTCGCCAGGGTCTATCTGAATGAAGAAGAGATTGGCGTTCACGAGGGAGGGTTCACCCCCTTTCAATTCGAGATCACCAATCGAGTCCATGAGGGAATGAATACCGTGGTGGTCCGGGTCAACAACCGGCGCCGTGAGGACGGAGTACCCGCCGAAGGGTACGACTGGCTGAACTACGGCGGCATCACACGGGATGTTTATCTTGTCGTCACACCCGAAACTTATATTGAAGATTATTTTATCCAGCTGAGAAAGGACTCGTTCAACGAGGTGGATGGATGGATCAGGTTAAATGGCGAAAGAAAAAACCAGCGAATTGTCCTCACAATTCCCGAAACGGGTCAGAAATTCTCTTTTAAAACCGATGGAGACGGCCGGGCCCGGATTCATTTCAATTGGGATTTTGAATTGTGGTCACCCGAAAATCCGAAGCGATACGACCTGATCATCGAATCGGAAACCGACATGATCCATGACCGGATCGGATTCCGTACAGTCGGGGTGGAAGGCTTCAGGGTCTTGCTCAACGGAAAACCTGTTTTCCTGAAAGCCGTCAACATACATGAAGAGAACCCTTTCACCGGATCACGCGCCGCGACTGCGGCCGACAACCGGGTTCTGCTTGACTGGGCCAAAGAACTGGGCTGCAACATGGTTCGGCTGGCCCACTATCCGCATAACGAAGCCATGGTACGCATGGCCGAAGAGATGGGACTCATGGTATGGAGTGAAATCCCGGTGTATCAGCATATCAATTTCAAGAACCCCAAAACCGTGAAGACCATGAACCACATGCTGCGCGAGATGATCACACGCGATAAAAACCGCTGCGGAGTCATCATCTGGTCGGTCTCGAACGAGACCTACGCGTCGCCGGAACGGGATCAGGCCCATATCGGCATGGTGAATATTTGCCGTGAGATGGACCCTGCCAGACTGGTCTCGGCCGCGATCAGTAACCAAAGTTACCGGGACAACACGTTCGAGGTATGGGACCCGATGGTCTGCCACCTCGATATCATTTCCGTCAACGAATACATCGGCTGGTATGTTCCGTGGCAGGGCCATCCTTCCGACATCAACTGGGTGATGGTTTGCGACAAGCCCCTTTTTATTTCCGAATTCGGCGGTGAAGCCCATTACGGCAGCAATCATGGTCCCAAACACAGGGCCGCCTCATGGAGTGAAGAATATCTGGCACAGATATACCGCGATCAAATGATGATGTTTGATGCAACACCCAATCTTTGCGGGATCTCTCCCTGGCTGCTGGTCGATTATCGCTCGACCGCCAGGCTGCACCCGGTTTATCAGAGCGGATGGAATCGCAAAGGATTGCTTTCCGATCAGGGCGAAAAGAAAAAGGCATGGTTCATCGTACAGGATTATTTCAGGCGTGCGGATAAATGAGTGTCCGTCAAGATAGCCGTCAGACAGAAACAATCCAAAAAAAATAAGGATCCACTAAGATGCAAACCCTCCTGAAACGCCGGAACGGATCGGACCGGTTTCCCGGACTTTATCCGATCTGTTTACTGATCATTATCCTGTCCGTCCACGCCCATGCCGGAATCCGGCTTCCCCGGCTGATCGGCGACGGGATGGTGCTGCAGCGGAACACCGAGGTGGAAATCTGGGGCTGGGCGGATGAATATGAAACCGTCACCCTCCATTTCCTGGGTTCAATCCATACGGCCACCCCCGACCCGGACGGAAGATGGCGCCTCACGCTGTCCGGCCTGGAGGCGGGCGGGCCGCACCGCATGCGGATCGTCGCAGGCGACACCCTCACGATCGACGACATCCTGATCGGCGACGTCTGGGTCTGTTCGGGCCAGTCACAGATGGATATCACCATGGATCGGGTGAGCCCCCTGTATCCTGACGAGATCCGCTCCGCGGGCAACCCCATGATCCGTTACTTTTCGGTCCCGACGGCATACGACTTCCGGCAACCCCGGGAGGACCTGTCCGGCGGCGAATGGGTGGCGGTGCGTCCGGACAACATCCTCGGCATTTCCGCGGTCGCCTATTTCTTCGCCGACGAATTGTTCGCCCGGTACCGGGTTCCGGTCGGCATCATCCGTTCGAGCCTGGGAGGATCCCCCGCAGAAGCCTGGATCAGCGGGGATGCACTCCGTGAATTCCCCGTGCATCACGCCGAGGCGCAGCGGTTTAAGAACACCGTCCTGATCGACAGCCTCGAACGGGCGGACAGACGGCGATCCGACGAATGGCATCATCGGATGAACCGGACGGATGAGGGATACCGGGATCCCGGCTTGCCCTGGCACAGACCGGAAGCCGGCACGACCGGCTGGGACGTGATGGAAATCCCGGGCTACTGGGCGGACGGCGATCCGGGCAGGATCAATGGCGTTCTCTGGTTCCGGAAAGACATCACCCTTCCCGAAAGCCTGTCCGGGAAACCGGCGAAGCTCCTTCTCGGACGGATCGTGGACGCCGATTCCGTGTTCGTGAACGGCGTCTATGTCGGTTCAACCGGTTACCAGTATCCACCGAGAAGATACGATGTGCCTCCGGATCTGCTCAGGAAGGGTGAAAATACGATCGTGATCCGGCTGATCAGTTACGGCGGAAAAGGCGGATTCGTCCCGGACAAACCGTACGAACTCATCGTGGAAGACCTCCGGATCGGCCTGGAAGGAAAATGGCGCTTCCGGGTGGGCGCAAAGATGGAACCGCTTCGCTCCCAGACGTTCGTCCGGTTCAAGCCCGTCGGCCTCTTTAATGGGATGATCGCCCCGCTGACCCGTTACGCCATCAAGGGCGTGATCTGGTATCAGGGCGAGTCGAACACGGGCAGGCCCTTGGAATACAGGACGCTGTTTCCGGCGCTGATCCGGAACTGGAGAGAAGAATGGGGCCGGGGCGACTTCCCCTTCCTGTTTGTCCAGCTCCATAATTACATGGAAAGCCATGACCATCCGACCGAGAGTAACTGGGCCCTCACGCGGGAAGCCCAGGCCGGGGCCCTCGCCCTGCCGAACACGGGCATGGCGGTGGCGATCGACCTGGGTGAGTGGAACGACATCCACCCGCTCAACAAGAAGGATGTGTCGAAACGGCTCGCGCTCGCGGCCCGGGAAATCGTGTATCACGAATCCGGCGTCGTCGGATCGGGCCCTCGGTTCCGTTCCATGGAAATCGAGGGAAACCGGCTGATCCTGACCTTTTCCGGTGTCGGGAGCGGATTGATCGCGAAGGGGAATGGAGAACTGAAACATTTCGCGGTCGCCGGAGAGGACAGACGCTTCGTCTGGGCCAAGGCGGTCATCGACGGGGAGCGGTTGATTGTGTGGAGCGATGAAGTCCCGAATCCCGTGGCCGTGCGGTACGCGTGGGCGGACAATCCGGACGGGGCGAATCTGTACAACCGGGAAGGCCTACCGGCCTCCCCTTTCAGGACGGACGACTGGATGCCGGGTGGAAACTGACCCGAAGATCCCATAACCGATCGACAGGAGAACATCATGCGAAAAACCACATGGGTGATCATCCTCGCCCTCGGATTGCTTTTGGCGTCCTGCGCTCCGGGCGGCGGACGGTACCGGAAGGACAGACCGGCGGGCTTCTTATCCGGCATCTGGCACGGATGGATCGCCCCGGTCACCCTGATCGTCGGAATCTTCGACGGCAACATCCGGGTGTATGAAATCAACAATTCAGGATGGTGGTATGATTTCGGTTTCTACATCGCGATCATCGGGGGATTCGGGGGGTTGTCCCTGACCCGGAAGAAAAGAAAACGCTTCGATGAGTAGCCCGGCGTTCGGACAGGGGCGGAGAATTCTTGGCGCCGGACCGCTTGGATTCCGGATTTTCCGGTCCGAACCCTGTAAAATCCATCGCGGCCCCGCATGCGGTTTCGATATCGCATCCGCGGGAAATCCATCCCGGTTCGGACTCCCGCGGCCCGCAGGATCCCCGGGATGGCCAGGAGGTTTCCAGTTTACGCGAAAGAGATCAACGGAATCGAGAAAGTGGAACTCGAGGTCTTTCAAACCAACACCGCCGCGATCGCATTCTACGGGAAAGCGGGATTCCGGAGGGAAGGCGTGCGGATCCGGGCGCGCAGGATCGACGCCGTTTTCGACGATCTCCTCCTGATGGGCAGGAAAATCTGATGCGGCGATCGTCGAAAACGGCGGAAGCCGGCGTGAAGGAGGGGCCTGATCCGGGGAACGCACAGACCCGCCGTCCGGCAGGGTTCCGGAAAACGTCCATCCCATCCGGGAGAATCCGAACCGGAGGATGCCGGGAAATGTTGTTTCTCCGCATAAGCTGGATCCTCCTGATCCCCGCGATACTGTGCGGACAGGAATTCGCGCTGGAAGACATCCGCCTCTACGGCCAGGTGAGGACGCCTGCCTCCGTCATCCTGCGCGAACTGCGTCTGAAGCCCGGCATGCCGCTCGATCCGTCCCTGTTGAATACGGAACGGGACTGGCTCGTCCGGCTCGATTTCCTCCGCCGCATCGATTTCCTGACCCGCGCCGTTTCGGACCCGGACCGGCGCACGCTGATGATCGTGGTCTCCGAGAAACCCCGTTTCACGTTCTATCCCTCCGCGGGCTGGGACGCGCTCTTCGGCATCAGCGCGGGCGTCATGCTGGCCTCGGACAACCTGTCCGGCCGGCGGGAAACCCTGAGAATCCGCGCCCGGTTCGGCGGGATCCGGGAAGGCCGGCTTCTCTGGTCGAATCCCTGGATGGCCGGATCGCTCCGCCTCTTCACCGAACTGGACCTGGGGTATACCGGTTTCCGGTATCTGTACGACGACTTCGAACCGGATTTCTTTCAGGAAGTGTACCGGTTCCGCTGGACCCTGGGCCGCCGCTTCGGCCGACGCGTCCGGATCGGTTTTCGGGGTGGATGGGACCGGGTGGTCGCGGACGACCCGGACGCCCTGGTCTCGCGCGGCGGCCGGGATACGATGGCCGAACTGGGACTAACGGGGGAATGGGACACGCGGGACTGGCCTTTCTATCCCGGACGCGGCGTCTATGCGAAGGCCGCCGTCGCCCGGACCCGGCTTCCGGACGGCCGTATTCTCCGGGAAACCGACGCGGACCTCCGCGGCTATCTGACCCTGCGGGCGGATCACATCCTGGCTTTTCAGACCGTCGTCCACATCGCGGACGGCCCGGTCCCGGTCTGCCGGCACGTGCATTTCAACGACGGGGCGCTACGCGGGTATCGGACCGGTTCTTTCTGGGGAGAGAACAGCCTGACCGCCTCGCTGGAATACCGCCTCCCCCTGCACTATGAACGCAATCCTTCAGCGAATCTCCATGCCGGAACCCTCGCCGTCTTCTTCGCGGACGCGGGGGCCGCCTGGCTCCAGTCCGACAGGTCCGGATGGAAGCGGCTTCACGGCGCGGCGGGATTCGGAATCCATGCCGTGTGGCAGCGATGGGTACTCCGGGCCGAATACGGCGTCAACCGCGGCGGCCGGGGTTTCCTGACTGCGGGAACGGATGTGAGGTTCTGACCATGCGGTGGAGGACGGTACTCTACCTGCTCATCGTTATGGGGACGTCCACGGCGGCCCGCGCGCAGACCCTGGCGGACTCGTCCCTGACGGGACGCCGGATCGCGGAAATCCGGATCCTGGGCAATGCCAAGACCCGGTCCTTCGTCTTTCACCGGGAGATGAAGCAGCGGGTCGGCGACCGTTTCGATCCCGCACGGGCCGAGGAAGACCGCAAGCGCATCCAGAATCTGATGCTGTTCAACCGCGTCATGGTCTTCGCCCATCCGGATAGCAGGGAGGTCGTCGTCACCGTGCGGGTCACGGAGCAGTGGTACCTCATCCCCTTCCCCATCCTCTACATCAACGACAGGGACTGGGGGAAGGTGACCTATGGAGCCGGACTGCACCACATCAATTTCAGGGGACGCGCGGAAACCCTCACGGCACTCCTCAAACTGGGGTACGATCCCTCTTTCGCGTTCGGTTATCATAATCCCTGGCTGACCGGAGACAGAACGTGGACGGGAGGCTTCGAGACCGCCTGGCACCGGATCCGCAACAAGCATTATCGGGACCTGAGTGTGGACGAGCATCATTACACCCTGCGCGGCGCACTCGGGAGACGGTTCGGATACCACACGGCCGTGCGCCTGGAACTGGGATACCGCAGCGTCTCTCTCTCGCCCGCGGTTGAGGGAAGGACCCTGTCGCCCGGCGGCACGGACCGGATGCCCGAAGCGGCGCTGCAGTTCGAATGGGACCGCCGCGACCTGAAGGAATATCCCCGTTCCGGATGGCTGTTGCGGGGAAATCTCCAGAAGAAAGGCATTCCGGGCAACCGCATCGACTGGTCGCGCGCCACGGCGGACGTGAGGGGTTACCTGCCGGTGTCCGGCGGACTCACCCTCGCCGCGCGTGCGGCATCCACCCTCTCGCGGGGGGAAATCCCGGTCTACAGCCGGGTCTATCTGGGATACGGCGAGCGCATCCGGGGACATTTTTACGAAAAGTACGGGGGCGAGAACCGGATCCTGGGTTCGCTGGCCCTCCGGTTCCCCCTCCTCGGAATCCGGTACTGGGACATGGCGCCGGAAGCGGAATTAAGCGACCTGCGTTTCGGCGTGGGCGGCGGGTTCTTCGCCGACACCGGGATGATCTGGAACCGGACCGAATCCCTGACGCACAGGAAACTCCGTTCCGGATTCGGCGCGGGCATCCACCTGTTCCTGCCCTATCATGTCCTCGTCCGTCTCGAATCGGCCTGGGACGAATCGGGCCGGCGGCAATGGATCGCGGATTTGAACGTGGATATCTGATCGCGATGGCGGAGGGACGAATGGCCGCATCTTCCGGGAACAGAGATTGCAAAAAAGATCAATTGGACAGGACGGCGTATGAGTCCCGGACGGGAAAATCCGTCTGATGTAAATAAGGAGAATCCATCACGCATGCACTGGGACAGTTATTATGTCGATCCGGCACAGGTCTCGGGAGAGGAGCTCCGGATCCGGGGCGATGAACTCCATCATCTCGGCCGGGTAAAACGAAAGCAGCCCGGCGACCGCGTCCGGGTCGTGGACGGAAAGGGCACGGCCTACGAGGCCGAGATCGTGGAAATCACCGGACGCGAGGCCCGGTGCCGCATTTTGGGAACCCGGAGAAGGATCGGGGAGCCGCTCGCGCAGGTCACCCTCGCGCAGGGCGTCCTCAAGGGCGAACGGTTCGACTGGCTGGTCGAGAAGGCCGTCGAGATCGGGGTGCATCGGATCATCCCGGTGCTGTCCGAAAATACCGTAACACGACCGGGAACGCAAAAAACGGCCCGCTGGCGGCGCATCGCGCTCTCCGCCATGAAGCAGAGCGGCCGCTGCGTGCTCCCGGAGGTCACCGAACCGATGCCCTTGCCAAAAGTCGCGGCGCTCGGCGTGGACTGCGCCTTCCGTCTGATCGCGGACGCGGGAGAAGGCAGCGTCCCGGTCGGGACCGGAAACGGATCCGGAAAGGGCGGTTCCCCGAAGGCCCTGCTCCTCGTCGGCCCCGAAGGCGGATTCACCGATGCGGAACTCTCTCTCGCCCGGGAAAACGGATTCCTCCCGGTCACGCTCGGTCCGCGGCGGCTCCGGGCCGAGACGGCCGGCCTCGTCCTGACCTCTCTGGTCCTGGGGCGGCTCAGGGAACTCGAATGACTCAGCGGCCGGATCCGATGGCCGTCTAGATATCGGACGGGCCGGACGGAACAAGACAAACACATCGTGTGAATTTCAGTCTTAGGAGAAGGACATCCCATGACCAGACTCTTGCTCATCGGTACCGGCGGTTTTCTCGGCACACTCTCGCGTTACGCCCTGGGCGGCCTGGTCTACCGTCTGCTCTCCGATCCCTGGCTGCCCTGGGGTACGCTGGCCTGCAACCTGCTCGGATGCCTGGCCATCGGCTTCCTCGGCGGCCTGGGCGAATTCCGCCAATTCTGGAATCCGCAATTCCGCCTGCTGATCCTGATCGGCTTCCTGGGCGGCTTCACCACGTTCTCGACCTTCGGATACGAGACATTCGGCCTGATCCGCACGGGACAATTCTTCGCGGCCCTGTGCAACGTCGGGGTTTCCTGTATCCTCGGACTCACGCTGGTCTGGGTTGGATGGAACCTGTCCCGGATCGTATAAGGGAGGCGTCATGATTCTTCCCAAGAAAGGACAACTGCTCCGGATTTACATCGGTGAAAGCGACCGCTACGAAGGGAAACCCCTGTATGAATGGATCGTCCGCAAGGCCCGGGAGACCGGACTGGCCGGCGCGACCGTCCTGCGGGGCATGGAAGGATTCGGCGCATGCAGCCGGATCCATCACGCACAGATCCTCAGGCTCTCGGAGGATCTCCCCATCCTCGTCGAGATCGTGGATACCCGGAGGAAGATCGAGGCTTTCCTTCCCGTGATAGACGGCGCCGTCGAAGAAGGCCTGGCCACGGTCGAGAGTGTGGATATCCGTTTCTACAGGAGCGGGAAGACCTCCGATGCGGATCCTCAAACCAAGGGATAATCGATGGACAGACGCGATTTTCTCAAAAGCGGGATGGCCGCGGGGACGGCGGGAGTGGCCCTGAGCGGATGCGGCGGAAACCGTCCGGAGAAGGACGAACTCACGGACCGGGTGATCCGGGCCATGCTGGCCATGCAGCGCGCATCCTGGGAGCAGGGCGTGACCGCCCAGGCCCTGCTCGAATGGGGCGACCCGGACACCGTGATCCTCATGGCCCATGCCGCCGTCGTCCGCCAGACCGAAGAAGGCCGTCTCGGCGTGATCTACGGCATGCAGGGATCGAATGACCCGGCGTCCAACGGGGAACCCGTACTCGCGGCCGGCGGGATTACGGGCGACACGCTGTACTGGGACGCGTCTGACCGGATGTTGGATTACCTGATGAACCGGGCCCCGAGAACGCGGGAAGGCGTGCTTTGCCATTTCATGAACAGCCGGCAGGTCTGGGTCGATTCGCTGTACATGGCCCCGCCTTTCCTGGCCGCGGCCGGCCGTTATGACGAAGCCGTCCGGCAGGTGGACGGCATGCGCAGCATCCTGTGGGACGGGGAAAAACGGCTCTTCTTGCATCAGTGGGACGACGAGAAACAGACTTTCCCGCGGCGGGTGGCCTGGGGCGTGGGCAACGGATGGGCCGCGGCCGGGATCACGCGCGTGATCCGGCACCTCCCCCCGGAGATGGAGACGGAACTTTTGCGTCTGACCGGATATGTCCGGGACGTCGTGGACGGCTGTCTCGTCCACCTGAGGGAGGACGGCCTGTTCCATGACATCGTGGATGATTCAGAATCTTTTGTGGAAACCAACCTGCCCCAGATGCTCGCCTATACCCTGTACCGCGGAATCGCCATGGGATGGCTCGACGGCGCGTATCTCGGGACGGCGGACCGGATGCGCCGCGCGGCCCGGGACAAGGTGGACGGATACGGACTCGTCCGGGACGTCTGCGGATCCCCCTATTTCGACCGGCCCGGAACCGCGGCCGAGGGTCAGGCGTTTTTCATCCTCATGGAGGCGGCCCGGCGCGATCTGCTGGCTCTTGAACCCTGACATGTCCCCTTTTCATCGGGGAATCACCGGCCCTGCCGGGGAAGGAGATGACATGAAAGTGCTCTTTATCGGCGGTACCGGCGTCATCAGTTCCGCCTGTTCCGAACTGGCCCTCCGGCGGGGCATCGCCCTCACCCTGCTCAACCGCGGAACCGGCATCCGTCCCGTGCCGGAGGGCGCTGAAATCCTCCGGGCCGACATCGGCGACGCGAAACAAGTACGGGACGCTTTGGCGGACCGGACCTTCGACGCCGTCGTGGACTGGATCGTCTTCACACCCGATCAGGCCGAACGCGACCTGTCCCTGTTCCGCGGCAGGACGGGACAGTATCTCTTCATCGGTTCCGCATCCGCGTATCAGACCCCGCCGGCCCTCCTCCCCGTGACCGAGTCCACGCCGCTGGACAATCCGTTCTGGGCCTATTCGCGCGACAAGATCGCCTGTGAAGACCGGCTCATCCGGGCGTACCGTGAAGAGAAATTCCCGGTCACGATCGTGCGTCCCTCGCACACCTACGACCGGACCCTGCTGCCCTTCACGGGACGCTACACCGTGGTCGACCGGATGCGTCGCGGCAAACCCGTCATCGTGCACGGCGACGGCACGAGCCTGTGGACGCTGACCCATCACCGGGACTTCGCCGTGGGCCTGGTGGGGCTGCTCGGAAACCCGCATGCGATCGGCGAGGCCTTCCACATCACGTCGGACGAGATCCTGACTTGGAACCAAATTTACCGGACCGTCGCACAGGCGGCCGGCGTGGCCGAACCGCGGCTGGCGCACATCGACTCCGGGACCCTCGCGTCCCATAATCCGGACTGGGGCGCCAATCTGCTTGGGGACAAGTCGCACAGCATGATCTTCGACAACACCAAGATCCGGCGTGCGGTGCCGGATTTCCATCCGGTCATCCCGTTTCACCAGGGCGCGGAGGAGATCATGGCGTGGCACGACGCCGATCCGGTGCGCCGGGTCGTCGATCCGGAACTGGATGCCCTGTACGAACGCATCCTGTCCGGACATGGCCGATGACCGGTTCGGATAAAAAGCCGGCGCCTGCATGGAAACGCATCCTGCTGATCGCCGCAGGCATCGCCAGTGTCGCGATCGGGACGCTGGGCATCTTCATCCCGCTCTTACCCACGACCCCCTTCCTTCTCCTGGCCGCGGCTTGTTTCATCCGCAGTTCCGAACGGTTCTATCTCCGGCTGATCCGCCATCGTTATCTGGGAACCTATATCCGTAATTACCGGGAGAAAGGGGGCATCACGCGCCGGCATAAGATCACCACGTTGGCATTGCTTTGGATCACCATCCTGATCTCGGCCTTCGTGTTCATCCCCCTGGCCTGGCTGCGTCCGGTGCCTGTCCTGATCGCGATCGGGGTCACGCGGCATATCCTGCGCATCCCGACCGTGGAATGACGAAAAACTCCAATGTTTCCGGAAATCGTTTTCTCCCGTTGCATTTCTCTTCCGGGTTTGTTATTTTAATGGCGTTTTGGGAGATTTCGGATAAAATCACGAAACGGAATCACATACCCGCATCGAAAGTCGCCGTCTCGCGAATCCGGCCCGTCAAACCGGGACGGTACGGAATGAACCGCATGCCGGGAAGCTTCGGGGTTTCCCGCGCCGCCGCCGGGAAGGCGCCCGGGATCGGGGCGGGACGGACACGGAGAAAACACGCATGAAACTCGGCATCATCGGCCTCCCGCTATCCGGAAAGACGACCCTGTTCGAAGCCCTGACGCGGACGCCCCCGGATCCGGCGAAGAAAGCCGAGAACCGCATCGCGACCGTCGAAGTGCCGGACGAACGGATCGACGTCCTGAGCCGGATGTACAATCCCAGGAAAACCATCCATGCGCGGGTGGAATATTTCCTGCCCGGCACGTCGGGCGGGAAGGAGTCCCGGTCCGGCGGGGAGTCGCCGTGGAACGCCGTGCGCGCCTGCGACGCCCTGATCCATGGGGTGCGGAATTTCAGCCTGCCGGGCGCGGCCTATCCGGACCCGGGCCGGGATTTCAGAAAACTGGACGAGGAACTCACCTTCTCGGACCTGGTCGTGGTGGAGAAACGCCTGGAGCGGCTCGAGGCGGAAAGAAAACGCGGCCGGGACACCGACAGGGAAGAACACGACCTGCTTGATCGCTGCAAAACCCTCCTGGAGTCGGACACCCCGCTCAGGCGGGACGGCGAACTGGCTGCGGCCCCCAAACTGCGCGGTTATACCTTCCTCTCGGCCAAACCCGTGCTGGTCCTCGTCAACAACGAGGACGATGACGAGAATCCGCCCGAACCCGGAAGTATTCCGGAAGGAAAAACCTGTGTCGCCATCCGGGGCCGGATCGAACACGAAATCTCCCGCATGTCCCCGGAGGATGCCGTGGATTTCCTGAAGGAATACCATATCGCGGAACCCGCAACCTTCCGCGTGCTGCGGGAAAGCTTCCGGGTGATGGGCCTGATCTCGTTCTTTACGGTGGGAGAGGATGAGGTCAGGGCCTGGCCGATCCCGGCGGGTACCGCGGCGGTCGACGCCGCCGACGTCATCCATTCGGACATTCGGAAAGGATTCATCCGCGCCGAAGTCGTCTCCTATGCGGACCTCATGGAGGCCGGTTCCCATGCCGAAGCCCGGAAGAAGGGAACCGTCCGGCTCGAAGGGAAAACCTACCCCGTGAAAGACGGCGACATCATCAATTTCAGATTCAACGTATAAAGGACATCCCGGGTATCGGGATCATTCATGTGCCGGATAATGCGGCGTCTTCACCAGAAAGGCCAGCCAAAACGCCGCGAACAGGGTAAATAATCCCGCAGTCAGATAAAGCCACGAATATCCCCACCGATGGCTGATCTGCCCCCCGAAGAACGCACCCGTGATCGCCGCGCTGTTCAGGATAAAGGTGCTGTAAAAGGCCTGGGCCGAAAATCGGATTTCCCGGGGACTCTCCATGTCCATGAATGTCGCCGCACCGATGTATCCAAACGTGAGCGTGAATGCGTGGAGAAGCTGCAGGGGCAGAATCTGCCACCAGACACGCATGAAACCGAAAGGCAGCCAGCGTACGACCGTGAAGAGCATACCCAGCAGCAGGACGGTCTTGATGCTGATCTTCCGGACGATGCGGGGAAAGGCCATCATGGTCACCACCTCCGCCGCCGTGGCGACGGCCCAGATCCACCCCACCTGGACGTGGTTGGCACCGAGCGACATGCCGTATACACTCAGAAACGTGTACCCCATGTGATTGGCAAATTCGAACAGGAAGACCGCGATCAAGAAGAAAATAACATTGCGCTTCGCGAGCAGAACGCGTACGGCCAGGAAACCCTTCCGCCAGGTCGCCTTCTCATCCGGAGGGATGCGCCACAGGAAGAAAGCGGCACCGAAAACGCCGAATGAATAAACGAAAAACAGCCAGTGGACTCCGAAACGGTCGAACAGCCTGCCGATCACCAGCATCGAGACGATCCATCCCAGGCTGGCGAAGATCCGGAATTGGGCGAAACGGATCCGTTTGTGAACCCCCAGATACTGAAATACGATCGCATCGTTCAGCGTGTTCAGGGGGGCGTTGAAAAAGGACCAGATCAGGAGCAGTCCGATCAGGAAGGCCAGTCCCCTGGCCGCCATCAGGATGGGAAAAAGACATCCGGCCGTGACGGCCAAGACGAATGCCAGACGCCCCCTGTGACCCCCGGTGTCGGCCAGGATGCTCCAGAATGGCTGGGCGATCAGGGCCACAGCCGGCCGTATCATCATCATGAGTCCCAGCCGGCCGTCATGGAATCCCAGATCATCCTTGAAGTAGACGATCAGGAACGGGGCCATGCTTCCGAGCGCAAAGGTATAAAAGAAATAATTTCCGCGGAGGGCCGCCCTGACCGGTATCGATGCCATTAAACGTTTCATGAATCGCCGACGGAATTAATCGAAGAATACAGGGGGATTCGGAAAGAATGGTTGGGAATCCTGCAACCTGTCATTCAGGTTGAATCCGGAACTCCCCTCTTTCCTCACCCTCTTGGCCGGGTGTTCGCTGAAAACGGTCATCCTTATTCACGCCCCCAGCCGCAGGATCGCCTCGATCTCCTCCCGCCCGATGTCCTGTCTTTCTCCGATCTTTCCCTCGCGGCCGGACAACCGCTCCGCCGCAATCAGACAATCCGCGACGGGAATGTCATAGGCGCTCAGTTTCGTGGGATTTCCCGCGGATTCGAAAAACCGGATGGTTTTCTCGATGGCCGCGTCGATCACTTTCTCCGGATCGGCATCCTGAATGCCCCACACCCGGCGGCCGTACTGGATGAGCTTGTCCCGTTTCTGGACACGCTGATGCCGCATCACCGCCGGAAGGACGATGGCCAGTGTCCGGGCGTGGTCGAGACCGAAGAGCACGGTCAGTTCATGGCCGATCATGTGGGTCGTCCAGTCCTGCACCACGCCGCAGCCGATCAGCGTGTTGAGCGCCTGGGTCGCGCACCACATGATATTGGCACGCGCGTCATAAACCTTTGGATCGGCCTTGACTTGGGGCGCCACTTCGATCAGCGTCTGGAGGATAGCCTCGGCCTGCCGGTCCTGAAGCGGCGTGTTCACGTCGTACGTCAGATACTGCTCCATGACGTGGACGAAGGCGTCCACGATGCCGTTGGCCGTCTGGCGCGCGTCGAGCGTGACCGTCGTTTCGGGATCGATGATGGAGAACCGGGGCATCACCTCCGGAGAGGAAAAAGCGAGTTTCTGATTCCGCTCCCGGCGTGAGATCACGGCGTTCCCGTTGGATTCGGATCCGGTCGCCGGCAGCGTCAGGATGCATCCCAGCGGCACGGCGGATTGAACCGGCGCGCCTTTGGACAAAATGTCCCAGGGATCCTCCCCATCGAAACACAGAGACGCGGCGATGAACTTGGTGGCGTCGAGCACCGATCCCCCGCCGACGGAGAGGAAAAAACCGACCTTCTCTTCCTTCGCCTTTCGGATCGCCTCCATGCAGGTCTCGTATTCGGGATTGGGTTGGAAACCCCAGAACTCGACGATATCATATCCTTCAAGCGCCCGCATCACCTGATCATAAACGCCGTTTTTTTGGATGGAGCCGCCGCCGGCGGTCATCATGATCTTCTGATTTTTAAGGATCAGTTCAGGAAGTCTGGCGATCTGGCCTTTTCCGAAGACAATTTTCGTGGGATTATAGAAAATAAAATTTTTCATACGACACACCCCGATCCGATTATAAACCATTTTTTAAGTGACGGAGACAAATTTAACAAAACGATCGATCAAAAGAATCTCGAAACTTGACGCCATATCGTTTTTACGAAACAGGGGGCGGCATTTCCGCCTCTCGCCTGTCCTGAGCCTGTCGATGGCCCCCTTGCCTGCTGTTTACCGCCTGCCGCGAACTGCCGACTGCTTCCCGCTCTATCCGATCAGCTGTCGGACGAAATAGTCATGGATGCGTGAATCGCGCGTCAGCTCGGGATGAAAGGCCGCGGCCAGGACATTCGCGTTCCGGGCGAGGACGACCTCGTCCCGGTGAAATCCGAGCGGCTCGGTCGACCCGCCCAGACGGACGATCTTCGGCGCACGGATGAAGACCGCCTCGAATGCGGGATTTTCGGGAAACAGGGGAATCCGGATCCGTTCGGAGAAGGAATCGACCTGACGGCCGTACGCATTGCGCCGGACCGCGAGATCGATCAGTCCCAGGGGTCGGAACCGGCAGCCGCCCTCGATCTCCGTCGCGAGCACGATGAGACCCGCGCAGGTCCCGAACAGGAAATGGTTGCGCGCAAATTCGGGAACGGCCTCGGCGAGTCCGGTCCGCTCCATCAGATTCATGAAGGTCGTGGATTCGCCGCCCGGCAGGATGAGGGCGTCGCAGGTTTTCAGGTCTTCGGGACGGCGTACGAGCCGGGACGGGCAATGGATGCGTCTGAGCGCCGCGAGATGGCGCGCGAAGTCACCCTGCAGTCCGAGTACGCCGACGGTCCGGGCCATCTACCACCCGCGGCCCTGGATGAGCTGTCCTTCCGGGATCTGGGAGATTTCCAGCCCGGGCATGGCCTCGCGCAGTTTCTCGGAGGCCTTCGCCACGATGTCGGGATTGTCGTAATGGGTCACGGCCGTCACAATGGCCCCGGCGCGTTCGGCCGGGTCTTCGGACTTGAAGATTCCGGAACCCACGAACACCGATTCGGCCCCGAGCTGCATCATCAGCGAGGCGTCCGCGGGCGTGGCGATACCGCCGGCCGCGAAATTCGGCACGGGCAGCTTCCCCTTCTTCCGGATGAAGACCAGCAGGTCCACGGGAACGCCCATCTCCTTGGCCGTGATGATCAGCTCCTCTTCCGCGAGCGTGCGGACGCGCTTCATCTCGGAGATCACCGTGCGCATGTGGCGGACCGCCTCGATGATGTTCCCGGTGCCGGCCTCGCCCTTGGTGCGGATCATGGCCGCGCCTTCGGCGATCCGGCGCAGGGCCTCGCCCAGTTCGCGGCAGCCGCACACGAAGGGCGCCTTGAATTTCCATTTGTCCACATGATAGCGTTCATCCGCGGGTGTCAGCACCTCGCTCTCGTCTATGAAATCGACGCCGAGCGCCTCGAGCACCTGGGCCTCGGCGAAATGACCGATCCGGCACTTGGCCATCACGGGAATCGATACCGTATCCATGATCTCGCGGATGACTTTGGGATTCGACATCCGCGCCACGCCGCCGTGCGCCCGGATGTCCGCCGGGATACGCTCGAGCGCCATGACCGCGACCGCACCGGCGTCCTCGGCGATCTTGGCTTGTTCGGCGTTGGTGACATCCATGATCACGCCGCCCTTGAGCATCTCGGCCAATCCGACTTTGATTTGAAACTGCTTATCCCCCTTGAAGATTTCCATCTTGAAAACACCTCCGAAACGGCCTGTTTTTAGAAAGTTCAATGTACTAAAAATGCGCATGGATTTCAAATTGATTTTGTCGAAATAATGTTTAGATTGATGAGGACACCCAACAACACTCAGGAGTTCATATGAAACTGCAGCTCGACCCCCCGACTCTACGCACCCTCATCCAGAGCAGCGTCAATCTGTATGCCGGCCTGCCCGCGCTCGCGCTCGTGGACGAGCAGCCCGTCACCTACGCCGGGCTCGCGGCCGGAATCAACGTCCTGGCCGCGGATCTGCGTGAAAAAGGCATCCGGCCCGGCGACCGCATCGCCATACTCGGAGACAACTGCCCGGACTGGGTCGTCACCTACCTCACCGTCACCTCGCTCGGCGCGGTGGCCGTGCCGATCCTGCCCGGCTTCCCCGACGCGGATGTGCGCCACATCCTGCGCGACTCCGGCGCACGGATGATCTTCGTCGGCGAAAAACAACGCGACGCCGTGGCCGAACTGGAGGACATCGTGATCCGCCCCCTCAAACCCGGGAAACCGGTGACCGTAGCGAGCGTCCCGGCGGACAAATTGCTGGAGGGATTCGACGCACCCGCGCCGGACGACCTGGCCGTGATCATCTACACCTCCGGGACGACCGGCCACTCGAAAGGCGTGATGCTGACACACCGCAACATCATCATGGACGTCATGCTCTCCATCGAACAGTTCCCGATCGACCGGAACGATCGGTTTTTGTCGATCCTCCCGCTCTCCCACACCTTCGAGGCCACGGGCGGCATGCTCTGCCCGCTGGCCGTCGGCGTCTTTATCACCTACATCGAGGGATTGCCCACGCCCCAGAAACTCCTCGCGTCGATGAAATCCGTCCGTCCGACGGGAGTCCTCACCGTGCCGCTCGTGATGGACAAGATTTACAGGAAACGCGTGCTCCCCGAAATCCGGAAGAAAAAAGTCCTGTCCCTGATGTACCGGGTCCCGGCCGGCCGCCGGCTCATCAACCGCAAGGCAGGTGCGAAACTGCACGAGACGTTCGGCGGCGCGCTCCGGTTCTTCATGTTCGGCGGCGCGGCCCTGAACGAGGATGTGGAGCAGTTCCTGAGGGACGCAGGCATCAGCTATGCGACCGGATACGGCATGACCGAGACATCGCCCATCATCACCATCAACCCCTTCGGGAAGGTCCGGCCGGGATCCTGCGGCCAGCCCATCCCGGGTATCGAAGTCGGAATCCACGAGCCGGATCCCGACACGGGCGTCGGAGAAATCATCGTGCGCGGTCCCATCGTCATGCAGGGTTATTACAACAATCCGGAGGCCACGGACCAGGCCTTTTTCGGAGACGGATGGCTCCGCACGGGAGACCTCGGGCTTTTCGACGGAGACAACTATCTGTATATCAAGGGCCGATCCAAGAACCTGATCCTCGGCCCGTCCGGGGAGAACATCTATCCGGAAATCATCGAGCAGGTCTTCATGCAGAACACCTTCATCCAGGAGATCGTGGTCTATCAGGAAGACGGACGCGTGACGGCCAAGGTGTATCCCAATTTCGACCAGTTCGACGAACTGTTCGCCGGACAGGAGCTGACCGAGTCCGAGAAACAGCGGCGCATCACCGAATCTCTGGAAGACGCCCGGAAGGAACTCAACCAGAAGCTGCCGGCCTTCTCGCGCGTCCAGAAGATCATCGAGTATCCCGAACCGTTCGAGAAGACGCCCACGAATAAGGTAAAACGGTATCTGTATATCCCGAAACCATGATCATCATCAATCCCAGCCCCGCCCGGTTTTTCTTCCCGTGGATTTTGTGGAAGGGAGACGCCCGGTCGCGGAATGTGCATCTCACGTTCGACGACGGCCCCGATCCGGAATACACGCCGCGGGTGCTGGACATCCTGGGTGCCGGAGAGGTAAAGGCGACTTTCTTTGTGACCGGGGAGAAGGCCCTCCGCCATCCGGGACTCGTCGCCCGCATCGCGCGGGAAGGGCATGTTGTCGGCAATCATGGATTCTCCCACACCTCCCTCGCGTTCGGGAAACGGGAAACCGTGCTCTCCGAGATCGAAAGGACGGATGAGGCCGTCCGCCGGATCACGGGACGGAGCCCCGTGCCTTTCCGCCCGCCCTACGGCCGGTTCGATCCCCGGTTCAGGAAGTGGATGGATCACACCGGCCACCGCCTGGTGTTATGGAGCCTGGTCACCTGCGATTTCAGCGAAACCAGCGCCGCGGCATTGGTCGACCGCGTGAGTCGCCGCATCCATGCGGGCGCGGTCTTGCTGCTGCACGACGGCCATCCGAACACGCCGGTCATGCTGGAGGCGCTCCCGGAACTGCTCGGGCTTTTCCGGAACATGAAACTCTCTCCCGCGCCGATTGAAGTTGGCAAGAAGCAGTAGGCAGTTGGCAGTGGGACATAGACTCAAAACACGAAACGCAAAACCCGGAACACGAGACATGGAAACGCCATGAAACTCATCGAAATCCCGAAAGAATTCCATTCCGACGCCACCGGGGAACCGTTCGACCGTTGCGTGAGCTGCGGCAGGGACCTGCGTGACCCCTCCGTCCATTATTTCATCGAAAAGGCGGTGCGGAATTACAGCCGCCACCGGACCACCGACACTATTTTCGAGTACGCCATCTGCTTCGACTGCTACATGGAGGTACACAAGTCCCTGTCGGAAGAATCCAGGGAACGGATCGACGCATATTTTCTCCGGAACGTCAACATGCTCGCGCGCATCCGCCTGCTCGGAGAGACCGCCACGCCGGACATGGACCGATGGCTCTCCCGGTGTCTGATCAAAGGCGTGGACCGGTGCGAGACATCCGAATACCAGATTATGTGCGAATGCCTCGGTGACCGGATGCTGCTCACCTTCGCGCCCTATCTGGTCAGCGCCGAGGCCATGGACGAGATCGCCGGACTCCTGTCGAATCGAACGCTGGACGCCCTGAACGGATTCTACGACGATTTCATCGGCATGCCCCCCGAACTCCTCCCCCTGCTCAAGGATCAGCCCCATCTGATTCTTTGATCCCCCCTGCCCGGTTTCACTGGATCTGATTATGGCGCTCAGGCGTCAGCCTTTTATTTATTCATTCCATCCAGTCTTCTTTCGTGTTTTCCGTGTCTTTCGTGGGATATTCTTTTTAGCTTTTTTCCCGTGGTTTTCGTGGTTTTTTTCAGCCTTCCCTTTCCCCGGCCGCCTCGTTTTTTCCCTGCATTTCACCCAAAAAATGTTTATCTTATTCCGTCGATCGGAAAAGGACGCCCCAGATGCAAAAAAAACAGACAGCCCCCCCCGAACTCATGGCCCCGGCCGGCTCGTTCGCCGCGCTTCGGGCGGCCGTCCGGGCCGGAGCCGATTCGGTCTATTTCGGTGTCGGAGACCTCAACATGCGGGCGCGTGCGGCGGAACCCTTCACGCGTGAAGATCTGCCCGAGATCCTCCGCGTATGCAAAAAGACCGGCACAAAAACCTATCTGGCGCTCAACACGATCGTGTACGACGAAGACCTGGAGCGCATGCGCGCCCTCTGTCTGGACGCGAAAGAACAGGGACTCTCGGCCGTGATCGCCAGCGATCCGGCGGCCATGCTCTACGCTCGTGAACTGGGTATGGAAGTGCATCTCTCGACCCAGGCCAACATCTCGAATAGTGAGGCGGTGCGGTTTTACAGCCGCTGGGCGGATGTCGTCGTGCTGGCGCGCGAACTCACCCTGAAACAGATCGAGGAGATCTCGGCGCAGATCCGGCGGCAGGGAATCAGGGGGCCTTCCGGGAATCCCGTGCGGATCGAACTCTTCGTGCACGGGGCGCTCTGCCTCGCCGTCGCGGGAAAATGCGCGATGAGCCTGGCACAGACCGGCCATTCCGCGAACCGGGGTGACTGTTTTCAGATCTGCCGCAGGAAGTTCCGCGTCGTGGACGAGGAGACCGGCGACGAGATGGTCGTGGATAATCCGTATATCCTGTCGCCCAAGGACCTGTGCACGATCGGGATCCTGGACAAGCTGACGGAGTCAGGCGCCTCCCTCTTCAAGATCGAGGGACGGGGACGCGCGCCCGATTACGTCGCGACGGTCACGGAGGTCTACCGCGAGGCGCTGGACGCCGTGTGGAAGAAAACCTACACGGCGAAACGAATCGGGGATTGGACGCGGCGGCTCGAGAGCGTATTCAACCGCGGCTTCCGGCAGGGCGGTTATTATCTCGGAAAACCGATGGAGATGTGGAGCGGCGCATACGGATCGGTGGCGACCCATCAGAAATTCCTCTGCGGGCCCGTCGTCAACTATTTTCCCCGGATCCGGGTCGCCGAGCTGGATGTCCGGCATGAAGGATTGACGACCGGGGATCGCGCCGTGGTCATCGGTCCCACGACCGGTGCGCTGGGATTCACGATCGACAGCATTTTCATGAACGACCAACCGGTCGATCACGCCGACAAGGGGACCCGTGTCACCCTGCGCGTGCCCGACAGGGTGCGCCGGAACGACAAACTCTATCTCATCCGTGCGCGCAGGGACTGGCAGTCCTGATTTTCCGATCAACCCCGTCCGGGTTGTTGAAATTTCCGGAGGTTTTACCGTATCATGAACATCTATGCCGTCATCATTCTTTCGGCCCTGGCCGCTGAGTTCATCCTGAATCTGGCCGCGGACATCCTGAACCTCAAACACCTTTCCACCGATCTCCCCCGGGAATTTCAGGACGTGTTCGACGCGGAAAGGTACGGAAAAACCCAGGCCTATACCCGGGTCAACACGCATTTCGGCTGGATTACCTCGGCCTTCGGCCTCGCGGTCACGCTCGCCTTCTGGTTTTCCGGGGGATTCAACGCCCTCGACAGCTGGATCCGGGGATGGGGGCTCCATCCGGTCTGGAACGGGCTTTTCTTCATCGGCATCCTCATCCTGGGCAGGTCGCTCCTCTCACTCCCCTTCGGCGTCTACGACACCTTCGTCATCGAGGAACGGTTCGGTTTCAACAGGACCATCCCGAAAACATTCGTCCTGGATCTCGTCAAGGCGCTCTTCCTCTCCGTCCTGATCGGCGGTCCGTTGCTCGCCGGAGTGCTGGCCTTCTTCGAGTATGCCGGACGTTGGGCGTGGCTCTGGTGCTGGATCGTGACGGCCCTCTTCAGCCTCTTCCTCCGGTATGTCGCGCCGACCTGGATCATGCCGCTGTTCAACAAGTTCACGCCGCTTGAGGAAGGAGAGCTGAAGAAACGGATCCTGGATTACGCGGCGAAAGTCCGTTACAAACTGTCCGGAATCGTCGTGATGGACGGATCGAAACGGTCGGGCAAATCCAACGCCTTCTTCACCGGATTCGGGAAAAACAAACGCATCGCCCTGTTCGACACCCTGATCGAAAAACAGTCTCCACAGGAACTCGTCGCCGTGCTCGCCCACGAGATCGGACATGACCGAAAAAAACACATCCTCATCGGCACGGCCGTGGGCATCGTCCACACGGGCGTGCTCTTTTTCCTGCTGTCCCTCTTTTTGACCCGGCAGGGACTCTTCGATGCGTTCTTCATGGATCACCGGTCCGTGTATGCGGGGATGCTCTTTTTCGGGATGCTGTACGCGCCCGTGGAACTGCTGCTTTCGATCGGCATGCATGCGGTCTCCCGGCGACACGAATTCGCGGCCGACCGGTTCTCGGCCCTGACCACCTGCGATCCGGAATCCCTCGTCTCGGCGCTCAAGAAACTTTCGGCACACAACCTGTCGAACCTGACGCCGCATCCGTTTTATGTATTCCTGAACCATTCGCATCCGCCCGTGCTCGAACGCATCCGTGCATTGAACCGTCCGGAGCCGGGATGATCGTGGAGAAGAAAACCGTGCGTTTTGCGGCCCGACCCTACAGACTCGAGAATGCGATCCGGCATTACGCCTGGGGCACGCGGAACCGGGACGCTTTCATCCCGCGCCTGATCGGGAAGCAAGCCGAACCGGACACCCCCTATGCGGAATTGTGGATCGGTGCGCATCCCGCGGCCCCCTCGCATCTGGTGACGGAAGAAGGCCGGATCCCCCTCGACCGGGCAATCGCCTCCGATCCGGAAAGCATCCTGGGGGAATCCGTCGTCCGCAGGTTCGGGCCGACGCTCCCCTTCCTTCTCAAGGTGCTTTCCGCGGGAGAGCCCCTGTCGATCCAGGCGCATCCGGACAAACGACGGGCCCGGATCCTGCATGCCCGCGATCCGGCGCATTATCCGGACGGCAATTACAAGCCTGAAATCGCGGTCGCGCTCGACGGCCTGACCGCGCTGGCCGGTTTCAAACCGCCCCGCGAGATGGCCGAAGCGCTGAACGCCTGCCCCGAGATCGCGGAATTCGCCGGAATGGAATCCGCCGCCGTTAACCGGGATGCCCGGGGGAGGAAGGCGTTCTTCACACACCTGATGCGCCGGTCGCAGTCCGAACCGGACAGGCTGATCGACGCGGTGGAACGCCTGAAGACGCGGATCCTCCAAAAAACCCGGCGGTCGGAGACCGAGGCCCTGTTCCTCACTTTACGGGACCGGTACCCGGACGCCGACGCGGGGCTCTTTTCGCTCTTCCTCCTGAACCTGATTCACCTCGGACCGGGGGAAGGCCTGTTCCTGGGACCCGGCATCCCCCATGCCTACATCCGGGGCAACATCGTGGAATGCATGGCCAATTCGGACAATGTCGTGCGGGCGGGGCTCACACCGAAATTCCGGGACGCCGAAACACTCGTGGAAATCCTGGACTACGACACGACGCGGCCCGTCCTTTTCCGGCCCGATTCGTCGGAGCGGGAGATACTGTACGCGCCACCGGTCTCCGAATTCAGCCTGTCGCGCCGCCGTCTCGAAGCCGGAGAGGCGTCCTGTATCGGGGCCGTGGCATCCATCCGGATGATTTTGGTCACGGAAGGCGCGCTGGAGCTGTCCTGGGACGCGGAAGGCATACCCGGATCGGAGACCTTCGGCCGCGGGTCATCCGTCCTGATTCCCGCCTCGCTCGGTAAATTTTGGATCACGGCGCCGGCCGGGACCCTGTTTTTCGCGGTCCGGGTCCCGGAATCCCGATAACCCCGGAAAGGATGCCGATGGCGAAAGAACATTTCCTCGAACAGCAGAAACACGCGCGTGATTACCTCGTCCCCTATTTCGAGGCGGCCGCACCGGACTTCACCTCCCGGCGTGTTTTGGAGGTGGGATGCGCCGAAGGGGGGTGCGTCGATGTGCTCCGGACGGCCGGCTGTACCGTCACCGGACTGGAACTCAAAGCCGAACGCGCGGCCCTCGCCATTCGGACCAATCCCGCGCTGGATATCCGGACCGGGGACATCGCCGAACCGTGTGTGCTCCGTGAGATGGACGGCCGCTTCGGCCTGATCATCATGCGCGATGTGATCGAACATATACCGGACCGCGAGGCCGCATTCCGGAGCCTGTCACGCCTGCTTTCCGCGAAAGGGTTGCTCTACATTACCTTTCCGCCGCGCTTCTCCCCGTTCGCGGGCCATCAACAGCACGGGCGCACCCTGCTCGGCAGGACCCCCTACCTGCATCTGATTCCGGCGGGAGGACTGCGGACGCTGGGAAAATGGTTCGGGGAAGATCCGGCGGTGATATCGGCGGTGATCGAAAATTACCGGATCGGATTAAGCATCGGCGCATTCGAGCGTCTGATGAAGCGGTTCGGATTCGTCCCGGTGCGGAAGGAGTTGTTCCTGATCCGTCCCGCGTTCCAAACCCGTTACGGTTTCAGACCGCGGCGCATGGGGGACATCCCGGTCTTGCGGGAAATTCTGTCCATGGGCTGTGAATGCCTGCTTCGAAAATCCTGTGACTGACCGGCATATGCCTTGATGTGAACGACACAAGAAAGGAGTCTCTGTTGAATACGCAATCTCTCGCCATCATCGGCGCGGGCAACATCGGCACCGCGATCGCCGTCGGACTGGTCGAATCGGGACGGTTTTCAAAGGACCGGCTTTTTCTCACCCGGCGGAAGGCCGACCTGACCGAACCGCAGGATGAGGAAGGATTCCTGATCGGACACGACAATCTGCATGCCGTACGAAATGCAGATCTGGTCCTGATCGCGGTCGAACCGCAGCAGATCGACGGCGTGCTTCACGAAATCAAATCGGAACTCGTCCAGGGAAGACACCTCCTGATGTCGGTGGTCTCGAATGTGCGCATCCGGCAGATCAAGTCCATCATCGGGGCGCAGCACACCGTGGTGCGTGTGATGCCCAACACCGCCGCCGCCATCCGGGACTCGATGACCTGCCTGGCCGCCGGGGATGAGGACTGCAAAGGTCTGGAGACCGCCGAATCCATTTTCGGCACACTCGGATCGACGCTCGTCATCGACGAAGAGCAGATGACCGCAGCCACGGCGCTGTGCGCCTGCGGCATCGCCTTCTTCCTGCGCGCCATCCGCGCCGCCTCCCAGGGCGGCATCGAAATCGGATTCCATGCCGAAGACGCCCTCCTGATCGCGGCTCAGACCGCCCGCGGCGCAGCGAGCCTGGTACTGAACATGGAGAACCATCCGGAATACGAGATCGACCGTGTCACAACGCCCCGCGGATGCACCATCTCCGGGCTCAACCGGATGGAACACGCCGGATTCAGCTCGGCCCTGATCAAGGGTATCACCACATCGGCCGAAAAAGCCGCAGGACTCTATCAATCCAAAAACCGGTCCGATGAAGAGAAAGACCGGACCGGGTCGTGATTTTCCATGATGTAGAAAAACGGGAACATGTTGATGGTGAATCTGTTCAAACCATGAATCGAGTATATTAAAACAGGGAGGTTCCTGATGAACGCGTTGGACATGGGATGGATCGCCGGTTTACTCTTGCTGGCGACAGGCCTGGCCTGGGCCGGTTCCGGTAAGCCGGAAATCGGGAAACCCGCCCCCGATTTCGAACTGGCGGATCAGGACAGCGTCACGCACACACTCTCGGACTATCGGGATCAATGGGTGCTGCTCTATTTCTACCCGAAAGACGACACCCCGGGTTGTACGGCGCAGGCCTGCGGCCTCCGGGACGGCTTCGAGGATTTCGGAAAAATCGGGGCTACGGTAATCGGCATCTCGGCAGATGACGTGGAAAGCCACAAGGCCTTCGCGGAGAAATACAACCTGCCTTTCACCCTGCTGGCCGATACGGAGGCCCGGGTGATCGGCCTGTACGGTGTGAAGATGCCGGGACTCAAGATGGCCCGGCGGACGTCCTTTTTGATCGCGCCCGACGGGACGGTGACGAAAATCTACGAGAACGTGGAGCCCGCCTCACACCCGGATCAGGTATTGAAAGACCTGGAAGCATTGAAAAACCGGCCTTGATCGGCCGTGGGTTATCATGCGGGACGGGTACGACGAAGTCCTTTATTTCGCCTTCAATATGCGCCATTCCCGCCAGGCGAAGGTGAGCGGATCGTTCCGCCATCCGATGACTCGGGGAGGCGGACCGGGATCCCTGAACAGCAGCGTTTTCAGACTGGCGGCCGGTTCGGAAGCATCGAACATTCCCTCCGCCGCCACGCCGTAACTGCCGATCATCCGTTCTTCTCCGGGGAAAGGGAGGGGGTCCGATCCCGCGATCACGCGAAATCCTTTCTTCAGGGCCGCCCGCATCAGCGCCGGCCGCGGCCACAGGACATGGCGGAGCGGCGTGTCTCCGACCAGGAACCCGGGAGGACCGTCCGTCTCGTCGATCAGATTTTGGACGATCCGGCCGCGCGATGAAAACCACTTCCCCGGCGCCCAGTTCAGAACGGGGATGCCTCCGGCCTCCCGGACCGCGATGATCAGGTCCGAGGTACAGAGAACGCGGTCACGGAAACGGGCGTCGGTACACAGGGCGAGGATTTCGAGTCCCTCGCTGCTCACGGCCTGCCTGCCTGGGAGGATATACAGATCCGGCGTGCCGTCCTGTTTCACCCGGACGGCGCCCCCCTTCCCCGTTGCATGGATCAGCACATCTTCTCCCAGACGATCCGGGTCGGTCAGCAGCGCCCCGCGGATGTCGCAATCTGCCCGTTCGGTCAGAAGCCAGAAGAGCACGGCCTGTTCCGGTTCGGCATGATGACATTTCCGGAAGGCGTTCAACAGATTCTGCGTGCCGAGCCGGTACGCGCGCGCCAGGTCGTATTGGGGATACAAATGCACATGGGCATCGATGAGAAAGGTCTTACGGGACATCGGCCGCCTCTATGAATCGTCCTTGGGTTTTTCGGGGTATACGCCGTTGATCGCCTTGCGTACGATATCTTTGGTCTCGTCCGAAAACTCGCCGTTGACGATCCAGAACAGGTAATTTGGATCGTTCTCCCTCAGCCATTTGAGGCTGCGGCTCTTGTGTTTCCCGAAGGCGAGGACCGCCTCGTTGTTCCGCCAGTATAAACGCCGGTCTCCCGTGACGAACCGGTCGTCCTTTTCATTGCAATAGTCGTGCAGTCCCTCCATGTCCCGCGGCAGGTCCCCGTATCGCGCGACCTGCGCCTTGAAGACGTCCAGCGTCGCTCGGATGTCTGCCAGCGCGTCGTGTGCGCCTTCGAGGGTCCTGGAACAATAGAACCGGCAGGCCGCGGCGAGGTCGCGCGGCTCCCGCTTGTGAAAAATGACCTGGGGGTCGACCAGTTTCACCTTTTCGAGTTTGAGGGGATGATCGTGCCGTGTCATCTCGGCCTGGAGCATCGGCACATCGAAACGGATCGCATTGAACCCGCCGAGATCACATCCGGACAGGTACCCGGCGATCCGGGGCGCGAAATGGCCGAACCCGGGGATGTCTTTCACCTTCCGGTCGGTGATGCCGTGAATATGCGAGGCTTCCCCGGGAATCGGGATCCCGGGATTGACCAGCGACTCCCATTCCTCCTCCCGGCCGTCGGGATGGATCTTGATGAAGGCGAACTGGACGATCCGGTCATGCTGCAGATCCAGCCCGGTGGTTTCGAGATCGAAAAACACGAGAGGTTTCATGAGTGAAAGCAGCGTGAAGGACGAATCGCCTTCGGGTCCGGGAGATACAAATTCGAGAGACGCTTGTTGTGAATCGGTCATCACCAGTCCGGTATTTTATTTGTTTTGCAGGCTTTTTATGATAAGAAAGATCCGCCTAAGATTCAAGGAGAATATTTTGTATATTGGGACGTGGGAAGGAGGAATTGCCGCACATGAATCGCTGGATCGCCGTGATGCTGCTCGCCGCCGGGCTGACCGGACTTCTCTATTACGGCGCGGCCGGAAATCCCTGGGTGATGCTTCATGAGGCCCTCGCCCGGCCGGACGAATACGACGGCCGCGTGATCAATCTCTTCGTTTTTCCGAAGATCGAACGCATCCACGCGGACGGATTCGACATCCGGGAGGCGAACGGACATCCGATCCGTGTATACGGAGACCCCGCGGGGCTCCGGGCGGGAGAATATGTGGGGCTGAACGCCGTCTTCCGGAAAGAGGGATATCTCGTGGCGCTGGAGGCGTCGGTCTCGGAGCGGCGCCGCTACAAGGTGTTCCTCTCGCTCTTCCCCGTCGCCGTGGTCGGATTCCTTTTCATGCGCACCTTCCGGTTTAACTTCCGAAAAATGCAGTTCGAGGCGCGTGATGCCTGATCTCATCACCCACGTGGCGGCCGCCCACCTGATCAGGCGCCCCTTCGAACGGTCCGGAAGGGATGCGGAAAACCGGAGATACCGGGTCCTGTTCTATCTCGGGACGATCCTGCCGGACGTCACGAGCCGCGCCGTCAACATCGCTTTTCCCTCCTCGATGAAATGGACGCTGGCCCTCCACACCCCGGCCGGCGCCTTGGTCCTGATCGGCATCCTGGCCCTGCTTTTCGAGCCGGGAATGAGGAAGCGCGCATTCGGGAACCTGACCGCTGGCGCGTTCCTCCACTTCTTACTGGACACGTTTCAGACCTCCAGCACCCCCGTGTTTTTCTGGCTTTTTCCCTTTTCATGGGCCGATTGCGGCCTGAATTGGGTCGATCCCGGCGACCTGATCCCGTGGATCCCCGTCTGGCTGGCCGGAATCGGGTTTCTGGAACTCGTCCTTTATCTGCGCCGGAGACGGGAATCCGCCTCCCATCCCGTGGAAAAACCGCCTTTGGAATCCGGATCCGGACAAAGAAAATCCCGACCCGCGTAATGCGGGACGGGATTCCTGGTCTCGACCCCGGGAACCCGGAAGGATCCGGATTTACTCTCCCCGCTCCAGCCTGTAAATCGCGTAGGTACGGGCCGGCACGGTGATCTCATAACGGCCCTGACGATATGTCATGTCCACCTCCGAACCGGCCAGCAACCGATGGGCCGCCGCCGCGGGTTTGAGTTCGAATTTCGCCTCGGCTTTCCTGCCGGACGGATTGAGAATCACCAGCACTGCCTCGTCGCCCCTGGCCCGGGCATACACGAACGGATAGGCGTTCTCCTTCGCATAGACGGGGACGAATTCGGCATAGGCCGCGAGCGCCGGTTCCTGTTTCCGCAGCCGGATCAGACTCCGGACGCGGTTCAGGAGGGAGTCGGGATCTTTCTCCTGATCCGCCACATTGGGCGCATCCGGATCGGGATCCACGTAAAGATACAGTTTCTCCGGATCGGCCGTGGAGAACCCCTTGTTGGGGCCGGAGGTCCATTGCATGGGGGTACGTCCGCCCGCGCGCGGTTTGTACGCCCCCTCGACATGAGGCAGATCATGGAGCTGGCGCATGCCGATCTCGTTCCCGTAGAAGATGAAAGGGATTCCGGGCATGGTCAGGGAGAAGGCGTAGATGATTTCGAGATCGTCGACGGTCCTTTCGATATTGAGACGGGACAGGTCATGATTGCCGAGCGGCAGGTTGATGTATCCGCCGCCGATGGTCTTGTGATGCTGATCGAGATAGGTCTCGAGGAAATCCGTGATGTTCCCCTTGCCCTCCTTGTCGAAATAGCTGTGCCCCTCCGAATAGCCGTTCAGGATGCGCCAGCTTTCCTTCTGCAGGATGTCGTTGTACGCCGGGAACCAGTGGAAGAAATCCGAATGGAATCCGCCGCCGCACAGGGCCGATTCGGGATGCGACCATTCGGCGACCATGAACGAGCCGGGATACTCGGAATCCATGATCGCGCGGATCTTGTTCCAGAACAGCTTGGTGCCCTCGTCGCGCATGCTGAAGAACTGGTCGTTCCCCGTGATGTTGGCGTTCTTGACCAGCGCCCCGGCCATGTCCGCGCGGAATCCTTTTGCGCCCATGTCCATCCAGAAACGCAGGATGCGGACCAGTTCGTCCTGCAGCGCGAGGATGTCCGGATGATCGATGGGCAGCATCCAGGATTCCTCGGGCTTCGCGAATCCGTAATTGAGGGCCGGCTGGCTCCAGTAAAAATTCCGCATGAACTGGCCGTTTCTCCGGCTGTAACCCTTGATGAAGGAATCGCGGTACGCCTCCGGCGGATTGATCCAGGTGTTGTCCGTCCAGATGTACCAGTTGGAGTATTTGTTTTGTTCCTGTTTCGCGGATTCCTGGAACCAGGGATGCTCGATGCTGGAATAGCTGATCACATAATCGAACAGGATCCTGAGGCCGCGTTTCCCGGCCTCCTCGAACATACGCCGCGCGTCGTCGTTCGTACCGTAACGGGGCGCGACCCTGTAATAGTCGGACACGTCGTAGCCCGCGTCGTAAAAGGGCGATTCGAAGAACGGGTTGATCCAGAAGCCGTCCACGCCGAGGCTCTGGACATAATCGAGTTTCCGGATGATGCCTTCCAGATCGCCGATGCCGTCGCCGTCGGTATCATAGAACGTCTGGGGATAGATCTGATAGAATACGGCCGTGTGCAGATACTCCGGGCAGTCGGGGATTTTGTACTCTCCCGTGATCACCGCGGAATCGAAGGAAAGCGGCGAACCGGCCCGGGCGTTCAAGAAGGCGAGACAGGATAGAATCATGATCCATACAAAGTTTCGTTTTCGGATGAACATGGGGCCTCCTGAATTTTTAAACACATAACGATTTACAAATAGCTTTTCTTCGAGTTTTCTTACTTCCAATCACAAAAATGACTTACACAAATGTCTTAGAAGGTAACCTTCTCGAAGAAGGTTACCTTCTAATGAATTATCACACCCTTCTTCAGAATCACATTCGCATACTTCCGCACATCGCCGCTGACCACGACGGCGAAGGCGTTTCCGGCCCTTTCATAGAAGGCGAACCGCCCGATCTTCGTGACCGGCCAGGATTTCTTTTCGTGCCGCTGAATAATCCCGGAATAACCCTTCTCAAGTTCCGGATCGGCCGTGTCTCCCGGAACCGTCTCCATCATCACGACCGCCTCCTCATCGTACTGATCGAGGACGATCAGGGACATCACCCCGTCCAGAATCGCGTCGATGCCCACACCGTCCATGCGGATCACGGGAGGACCGAGCGACTCCGCGGGAAAATGCGCATCCGCCAGCACGATCTCGTCGCCGTGGCCCATCCGGCAGAGTGCGGACAGGAGTTCCGGCCCCACGACCGGTGAAATGCCTTTGAGCATCGTTTGCTCCTTTTCGTCGAGAACACCCGTTACCGGACGGATTGAGATTCATCCGTGCCAAACCGCCTGTTCGCACCGGATTCCCGGACCCGTGATACATTCTGTCCGGCATCGTATGGAAGGGGCCCGGTAAGCATCCTGATCTCCAGGAGACAGGGAATTTCTACGGCGTCAGCCGCAGCATCAGGACGTCATGGGACGGTATCTCGAACCGTAACACCTTCCCCGTGGTCCCGATGTTTTTCTTCTTCCATAGATCCCGGAGTCTGTATTCCGTCTGGTCGAACCGGAATTCCTTCTCCGCAAAATCATCCACGATGGGGTGTTTCTTCCAGTCGAATGCGATCCTTTTCGGTTTCTTGCCGCGATTGAGGAAACAGACGGCCAGGTCGCCGCCCATGAGCGGCTTGGCCCAGACGTCGACGCTGTCGATCACGTAGGCCCTGAATCCCTGGATGCCGAGCGAATCCTGGTCGACCGCGATCGCCTCCTTGTTGGTGAGGATTTCGAGGGTCTCCCTGCTCATGCGTCTCAGGTCATTCCCCGCCATGAGGGGCGCGGCGAGCATGCACCACATGGAGAAATGGGCCCGGTCTTCGTTGACGGACATGCCGTTTCCCACCTCCAGCATGTCGGGATCGTTCCAGTGGTCCGGTCCGGCATACTGGCGGATGCCTTCCCGCATGTCGATAATCTGAAGCACGCCCCATGATTTCCAGGCCCCGTGATCCACATATCCGTCGAACAGCACCGCGATGTCGCCCGTGGTGCGCCAGAGATGGCCGATATCCCTGCCCCATTTCCAGGGTTCGTGGTTCCCCCATTCGCACAGGCTGAAGACGATGGGACGGCCGGCTTCGTACAGGGCGTCCCGCATGGTGAGATAGGCGCCTTCCGCATTCAGTCCTTCGGTATAGCACCAGTCGTATTTAAGGTAATCCACGCCCCAGGCCGCGTACTGCATGGCGTCCTGATATTCGCGCCCGCGGCTGCCCGGCCGGCCCGCGCAGGTCTTCCATCCCGCATCGGAGTAGATCCCGAACTTAAGCCCCAGAGAGTGGATGTAATCCGCCAGGGCCTTCATGCCCGAGGGAAAGTGTCCGGGATGGGGATGGATGAATCCCAGGCTGTCGCGTTCGCCGTGCCAGCAATCATCGATCACGATATACCGGTAGCCGGCATCTTTCATGCCGGTCGCGACCATCGCGTCCGCGGTCTCGCGGATCAGCTGTTCATTGACATCGCAGGCGAAATGATTCCAGCTGTTCCACCCCATGGGCGGAGTGAGCGCCAGCCCTTCGAATTTCTGGCCGGACGCGGATCCGGCGCAGAGGATCAGCAGTATGAGTAGGGTCTTTTTCATCGTCTCTCTCCTTGGTTTGGAGGACAAAAATGCTCAGAAAACCATGACGAAACCGCCGCGCGGACGGAGGCGGATTTCGAAAGGAAGTTCGGACGGGAGAGACACCTTCCGAGAGGAGAAGGAGCGGTCGTCCGCGCCGTCCGTGATGAGCGTCCCCGTCTTTTTCCCGGACAGGAAGGACAGATCGAGTCTCATCTCCCTCTCGGTCTCCCCGCCGTGGATCCCGGCCACGTACCAGATGTCTCCGGATCGCCGGGCCAGCGCCACCCATTCTCCGGGGAATCCGTCGATGAAGCGCATCTCATCCCAGGCGGCCGGAACCCGGCGCATGAAATCGCGGACAACCTCCGGGACGCGTGCCATGCCTTTGGGCGTCTCGGCGAAATGCTGGATCCCGGACCAGAAAATCACCGAAGTGGCCAGCTCGAATCCCTGGGTCGTCACCCGTTCCATGGACGGAATTTCTGAAAAACAGACCGGCGTGTAATCCATGGGATCGAAAACGTTCCGTGTGAAGGGCTGGAAACAGGAATGCGTCGGAGCCATGTCCGCATTGGTCTGATCGAACGTATAGAATTCGAATCCGCGGACGGCCTCGACCGTGACGAGATTCGGATAGGTCCGGTGCCGGCCCCTGGGCAGCGTGGCGCCGTGGCAGTTGACCATCAGCCCGAATGCGGCCGCGTCTTCGAAGATGTCCTGATAATAGGCCATCATGGACTGCCCGTCCCCGGCGAAGAAATCGACCTTGACGCCCTTCACCCCCATGTCGCGGAGGCTGGAAAATTCGCGGACGCGGTCTTCGCGGGTCAGCAATTTGCTTTTCGGCGTATAGGGCGTCGTATTCCAGTCCCCGCTCGAATTGTACCAGACGAGGATGCCCACATCCTTCGTGCGGGCGTATTCCGCCAGACGGGCCAGGCCGTCATAGCCGATTTTCCGGTCCCAGTCCGCGTCGACCAGGCAGTATTCCCAGGTCATGTGCGCGGCGTAATCGATGAACCGTTTCTGGACGTCGTAGACCGTGGAATCGTCCTTGAGCAGCACCCAGCTCCAGGACGACCGGCCCGGCCGGATAAAAGAAAGATCCTCGAGCCGGGAAGGAGCGGCCAGATCCGTGCCCAGGGTCGACTCGGCGATTCCCCTCAGCCCCCGGGATGCGGCGAGGATGCGCCAGGGCGTCTTCCAGGGCAGCGTGGATTCGGGATTCAGTGCGCCTCCGGGAAAGGCCTCGCCCTCCTCGGGGAAACGGATGAAGAAAGAGCCGGCGAGCGTGTCCTGGGCCAGGCGGCAGCCGCAGTAATCCCGGTCCGGCGCGGTCTCGGAGAGCAGCACCCAGAATTCTCCGGACTGGAAGAGCGCGGGGAACGCCCAGCCCGTTGCGTGAACCCGGAGGGATTCGACCGGAATGCCCGGCTCGTAGTGTTCCTCGTAGGACGGATTGGTCCCGGACCACCCCGTCTTCGCCGGGGCGATGTGCTGGATGAAGGCTTTCGTCCCGGGCAGGAAGGCGAACTCGCTGTTTTCGCGGACGATCTTTTTCATGTCCCGGGAAGAATCCGGGAACGCATAGCGGAACGCCGCGCCGTCATCGGAGACCTGGAACACCACGTCCATCGGCCGGCCGGATCCGTTCTCGAGGGAGAAGACCCTCCGGTTGTACCGGTAGGTGTGATGGCGTTGTTTTCCGTGGGACAGCGTATAGGTCTCCTCGCCCTTCTTGCTCCGGGAAACGGAGGCGAGGGACAGATTCCTGGAAAAGTCCTCGTCTTCGCGGACGAGACCGAGCCGGGAATCCCGCAGGATCACCGAATCCCCGAGGGACAGGCGGTACCATGCCGTGCCGTCCTCCGCGACCCGGAACGTGACGGCCAATTGTCCGTCCGGACTGCGCACCACGTGATGAGACGTCTCCCGGCCGCAAGAACTCAGCAGCGCTCCCAGACAGAACACCGCAGGGACGGCCCGAATCCAAATCCTGTTCTTTCCCATACCTATCCTCCTTCACAACAGATCCCGTACGTATCAGGACGGAATCTCATTCCTACTTTTGTCGAATACTCAGTGTTAATGCTCAATGTTCAATGTTCAATGTTCAATGTCCATTCCCGCCTTCGGAAATCGTAAATCATGATTCATCATTCGTAAATCAACCCGGAACACGCAACTTTTCACTCTTAACCCGTAACTCTTAACTCGTAACTCTAAACTCTTCACTCCTCCGTGGCCGTCTCCGGAAACCCCACGGTCTGGGCCATGATGATCTTTTGTTCCGGACGGAGCCGCATCTTCTCGGACAAAGAAGCCCGGTCCACCATGGCGCGCACGACCGTGGCCAGCCCCTCGGACGCGCAGTACAGATACACGTTCTGGGAGATGAATCCGGCGTCCGCGTAGGACAGGGTCAGTTTGGCCTCCTCCGGCGCGTCTCCCATCCGCGCATAATCGGCGACGAAGACGAGGTTGAGCGGCGCGGAGGCCACGAAATGCTGCCCGCCTGTGGCGGCGCGGAGATCCTCCGCGACGACCGGCTGCAGGGAATGCGTGGCCGCGTCATACAAAAAAAGCCCCTCGGCCAGCGCCGCATACACGTCGATCTCCTGCCAGTTCCGCGCCGAGGGCGCGGTTCGCCGGCCCGATTCGGGACGGTTGACGCCGAATGTCGCCCACATCAGATCGGACAGGGTCTGCATCGGCAGTTTCTCGGGGCTGTAACTGCGCCGGGATTGCCGGTCCTGAAGGACCTGCATCAGCGGGCGTCCGCCCTCTATCCGTGCGGGGGGAAGCGGAATGGGCGAGAGTTCCTGCGCCGGGCAGAGTCCGGATAAAAGCAGCAGCATGCTGATCAGAGTCATGAGGGTACGATTTTTCATTCGGGCTTCTCCTTCTTGTTAAAAACCAGGGTCACGTCGCGCTCGCCCCAGTCCGAACTGGAATGATGTTTGATCGTGATCGTTTTGCCGGAATCTTCCAGACTGAAGATCTCGGTGATGGACATCTCCCCGCCCTGTTCGATCCGGATGGTCGAGGAGACCGTGAGCCGACCGCCGTCTTCGGAGTACGTCGCGGTCGTCATGCGGGACGAGCCCCAGAATTCCGATTTGCATTCCAGGCCGTCGAGGGTCAGTGTCTCCTCGATGACCAGGTCGTCTTCGTATTCACGCCGAACAATTTTCCGGATGGTGATGTCATCTCCGGTCTGCATGATGACGACCTCTCCTGGAAGAAACTGCGCGCCCATCTCGTCGAGCGTGCTTTTGGTTTCATTGAAAACCCACTCCCCCGAAAAATTCGCCCTGTCTCCTGCGAACAGTGCCGCCGCCATGAAAAACGCCGTCAGGATAACCCACCGTGTCGGAATGCGCATCATGACCCTCCTTTTTGTTGGACTGGATGGATTCAAAATTCTTTCAGCAGCTCGAGCATTTTCCGGTCGAGTTTGTGACCCCTGTAGTCCTCGTATTTCACGTCTTCCCGGTTGCTGTTCAGGACGCCGAAATCGCCTCTGAGATTCCACATCGCATGGCCCCAGCCCGCGTCCTTCCACAGGGAGAGCAGATCGCGCATCCAGGAGAGTGCGACTTCGTGCGGGGTCCGGTTGTAGCATCCCCACTCCCCCACATGCACCGGCACGCCCTTTTGTTCGAGTTTCTTCCAGGGATCGATCAGTTTTTCCCTGAGCACCGGCTTGTCCCAGACCTTCCCGTCGTCTCCCCGAAGCGGCCAGGTGGGCACCGCGAAGGTTTGAAACGCGTCTTCGGGCACCCAGGTCGCCGTATGATGGCTCACGCTCATGGGATCATATCCGCGGGTACTCTGGACGAGCCCCAGATCCACGATGCCGAAAACCGGCGTCCGCCCCACGTCCTTGCCGTCGGCCACGATCAGCCGGTCCGGATCTTCCTCGCGGATGCCGCGGACGAGCGCCCGCACGACCGCGACGTACCGGGTCTCGTCCTCCATCGACGGCGGTTCGTTGATCAGGTCGAAGCTGAGCCGGGAATTGGGGATGCCCTTATACCTTCGCGCAAACACCTTCCAGTGATGAACGGCCGCATCCAGGGCTTTTTGCATGTTTTCGGGCGTATCCTCGAAGAGATCCGCGGGCTCGAGTTCGCGGCCGTTGATGCAGTAGCCCGGCACGCGATGAAAATTGAGATTCACGTGGATGTTGTACTGCCTCCCGAACTCCACCGCTTCGTCGATGTCTTCCAGGATCTCCTCGTCGATCGTGTACCAATCGTCCCGCGAGGACCAGGTCCAGTACGACATGGGGAGGCGGGCGAAATCGAATCCCCACTCCGCCATGATCTCGAAGTCTTCCTCCTCGAATTTGCGCCTGGGCCCCCGCCCCCCGAATTTGGCCAGCAGGTTGAACCCCCGGTATGCAGGGAATACAGGCTTCCGGCCGGATCCGGATCCGGCGAGAACGCGGATCCCTTCCCCGGAGAACGCCAGGGCTCCGGCCAGGCCGCCGGTTTTCATGAAATCGCGTCTTTTCATGGAGGTCCCTCCTGATTTAATCCGCACAAGGGGATTCAGCCTCCAATATATAAAAGATCTGCATCGTAAAAAAGGGCGAATTGCCCTGCGTATCTTTTTTGTAGAGAATCCGATGAGGAAAGAGAGCGAATCGGGAGGCAGGGATCCAAGGGGTATTTGTCACGTGTCACGCGTAACGTGTTACGCGTCACGGCTTTTCTCGTCTCGCGTCACGGCTTTTCCCGTCTCAAGACAGGATCAGCAGGCGGAGAGTCCCCCGATGCCTCCGGAATGCAGGATCGACTCTATCCGATCTCCGAAAGCCTTCCAGGGAACGGCCGTATGTCCTCCAGGCAGAGGTCTCGTTTCATCGATCGTGCAGACGAGCATTCCGGGTTCGCACAGATCGCCGGTGATGCGCCGGAACGCATCCAGAGAAGCGGTATGCCCGGGCATGGGAGTGGCCGTCTGCTTGATTTCGACGGGATAGTACCGTCCGTCGAGCACAAGGATCAGATCCACCTCCAATCCGTCGTGGGAACGCCAGAAGTAAAGCTCAGGCGGATGTCCAAGCGCGATCAGGCGTTTCAGGGTATCCACGACGACCCATCCCTCGAAGAAGGAGCCTCCCATGGAACCGTACCAGAGTGCTTCGGGCGAAGACTGCCTGGAAAAATAGGCGGCCACCGCGGAATCCATGAAATAGATCTTGGGAGACTTGATGAGACGTTTTCCGAAATTCCGGTGGAACGGCTTCAGCAGATAGATCATGTAGGAGGCATCCAGAACATGAAGCCATTGTTTGCATCCCGGCACACTCAATCCGATCGTACGGCTGAGGGCCGACAGGTTCAGCTCCTGTCCGTGTCTGGCCGCGAGGAGCCCGACGAATTGTTCGAACTGTCCCAGGTCCCGGATGCCCTGCAATTGACGGACATCCCTTTCGACATAAGTCCGGAGATAGCTCGAGATCCACAGATTCCTCTGCTCCGGATGGAGGACGACTTCAGGATAACTCCCGTACCAGATCAGATCCTGTATGTTGTGACCGGGATGAACGGCGAGGTATTCTCCGCCGGAAAAGGGGAGCAGGTCGAAGATCGCGATGCGCCCGGCGAGAGAATCGCTGACATTTTTCATGACATGAAACTGCTGCGAGCCTGTCATGAGGAACCTTCCGCCACGGCTCCTCTCGGAATCGATGCGCATTTTCAGCCATGAAAAAAAAAGAGGTACATACTGGATTTCATCCAGGATGACGGGTCGATCGGAAAAACGGTTCAGGAATGTATTGGGATCCTCGGAAGCGAATTGTCTTTCGAGTGGATCGTCGAAAGTGACATAATGGCTTTCTTTTCCGTATTCTTCTCTCAGGAATGTGGTTTTTCCGGACTGGCGCGGACCCGTGATGAGAACGGCCGGAAATGTGCTTCGCGCCTGGTCGACCATTTTTTTCAAGATGCGGTTCACATACATGTGACAAATTTAATCAATTAGTTTAATTTTGTCAACCTTCTTTTTACGGGATTTCAATGTCGCAGATTGTGCATAATGACGGCGTATTTTTTATGTCATCTCGTTCTCACAGTCTCAGAGCGTGCGGAAGAGAAAAATATCCCTCAAACCCCGGATGTTCCTCTTTTCCGGACTCCGGGTGTTTGGCCTTTACCCTTTTCCCCTGCCCCCCAAAGACACCCGGTATCGCGCGGGAAAGACGCGCGGTATCCGGACCGGCAATGCATAAAGGCATTGCACTCCGTTACTTTACAACTTGATGAACTTTCAACTTTATGAACTTTACGAACTTTATGAACTTTATGAACTTTCAACTTTTAACTCCCCCTGGATTCCCGCCTGAAGATCGCGGAAACGACAGGAGGGGCAAGGGTGATCGAGAATCTTCAGGACGGGATCATCGCGGCGGCTTTTCTCGTCACGCGTCACGCGTCACGGCTTTTCCATCGCGCCAGACGAAATTCCCCGCGGATCCTTTCGGAAGAATCCGCGGGGATTGTCCTCTTACTCTCCGATCCGGAATTCCTTCTTCGCCAGCAAATCCCCTGCGGCCGACAGGACATCGACGGTCCATGTCCCCGCCCATTCCGGGATGATTCGTTTCGAACTCCAGGTCCGCCACGATTCCGCCCCGACGTGCAGGACGATTTGCGCCTTTTCCACCCCATCGAATTTCCACACATGGCGGATGGAGGTCGTGTCCGGGGCGCCGGACAGGCGGGTGAAACAGTAGACCCGTTCGACGGAGACCGGAAATTCCGTCCCCGATCCGACAGGTTGTCTGTCCTCCACGGACGTGCACAGGACGATCTCATCGACCCGGAACCCCTCCTCCCCGCCCGCGAAACCGGCCCCGATAATCAGGAGCGACAGACACATCGTGATCCAGATTCTCTTCATCAGGATTTTTCCCTTCTTTTGTGAGATGGCATGGATCCCAAACCGGCCGCCGCCTTCTTTCCGGCCCGCGCGTCACATGGGACGATCGGGTCCGCGGCGTCTTCGGGAAAATCGGCACGAATCGTTCCCCCACGGCCCCTGTCCCCTGCGCAGGAACAGGATGGGGAACGTGAATGGATGGAGATTCTTCCCGCTATTCCGCCCGTCCGTAGATCTCGGTCAGGTCGGATAAGAACCGGGCATGATTCCCGTTGAGCAGACCGGGTAGGAGTTTCCACCGCCAGTTACCCCCCGGCGCCGAAGGATTGTTCATGCGGTCTTCGACGCCGAGATTCAGCACGTCCTGCACGGGAAGGATCACCGTGTCGGCCGGTGATGACAGGGCCAGCCGCATCAGCACCTCCGGCGCCTCCGGGGAGGGAAAGGTGCGTCCGGCATAGCGAAACAGGTTGCGTTTCTCCTCCTCCGTGGCATCCCGCTCGAACCAGCCCCTCACCGTGTTGTTGTCGTGCGTCCCCGTGTAGAGGACGGAATGACGCGGCACATTGTAGGGGATATAGGGGTTCTTCGCCACGTCCCCTCCGAACGCGAATTGAAGCACCTTCATGCCGGGCAGGTTGAATTGTTCCATCACCCGGACGACATCCGGGGTGATCACGCCGAGATCCTCCGCGAAGATGGGCAGATCGGGACAGATTTCCCGCAGCTTCGCGAGAAACTCGGCCGCGGGGGCGGGCACCCATCTGCCGTTCACCGCGGTCTTCTCATCCGCGGGCACCTCCCAGTAACCCACCAGCCCCCTGAAATGATCGATGCGGACATAATCGAACTGCCGGATGTTGTGCAGGACCCGGTCGATCCACCACCGGTAATTGGACGCCCGGAGCGCCTCCCAGTCATAGACCGGATTCCCCCAGAGCTGGCCTGTCGCGCTGAAATAATCCGGCGGACAGCCCGCCACGAAGCGGGGTTGTTTCTCGGAGTCGAGTTTGAAAATTTCGGAATGCGACCACACATCCACACTGTCGCGCGCTACGTAGATGGGGATGTCCCCGAGAATGCGGACGCCCTTTTCGCGGCAATACGCCTTCAGATCCGTCCATTGGCGGAAGAAAATATATTGCAGGAATTTCGCCCGGCGCACGGTTTCGGAAAGGGTTTCCCGCAACTCCGAGAGGGCGTCCTGATTCCGGTCCCGGATTTCTTTTGGCCAGTCCGTCCAGACCCGCCCCCCGAAATGAGTCTTCAGCGCCGTGAAAAGCGAGAAGGGTTCGAGCCAGGCGCTGTTTTGCTCGCAGAACCCGAGGAAGGCTTCGGACTGCCCCCTGTCCCTGAACCGGGTGAACGCCCGGTCGAAGAGCGCGTTCTTGAATCGGATGACCTCTTCATGACGGATCTGATTCGTGGAATTCTCCGGGACGTCATCCAGATCGGAGGGGGCGAGCAATCCATCCTCCACCAGCCGGTCCGGACTGATCAGGAGCGGATTCGCGGCGAAGGCCGAGACCGACAGATAGGGAGAATTATCCGTCGCGGGGTCGGTCGGATTGAGGGGCAGGATCTGCCAGAACCTCTGCCGGGCCGTGCTCAGGAAATCCGCGAACCGGTATGCTTCCGGTCCGAGATCGCCGATCCCGTAGCGGGACGGGAGCGAGGAAACATGCAGCAGAATGCCGCACCCGCGCTGATTCATGCATAACTCCTGTGATGCGTGACGCATCGCCTGACTGAGATCGGACACACGCTTTACAACCTCCTTTAACGAAAATCATTTGTTCTATTGACTCTCGTCCATCTTGACTTCCGTCGAAAGATGCCGGAACCAGGTCCAATACAATCCCGCAGAAAGCAGCACCAGAATCGAGGAAAGCCACGCCAGATTATCCCACCGTTTCATGATGATCATCATCATGGTGAGGAACAGCACGATCTGCCAGGGCACGGCGAAGAGGATGGAGAGCTTGTCCCGCCTGTTTTCCGAATCCACCTTTCCCTGCACCTCCGGGGAGAGTACGCGACGGATCGGTCCCCAGAATCCGAACGGGCGCGTCCGCCGGTAGAAATCTTCCAGGACGGGCTTCGGCGTGGGCGGCGTCAGCAGGGTCCCGATCACCGTACCCGCCAGGGAAATGCCTGCGGCGAAAAGAAACGACATGTATTCCGCCACGTCCGGGAACACCGTTTTCTGGACGATCGCGGCGGCCATGCCCGATACCATGCCGACGGCGAATCCATAACCGTTGAGACGCCACCAGTACCATCGGAGGAGCATCGGAATCAGAAGCCCCGCGCCGATCGACATGGTGATCCATCCCCAGATGTCGTTGATGTTCCGGATGAACAGCGTGAAGAAAAGGCCCAGGACCACGATGAGGATGGACGCCCCGCGGCTGTGGCGCATGAGTTCCCTGGGTGAGGCACCGGGTTTGAGATACGCCTGGTAAATATCCTTGACCCAGTATGCCGCGCCGGCGTTGACGGTCGAGTCGAACGTGGACATGGCCGCGGCGATCAATCCGGCGATCAACAGGCCCCGGATCCCGGCGGGGACCCTCTGATTGACCACGACGGGCAGCACCTTCTCAGGATCTCCGATCACGCCCCCCTGCGTGCCCAGCGCGATGCCGAGCATGGCGATCGCCGCGATGAACGGCCAGCGGAAGGAGAGTAAAAAGGTCCAGAACAGGGACAGCAGCCCGCAGGACCGGTCGTCCTTGGCCGCCATGTACCGCTGCAACATGTAATTGCCGGTCCCGCCCGACCCTTCGATCGTCGTCTTGAAGAGATAAAACAGCACGGCGATGCCGAACAGCCGGTAGATGGAATAGGCGCTTCCGGCGGGCAGGTCGAGTTTCCAGGGCGGCACGACATGCGTCCACGCCTGCCGGGTCGTCTCCACGGCCTGGAAGGTGCCGTCTCTCATCGGGATGGAAACCAGGAAGGTTTCGGGGAGGGAGAAACGGGTGACGGCCAGCACGCAGACATACACGATCGTCCCGAAAATGAGGACGCCCTGAAACACATCGGTCCACACCACGCCGTACAGGCCGCTGGCCACCGTGTAGATCATGGCCAGGACGATCATGAGCGTCGCGGCCCAGAATTCCGAGGATAAGCCGAACATGTCGGGAATGCCGAGGAATTCACCGACGAATTTGCCCGAACCGATGGCGAAATAGGTGATCATGGCCACCACCATGATGATGGAGGAAACGGCCGCGATGAGGCGGGCGATGTCGCCCTCCCTCCCCTTCCCGAACCGGATCCGCATCCATTCGGCCAGGGTCATGACGCCGGCGCGCCGGTTCCACTTGCCCATGAAAATCATGAGAAACGCCATGATGAGGGTCACGCCTCCGCGGATCTCGATGAAGAATCCCGTGGCGCCCAGGGCGAAGATGAATGCCGTGTTGATCATGGTGCCGCTGATATCCAGATTCGAGGCCATGCCCGAAGCGCCCAGGGCCCACCAGGGAAGACGGCGATTGCCCAGGAAATAGGAATCGATGCCCGCCGACGCTTTCTTCTGGAGCGTGACTCCCGTCACCACGATGGCCGAGAGATAAATCACCACGATCGCATAATCCAGATAACCCATGTGTCCTCCCCTGACAGATGATCATGAACGGATTATTCGGTATCCACGGGAATGTTTACCGCATCAGCACGATTTTCCCGGAACCGACGAGAGATCCGCAGCGGACACGGCAGAGATAGAGGCCGGACGGCGCGGGGCGTCCCGTCCCGTCCCGGCCGTCCCAGCGCACGACATGCGTCCCCGGGGTTTGCCGGCTCTCCGCCAGCCGCCGGATGCGCCGGCCGGCGGCGTCGAAAATCTCGACGGAGACCGCGCCTTCGACGGGCAGGTCATACCGGATCACGGTCATGGCGTTGAACGGATTCGGATAGGCGGGATAAAGCCGGAACCGTCCCGGGCGCTGTGCCGCATCCTGTCGCGGGACGCGGACCCGGAGATCCGGCAGAGCCACCCGCTCTTCCCGGAGGGAAATCGTATAAACCGCGGCGCCGTAGGGCTCGAGCGGGATGCGCAGCGTGTCCAGTTCCCGGCCCGAAACCCGGACGGAGGCATTCTCATAGAGATTGTTGAGAAAACAGGCGTCGTCCGCCCGGATCGGCGGATCGAATTCGCACCACGAATCCCTGACCGTAAGGACGGAAACGGTTTTCGGGTTGGCGGAGAAATTGATCACGACCAGGCCGTTCTGATTGGGAAAAGGACGCCCGAAGGCATACACCGAGGGATCCGACACGTCCAGGGGGACCTGGACGGAAGGATCGCCCCCGTCGATGCGGCCGTTCCCGTCCAGATCCTCGAACTGGCGCCGGAAGGCCGGAAACTGCGCCCGGATCTGCGCCAGCTTCTGATAATGGGGCGCGAGCACCCCGGCCGCCGGATTCGCCCAGTCCACGATCGCACGGGCGCGATGATCCTTGTCGCCGCCCATGCCCTGCCCCATGCCCGTCTCCTGTCCCTGATAGATCATGGGAATCCCGGTCGCCGTGAACAGGGCGGCGGAGACCGGAAGTGTCCTCTCGATGCTCCCGTACCGGTAGGCCACCCGGTCCTCGTCCTGATTCTCGAGGAAGCGGAGAAAATAGCTGTTGGGGCCGGGACGGTATCCGGCGTTGTACAGCCTGTCGTCGAGCTGGTGGATGGAAGGATAGCGGAGGATCGCGTCCTTGAACCGCCAGTCGTATCCGAGATCCATACCGCCGCCCCGGTCGGCGTACTGCGACTCGGTGCCGATCCCCGTGCCGTCCGTCTCGCCGAGGAGCAGGATGTCGGCCTTGGCCCTTCGAAGCGCCTCACGGAGCGGCCTGTCGAAATGGTGGACGCCGTAACGCCGGTGCGATCCCCAGTACACATCGAAACGAAATCCGTCGATGTCGTATTCCCGGAGCCAGTGCGTGTAGACGTCGAGCATGTACCGCCGTGATTCGGCGTTCTCCCAGTCCCAGTTGAGCAGAGCGTCCGAAAAGGCGGAATAATAGACGATCCCGTCGGAAGAAACGGACTGGCCCAGGCCGTTGTCGTTGTGCGGGATGATCGCGTGCTGATAGAAATCATGATACCGGCTGAAGGGGCCGTTCGCCCGGGCATCGAGGGCGATGGGATGCGAACGGCTCGAATGGCTCGGGGTCACATCGAGGATGACGCGGAGCCCCAGGTCGTGCGCGGACCGGACGAAATGGGAGAAATCCGCCTCCGTGCCGTATACCGGTTCGACCCGGTAAAAATCCCGGATATTGTATCCGATGTTCCATCTCCGGTCGAGTTCCCCCTCCACATCCATCACGGGGAGCAGCCAGATCACGCCGAATCCCATGTCCCGGATGTGGTCGAGCCGTTCGGCCGCGGCGCGAAGGGTCCCTTCGGCCGTGAAGGACCGGACGAAAAGGCAGTAGATCTGCGCGTCCCGCACCCAGGCCGGCACATCGGCCGGACCCGGGATGAGGACCCCGCCGTCCGGGCGGACCGTGAAGAAATTCACGGTCTGTCCGGCATGCCCATCCGGATCCGTCGCGACGAGCCGGAGGGCGTAGTCGCCCGGCAAAACGGGTACGGAGATCGTGAACGTGGAATCCCGGATTCCCCCGATACCCGGGATTCTTTCGGGATTCAAAGGCTGATTCGCCCAGGCATAGGTCACCGGATCGCCCTGCGGATCGTTCGCCCGGCCGGTCACGCGGATCCCGTCTCCGGTCCGTTCGAACCGGATTTCCGGATCCGGATACCGCGGCTCGGGATAGTACAGCCTGAGCGTGTCCGAAACCGTCACGGCGCCGGAAGAATCCGTCGCGACCGCCACGAACCGGTTCATACCGAACCCGAGCGTCACGGCAACCTCATAATCACGCTCCCGGCCCGCAGACAGGGAATATGCGCCCGCGTCGATCTGTTCCAGGCGGACGTCGTCCACCCGGGTATGCGCCATGCCCACGCGGAACCGGACCGTTCTGGAGGCGGCCAGGACATCGTCATGGGACGGCGTGATGAAATAGATGTCATCGTTGAGCAGCGTGAACCGCGTGGAATCGACCGTGGTCCGGCCGGAGGCGGTCTGCAGCGTGATCACGACCCGATGCGCGCCTCCGGACAGGCCGGCGAGCGGACAGACGACGAGGGACAATGAATCGTCGTAGAAATCCGTGAAGGATACCGGATCCCGGCCGTCGAAACGGATCGTGGACGCATCCGGAAGGACCGAATCGGAGTCCGCGGTAAATGCGCCGAAGACGAGTCTGGCGTCCGAGTCCGTGACCACCGATCCGTCTTTCGGGGAAATCTGAAACAGGAACGCCTCAAACGGGGTGATCAGGGAATTGTTGTTGTCCGCCGTGTTGATCCGCGGGTTGAGCGGATCCGTGATCCAGCGATAGGATGTGCCGGAGGCGTCGGCGTGTTCATGAAACTTATAGTCGTAGGTGGAGCCCGCGACGAGGGGGACGATGCAGACATAACAGCCCGGCGAATCGGCCCATGTCATGCGCGACGGGGCGTCCGGATGGATGAATCCGGCGATATTGGGCCCCCAGTCGTTGAACGATCCGGGGAGGAAGGCGCGCACGGTCCCCGCGGAAGGCGTATGCCGGAAGGTGACGCGCACCGTCTCCCGGGCGGAGGCGGTCATGGCCAGGAGTGCGGAAAGACAAATCAAACCTGTACGCATCATCGGTGTCGAATCTCCCCGCCTCTCAGGCGCCTTCCCGGATGATCCGGTTCCGGCCACGGGACACCTGTCTCCGTCGAGAGGTTCCGTTTACCGGCCCCCGGCCGCCTCGGATCATTTCATCAGGAACAGTTTCAGGCTTTGGCTGCTCTGCATATTCATGCCGTCCACGGTCAGCCGGCAGAGATACACACCGC
>OMKS01000014.1_pt1 | contig 123618 bp, 111 predicted proteins | sample 1674721 | NCBI WGS metagenome assembly OMKS01 (sample SAMN06264996, study PRJEB25208) | sediment metagenome | isolation source: hot spring sediment | place: USA: California | collected 2014-09-02 | reverse complement strand
TGCATTACGTGTGAAAGAATATATTATCGTCCCAAGCCTGTCAGAAAGAAATCTGAGTACAGTTTAATTTTTGCCAGGTTTGGTCAAAAGTTTACTGATAAGGTACTAAACGTTATCGATTGAAAAAAATGACTATTCTATCCATAATTGAGCAAGCAATACAAAAAGTCCTAATCAATGACGACTTATTGATTCAGAAAAAAATGGAATGGGCAACGGCTCATCGACTTGCAGTTTATCTTGAAGAACACTTTCCAGGGTGGAATGTCGATTGTGAATACGATAAAGTCGGGTCAGGAATTAATTCAAAACATAACTCAACGGGTGATCACAAAAGACCAGATATAGTTATTCATAAAAGAGAGCTGGCTGAAAAGGAAAATAATCTACTCGTAATTGAGATAAAAATGGAATCAGAAGACAATTCTGATGAAGAAAAGCTAATTGATTTTACGAGTACACCAAACCATAACAGACCATTTCAATATCAATTCGGCTTGAAAATCTCTTTTTTGCCACTAAAAATGAAGTGGTTTCAAAATGGACATCAAGTAGAAGCAACATTATTTCATCAGTATCGCTATCGATAGCGATACTCCGATCGCCCCGGGGTTCTGCCCCGGTGCGTAAAAACAGCAGGGGCTCTGCCCCTTTGGTGATAAGCCCTGTGTAGGCACGCCAGGCGGCAGTTCTCATCCGGAACAGGCGGCAGGTTTCACCGGAATTGACAAGGCAATCACCGGGGGCCGGGCGGCGGGGAAAAGTTTGACTCCTTGTTCATGCCCCGAACAGCAATCGTTAAATGTTTGATTCCCAATTCACTCCCCTCCCTTTCCATGCGATTCCCGCCAGCAATCCCGCCGACACGAAAATCACCCCGGCCAGCACCAGAAAAACATGCTCGATGCCGAACCGGTCCGTCACCCATCCCGAAAGCCCCGCGGCCAGAGAACCCACCCCGAACGTCAGCGTGAATTTGATCCCGTACCCCCAGCTCACCAGGCGCGGCGGCATCAGGCGCGCGAGCAGATGATTCTCGACCGGCTGCTGCGCGAAATGAAACAGGGTGAATCCCAGGGCCGCGAGGACCAGGGGCAGATGCGAGGTCAGGCCGATCAGGAGCATGAACGGAAGGGATGCCGAGACACAGAACAGATACAGGCGGATCATGGACCGGCGGTCCGAAAGATGGCCGCCCGAAAACTGGCCGATCATGCCGAACGATAAAATCAGGGTCGTGACCAGACCGCCCGCGACGAGCGCGGACACGCCGCCGATCGGGACCCGGAGGGATATATACGTCGGAAGCATGGTCATGAACCCCCGGTAAATCAGCCCGTTGAGCGCCATCACCAGCATGGCCGCCCCGACGAGGAAGACCGGCGGCATGCGGCGCGCCTGCGGAGGGACACCGCCGGACGGACCGATATCCGGCGTCACGGCATGGGCCGCGGGGATGGTCCGGTCCAGCGTGAGGAACAGGAATCCCAGCAGCCCGGGAACGGCCATGACGAGGTAAACCGGCCGCCATCCCCAGAGGGAGGTCAGCGCGCCGGCGAGCAGGGGCGTCAGCGCGATGCCCGCGCTGCCCGCGATGCCGTGCAGCCCCATGGCCCGTCCTCTTTTTTCGATGCCCTGTGAGATCAAAGCCAGCCCCGAGACGTGGTACAGGCTGCCGAAAAAACCGAGCAGGATGATGCCGGCCGAGAAAACAGTGAAGGATGCGCTCAGGCCGATCCCGGCGGCGACAAGGGCGCTTCCCAGATAAAATATTTGCAGGGTCCGCTTCGCGCCGGCCCGGGCCGCCAGGACGCCGGAGGGAAAGGCGCCGAGCCCGTACAGCAGGTACCCCGCGGTCGCGACCGCCGTGATCTCGGTGATGGATTTCCCGAACGAGGCCGTGATCGCGCCGAGCGACCCGGCGAGGATGAGGATGTAGACATGGGTGAGGGCATGCCCCAGGCAGGTGACGGTCAGGATTCGGCGTTCTTTTTTTTCCATGCGTCCGGCTTCCGGCTGTGAAAATTGTCGGGATAAAATAGGGATTTTTCAGGAAAGATGCCACAGCAAAGTGCGCGGCTTCCCGTCCGGACGGGACCGGCGGATGGATTCGGGGCCGTATTTTCCGGACACCGCGGAAGGGACGTTCAATCCACGGCCGCACGCGCCCTGCGCAAATAAACGCGCTTGACATTTTTCATTCTTTCTTCTATCTTTTCTTGTCATGACGGCGCCTCCGCGCCGTGACGCTTTTTTAAGACTCGCGGCCGTCCGGAGTCCGGACGCGTCCTCAACCGGTACATCCCGCAGGAGAAACGCATGATCCAGGAAATCACCCTTCGTGACCTCAATCCCTCCCGATTCATCGAAGACCAGATCCGGTCCATTTCGGAGACGGCGGGAGACGGCACGGCCGTCAACGCCCTCTCGGGCGGCGTGGACTCTTCGGTGGTCACCGCGCTCGGTCACCGCGCCCTCGGAAACCGGCTCAGGACCGTGTTCATCGAGAACGGGCTGATGCGCGAAGGCGAGGCCCGGTCGGTTCAGGCCCTGTTCGGGGACCTGGGGATTCCCGTCGAAATTTTGGACGCGCGCGAGGCGTTTTTCGCGGCCCTGAAGGGCGTCGAGGATCCCGAGGAAAAGAGGGAAGCCATCACCCAGACCTTTTACCGGGATGTGTTCGGACGGCTCGTGCGGGAAAGCGGGGCGAAATATCTGCTCCAGGGCACGATCCTGACCGACGTGGACGAGACCGTGGCCGGCATCAAGCGGCAGCACAACGTGTTCGAACAGCTGGGCATCGACCCCGAGAAAACCTTCGGCTATCAGATCCTCGAACCGTTGATCCGGCTGCGCAAGGACGGCGTGCGCAGGGTGGGCGAGACGCTCGGCCTGCCCGCGTCCCTGTTCAACCGCATCCCCTTCCCCGGCCCGGCCCTGGCCGCCCGCGTGATCGGGGAGGCGACGCCGGAACGCATCGCCGTCGTGCGGAAAGCCACGGCGCTGGTCGAGGAGGCCCTGGCCGGAACCGGCGCGTTTCAGTACCTGGCCGTCCTGCATCGGGACCGGGTGACCGGCATCCGCGACGGCAGGCGGGATTTCGGCCTGCAGATCGAGATCCGCTGCTGGGACAGCGTGGACGCGCGCACGGCCACGCCCACCCGCCTGTCCTTCGATCTGCTGGAGAAACTGGCGGCGGACATCACGGCGCAGGTGCCCGGCGTGGTCAGCGTGACCTACGCCGTCACCCCCAAGCCGCCTTCGACCATGGAAGTGGTGTAAACGGTGTCTTTCATAACGGGAAGAAAATCGACCGGAGTTCCGGAAACCGTTGTCCTGCATCCTCAATAATCCTGCTTTTTCGGAAGAGGCAATCAATCCCGCTCTTCGCCCCGCCGGTATATCCGGTACGTGGGATAGGCGAATTCGATGCCGGGTTCACGGTCGAATGCAGAGAGAATTTTCCGGCTCAGCACATCCTCTCCGTTCCGCCGTTTCTTGGCCTCCGTCAAATAGCGCATGGTCAGTTTGACACCGCTGTCTTCGATCTTGACGTAGACAATCGAAGTAAAATTCTTATAATAAATGAGATATTCCCTGGCCATCCGGTCGATCTTCTTTTTCACCTGTTGCTGAACCTCGGTGCTCTGTTCCTGGCCGAATCTCAAAAGGATTTCCCGCGCTTTTTCCCAATCGCTCTCGAAAGTCACCAGAACCGACACCTCATTCCAGAGATATTCGAACCCCTGGGTATAGTTGTAAAGCGTTTCCCGAAAGATGCGGCCGTGCGGCACGTGAACGACCCGGCCAGTACTCTGATCACCGTCCACCCAATTGCCGATCTCGAGCAAAGAGGTCTGAAAAACTCGGATATCGATGACATCCCCCTTGACGTCCCCGAACTCGATCCGGTCGCCTGTGCGATACGGGTGCCGGAAGACGATGTACAGCCATCCCGCGATATTGAGCAAGACCTGGTGGAGGGCGAGTGCAATGCCCGCACCGAGCACGGAGAGGATTGTGGTCCATTGCTGGGTCGTCCTGGCCCAGATGGGAATCAGGGTGATCGCAAAAATCAGCGTGGCGATATAACTGGCCCGTTTTCGGTACTGATGCCGTTCGGCGATGGGGATGCGGAGAGCGTTGATGAAACTCCGGACAAAATAGAGGAGACCGTAAACCCCGATGAAAGCAATCAGAGACAGCGTTGATTTTGCGAGGATCGGATTCTGGAAATGCGAAACAAGGGTCGAAAAGGCCCAGATCCGGACGAGCAGAACGCCGAAGAGGAGAACGAGGAACCGGACAATTAGTTTGTTGATCAGAAGGATGCGCGTTTTGGACAAACGGCTCCGGTTCAATCCGCGACGGATCAGATAGTATGCAACGAGAAAGGCGACCAGCAAAAAAACAGATTTGATGCCGTTCATAAACGAAACATGAGAAAAAAAGGACCTGATCGCTTCGATCACACCGCCTCCCGGTTTGTTTGTTCTCCGTCCGCGTCCAGCGTCAGCGCCGGCTCGAAACGGATCCCTTCCGGAATTTTTTCCAGGAATTCCTCCCGGTTCCGCGCATAGAGCGGACTGATTTCGATGACGCCCGGCACGTTCCCCTCCCGGTCGCGGGGCACGCGGACGCCCGCCGCCTCGAGCCATCCCGCGAACTGATTGGTCAGATCCCGCCTGGCCGTCTCCGGCGAATCCTCCCCGTACCGGTTCTTGACGGGACTGAACTCCTCCTCCCGCCGCACCTCGAGGATGACGGAGGAGGCGGTCTCCCGGAGCGCATCGAAAATAAACGTCTCGAATTTATATCCATTGGGTTCGTCCGGTTCGACCCGCTCCCCGCTTTCGGAGACGAAGGGGATTTTCTTGTGCGCCACATGGAAGGGCAGCTCCAGGCCGTCCTTCGCCTTTCGCTCCACGAATTCGGGGTCGATGAGATGGATGCCGATGCTGCCGGCTTCGTACTTGAGCCGGCCGTCGGGGGTGCGCGCCTCCATGTCTTCGGGGAGCATGTCGCTGTATTCCACCACGCAGAGCCTGCCGTCCACCCGCCCGAAATGGCCGAGCTTCTCCCCCGCATGGCGTTTCGTCACCATCTTGGAGGACATCTGCGCGCCTGCCATGAGGTGGTATCCGATGAACACGGGATCGAGAATCCGGATGAGGACATTGTCCACCTGGAAATAGGAGAGGACGTCCACGCCGCGCCGCCGGGCGTCGTCGAGCACGCCGCCGTCGGCCATGGCCAAAAGCGCGCCACCGTGGCCGTTTGGACTCATGAACAGGTGATCCTTGGCGTCGAGGAGGATCCGGCCTTCGGCGTCCAGCGCCGGGAGCATGCGCTGCCGGACGAAAGACACATCCGCGGGATCGAGCCCGAAATGGCCGTGCCGGACAAAGAATTCCCGGGTCTCCGCGTCGTTGCCTTCGCTCGTCATGATGGTCCAGGGGATGCGCACGCCGTAATGCCGCACCGCGGCGAGGATCTGCTCGGCGTGCATCGCGAACAGGGATTTCCCCGTCATCCGGCCGATGGGGAAACACCCCTTGGGGCCCTCGAATCCGAGCCGGGTGCCCTGGCCGCCCGCGACCAGAAAAACGCCGGCGCGTCCGCCGCGGAGCGCCTCCTCGCCGGCCTGTCGGGCTTCCTCGCGTGCGCGGATCTCTTCCTCCGAGCGGGACATGCGGATGACCTCGGCCGGAGCCATGTGCAGCGGCTTCCGGCATGGTTTCTTCGATGCGTCGAGGATCCGCCGGAAAGTACGGATCTGATCGAAATCGAGCGTCCGGACCTGGCCGAGCAGATTCCGGCGCGACTCAGGGGAGAGTTCGTCCCACCAGGTAAAAATCTGTTCCTGGCCGTGTTCAACCACGGTTTCGATCAGCGGCTGATCCTGGGGTTCGGGTGCGCGGATCATTTTTTTTCTTCTCCATTTCACGGTTTTAACTTCCTGTGTTGCTGGTTACCACTTCTATCGTTATCGGAATCGGTTCATAGGCAAAAAAATCGAACTTCTCGATCGAGAAATGAAAACTTAGGTGGGGATAAGATATTGTGATTGTCTCTGTAAATGACATCGAATAAAAGATCAGGGAAAGAAAAAAAGGACTCAGCCACTGAAACCCGGCGCGAAACGGAAACGGTTTACAACTCCTCCGTCGGGATGCGGTGAAACCACACACAATCAAATTGATAATAAAAATATGGTTGCTTCTACTCATCGAGCTTCCAGAGAAGACCTTTTGACCATTCGATTTTGGAATATGATTTGAAATGTAATAAAATCTCGTTCTTTGCGCAAGGGGGGAAACCCTTGTAAGTTCCGGCTAAAAAATATTCGGAGAAGTGAAAAGCGGCCGCCCTGTCTCCGGGCGGCCGCCGTGAACCTGAACAGATCGTGTATTATCTTTCCCGCGTCATGACTTTGTACTTCCATCTCAACAGGAACCAGAGGATGGCTGCACCGATGAAAAGATAAAGCCCGAACAGGGTGGTGATGAATGAAACCCGATATCCATCAACCACGAGGGCCATGGAGATATCCGCGGCCTTTCTGATTTCGCCCAGGGCCAGATAAATGCCGAGCAGCTGCGCGGTGACCCCCAGCGAACCGGCGATCACACCCCAGAACAGGATGGCGTTCAGTCCCATCTCTTTCTGTCGAAGATCCAGATGCTCACGGACAAACAGATCCAGCGTTTTTTTCACGGACAGGGTGATGATTGTGACGGTGAGTATGAGCAATGGCCACATGAACGGGCCGCCTTTGATGAACAGATCAAACATGATGGTCTCCTATTCCATTTTGAGCAGAACCTGAATTTCAGATTGCTCGATTCTTTCGATTTTCCGGTTCAGCATGAACCAGCAGAACCCCAAGAAGACGGCATTCAGGATTGCGAGGGTCATGATCGCGGAATCCTGTGTCAGAACATGAACGAGATGCCGGAGCCAATCATCGGGATATCTCGTCACATCTTGTAAGAATCGGACTGTTTCGGTGCAGGCCCCCGCAATCCCCGTCATCACTCCCGCTCCGCCCAGAAACAAAATAAATGGCATCCCGTCCCGCAGTCGACGGACATCATTACTTTGTTTCAGATGCAGACGGCACATCCGGGCCAGGAAGATCAGAATCCCCGCCAGGGCGAATCCAAGAACGGGCCAGGCGTATTTTCCCGCATCACGGATCATCTGCATGGAAACCAGACCGGGACCCGCGAAGACGAACACCATGCACAATAAAAGAAACAGCACGGTTTTTTCCCAGCGGGACCGGGCCTCCCGGGAAAACCGGTCTATCAGCCGTGTGATCGGCGGTACGTGGATTTGCACCAGCGCCTGAAGGATTTGGGAGTCCGGGCGGAACCGTTCTTCCGTCTGCCGGAGCGCTTCTTTTTTCTCCACGCCGGATTCGAGCAGGGCCTGGTAGCAGTCTTCCATATCCCCCGAGATTTCAAGTAAAATGCGGGATTTCGCCGGTTGCGGTAAATCGAGTCCGTTATAGATGCTTCTCAGAGTGGGCGCGAAAGGATTCATGATTCACCTTCTTCCAATATCCTGAACAGATGGGTGTAAAAATGACGCCATCCCAGTTCTTGAGCGGCCAGATACTTTTTCCCGGCCGGCGTCAGGGTGTAGTATTTTCTCCGCCGTTTCGGGCCTTCCTGTTTCCAGGCGCCTTTGATGATCTTTTCTTTTTCCATTTTATGCAGAATCGGATACAGCGTGCCGTGATTGAATTTAAAAAGCCCGGTGCTTTTTTCCTCGATTTCAAGCGCGATTTGATACCCGTGTTTCCTTCCGTGCGCCAGAACAGCCAGAATCAGGGTCTCGTTACAGTTTTTGGTTAATGTCGACACACCGAAGTCGGGCTTCATGAGAGACTTTCGTCTTTTGTGTAGAGCACATATATATAGAACATCTATATATCTGTTATCAATATAATGATAACAGTAAGGCTTTACAAGAAAAAAATATCAAAAAGATCAATTTGTTTTGGCCTGATGCGGCACCTGTTTTTATCGTCCCGAAACGGGAGATCAGGACGATCACGATTTCCCGGAATGCAATGACTCGCCGCCACCGAAGAACAGCGAAAACCAGTTTCCGCACTCCGGAGGGGCGGAATAGAAATTTCGACTCCAATACGAAAGCCCCGGGTCGGAAAACCCGGGGCCGTCAAGATTTCCCGGAATGCGACGACTCGTCGTCGCCGCAAGAAAACGGAAACAAGTTGCCGCACACCGCACGTATTGTCGCCCCTTATTTTCGATTCGACTCCTGTTGCCGTTTACATGAAAAAAATCGTGAGGATCACCTTCACGGCATCAAAACCGAAAGCACTTGAACTGTATTCGACATCACTGGCATGTCGGTATTTGATTTTATTGGAAGTCTTTTCGTATCCCAGGTGATATTCCGCCCCCAGGGTGACATTCTTATAAATATAAAAATCGATTCCGCAAAGTCCGTAGAGGGAAAATGTAGAAGAACTGTATTCGGTTCCATTTTCCTGTTTGCCGGAACTAAAGTTGAATCCGGCTCCGTAATAGGGAGCCACTCTTTTCTCATTCATGTGTTTAATAATCGCTGCACCGAAACCGAAAATTCTGGATGATGTTTCGGCGCCATTTTTTTCTTTGATGGATCCGAATTGCAGGATCGGTCGTAAAGCATAATTTTCTAAATGGATCATCAGTCCGATTCCATTTTCCATGATACTCTCAGGGGGTGATAAAAAATCGTCGCCGATACCAAACAAAATCCCGTAATCATTCGTTCGGTGTTCCTGGCCAAAAACAAATCCGGCAGTCAGGAGCACCCATGAAACGGCCAGTAATTTCTTCATCTCATCCCTCCTTGTTTCTGTGATTTGAATGGATATTCCTCTGGAACCGAACATCGTAAAAACCACGCTAATCCACCCATTCCCCGATGGCCTTTACCAGGCAAACATTCCGGTCGGATCGTGATTATTAAAACGCCTCAAATACGTCATGACACGATATTTCGCGTAGAATCCGGTTTTCAATCTGGAATGATGAATCGGAAAATATATTATTGAAATTATAATATAAAAAAACGGATAGAATGTCAAGCGAAAAAGCACGGTGGGTGATGAATCGTTCCCGGCGTCCCGCGGGGGATGGCCCGGGACATCAGAGTCTGGACTGTACCGTCTTGCGGGACAGGAATCCCGTCCCCTGAAACAAAGGCCCGGGTCGGGTGACCCGGACCGTCGAACAATGTGTTGCCTGTCATTCGCCCGCAGGCGCCGTGATCCGATAGAAGAAATAAGGACTGATCCAGGTCCACAACAGGACCAGCACCCATAATCTTCCCTGGAATAGATTGTAATCCTGGAAAAGGTCGTTCCAGGAGTGATCCATGACAAAGCGGCCGAACAGGAATTCGAAGGCGACCGCCAGCAACATCCATAAAGTTCCGATGATGAATGACTCTTTCACAGAATTCAAGGGCCATTTCCCGGACAAGATCCAGACAAAAAGGCCGAACAGAATGATTCCGGTGAATGTGGACACCTGATGCGCCGTCAAATCGGACATGTACCGGGAATATCCGGCCGTTCGCAGGATGCCGTTGAGTATGGCGATCGCGACCAGGCCGGGCCAGGCCAACAGATAAATCCGTATGTTCCGCATGAAACACCTCCTTTGGGGTCCCGCTTCCTCTCAATCGGCGAAGTGTTTTCCCCTGCTCCGGTTGAATGGAAAAGCCCGTTCCCGACTCAAAGGCCCCGGGTTGGGAAACCCGAGACCCTCCCGAAGCAGGACATTATTTTTCATCCCATTCCTTCTCTTTTCTGCATTTGACCGAAAAGGATTTTTTCACGGGATTCCAGATCTCGCCGTGGCCCAGACTCAGGAGTATTCCCAGGACAAATCCGAGATGATACCCGTTTCCCGAATTGTTCACCTCATAGATGGTGACGCGGTCGGTAAAAAGGCTGATGAAAAATGTGACGATCACAATCAAACCGTGCCAGAGGCCCGCCCAGAAACCGGCCGGTTTTTCCTGGTACATCTCATGATCGGCCGCACAGCCCGCAAGCAAAAGGGCGAGCAGGATCAATCCAACCATGACAGCTGTCTTTTTGTTTTTCATCCGTTGTCCTCCCTGATTTTCCGGTTTTCATTTTAAATGTAATCATGGTCCGGGTAAAATAAAAGCGCAAGTTCGTCCGAAAATCTCCCCTTAAAAAAACGGCCGACTGGTTTTCAGCCGGCCGTTTGGAACCGGAAGTCATTCATTTGAGATTCCTGACTCCGGGTGAGAATCCACCTTCGTCTTCCCCGGAGTGCGACGACTTGTCGTCGGGGGAAAAGCGGAAACCCGTTTCCGTACTCCTGCCTCTCTGATCGCCTGCCGCTTTCTATTCCCCAAAGCAGAATGGATCAGGAATCCTCTCTTTCGTGGCGTCTCTGTTTTGAACGCCTCGAAGGCGGTCGCGCGGCGATCAGGCCAGGTCGAAGCGATCCGCGTTCATCACCTTGTTCCAGGCCGCCACGAAATCCCGGACGAACTTTTGCTGCGAATCGTCGCTTGCATAGACTTCCGCGATCGCCCGGAGCTGGGAATTCGAACCGAAGACCAGGTCGACACGGGTGGCGGTCCATTTGAGTTTCCCCGTCACTCGATCCCGGCCCTCGAACAATTCATCGTCTTCCGCGGTCGCCTTCCAGGTCGTGCCCATGTCGAGCAGATTCACGAAGAAGTCATGGGTGAGGGTCTCCGGCCGCGCGGTGAATACGCCGTGCCGGGACTGTCCGAAATTGGCATTCAGGACGCGTAGCCCGCCCACAAGAACCGTCATCTCGGGAGCGGTCAGCGTAAGCAACTGCGCCCGGTCTACCAGAAGTTCCTCCGCAGAAACGGCATATTTTTTCTTAAGGTAGTTACGGAATCCGTCTGCACACGGTTCGAGTACGGCGAAAGACTCCACATCGGTTTGCTCCTGCGAGGCATCCGTGCGTCCCGGCGAGAAGGGGACGGCCAGAGCATGACCGGCCTTCTTTGCGGCTTGTTCGACACACGCGACTCCACCCAGAACGATCAGATCTGCGAGCGAAACCTTTTTCCCGCCCGCCTGCGCGCCGTTGAATTCCTTTTGGATTCTCTCAAGGGTCTGCAGCACTTTCTTCAGTTGAGCCGGCTGATTGACTTCCCAATCCTTTTGCGGCGCGAGACGGATGCGCGCCCCGTTGGCACCGCCTCGCTTGTCGGAGCCGCGGAACGTGGAGGCCGACGCCCAGGCGGTCGAGACCAGCTCGGAGACGGACAGGCCCGAGGCAAGGATCCTGGCCTTGAGATCCGCGATGTCCCGCGTGTCGATCAGCGCATGATCCACCGCGGGAACCGGGTCTTGCCAGATGAGCTCTTCAGCGGGAACCTCCGGTCCGAGATAGCGCGAACGCGGGCCCATGTCGCGGTGTGTCAGTTTGAACCACGCGCGGGCGAAGGCATCGGCAAATTCATCGGGATTCTCCAGGAAGCGCCTCGAGATCTTCTCGTAGACCGGATCGAAGCGAAGGGAGAGGTCCGCCGTGGTCATGATGGGTCGGTGTTTTTTCGATGGATCGTGGGCGTCAACCACCATGTCTTCGTCAGAGACGTCCTTGGCCTGCCACTGATGGGCACCTGCAGGGCTTTTAACCCGCTCCCATTCGTATTTGAACAGCACTTTCAGATAGCCCATATCCCATTGGGTCGGATTCGGCTTCCAGGCGCCTTCGATGCCGCTTGTGATCGTGTCACCCGCCTTGCCGCTGCCGAAACTGCTCTTCCAGCCGAGTCCCTGTTCTTCGATGGGGGCGCCTTCGGGCTCGGGACCCACATGGGTCGCAGGGCCGGCTCCATGACATTTGCCGAAAGTATGACCTCCGGCGACGAGCGCCACGGTCTCTTCGTCGTTCATGGCCATGCGCGCGAAGGTCTCTCGGACGTCGCGTCCCGAGGCAACCGGATCCGGATTCCCATTCGGCCCTTCCGGATTCACATAGATCAGCCCCATCTGTACGGCGGCAAGCGGATTCTCGAGATCGCGGTCACCGCTGTAGCGTTTGTCGCCGAGCCAGGTGTCCTCGCTGCCCCAGTAAATGTCCTCCTCCGGCTCCCAGACGTCCTCGCGTCCGCCGCCGAAGCCGAACGTCTTGAACCCCATGGATTCCATCGCGCAATTGCCGGCCAGGATCATGAGGTCGGCCCAGGAAATCTTGTTTCCGTATTTCTTCTTGACCGGCCAGAGCAGTCTGCGCGCCTTGTCGAGATTCGCATTATCCGGCCAGCTGTTGAGGGGCGCAAGGCGTTGGGTGCCGGAACCCGCGCCCCCGCGGCCGTCGCCCATGCGGTATGTGCCTGCGCTGTGCCACGCCATCCGGATGAAAAGACCGCCGTAGTGACCGTAATCGGCCGGCCACCAGTCCTGCGAGTCCGTCATCAGCGCATAGAGATCCTTCTTCAAGGCTTTCAGGTCGAGGTTCTTGAATTCCTCGGCGTAGTGGAACGCCTCGCCCATCGGATTGCTTTTGTGTGAGTGCTGATGAAGAATCTGGAGGTTCAACTGATCCGGCCACCAGTCACGGTTCGACGCGCCCTTGGCGGTTGCTTGTCTGTTTGTCTTGCCCGTTACCGGACACTTGCTTTCCTTTTTCATCCTTGCCCTCCTTGCCTGATTGGATTTGTATCCGGACAGCCGACCCATATTAAGTTGAATTGAATAAAATTACGATTGTTCCGGTACAATTTATTAGGGGTCGGCCCCGGACCCTTTCACCCGCGCCCGGTATGGACAACCGGGGCGGTCGGGGAGGGACTTCTCATGCACTCCGTTCGGTTACAGCTCCGCGTCCCAGTGCAGATCGGCATTCTTTTTACAGAAGTATCCGCCGATCACACCCCCGGTGATTTCTTTCCGGAGGATTTCGAATCCGCTTCGTTCCAACAGGCCTTCCAGGATCCAGTCGAACGTTGAGAACTCATCACGGATATGCGCCTCAGCATCCTTTCGAAGGGTCTCTCCGCCGATTTGACCCAGTTTTTCGATCCACTGTTCGATATGTGCGGCAGTATTCCGGGGGGAGAAGACTACGTCGGACAGATAAAAAAGCCCCCCCGTTTTCATCATGGTGTTGATTCTCCGCAACGCGAGGGCCTTCCAGAAATCCGGCAGATGATGCAGGGCCGTATTGGTAACCACCGCATCAACCGGTGCAGCGTCGTGATGGTAAGAGAGGAACCCGGCATGATGAAACACGATGTTGTCGAGACCGAGCTGTTTTGCTTTTCTTTTCGCACAGGCAAGCATTTCGGCGGATATATCGATGGCGTGCACACGTGTGCAGGATTTTGCCGCCCGGAGGGCAAATGCACCCGTTCCCGTTCCAAAATCGATCACGGTATGTCCGGGGGACAGCTTCAACACATCGACGATGGCTTCATTTTCTCGTTCGATGTCACGGAATTTGCCATGGCGCGCGTCATAGGATTCAACTTCTTCCGGGGTGTTGTAATCCTTGCCGATTTGTTTTTCAGCATAAATCCACGATTTCTGTGTGTTCATAGACATCCCCGTGATGTGCTTGCGGAGCCCTCCGTCCCCGGGTCGCCCTTGAACGGAAGTTTCTGACTCCGCCCTGAGGACACCGGACCCGATCCGGAAAAGCCGGAACCTACCGGCACGAGTGGAACAAGCGTGTGGTGGAGCCGGTGTCGGACGTCCGCTCGTTTTCTATCCGAGCCATCTCCCTGCGAAGAAACCAACACAACTGACTGCGACGCTCAACACGGTTCCCCAGGCCAGATCGATCACCGTGATCAGCAGAGGCCAATCCTTGACGGTGGCGAGATTGGTGAGGTCGTAAGTGGCGTATGTGATGAGACCAAACAGAGCCGCCAGCAGTATGGTTTTCGATAAAGAATCGGCCTGCAGGCCGGGCAGGACGACGAACAGCAAAATTCCCAGGATGAAGAGCAGATAAAAGACGATTGCCGCAATCCAATTGGGGTCGGGTCGCAACAGAAAGCCGAGCTGCCTGCGATAGAGTGCGCGTGCAACCAGACCCAGCCAGACCATGTCGATCGCGAAAAATGCGATGAGTGTCACGACGTAGAGCTTGACGTAGTAAATCATGCGCTATCCTTTCTCAGGGTCGCCGCCTGGAATGATATTCCCCCCCAAAATTGCGATTTAGCGTGGCGGGCGGCGTGCATTGGATCCATCTGTCGAATAAATCCGTTTTTGTGATATATTTAACCCAATCAAATCCTTTTCCTTCTTTGTCGATCCGAATCAGTCCGAAGTAATCCAGGAATCTGTCAAAAGTTCTTATGGAATAGCAACTCTTCGAGTGACTATCCTCCAATATTCCATCTTTCTTTTTCATCGATTCCAAAAGCTGCGGATAAGCTTTAAAATATTTCTCTGCGTAAAAGGAATCCAACTGTTTTTCTTTTCCGTATTTTGACAATAATATTAAAGAAAATCCATATCCAAGTTGCCCGATTTCATTATCACCGTATCCATCATTGTATGCCCAATTAAAATGGGTTGTGAAAGTCTTAAAAATGGTTTTTAGGCATTTTTCTTGATCGAAAACCGTTTTTTCTCCAGATTTGGTCAAGGAGAGTTTGCCGTTCCTTTTTTTGGTGAATCCGGATAATTCAAGAAGAATCCGGGACAGATGAACGGTCAACGAATCGGTCTCTTTGTACAATTGATAATCAGAATCCGATAGTGTTTGCAATTGAACCGGACTCTTTGCGTCAAAGGTAAAATGTAAAATCTGATGCATCTCAGAAGGTGAATACCCTTCGAAATCGGGTATCCCTTGATAATTATGTTCATGCATCACTTGGTTGATCTGTCTCTTTAAATCTTCTAGGTTCATAACCGTTTTCCTCAAGGGTTCGTCGTGTATGCGACACAACGGTTACGCATATGGCCAGTGGCGCCTGCCTGCCGGCAGGCAGGGTTTGCGGGGCGCATCCCTGTCCGCCGAGACAAACTCTGATGCGGTGTAAAACGTTTCAAGGTACCACTACGCCCGCCAGTGTCAATATGCGATGTTGTGAAGCGTGTTAATTAGAGCTCCAAATAAACGCTTTCCGGAGGCCCAAGATAACCCGGTCTCAAACCGCCTGCATCGATCACAAATTTCTGAAAAACAATCCCGGAGTCGATCATCCATATTTTAAGCGTGTGCCTGCCCGGTTGATCAAACACTTTTTCATCGTACTGAATGTTGCCTTCAGCCTTTGACAATAGTAAAAACGGGCAGAATGTCAAGCGAAGAACACGGCGGCTTATTTTTCCCCGTTCCCGGCATGCCGCCCGGAACGGGAACCGGCATTCATCCGCCCGGTTCCTTGATCGCCAGGATTTCGAGGGGATGTCTCCCCGGGTTTTCCCACGCCCGTTCGACGCCGGGTTCCGCCGCGGCCAGATCGCCCGCGGACAAGGTCACCTTTTCCCCGCCCAGGGTCATGACGCCCGTCCCGCGGAGGATGTAAAAAACGGCCTGAACCGGTAGCGCGTGGGGTGCGATACCGCATCCAGGCCGGATCTTCAGCACGACCAGTGCGGGTGTTTTCTCGATGCCGGTCGCGCCGTCTTTCCGGAAGATCACCGTCCCTTCGTCCTTTCGGAGAATGGTCATGTTCTTTCCCTCTCTTTCGCCCCCTCATTCCGGCTGCGGATACCGGTACGGCCTGCCGAGATAATTCCGGAACGTCCAGGCGGCCGCCTCTTTTTGGACGACGTAATCGGGACAGAGCGGCACCTTGCCGCCTCCGCCAGGCAGGTCCACCATCAGCGCGGGCAGGGCCAGCCCGGAAATCCGGCCGCGGAGCGCGCGCAGGATGCCGAGGCCGGTCTCGAGCGGCGTGCGGAAATGATCCGCGCCCCGGGCCAGGTCGCCCTGGAGCAGATAATAGGGGCGGATGCGCATGCCGATCAGTTCCGTGAACAGCCTTTCGAGGATCTCGGGCCGGTCGTTGATCCCGCGGAGGAGCACGGTCTGGCAGCCCAGGGGGATGCCCGCGTCCGCCAGTTTCTCCACTGCGGACCGCACCTCTTCCGTGATCTCTTCCGGATGGTTGAAATGCAGATTCATGAACAGGGGATGCGCCTTTTTCAGCACCCGGATCAGCCCGGCCGTGATCCGCCGGGGGAGCACGCCGGGCATGCGCGTCCCGATCCGGATCACCCGGACGTGGGGAATCCGTCGGAGACTCTCGAGGATTCCGCCCAGTTTCGTGTCGGAGAGCATCAGGGGATCGCCGCCGGACACCAGCACGTCCCGGATTCCGGGATGCGCCGCGATGTAGGCGAGTCCGGCCCGGATCGTGTCATCCGTGACGCCGCCGGCCCGGCCGACCTTGCGCTTGCGGGTGCAGAACCGGCAGTACACCGCGCATTCCAGCGTGACCACGAAGAGCACGCGGTCGGGATAGCGGTGCGTCAGATGCAGTACGGGGCTGTCTTTTTCCTCGCCCAGGGGATCTTCCAGTCCGGCCGTGTCGTCGAGTTCGCGGGGGTCGGGGATCACCTGGCGGGCGAGCGGTTCGCCCTTCTCAAGCAGGCGTTCCCAGAAATACCGGTTGATGCGCATCGGATAGACGCGGGCCACTTCGCCCAGCGCATCGGGATCACCGGAAAATGAGGGGGGCAGATCGCCCGGATCGTGGATCCCGCTCCGGATGAGGCCGCGCCAGTCGCAGGGATGTAATTGCGTCGAAGCCAAGGCAATGGATTCGGATCAAACCACCCGGTCCATGAAAGACACGATGACGCGTCCGGCCGAGGATTTGATCAGTTCAAAAACCGATTTGATCTGCGGGTCGTCGTGAATCAACCGGGTGATTTCATCCACGGATTTGTCCGTCAACAGCGTCTGAAGGAAACGGGTGCCCTGCGTTTTATCCTGATAGAGCGCGTAGGCGATGCCCTCGCGCTCCCAGAACGCCTTCAGGGTCTCGAGTTTCTGCACGAAAAGATCCTGATCCTCGCGATGGACGTCGAATGTGAATGTCACCAGATGCATCTCGCTCCCGTTCCGTTGAATCGTGTTCAATATATAAATTCGGAGAACAAATCAAAGGAAAAATTATATGTGATCCAGCCTGGATTAATCATGAATTGCAGGAGGGAGGGTTCCAACGGATTTTAAAATAACGGCTTAGTTCACAAGGGCCGGCGGTTGGAGGCGAACGGCGAGAGGCAGCCGCCTTCCACCCGGTCCCGGTTCGTTCGAGGACATGGAATCCTTCAGTCCGATTCAAGAAACCGAACCACCCGCTCCGGGGGAAGGAATCCCTCGAACCGCCGCAATTCGCGTCGTTCCGCATCGAGCAGAACGACGGTCGGCATGCCGACGATCCGGTACCGCGCCTGGATCTCCCGGGAGCGGGCGTCGGTCCGGGTCAGGTCGATGCGCAAGGGGACGACGTCCTTCAGGGCGTCCCGGACGGCGGGATCCGGCCACGTTTTCTCGTCCAGCTCATGACAGGCCGCGCACCAGTCCGCGAAGAAATCGATCAGCACGGGACGCCCCGTGGACCGGGCCGTCCCGAAGGCCGTCTCCTCGTCCGTCAGCCAGTCCCCGAAATCCGGCGAGGGGGGCGCGGTTATCGTCCCGGATCCGGGTGACGGGGATAATGGAAATGCCTTTTGGCCGAGGATGCCGAGCACCAGGCCCGTCGATCCGGCGAGGATCAGGAGGAATCCGGCCGCCTTGGCCAGCCGGTCCTTCCAGGACGCCTCCGCCGCGAGAGGGGAGAATCCTCCCCAGAACGTCCCGAGTATCACGAGGAAGACGGACCAGGCCATCCCATAATGAAAGCCGGACAGCACAGGCTTGAGGAACAGGATCGCGAGGGCGATCAGGATCCATCCGAAAGCACGCTCGATGTGCTCCGTCCAGCCGCCCGATTTCGGCAGGGTCTTGAGCACGCCCGAGAAGGTCCCCAGCACGATGAAGAGGACGCCGATGCCCCAGGCGAACGCGAAGAGGAGTCCGAATCCGAGCAGGACGGAACCGGAACGGGCCACCCAGGTCAGGATGACGACGAGCAGCGGACTCACGCAGGGCGACACCACCAGCCCGGCCACGATCCCGGTCAGGACCGCGCCGATGAAACCGCCCCGACGCCGGCCGTGCAGTTTCATGCGCCATGCGGAAGGCAGCTGGATGACGAAGGCGCCGAGCATGGACAGCCCCATCAAAAGGAATATCGCGGCGATCACGGCCTGGATGACGGGATGCTGGGTGAACGCGCCGAACAGGGCGCCGGTCCTGGCGGCGATCACGCCGAGGGTGGAGAACGTGAGGGAGATGCCGAGCACATAGAACAGGGAGAGGACAAACCCCTTCAGCCGGCCGCCCGTGGCCTGCGCGCCGATCACGGCGATGGTGATGGGGATCATCGGATACACGCAGGGCGTCAGGCTGGTGAGCAGCCCGCCGAGGAAGACGAAGAGGAAGGCCAGCGCCGAACCCCGTTCCAGCGCGGATGAGAGCCGGGCGGTCATCCCCCCGCCGTCCGGCGCGGGGGATGCCGGCGGGGCGGCATGGGATAGTTCGATGACGGTTTCCACCGTTTGAGTCGAGGGGGGATAGCAGAGATCCCGGACCTCGTCACAGGGCTGCATCATGACGTCGAGCCGGACGGGATAGACGCCGGGTTTGGCATCCGGCTGCGTGCGGAAAGCGAGCGAAACGCTGATCCGGCCCCGGTACACCGACCCCCATTTGTCCCGCTCGCCCGGGGGATAGGCCGGCGCGCCGAAGGTGAACACCGGATCGTCCGGAGGCGTCACCGAGAACAGTCCTTCCGACGCGTCGCTGATGTGAAATCCATCCGGAACGGACACTGATACCCGGATCCGTCCCCCGTCGCCCGGCCGGACGGCGGACGGACCGGCCGCAGCCTCGATCCGGATTCCCGTTTCCGTCCGGGCCGGACCGGCCGCGAAAAGAGTAAGAATCAGCAGAAATACGCGAATACGCATCGTAACATCCTTTTTTTATTGGAAACAGGACTCTTCCTGAACGCGAATTGTGGAACGGTCAGGACGACATAAAACCCGTCCGGAGCGCGGTTTCCCAGTCCGGGCGCCCGTTCCTGCGGGCCTGTTCCGCCGATCTCTCGAAGTCGTAGGGGACGGCGATTCCTTCCGTCTGCCACTGATCGTTCATCTTCTCCAAAATCGCGTACCGCGCATGAGGCGACCCGGTTTCCATCACATGATATTCCGGGAAATCATCCTCATAGGCCGGGAGCCCCACGCTGCCCGGATTCACGATCAGCATGTCCCCGGACAGGTTCACCACCCTGGGGACATGCGTATGGCCGCACAGAACGACGTGGTTTTTTGTTTCTCCGAGCCGGTCCCGGATCTCTTCCGGTGTCGCGAGCCGCGCCCGGCCGTGCTCCACCGTTTCCAGAAAGAGACCGTGAAGTCCGGTTGACCCCTTGTCGTGCAAACGGATTCCGACACCCGTGATCACACCGACGGGAGGACAGGCACCGACTTTTTGGGTGAGATCCGGATTAGAAATCCGCCCCCAAAGACCAGTAATGCATCGGCCTTTTTTGGGTGGACACCAGATCCGTCGGCCAGGCTATATCATACCGGAGCAGCAAAAACCCCATGTTGACCCGGGCGCCGAATCCGAGTCCGCCGCGCGCCTGGTTCAGCCGGGGGAGAAGACCCGGCCCGTCCGTGAACGGCCTCCATTGCCGGTTGCTGCTCCACGCCGAGCCGACGTCGAGGAACACCGAGCCGCGAATGTTCTGAAACCCGATGCCCAGGGGTCCGCCGAGAATCAGGTACCGGATCATCGGAAACCGGAGTTCCAGATTCATCAGTGCGAAACGGGTTCCGATCATCTCGTAGAACGGCGTCCCGCGGAGCGGCCCCTCGAACGAGGAGAAGAAAAACAGGTCCTCGTAGAGGATCTCGTCGAAGACATCACGATATTTGTAATTGATCCAGTTCGTCATGCCGCCGAGCAGGAAACGCTGGGGATTCCGGCCGTTCGAGAACCCGGTAGAAAGGCGAATGGCGAGGGTATGATCCCGGACGAGCCGCAGGTATTTGCGCCAGTCTGCCCGCGCGGAATAAAAGGAAAATCCGCGATCCTCGCTGATCAGCGGGCTGTAAGTCAGGGTGATATTGGAACGGCCGCCGTTGACCGGTCCGGTCATGCCCCAGAGTACGGTATCGGTCGTGTATCCCAGGCTGAAAAAGACCGTCCGTTTTTTATAGATGGAACCGAGACTGTAGGAATAATCGCCTCCGTAATAGGGATAATACCAGTTCAGGGCTTCCAGGTCGCGGTCGATCGCGAGGCCCGTGGCCGAAAAATCGATTCGCCGGTACCGGCTCATCGGATGGGAGAGATACAGACTCACCCCGTAATTCCGGTCCCGGAGATATCCGTAATACCACGAATTGTCATAAATGAAATAGGTGTAATACAAATAGGAATAGTGAAATAAAGAGATGCCGATATCCGTCTGCTTCGGAAGATAATAATATCCGGCCATGAAATTGGAGTTTTTCAGGCTGTAAAACAGATCCGTATACAGGTTGATCTGGTGATTTCCCAGGATGTCCGAAAGCACGATCATGGAACTGCCCTGGAGCCCGAAAAACTGGCTGTATCCGGCGCCTCCCATGACCATGTCCGGGGTGAACCGGACTTTATATTTTTTGGAAATGTAATCTCCATCCTCCGTCTTGAATTCGCCGGAATCAGGAAACGCCCGGCTCCTCAGATCCTGACCCTCGATGCGTCCCTCCCTGAAATTGCGGTCGAAGACGAAATTCTGGAACCGGCCGGCGGGCTGTTCGGCGGACGGCGAGGGGGGGGGCTCTTCAGGGTCGGCTTCTTTCTTCTGTTGCATGAACGCGGTGTCCACGACCCGGACTTCATCCGGACGGATGTCGAGCGGATTGTTGATCAGGTAGAGATCATAGCCGGCATTCGAAAAAGCGGAGAAAACCAGGCGCGATCCTTCGCGGGACCACGAAAGCTGTGAGATGCCGGTCATGAGGTTGGTGACCGGGTAATGCGTCCCCTGGTTTCGATCATAGAGATAGATGTTGTCCACGCCGCTTTGGTCGGAGATATAGGCGATATGGCGACCGTCTGGGGAAAAAGCCGGACTCTTTTCATCGGCAGACGTGGCCGTGATCCGCGTAATCTGGCGTGAGGCGACGTCCATCACGTAAACGTCATTCTGACTGTAATCATGGGTCTGCATCCGGAAGCCGTCCGGAACAGTGCCTAAATAATCCTGCCGGTCCGAAACGAACACCAGCTCGGTGCCGTCCGCGGACCACGACGGATCCATGTCGCTGAACAGATCGTCTGTCAGGCGTTCTGTTTTTTCGCTTTCGATCTCGAGCAGGTAGATATCGGACTGGATGCCCTTGACCCCCATGAAGGCGATATGGCGTCCGTCCGGAGACCACGACGGCGAGTAGATGCCGTCCAGGTCAGGCATAAACTGACGCACGATCCTGCGTCTGCCCACATCGAGAATATAGAGACGGTCACCCCTTCCGGCCTTGGCTGCGAAGGTGATCCGGCGGCCGTCGGGAGACCAGCTCATCCCCGGCCTCAGCCAGTGCATCTGTTCGAAAAGTTCGGAACGCTGACCCTTGACGATCCGTCCCTTGTCCTTTCCATCCACCGTGCTCATCAACCGGATGTCCATGTAATCGGATCGGTCCGAAAGATAGACCAGCTTGTCTCCCTTCGGGGAAAGCGCCGGGGCGGCGTTGAAGAAATGGTTCCGTTTTGCGTGATCCGTGAGCCGTTTCGCGATCTCTTCGGGCTCATTCCGGTCCTGGATGTCGGGCCAGTAGGTCCTCCGCAGATGCTTGTGCCAGCGGTCGGAAAGCTCCTCCAGGTCGATTCCGAGTGACTGCTTGATGCCCGTGTCGACATTGCGGTTCAGACGGATTTTCCCGAGGATCTCCCCGATCTTTTCCTGACCGTACCGGTCTGCGATATAATTGAGCAACGACTGTCCGCCCTTGTAGACCATGAACCCCGACATGTATTCGATCGGCGGCACATACCCGTTGATGACCGCGTCGCGCATAAACATGTCGCTTTTCGTGTCCCAGCCGAGACTCTCGTATTCGGCCAGCCCTTCGGCCAGCCAGAGCGGAATCTGAAACCGGGCCATCCCGGTCACCGCCGCTCCCACACCCCCCCCGTAAAACATCTGAAATGTCACGGCGTGCGTCAGTTCATGGTGGATGACATGGCGGAAATCCTCATAGCTGCCCTGGAAGGGAAGGGCGACGCGGTTCTTGAAGATTTCGGTGAATCCGCCGACGGATTCGCCGATATCGGACAGCGTGACATTGGTCTGCTGGAAATCGTTGGCGCCGTTGTAGATGATGATCGGGACCCGCGATTCCAGATCATATCGGAAATTTTTCTTCAGCGCCACATAGCTGGATTCCGCCACATCGGCCGCGAACTCCGCCAGCCCCTTGCTGTCGTCGTAATAGTAGACATCGAAGTGTTTGGTCTGGATATACCGCCAGTTAAATTCCCTGTACTGGACCTTGTTCTTTCCGAATCCCTGGGCAAGGCCATGCCCCGAAATCATGAAGACGGACATCAGGATGATCCCGCCGGATGAAAGACGCTTCAGTCGCTTTCGTGATGCCATGATGAACCCCGATCCCTGAGTGAAGTTACAAATCCGACTCATCTTTCCAACGCGTGATACGCCACTTTTGATCCTTGTTTTTTTTAAACGTGAATACAGCTCTGCCGGTGACGGTGTATCCGGTCTGCTCACCCACCAGGGTCAACCCGAATCCCCGGCTGATGTCGCTCGTTGTTTCGCCCGCGTTCTCATAAATGGTCTCATTCCAGACCAGATCGATGACCTGGAAATGGCGGAACATCCGGCCCGTGGTGAGGAGGTCTTCGTGCCGTCCCCAGGATACGAACCGGCTCTCGTCCGGATTGAAGTAGACGAAAAGAAAGCCCGTATCGAGCACGTCGCTGTAGAGCAGGGAGTCGCGGAAGGTGTACGCGATCTTGAAATTCTGCAGCACCTCCTGCGGTGTCGCCTGGGACGTGATGATCATGTCCGTCGCCTCCAGGTTGTCGGTCAGTCTGGGCGCGAAGGGGTTGAGACAGCCGGAAGAGAGGACGAGACCGGCGCAGACCGCAGCCATCACCGCGAACCGGGTCGTGACGAACCGCATCCGTTTCTTTCGGCTCCCGGATGTCTTTCCGGGAACGATTTTATGGTTCCCACCCCGTTTCATCCTGTTTTCCTGCCCATTCCGCCATTCGGAAAGCCCTGGGGAACGGGGAAAAATGCGTCCAGGTTTTTACCCGGTCCGTGCGTTCCGCATATCGGACAGGACCGTAAAGCCATCATAATCATTTTCACGGACAAAGTCCAATGGTTCTTTTTGGGTGTCCCATGATTAGACAATTTGAATCGCGGATTCAATCCCGTCGCATCGAAATCTCGCGTCGGCGATCATGTCTCCGCGTCGGCATGCGCGAGCGCCGAGGGGGTGCGGCATCCGACGATGGCCGGAGCTTCGTGGATCAGCGCGTCGTTTTGGAGGGCCTCGACCATGAAGAGGGCGAAGTCGACTCGGCGTGTCCGGTTGCTCTTGAGTATGGGATCGCCCACATGACGGCTCCACACGGGCAGGCCCTGGCTTTCGCCCTCTTCGAGGTCGCTCCCCCGGACGACCGTCCACAATGCATCGCTGGCGAAGATGCGGCGGCAGGCTTCCACCTGGTCGTGGATGTCGATCAACCGGGTCAGCCGACCGATCCATTCGGCCAATTTTTCCTGGACTTTCAAGGTGCGGGAATACCTGTCATGCCCGTCCCGCGTGATGTGCCAGCCGCAGGAAAAGATGAGGCGCGCGCCCGGACGCGCAAAGTCGAGAACCGCCTGCGCCGTTCCCGAAGAGTAATTCTTAACGCCCCAGGGGACCAAGACCGTGAGCACGCCGTCGCATCCTTCGACCGCCTGTTGAATCACCCCGCGATCGTTCGTCGCGCCCGGGACGATCGTGATGCGTCCCTTGAACGCATTGAGCTTGCCGGCGCTCTTTTCCCGGCAGACCCCGACCACCTCGTACCCCCGATCCAGTGCGTGCCGCACCATGTACCGGCCGAGCTTTCCGGACGCCCCGATGATGCAGACTTTCATAGAATCGTTTCCTCTTTTTAAAGGTTTGTGGCTATATAGTTCCATCCCGGACGGATGTCCGGAAAAAAATTATACCGTCTTAGAGCATACCCCGCACCTGAAACATCCAAGGGACCGACAGCTATTAAAAAATAAGTGAGATTATGTTCTCTCCTGCCAAGTTCGAGGATCTCGCCGCACATGAAAAACCGCCTATACCACGATTTGCGTCTCTTCGACAATATAGAAAACAACATAAGGAAAGCGACGTATCAAAGCCCGGCGTACGTTTTTGTAGACATGTTTATGGAAATCGGGATTACGCTGAATAGAACGAAATGCTTCGTCGATGCACGACAGAAAATCAGAACCCAATCCGGACAGACAATCGTTATACCATAAAACACTCTCTGTGATATCTGCCTCTGGACGGACGACGATTTCTTTAATCACAGATTTTTCCTGATTATCTCCCGGACCAACCCCCAGGGCGAACCGGCTTCGGGATTCCGATGATATGAATCAAGCCGCCTGTCGAGTTCTGCTTTCTGAGATTCAGTCAAACAAGAAAAGGCAGACCGGGATCTGCCTTTTCTGTTGGATGTTTCGGAACGGAAACCTCTTACAGATTCTCGATAACCGCCTGCCCGAATTCGGAACACTTCAGCTTGGTCGCCCCTTCCATCTGGCGTTCGAGGTCATAGGTGACCCGCTTCTGGCCGATGGTCTTTCCCATCGCACGGATGATCCTCTCCGCCGCCTCGCCCCATCCCAGATGCTCCAGCATCATCGTACCGGAGAGAATCACGGAGCCGGGATTCACCTGATCCTTGCCCGTGTATTTCGGAGCCGTGCCGTGTGTCGCCTCGAACAGCGCGATCCGGTCGCTCATGTTGGCGCCCGGCGCGAGCCCCAGCCCGCCCACCTGGGCGGCGCAGGCGTCCGACAGATAATCCCCGTTGAGATTGGGAAGCGCGACCACATCGTACTCGTCCGGGCGAAGGAGTACCTGCTGGAACATCTGATCCGCGATCCGGTCCTTGATCACGATCCGGCCGGCCGGCTTCTTCCCGTCGTATTGATCCCACAACTCCTTTTCCGTCACGATCCGGTCCCGGAATTCCTCCCTGGCCAGCTCATATCCCCAGTCGCGGAAGGCGCCCTCGGTGAATTTCATGATGTTGCCCTTGTGGACGAGCGTCACGGACTCACGGTTGTGATCGAGCGCATACTGGATGGCCTTGCGCACCAGCCTTTTCGTGCCCGTGATGCTGATGGGTTTGACGCCCACGCCCGAATCCGGGCGGACCGTCTTGCCCATTTCCTCGGAGAGGAAGCGGATCATCTTTTTCGCCTCCGGGGTGCCCTGTTCGAATTCGATGCCGGAGTAGACGTCCTCCGTATTTTCCCGGAAAATCACCACATCGAGCCTTTCCGGCTCCTTGACGGGACACGGCACGCCCTCGAACCAGCGTACAGGCCGGACGCAGGCATACAGATCGAGCTGCTGACGCAGCCCCACGTTCAGGCTGCGGAAGCGCCGGGTGACCCATTTCGAGCCGCATTTGACACAGGCCGCGGGCCGGGCGTCTCCCTCTCCGTTCTGTTCCGCCGCGCATTCCAGACAAACATAGTGGAAACCGCCGACCGGCGTGGTGAGCGGCCCCTTGATGGCTACGGCATATTCCCGGATGGCGGCCAGGGTGTCTCCGGGCAGGACGGTGTCGATTCCGTATTTCTGAATGGCCTTGAGTCCCGCGAAAATTTCGAACCAGACGATCTTCTTTTTGCCGCCGTAGGCCTTCGCGACCGCCGCATCGAGCACGGGTTGTGTCGCGCGCCAGATATCGGGACCGGTCCCGTCTCCCTCGATGAAGGGGATGACGGGATGATCCGGAACCCGGATCTGATCGCCTTCGAATGAGATTTTTTCTCCCGCGGCCGGTGGGACCAGTTTTTCAAACGCCGCCATAAAGACCTCCCGGAGTAATGGATATTTCAGTCGGTAATCTGCTGTTTCGCAAAAGCCAGTGCCCCGCCTGCCCGCAGGATCCGGACGTCCCGTCCGGACAAATTGTGAAGGACGCGAATGTCGGTTCCCTGTGTCTCGTTTCTCAGCATCATCCTGCCGGAATCCAGGCCGGAGGTGTCGATCGTCACGGTGTCGTCCTGTGCGATCGTTTCGTAGTCTCCCTCGTCCTCGAACACGAGAGGGAGGATACCGAAATTAATCAGATTGGCCAGATGGATCCGGGCGAATGATTTGACGACGACCGCCTTCACGCCGAGCGCCATGGGGGCCAGTGCCGCGTGTTCCCGGCTCGATCCCTGTCCGTAATTGGCGCCGCCCACGACGATGCCGCCTCCGGCTTCCCGTGCCCGTTTGGGGAAGGTGGGGTCCACCGCCTCGAACACATATTCGGATATCGCGGGGATGTTGGACCGCAGCGGAAGGATTTTCGCCCCCGCGGGCATGATATGATCGGTCGTGATGTTGTCGCCGACCTTGAGGAGCACCGTTCCCCGGACCGGATCGGACAGGGGTCCCTTGATCGGCAGCGGCTGGATATTCGGCCCGCGCTGGATGACGACCCTCTCCGGCGCATCAGACGGGAGGAGGATCATGGCATCGTCCACGGGAAAAGTTTCGGGGGTGCGGACCTGAACCGGCTCCATGCCCAGGTCGCGGGGATCCGTAATTTCACCGGTCAGGGCCGCCGCGGCCGCCGTCTCCGGGCTGCACAGATAAACCCTGGCGCTCTTGGTGCCGCTGCGTCCCGAGAAATTCCGGTTGAAGGTGCGCAGCGAAACCGAATCGGTCGGGGGCGAGAACCCCATGCCGATACACGGGCCGCACGCGTTCTCAAGGATGCGGACGCCCGAGGCGACGATGTCTTTCCACTGACCGCCGTCGATCAGGGCGGTCAGGACCTGCCGGGATCCGGGAGACAGCGCGGCCGAGACACCGGGATGGATTTTGCGTCCTTTCAGCATGGCGGCGATCATGGCCACGTCCCGGAAGCTTGAATTGGTACAGCTGCCCATGGCCACCTGATGAACCTTCGTCCCCTTGAGAGAATGCACAGGCACCACGTCATCCGGTGAATGCGGCCGGGCGATCAGGGGCTCCACGGCGGACAGATCGATTTCGAGTACCTCGTCATAGTCCGCATCCGGGTCCGCCCCCAGCGGGAGGTAATGTTCGTCCCGGCCCTGGGCCCTGAGAAAGATCCGCGTCATCTCGTCGCTCGGAAAAAGCGAGCTGGTGGCTCCGAGTTCGGCCCCCATGTTCGTGATCGTGGCGCGCTCGGGAACGGTCAGCGTCTCCACACCGGGGCCGGAATACTCCATCACTTTACCGACACCGCCTTTGACGGTGAGCCTCAGGAGGATTTCGAGGATGACGTCCTTGGCCGAAACGAACGGCCGGAGCCTGCCGGTCAGACGGACATTCACGATCTTGGGCATGACGAGGTGAAACGGCCGTCCGGCCATGGCCAGGGCGATGTCGAGTCCGCCCGCGCCGATCGCCAGCATGCCGAGTCCGCCGCAGGTCGGGGTGTGGCTGTCGGATCCGAGCAGCGTCTTTCCGGGAAGTCCGAACCGCTCGAGATGGACCTGATGGCACACACCATTTCCGGGACGCGAAAAGCGTATCCCGTATCGGGATGCGATGGTCTGGAGGAACAGATGATCGTCCGCATTTTCGAATCCGGACTGGAGGGTGTTGTGATCGACGTAGCTGACTGAAAGCTCTGTGCGTATCCGGTCGAGCCCCATGGCCTCGAACTGAAGATAAGCCATGGTGCCGGTCGCGTCCTGGGTCAGGGTCTGATCCACACGGATAGCAATCGGGGAACCCGCAATGGATTCCCCGCTTATCAGATGACCCGTGATGATTTTCTGTGTCAGATTCTGTGGTATCATCATCCATTTCCGCGGCCTGCGATGGCCTCGCGTTGTTTTTGGGAATTCAGATGCATCTTGCGCAGCAGTTTCCAGATCGTCAGCTTCCCGACCCGGATAAATCCGTACCGGTCCGTGTCGAGTTCCCGGGCGATCTGGCCGTGTCCCCATGAAGGGTGATCCAGCGCGATCTTGCGGATTTTTTCTTCGAGTCCTTCAGGAACATCCTCATCGGCTCCCTCCGAAGTCCGGATTTCCGTTTCCGCGTTTTCGGGTTCCTCTTGAACGGAATCAAGCTCTGCGGACTCTTCCTCGATGAAAGTTCGTGCTCCGTCCGCGCGATTGAAATCCCGGATCGCCGCCTCGACCGAATCATAGGCTTTGAGTATATAATGGAATTCGAGGAGTTCGAATACTTCGTATACGTCCGGAATCATGTTGGCCAGCTTGAGGTCACCGCCGCGCTCCCGGATTCCTTTGATCTCGCTGATGAAGATTCCCCAGCCGGCGCTCGAAATATAATCCACGTTCCGGAGATCGATGATGACGCGGAAGACACCCGATTTGAGCAGAGAATCCAGAGCGCGTTCGAGCTCTGAGGATGTGGTGGTGTCGATGTATCCGCCCACCTTGATGATCGAAATATCCTTTTGGGTCCCCGTTTTCTCTACAGAAACTTGAATGCCTTCCATTTTCATCTCCTTAAAAAAATTATCATTATATAACATAATGACACAACGAAATTTAATAGAAAATCACACCATTGTCAACTTTTTTTCTGATAAACCGCCCTCTGCCGGATAAGCCGCTGCATCCGTTTAATGCGTTCCACGATATCGCCGCGCATGGGATCGCGCTTTAAAACCTCTCCCCACTGCCAAACCGCCCTCTTATAATCTCCCTGATTGGCGTAGATGACCCCCAGATTTTCGAGGATATGGACATTGTCCGGCATCAGCTCGCGGGCGGCCGTATACGCACGCTTGGCCTTTTCGAGCTGCCCCAGACGAAAATAGGCATCGCCCTGGGCATGGTAGGCTGCACCGAATTTCTGGTCGCATGCGATGGCCTTGTTGAACTCTTCGATGGCCCGAGCAAAGAGACCTTCCTGGTAAAACCACTGGCCGGATTCCAGAAACCGCATCCGGTTGAGCCGCCGGGCATTCTCCGGGTTGGCCTCCAGGATGGCCGGTTGCCGAGTCTCCAGATCCGACCCTTCACCGAGAAGGGAATCCGTCCATATCTCCATGTCCGTCTCGTCGAAAATCTCTCCGGTTATTCCGGATTCTTTCCGGCCCGAATCCTGGTTTTCCTCGCCGATCAATTCATCTATCAGAGATTCCTGCGAACCATCGGATAAAAACCCGGACATCAGGGGAAAAAACGCCGGATCATCCCCGGATTCTGTAACCGCTTCCGGCAATACATCGCCACTGTCGTCTCCTGCGGCGAGCGGGTCGTCAAACGAGTCATCCATCCGTATCAGGAGACCGGAAGAATCATCAACGAGTGATTCAAACGAGAAGTCATCCCGGGGATCAGAGGACGGCTCACCCATCCTCTCAGTCAGCGCCTCGTCGATGTTTTCGGGGTGGGGCTGCTCGGATTCGGATTCGACGTCCAGTTCTTCCCAATCGGCTTCCATGGCTGAAATTTCCTCGTCATCGCCGGCGGACTCTCCGTCGTCTTCGGATGCGATGCCGGTGAAATCGCGTTCGATCGCTTCCGCAAGGTCCTTGTCTCCGGGCGGCTGGACGGTCACTTCCGGTGTCTCCTGCACGGAAGGATGTTCTTCTGCTTCCTTATGTTCGGGTGGGGCGCCGCGTGAAACGGCGATCTCAGGTTGTTTTTCGGCCGGTTTTCCCTGGAGGTGATCCGTTTCGGGCGTCTTCTTTTCGGGCAGAGACGTTCCGGGCGACGGTTTCGAAGGGGCGGGCTTGCGGAGTGTCGGCGAAATAATAACCCGACCGTCCAGCGTCAGCATGGGCGTCCCCGGTGTTTTCATCCGTTTTCCGCGTCCGCCCCGCTCCACGAAGGCCATGCGGAGTTCCTTGGTATTGAGACGGTTTCGCACCAGTTCTTCGTATAACCGGGCTTCATCGATCTGGAAAAAGCCGTATTTTTCCGTGTTGAGCTCGTCACGGATCCGTTTCGGTCCGTACTCGGGATGGGTCTTGATTACATCAAAAATCTTGGCCTTGTCTTCGATGGCGATGTGTTTTTCTTCGATGAGGGAGCGGCCGACCCGGTCTTTCATTCCCTGCTCGCCGTTTTTTTCATAGAGTTTTTTATATTTATAATAAGTCGACGTGGAAACGCCCGCCTTCTCACAGGCCTCCTTGACTGTCATGCCTTCCTTCTGCACCATGCGAAGCAGATCCGTATGGATATTCAGAAACACCTCTTCCACGCTCATCTTCTCGCGGATCGCAACCAGGGTGATGTCATCGCTCTGCGGCTCCCCGCCCGTAAAGGTATAGATCTCCTGTTTGATGCTCTCGACGAGGGGTTCCACCTTCTGATCGCCCGCCTTGCGGATCACGGACAAAAACCGCTCGTCTCCGAACCGGTTCCGGTTGATGTCCATCGCCTCGGTGATGCCGTCCGTATAGACGATCAGCACATCATCCGGACGAAGCTGAAGCGTGTCCGACTCGATGGAATTTCTGAACAAAGTCTGGTCGGGCAGGTTGATTCCGATCGGAAAACCGCGCGGGTTCAGATAGTAGCTTTTCTGGCTTTGACCGCGGTAAAGAATCATGGGATTATGACCCGCGCTGGCATAGTTGATCGTCCTGCGTTTCGAGTCGAGGATGATGTAAAACACGGTGACGAACATGCCGCGCTTCATGTCGTTGATCACGAAATCATTGACTTTGGACAGCACATCGGCCGCATTCTTGTTGCCCCGCGCCTCCGTCCTGAGCGCCGTCCGAATCATGGTCATGACCAGTGATCCGGGCACCCCTTTGCCGGACACATCCGCGACCACGATTCCCAATGAATCCCTGTCCACCCTGAAAAAATCGAAATAGTCACCGCCCACCTCCTTGGCGGCCTCGTAGCAGGAGGCGATCTCATAGCCATCGATTTCAGGGAAGGTCGCCGGAAGCAGGGTGTGCTGGATTTCCTGGGCCACCTGCATTTCTTTCTGGAGCCGTTCCTGTTCCGCCAGATTTTCCTGGGATTTTCTGAATTTCTCCGTGATCTCGTTGAAGGCCTGGGCGATCTCGCCAATCTCGTCGTTCCCATCGAATTCCATCTCGTCCCGGACCTCGCCGTGGCCCAGATCGCGGACCCATTTGGAGAGTTTCTTGAAGGGACTCATGGTAAGATAGACGAGTCCGAATGTGAAGAGATATCCGAAAGCAAGCGCGAGAATCGCCTTGATAAGAGTAAATTGACGTTCCGATTTGATCGTTGCATCGATCATCTGTTTGTTCATCAACACATGGACGGTACCCAGGCGGATATTCCGGTTGTCCACCTGCTTGAGGGCCGGTTCGACGACATCATACACCCTGACCCCGTCATGCTGAAACTGATACACATGATCACGGATCGGGTTCGCCCCGGCCGGCAAGATGAATTCATTGTGAAGCGCTTCGAGGTTGACGACTCCCTGAATTACGTTGATCGTATCCACGACGATGATCTCGACGATGCGGGGATGATATTCCCTGTGAATATCGGTCACGATCGTGGACAAGTCCCACCAGTTTGGGGGGTCGTAAGAAAGATACTCGATACTCTGGTGGCCGACGGACCTGGCCAGCGTTTCACCGGAAGCGAGCGCATCATTCCTGATTTTATTGTCAAGATGAAGATAGGTCCAGATGAACCAGATCAGCATCAACGCCGTCAGGAGCACCGAAGCGAGCGCGGAAAACCGGGTTTTCATGGAAAACGGAATCTCCGGAGTACGGAGCCGTTTCATGCCGGTCTTTCTCGATTTGGTGAGCCGGAGTTCATTGCCTTCCGGAAGTTTCCGGTAATCGATTTTGTCGATCACACGCCGGATAATAAATATCCCGAGGCCGCCTTTCTTGCCGATATGCACGTAACGCTGGAGATCCGGGTCTTTCACCTGTCTGGGATCAAAGGAGTGCCCCTGGTCCACCAGCGACACCGTCACGTCCTTATCCCGGATTATCATCCGCATGGTGATCGCGCCTTCCCAGTCGCGGTAGGCGTGCCGGATGATGTTGGTGCCGGCCTCGTCGATTGCCAGTTTGAAGGCGTTGATCACCTGCTCTGAGATCCCGTGTTTCCGTCCGAAATGCATCACGGAATCGCGCATTTCACCCAGATGATCGATCTCGGCAGGGAAGGTCCATTCTTCTTTGATGACGCGTTTGAACATGATTGCCCCGCGGCGATGATTACGGTTTCCTGAACGTTTGCAGCTTCTGCTTGGCGCCTTCGATCGCCTGAATCAGATTCACGTTGTGAGGATCTAGGATTAACGCCTCCTCCCAGACCTGAAGCGCCTCTTCATACCGTCCGTCGCGATATAGCCGGAGGCCCTCGTTCATTTTTCCGCGCACCTCTCTTTGTTCTTCTTCTGAGAGCGGTCTTTCATCCTTCGCGGAACGGGCCATGGCATTGCGGTACAGAGTCAGGATCCTGTCATTGTCCGGCTGATACTCCAGCGCCCTCTTGAAGAACGGGACCGCCTCCTCAAACTGTCCCCTGTTGAATCTCTCGATACCGGCCTGGACATTGGATACATAATCCACGGCCTGGGCAAGACGGCGGATTTCCTGGTTCAACAGGTTTTCAAGGGAAGGAATGCCGACCGCCTGAGACCGGGCCTGTTCGAGTACGTTCCTGGCTTCAGACAGGTTTTCCTGCTGTACGAGGTTTCGGGCCCGCGAGATCGCCCGGTTCACCTGGCGTTCGAGTTCACCCCGGGCCTGCTGAATATAACGGATCAGGATTGCATTTCCGGGATCCACGGCCAAGGCCTCACGCCATCTTTCTATGGCCCGCTGATAATCGCCCCGCTCCATGGCCTGATTGCCCTCCTTGAGTCGGGCGTTGACCAGTTCAAGATTCTGCCTGATTTCCAGCCTTTCCCGTTCCTCCCGGAGGATGGAATCCTGGCGTGCCTGCTGCCATTCCAGTTCACGCTCTTCCGTTATCCGAAGGAATTCCTGAGCCCGGGTATTGTTCCGGTCTTCCCTGAGCACACGGTTGAATTCGATTCGCGCGTTAAAATAGTCGCCCTTGTGGAGGTACTCCTGTCCGGACTGCAGGGCGTCGCGGATCCGTTTCCGGCGGTCCTGTTCCATCTTTTCCTGCAATTGGACTTGCATTTCTTCCTCATGCCGGAGGCGTAATTCCTCCCTCGTTTCGGGGAGGCTCTTTCCGATATGGACGCTGAGTGAAAACAGATGGCTTCGCCTGAAAAAATCGGATTCGGACATTTTTGCCGTGGCATAATCAAACTGAATCGCTCGGTACCGAATGCCTCCCCCGAATGAGAGGCTGCCCTGATCGACTCCCATGCGGAAGAAAACCAGGTGGTCGAAGGCATATTCACCGCCGAGGTGATAATGCAGTTTGCGGTTTTTAAGCCAGTCGACATCAGAGAGGAATACCAGCCTGTCCTGTCCGTCCCTCAATGAAAAAGCCTTGGCGAGGCCGATACGGGTCACGGTCGGCAGGGTTTCCGTGCGTGTCCCGAGTTTCATGCGCGGATTCACGGCATGCACGAGATTCATACCCAGGTGCAGCCCGTCCAGAAATCCTCCATTCCCGGGGAATGTATAATGGATCCCCGTGTCCAGGCCAAAGCCGTTTGTCGCATACTGGCTACCCATCACCTGTCTGTTGACCTCCAAATTGAGGCCGACGGCGAGCCCGCGATAAACCGGGAGGGCGTAAGCCAATGAAAGTTTTCCCCACCAGTAATCAAAATCTCCCGTGGACACCGGGACGCCCTGGATCTCCTCATATCCCGGGATACCGTCCGTGCCGACCCGTGAGAATCCGAATCCGAAGACACCCGCATTCAGGGTCGGATGGACATATCCGATAAAATGGTATTGAACTCCCTCGAACAGCGTGGTCTGACTGAACAGGGCGTTTTTGCTCTGAACCAGCAGCATCCCCGCCGGATTCCAGGAAAAAGCGGAGGCATCTTCAGGAAAGGCGACGGATGCTCCGCCCAGACCCAGGCCGCGGGCGCCGATCCCGATGGAAAACGGGCTTTCCCTGCCGGCGTCTCCATTTACTTCGGCCTCGGAAACACCCGTCAGCAGCCCAAAAAGACAGACAAAGACAAGTTTCAAACGCATGATCTCACCCGGCCCTGTTCGGCTTTTTTATTTTACGAAAGCCATTTTGAATTTAAATATCTCTCCATTTCCGGTCTGCATGATCAGATGGTAGACGCCGTTCAAGACCTCCCAGCCCCTGTCATTGCAGCCGTCCCATGTCCAGCGGTTCACCTGGCCGGCCGACACCTCCGATTCGGCGACGTCATATGACTTGACGAGCTGGCCGACAAGGGTATAGATTCTAAAGGAAACGGAGGTCGGTTCCGGAATGTAGTAATAGATCGTGGCGGTCTCCCTGCCCGGCTCACCGAACGGATTGGGACTGCTCCACAATCGGGCTTCTTCGTTTGGATTGAAAATCCGGAGTGGCGCCGAAGGAATGCTTTCCAGTTCGTCTCCTGTCGGACTCTTGACGAGTACGTCACGGTCTGAAGCGGCTTCTCTCGCCGAAATGGCCTGTCCGTCCGGCACGCTCACCCTGAAAAAGGGGACGGTCTGTGACTCCGCGATGCGTCCGCGAATCAGAATTTTTTTGCTCTGATTGTAAGGAATTTCGAGACCGGACAGGGAAATCCGGACCGGGTTGGCCTCCGGAATCTGGGCCGTCGTTCCGTAAATGTCCGGCCCATTCATCTCGACCGCCTCGAGACGGGACACCGCCGACCGTGGCCCGATATCTTCGCCTTCCCGTCCCGTGAGGGTCAGCCAAATCTCGCGGATGATGATGGGATAGGCACCGGTTTCTCCCCGGTTCTGAAACTCCAGGCCGAGCAGGGGGACGTTGCTTTGCCCGGGCGTCAGGGACTGATTTGCCCCGGACAAGACCAACGGCGTCACAGAGAGCCAGGTTGATTGTAACCGGACGGCGACGGCATGATAATCCCGTCCGACAAATGCAGGTTGATCGGTATTCTCATCAACGGGAATCTTCGTGAGCCGGGATTCGATCTGGGCGGCCGCGGTGGAAGGTTGTGACGGGGCTTTAATCGTCCAGAAGGCCTCGCCGCCGGAGAGTGTTTGCGCCAGGACCTCCCGTGTGGTATATTGAGGTGGAAGCGCGAGGAGCGAGACTTCGATGTCACCGATGGTTTGGGCTTCCCCGGAATTCTGAACCGCGGCCCGGACCACGAATTCCTGTCCCAAAGAAACCGTGCCGTATTGTGCAGCCTCCGGCGGACTGTCGATCGTCAAGAATAGCGCAAGATCGGCCTTGGAAACGGTGTTCAGGGGGAGTGCATTCGGTACTCCTCCGATGGGAACCGCGGGTTGCAATGCATCAACACCCCTTGCCGTAACGATGAGAGTGCCTTCGGATACAGGCGTCGTCGGAGCCGTGACCAGCCAGGTCACCGTATCTCCGCTCGCGCTCTGGGTCAGGTTGTTTTTGGTGTGATATCCGAAGGGGAGTTCGATCCGTGCCGTGATTTCCGTGACATTGTCGGAAATCATTTCTGTCCGGACCACGAAGGACTGTCCCGTGGACAGGATACCGTCCGAGGCGCCCGACGGTGCGGAAATGGACGTGACGGATCTCAGCCGGCTGGCGATGGTGGTAATCGGCGCCTCGGCAAATTGATCTGTGACGACAACCCGGACATCCGTGTTTTTATCGATCGGATACTGGATCAGATCGACGCGGACCTTGTCGTTTGTCGAAGGTTCATTCGGGGCCCTGAGTCGCCATTCTGCCGGAACCTCAGGAGTGATACCGGCCGAATCCGACGCCGAGATCAACTGGTATCGATCGGGCCAGCGTATCCTCACGCGTCCCTCATTCTTTAATGCGGAAGATCCCTGCTTGAGCAGTCTGCCCTTCACCTTGAATTCCTGATTGACAGAAACCACACCGTCGGCCGGTTCGGTTTCTATACTCAGAGAGAGAGAGGCTGGACTCTGGACAAATACCACGGCGGTGGGATCGCTGGCCTCTCCGATGGGTGCGTCATCCGTTCCGTTCTCCCGTTTAGCCCCCTGAATCCGGGACGTAAAGGTTTCTCCGGAGAGGTTTTCCTGATTTGCCGCCAGTACGTCAAACCACACCGAGTCACGTCTGGAGGGTTCAAGGCGGGTTAACAGGACCTGCGGATTTTCGATGGCCGAAAGGCCATTGGATTCCATCCGGACGTCGATGTTGCGGATCGTGAAACTCAAACCGTTCTCGACGATCACCAAGACACGAAAAGCCTGTCCGGTATTCACGAAGCCGTTTTTTGACTCGGTGGTGTTTACTGTCGCGATTTCCGTCGAGATAATCCGGAAATCCGGTTTGGACTCGATAAAGACCTGCGCCTCGTTCTCTGCCCTGAGCGTCCGCAGGTCGTTGCGGTCTTTGCCCCCGGCCCGGACGCGGATCCGGACATCTCCTCCGTAGGTACCGGTCGTATTCACATGATAGATCAGCGAATCGGTCACCCCGGGGGCGAGGATCAGGCCGCCTCCTTTCAATGCGTTCGGGGGAACGACTTTATAATCCGTCTGATAAATGCCGCCCACGAAGAAGGCGACGCTGTCGGCAGAGGGTCTCGAGAGTTCGATCGCCGACCCGCCTGTGTTGCGGACGGCGACCTTGATGTGCCACGGATCGGTTTGACCGCCGAGAAGAAGAGTCTGTGAAGTCGAGACGGACAATACCTGAAAGACCGCAGGATTCTGGATGGTCGCCGTGGCCGTCTTGTCTGGAGAATTCCCGTCCTCCAGGAAAAGGGCCGTGTTTTCGGCAAATCCGCTTGCAGAAACGGTGAATGTCTCCGATCCGGGAAGGGTCGACGCCGTCACCGGAACGGTCAGAGAATGAACCTGCCCACCGGATAATGTTCCGATATAATGTGCCCTGACAAAAGATGAGGTGCCGGAACTTCCGATTTCCACCTCCACATCCCGCATGGCGTCTTCGCCGAGGTTTTCGACCTGGAGGAAGAGATCGAAAACCTGCCCGCGGTTCACATACGGGCTGTTCGGGGCGCGGTTGGTGACTTGCCGGACGATCAGATTGGCCGGTGCTTCGATCAGGACTTGCCCGTGACCGCCGTCGCGCGTGTCTGTCTCGAGTCGCCGCCCTGTAGTCATTTCGAGGCCTGCAACATAGGCGTCGATCCTGCAAAGACCGGCGGCCTGATCGGTCGTCCGTGTCACTTCAAATATCAGACTGTCGGTTTCACCTCCCTCAAGAACCCAGTCACCGGTCCAGGAAGGCGGATAGGTCAACTCCCATGTCTGGGGAGCGCCCAGAGAAAATTCCAGATAGCTCGCGGTCGTACTCGAGTCGATCGCCGTCGCGCTTCCTCCGGTGTTGGTGGCCACGACGGCCACACGCCAGGGCATGACCTGGCCCCGAGAGACCTCGGCCTGGGACGGCTTGACCATATGGATCACCAGATTCGCCGGCGTCTGTACCAGGAGGTTGGTAAATGCATCATCCGACAGGGTGACCCCGGAGCCCAGCAGATACACGAAAAGCCGAATCGTGGCGCCCCCCGCATCGCTGCCGGTGTGAAGAACGGGAATCAGGAGCGAATCGATCCCGTTTCCGGGCAGCGTCTCCTCGGCGCTGCCCCAGAACGCCGTCGGCAGCTGGAGGGTGTAATCGTGGCGCACGATACCGGCCACATTGAATTGAAGCCGGACACTGTCGAGACGGACCTCTGATCCGCTGAAATTGCGGACGGTACAACGGAGATACCAGACCGAATCCTGATCGGTTGTGACGGATTGAATGCCGGTGGCCCTGTCTTTCCCGACCGCCCTGAAATCGGAGACCAGAATGCCCGGAGAAAGCACCACATCGAACAAATTGGATTCCGAAAAAATAAAACCGCCTGTCTGAGTCACTCGCATTCGGTTGGCCGTCCTGGCCTGATGCACCGTGACGCCGGTCGTCAACACGCCGTTGCTGAAATTCGGGCTGACATCGGGTCTGATCGTGCCTGTCAGATCCGAAATATCCACGGTTTGGGTGAAATTGGTCTTGACATTGCCGTAAGCGTCTTCTGCGGTAAGCGTGGTTGAAAAGGGAACCCCCACGATCTGATCCCCGATATGCTGGATCGCAAATCGGTTCAACGCCGCGGGCAGCACGTTGAACAGATTGGAACTTCCCCTTTGCACGCCCCCCTGGTAAACCATGATTCTCACATCATTCCTGGCCCCTGTAATTCGAACCGTTTGTGTGAGGAGGCCGGCGCTGAACGATCCGGTCGCAGCCGGCGTCAGCGTGCCTGTGCTGTCGGAAAGGGAAACCTGTCCCGCAAACTGGGTCACGATATTCTGATATGTGTCGAGCGCGGTCAGGTATATCTGGAAGTCTGTACCCGCCATCTGCGGACTGGCCACCGGGGCCACAGAAATGGTCTGAACCGACCCCGGATTGACATTGAAGACCTCCGAGACGCCGCTTTTCCCGAGTCCGCTCACGGTAAGCCGGTTCTGTGACTGGCTCTTCGTGATGGTTACCGTGGCGGTCCCCACACCGGATGAGAAGGTGATCTGTTTCACATCATTGGTCCCGGTAAGGTCTGCGAGATTGACCGTTTCATTGAAGCCGGTGACGAGATTGTTGTTCACGTCATAGGCGCGGACGGTCACGGAGAATCCCTGACCCGCGGTCTGCGGCGTCGATATCGGATCAAATGTGAAATGGTCCACGGTCGTCGGGATCACGTTGAAGGTATTCGAGATGGCGCTTTGCGTACCACCGTCCCGGACGACCGTGATCCGGTCATTCGTTTGGGTCTGGGTCACCGAAATCGTGCCAGACCAGATGCCGCTTTGAAAATCATCGCTCTGAGACCGTGAAAGCGATCCCGTGCCGGTATGGCCGATGTTGACCCGGTTTCCCGGTCCGCTAAACCCTGTCACGGTGTTGTCATACGCATCCTGCGCGGTCACGGTGAGGCTGAAGGGCACGCCCGGCGTCTGGGTGGCGATCTGTGCGATGGCGAAATGATCCAGTGTATTGGGCGCCACGTTGAAGGCGTTCGATGTCCCCGTATGGCCGGCGCCGTCGTCCGCCGTGACCCGGACATCGTTGACCGCCTGTGTAATCGTCAGGGTGACCGTACGGGTGCCGTTCGAAAAGGCGCCGGAAACAGACGGCGAGATCACGACGGGAGAGGAACCCGACGCGGCTGAAAGCGGAACCGTGCCGTTAAACGACTGTGAGACATTTCCGAAGGCGTCGCGTGCCGTGATCGTGACCGGAAAACCGGTTCCCGCCGTTCGCGGACTGGGGACTGCCGAAAACTCAAACCGGCTGACGCCCGCTCCGGCCACATTGAATGGGTTGGAAGTCCCGCTTTTACCCAGCGCCGTCGCGGTCAGGACATTGCTGTTCATGGCTTGCGAGATCGAAATCGTACCCGTCCATGTCCCGTCGACGAGGGTGACCTGCTGCGGCGAATGCGTTCCCGTCTCATCACGGATATTCACCACCTGGTTGGTGAAACCGGTCACAATATTGTTGTTGACATCTTCGGCGCGGATTGTTACGGAAAAACCGACGCCCGCCGTCTGGTTCACGGGAATCGCGGAAATCACGAAATGGTCGACCGTACTCGAAATCACATTGAAGGCGTTCGACTGGCCGGTGTGTCCGGACCCGTCGTTCACCGTAATCCGGTCATCCGTCTGGATTTGATTGATACGCAGGTTTCCGGTCCAGACACCGCCAGTAAAATCGCCGCTCTGGGTGGGAATGAGGGTTCCCGTACCCGTATGGGAAATGTTGACCCGCCGGCCTGAGCCGGAGAAGGAAGCGGCCGTGTTATCGAAGGCATCCCTCGCCGTGATGGTCACCAGAAAAAATTCTCCCGCCGACTGGGTGCTGATGTTGGACAGGGTGAAATGATCCACGGCCGCGCCGTTGACATTGAAGGGACCGGATGTCCCGGTGCGGCCGCCTCCGGAAGCCTGGATATATATGTCCGTGTTCGCCTGGGTAATCCGGACATTCCCCGTCCAGACGCCCGAGGAGAAATTTTCTGTGCTCGCCGAAGATGTGGCATCAACCGTGACCGTACCCGTCTTCTCGCTGAGGGTCGCCGGATTCGTATAATCTGTCTTGATATTGTCGTAACCGTCATAGGCCGTGATGGTCAGGCTGAACGGAACACCGGCCGTCTGCGGACTGGAGATGGGGCCGAATACAAATTGATCCAGGGCTCCCGGTAACACATTGAATGCGGCGGATGATCCGGAACTCGTACCGGATGTCGCCAGGATCGCATTGGAAGCGGCCGTTTTCGTCACACGCACGTTACCGCTCCAGATGCCCGAAGAAAATGCGGTGGTCTGATTCGTCCCGGTCCCGGTCACGATGACCGTACCGGTTTGGTCCGATAGGGTCACGGCGCCGGAAAAGCCATCAGCCCGGTTGCCGAACGCATCCCGCGCTTCGATGTCGGCCTGAAAGTCCGTCCCGGCGACCGCGCCGGTCCCCGTAACCGAAGCCGGAAGCGAGACCTGAAATGTTTGTACGGGCCCCGGATCAAGCGTGGCGGACGCGGAGGTCCCCCGTTCAATGGGTGTATTATCGGCCTCCCGGGTGGTGACGATTACCTGGAAATTACCCGAAGCGGCCCGGTTGGTCACCACCGCGAACTGGATCGTTTCTGCGCCGGCCGTCGCCGGACTCCCTGTTCCGTTCCTCTGAGCGATCAGGGAGTCACCTGCGGATGTGACAGACAGGCCGCCATCCAGGGTAGCCGACGAAACGATGCTGACCGTCGAAAGATCGAATCCTGATGGATAGCGGACGACAATCCGTCCGTCGGAGGGGATGGTGTCGGCATGGTTGAAAGAGACGGTGTGTATGCTCCGTTGACCCACCGTCGCATCATCGAGGGTGATCTGCACGGCTGTCAGTGTCTGGGCCAACACACCGACAGGAAACAGGAGGAGAAAGGTGGTTAAGGACAGCCCGATTTGTGTTTTCGCAGTCATTTTCATAAATGTCAACCTTCAATTTTGCGGATTGAATAAGCACTCGCAAATTAAGTACCAGCTAATCATAGGAAAGAACAAAAAGCCTTAAACCTTTAAAATACAATAACATAACAGATGCTTGTCCCTGTCATGAATCCTCCGGGCGATGGCCAGAAATCAGCCACCCTGCTTGAAGTATTGCTTGATCAGATCGCCGGTTTTCATATAAATCTCTGCGACTTTCTCTTTCGAAAAAGGGAGGAGGAGACGTTTTCCCGAATCGTTTTCCGCGTCGTTCAGTATTTGCATTACGGTTCTCAGGTTGTCATGCGCCCGGACGAGACCGGTCATCGCGGATTCGCTCAGCCGGTCAACTTGCCCCGGATTCCTGGCAAGTTCTTGGTTGATCCATGCCTGAAAACGCCGCAACGACTCCCCGTCTCTTTTTCCCTCTCCGTACAGATAATTGAGAAAAAAGAAATCCGACTCCGCAGGTAATAAAAGGCGCGTTCTGTCGTACATCCCCTCGAGGATATTCAAAGCGGATCCATGATCACCGGCATCGATGCGTTGAAAAGCCTCTACGATGGTTTTACTGCGAAACTCCGGGGAGAGCGCGACGGCCTTTTTCAAGGCAGCCATCGTTTTTTCAGACCCTGTCTGGTCATTTTTTATCGCCTGTCCCCGCAACAGTTGTATTCCTAAAAAGAGATACGCCCGTGGAGAATCCGGGCGGAGACGCAACGCCTCTCGTATCGCATCCTCCGCCTGATCCGTTTCGGACATCCGATGGTAAATCCATCCGAGCTGCAGCCTGAGATCCGCATTTTCCGGGGCCTTCCCGACGGCCCTGCGGATGAGAGCCTCTGCCTCTGCGTACAGGCCCAGTCTGAGATATATCTCGGACAACAGAAACGCATTGTCAGGGAGCAGAGGATGATTTCCGTCAACCGGTTCCAGAACGGCGCGGGCGTCATCGTAAAAATGCCAAGCCAGAAGCAGCCGACCGAGGCGGAAGAGGCTTGGGCCGTGGCGGAGCCGTATGATTTCTGCCAGGATCCGGTCGAGAAAAAGGATTTCCTGCTTCCGCGTATGGTGAACGGCCACGACCGTGGAATGCACGATATCCGGCGAAGTATCGATGTCGATGTCCCGCTCCCTTCGGTCAATCACCCTGCCCCGGTCAAAAAGCGTCGAGACGATATGCTTTGCATCGCTCAGGGTGTGGGTTTGCAGATGCAGGATCCTGCCTGAGAAATGCACATTGTCGCTCAAATTGTGTTTTTTCATCGATGGCATCGGAATCCGGGGGGAACATCGCCGGACAAATAAAGGCATGTCGCCCGTGCATCCTGTTCGGATGCCGGGTCGTAAATAAGGCATGTTTTCCCCCAAGGCGTTCTTGATATTACAAAAACACTCCCGTCTATTTTCCGAGGAGACAACAAATGGCCGCGACATCCATGATGTCCTGCGCGGTGCATCCCCGCGAAAGATCCATGGCCGGTTTTTTTAATCCCTGAATCAAGGGTCCCAGTGCCGTGGCATTGGCCAGGCGTTGTGTCAGTTTATAGGCGATGTTCGCCGCGTCGAGATTGGGAAAAATCAGGACATTCGCATGTCCGGCAACCGGACTCTCCGGCGCCTTTTTCCGGCCCACGGACCGGACGAGCGCCGCATCACCCTGCAGCTCGCCGTCCACCTTGAGTCCGGGGGCCTGCTCTCTGATCCGGCGCGTCGCCTCCCTCACCTTGTCGACGAGAGGATGCTCGGCGCTGCCTTTCGTCGAGAAGGAAAGCATGGCTACGACCGGTTCTTCTCCTGTCAGTTTATGATGTGTCTGCGCCGATGCGATGGCGATGCTCGCCAACTGTTCCGGGTTCGGATCGGGCACCACCCCGGCATCCGCGTAAGTCAGGGGACATGGCCATCCGGGGACAAGCATGAGGAAACAGCTCGAAACAACGGCCAACCCTTCGGCCATGCCGACACACTGGATGCCGGCGCGCAGGACGTCTCCGGTGGTGTGGACGGCGCCGGCCACGCTCCCGTCGGCATCACCGGAACGGATCATCATGGCGCCGAAATAGAGCGGCTGGCCCATCAGCCGAAAAGCCTCTTCGGGCGTCATTCCTTTTTGTTTTCGTAGTGCATAATAGGCCTGCGCGTAGGTCTCCCGCTTCGATGAGGCTTCGGGATCGATCATGTCGATCTGATCCAGAGACAATCCGAGCGAGGAGGCTTGCTCATGCATTCGCCCGGAATCGCCCAGCACCGTGATCCGGCATATTCCGTTTTGCGTCAAACCTGAAGCGGCTTCGAGGGTGCGAATATCCGACCCTTCTGGAAGGACGATTCGGCTTCGCCGTTTTGTCGCCTCATCCCGGATGCGTTCCAGTAGCGTCATCCGGGGTAAACTCCGGATTCACCGCGATTCAGTTTTTCCATCAGGGCGGTTGCCGCAGCGGCAGGCAGGAAACAACGGACCTCGCCTCCGAGCCGGGCCACTTCCTTCACGATGGAGGAGTTGATATAGGTATATTCTTCGCTGGGCATCAAAAAAACGGTCTCCATATCGGGATTGAGTTTTCGGTTCATCAGCGCCATTTGAAATTCATATTCAAAATCGGAAACCGCACGCAGGCCGCGGATCACAGCCACCGCCTTCATCTTCCCGGCATAATTTGCCAGAAGCCCTTCAAAGACCCGGACTTCCACATTTTTCAAATCCAGTACGGTCTCCTCAAGCAGTCGCTTCCTTTCTTCCCGTGAAAACAGGGGGCGCTTGTTCTCGTTCTCGGCCACGGCCACCACGATACGATCAAACAGGCTGGCGGCCCGTTGAATGATGTCCACATGTCCCTTTGTGACCGGGTCAAAGGTTCCTGGGTAGATGGCCGTACGCATCGGTTTGTATCTCTTCCGCTTCAGACAGAAGGAAGAAATCTCCTTTCCTCCCAAACAATCGTTTTTGTTCACGGCATGGAGCCGTTGCGTTCATCCTCGTCGATCCGATAAATGCTGATCACACAATGGCCGAACTTCCGTTCCCGGTGTTTTCTGAATCCCCGAGTATCGTCTGCCCGGTCATGGGCTTCATGCTCGATGAGCAGTTCGCCCGCGGCTTCCAAAACCGGATTGCGTTCGAAAACCTCAATAATCCGACCATGAAGCGCTTCACTGAAAGGGGGATCCGCTATGACATAATCGTAACGGGAAGCCGAGTCCACGAGTCCCGCCAGTCTTGAAAACACATCCCCCCGTATGACCCTCGCCCTGTCCTGAAAGCCGCACAATCTCAGATTTTCCCGGATCAGTTGCGACTGGGTCCTCCCGATTTCGATGAAGGTCGCCTCGGCAGCCCCCCGGCTCAGGGCCTCGATACCCAGTGAGCCGCTGCCTGCAAAACAATCGAGGACGCTGGAACCTGCGATATCCGGGCCGATATAGGAAAAAATAAACTCTTTAACCCGTCCTGTTGTCGGACGAAACACGCTTCCTTTCGGGCCGGGCAGTCTTCGTCCCTTGGCGGTGCCGCCGATGACGCGTATCACTCATGCCTGCCCGTTAAAGTCATCTCCAAGGTTATCAAACGCCGCATTCAGCCGATTTCCACCCAGAAGGTGATGCCCATTTTAACCCGGGATGCATGGAAATCTGCAATATCGGCCGGAGCCAGGAGTAATTTACTCACGCCCCAATGGCCTTCGATTTGTTTCAGGTCATGCATGAAAGCAAACACATTTTTTTTCTCACCCTCGATGATCATGTGTCCCGATGAGTGCTGTTTCGGCTGCTGAACGATGCCCGCCGGCTTCGCAATGCTCTGTAAAGCAATTCCGTGTTGAGCGCAGAGGGTTTTGATCCGCCCATGAAAGCTTGTCATCGTGGGATAAGGATTGGCGCCCGGTGACGGTGCATGTGCACTGAAAGGGGGGAGGGTCCCTGAGACGACCCCCCAGTAGTTGTCCTGGCCTGCCGTCCTGTGTCTCTCTTCGGGAGATACCGCATAATTGTCCGCACCAAAAAGGGTCTGAATCCGCTGCCCCATGGCATCGGCGACACCGGGGGTCTTCGAGACATACTCAACCAGATACCGGTTATTGTTGATGATGACGACACCGGCCTGACCCTGGGCGCTCAGGTTTTCAAAAACCGTCCGGGTTCCTGCGAGAACGTCATAACGTCCCTCGACGGCCGGCCGGATCGTCTCCGGTGTTTGTTCCTGGTCCGTTGGCTGAGCGGGAGCCGTTTCTGCCGGTTGCACGGGACGCACCGCAACCGGTTTCGTTGCCGGAGGTTTGGGCTTCGGTAATTTGATTGCTACGGGCTTGTTCAATGTGGGATAGATGACATATATAAACAACACAGCGGCCACGGCAAACAACCCGACCCCGATGAGTAGCCAGGGAGGAGATTTCTTCGGTCCGGACCCTTCGAACGTATAATCATCATCCAGACCCTCTTCTTCCTCTTCGAAATCAGGAAGGGTTTCGTCACCATCCAGCAGTGTATCTCCCCCCAGCCCGGCATCGTCCGACAAATCATCCCCCAGGTTCAGATCGCCTGAGAAATCATCATTATCCCGTCTGCCAGCGTCCGATGACCCCGAAGGCCGTTGTTCAGGGGAACTGTCGCTTTGGTCTTCGAAGCCTTCGTCAAATAAATTAATATCTACCATGTGACGACTCCTCCATGCTATCGGTTTGGGTTAACCGTCATCTCCATAGAGAGAGAGGGCAGACGTTTCAAAGCCAACCCCATCGACGCCATATAACGTTCGGGACGATGGACAAAATCCTCGGTCCCGGTCAATGAATCGACAGTTCGTACCCGATAAAACGGATTTACTTTTTTTATGGGTACGGTCAAAGATGAAGATAACGCCTGAAGAACACCCTCCGGATCATTCTCCCCGCAAAGAAATACAGCACTGAATGCCGCCATGTCATTTCCGAGACGGTGCGCGAAAACAAGACGCTTAACTTCTTTCTGGATTAATTCAGCCATATCTTGCGCCGGCATCCGGTTGTTTGCCCTGTTTGCCGGTTTTTGTAGTGTTACACGATGGCAGAGAAAAAAGTCACGTCGTTTGATCACCGTCAATGAAAGGGCATCAGCCTCGATTTTGGCAAGCAATACCAGATCATTTTGGGAAATATCGTAATTACCGAGAACCGCATGGATTTGTGTGAATACATCCACGTCGATGTCGTTGAGCCGATAACCGGCCCTTTCGATAAGCCGTCGCGTCGCCGTAACGATCCACTTGCGCACGAGAACAGTCACATAGAGAGGGTCTCCTGAAGCCTGTTGTGCGGGCAATCGGCTGCTGACGCGGGTGTAACCGTCGATATCCGATATGCAGGCCTGTCTGGCCTCCCACTCAATCTGTTGTTCAAGGAAGGTCTTATCCATGCCCAGAGCTATGGGAAACCGTTTGATCTGGACCATCTCCTGGCCGAGAACGACTCCGACTTGCTTGCCGCTGCATTTGACCGTGTTGCATAATTTCCGAACGACATCAACAAGATTGCCGAAAGCCACCTCCTCTGAACGGAGGGTGTCTATGCCGAAAGGATGCACCATTTCCTGTGAACCGATCGCGTGGACTTTACCGTTTTCAATCGACACCACGCTCGCCCGTTCTTTCTGAAATGTCAGGGCAAGAAACGATCTTCCTTCGTTCGTGGATGGCACAGGCATTCCCAATCAAAAACGTCAGCGGCCAATTTGTTCCCAGCTTTTCTTGCCGTCTTCATCGATCATGCCGTGCGATCGAATCGAGGCCCCTCCGAATATTTTCTGAAAAGCCGGGACATGGAGTTTGACTTTGCTCGTATCTTTCGTTGACGGATCAACGACCAGGGTAACGACATGGGTCTCCCTGGATTTCGGGATGTCTGTTTCCTCCTTTGGGGGTACAATCTCAAGGGTGTCTGCGACACCGGTCTCGCCCTCTATGAACTCGGGAATCGGAAATTTGTAGGGACTGATGGATAAATCACGGGTCTCCTCGATCGGACATCGGATCGAAAACTTTTTGATTGCGGCCGTATCCACGATTTGAATCAGATAGGGGGTTTTCGCCACCGGGCAGAGATCCAGAGAATCGATCAGTTGTCCACGAAACAGACCGACGATTCCATACCGGTACAGGCCCGATCCTTTTTCATCGGTTTTCTCCGACACGTTTCGCCACACCGTGTCAGCCTCAGGCAGGGAAAGGCCGCGGACAATGGAAGCCGTGGCTTTCCGGCCCAGTACCGCATCCCATTTCACGGCGAGATCGAGCGCCCGGAGGCCGGCCTGTTTTTCTTCATTTTTTTCTTCTTCCTGTTTCCACAATTCGATCCATTCTGTGTTCCACAATTCTTCCTTCAGTTCCACCCACCTGGCGGCCTTGTTAATGCTTTTTTGTTCGTTCCATCGCCTGTGAGCGTCATCTTCCCATTCAACCCGTCTGTCAGACTGCCACAAAGCCTCGATGATATCTTCAATGTGCTTTTTGTTGTTTCGTTCCCAATCGGCGTATTCGACATGACGAATCGAATCGGAAACGGTACGCCAGAGCGAATCCCGGTTCGCCTTGAAAAAAACCAGGGCGCTGTCAGTCGGCTGGGATTTTTCCTGATTATCGATCCATTGTTTCTTGCGATCGAGCTCCCACTGCTGTGAAATATTCCGCCGCCATAAGGCTTCGTTCTCGGCCGGCCAGGTGTCTTTTTCCTTTTTCCACAGAGATCTGCTTTCCTGTCGCCAGACCACTTCCTTGGTTTTATCCCACAAAGTTTTTTCATGAATCATCCACAATGAATCGCGCTGGGCGGTACTCAGGGTGTCCATATCGGCTTCCCAGGCTGCCCGTTTCATTTTCTTCCAGGTATCCTGATCGGCTTTGTCCCAAATATCGGAACGGGTGGCCGTTTCAATAATCTCGGAAAGTTTCTCATAAAAAAGAGGATAGAGTGCACCCCAATCACGAGTTCTGTGAACGGGGATCCCGCGCCTGAGCTCCTGTCGCATTCGGCTTTTTCGGTACATGGGAATGGGGGCGTTTTCCACAAGGCTCTGGAAAAGACGGTTGCCGAATAAAGCCGTCCATACGATACCGGTATCGATTTCTGCGACGGCATCCGTGCCTGCCGAGTCCAGTTTTTCCTCAAGTGCGGCGATCAGTTTGTATCCCAGTGAATCCCAGCGTGTCAGGTTTCTCAGGGACCGGCTCTCCGTAAGCGTTGTTGTGATGAGGTTCCGCAAGGATTCAGGAAACGGGCGTGAGTAAACAATCGGCTTTAGATTCTTTTCAAGGGTCAGGCCGTTCCAGTTGATCGCGCTGTCGATCGCCACAATCGCCGCGTCATCGGCCAGGACCACCTCCTTGAGCCTGTCCAGGCTGTCCGTATAATTTAAGACCAGGTTGATATACTGTAGTTCGAGATGGTTGATCGCATCCATACGTGCCCGGCAAACCGATTCGAGCGCGTTTTCTTTTTGCCAGACCGTTTTGGGATACAGGATGGTCCCGATCAGCGCGATCGCAAGGACGCAAATTGCAATTTTAAACAAGATGTTTCCCTTTGATTTCTCTGCCATTTTAAAACCTCCCGTTAATGCTTCTCTGTGTTATCTAGAGACTTCGCTCGATGAATGAATCTGGATGTGAGTCCTTATATGTTCTAATTTTTTTGAACCGATTCCCTGAACTTTCAATAAATCTTCCGGGTTTCTGAACGGTCCGTTCTCTGTCCGGAAATTGACAATCCGATGGGCCAGGACAGGCCCGATTCCGGGCAATCCGGCCAACTCATCCGCTCCTGCATGGTTGATCGACAGCACGCCGACCAATTGCGGGCGCTTCTGACTTTGTTCATCTCTTCTGTCCGGTTCTCCCGCAACGGTGGAATCCGGTGTCGCAAGAGCAGGCGAAAAACCCTCAGGCTCAGGCAACGCAGCAAATCGATTCTGATAAAACCGAATGCCCGATCCGACCAAAAAACAGACGATTAGAAACCAAAAGAACCGTTGCTCTCTCTCGGTGAATCCAAGCATACGATACCGCCGTCCGGTTTAGTCGGGGAAAATCTCCGGATGTCCGGCCAGCTGCTTTAAAATCCCCTTGACCTCCCTGGATACATTGACCGGTGTCCAGACATGGACCCGGATCAGTTGGTCTCCCCGGCCGCTACCGTGAAGATGCGGGACACCCTTTCCTTTCATGCGCAGAATCTTGCCGGACTGGGTTCCCGGTTCGATGACCAGTTTTGCCTTCCCGTTGATCGTCGGGATCTGGATTTCATCACCCAAAACGGCCTGGGTATATCCCACATTCAAATTGTAAAGGATGTCGTCGCCATGCCGTTCGAAACGTTCATCCGGGATCTCTTCGATCAGGACGACCACATCCCCGCACGCCCCGCCCTTGGGTCCCGCGTCACCTTCTCCGCGCAGGGTCAGGTAATTGCCCGTCGAAACACCCGCCGGGATTTTCACCTGCACGGTCGATTCCCCCTTTTTTCTGCCGCTGCCCGTGCACGACCGGCAGGGTTCCGTGATGACACGACCCGACCCCCCGCAACGCGGACAGGTCGTGATATTGACAAACTGGCCGAACAACGACCGGCTGACCTGTCTGACCTGTCCGGCGCCGCCGCAGTCCGGGCAGGATTTCAGGGCTTCCGCGTTGGCCGCCCCGGATCCCTGGCACGCCTCACAGGGAAGCCACCGTTTGATCTTGATCCGCTTTTCGACCCCGCCGGCGACCTCCTCAAGGGTCAATTTAAGCCGGACCTGGAGATCCTGACCGCGCTGGGGTCCCGTTTTCTGGCCGGATTCGCCGAAAATATCACCGAATCCGCCGAATCCGCTCATGAACGTGCGCAATGCGTCGGAAAGATCGAAATCGAAACCGCCGAATCCGCCCATGCCGCCGCCTCTGACGCCCTCATGGCCGAACCGGTCGTACCGTTGCCGTTTTTCAGGATCGCTCAGCACCTCATAGGCTTCTGCGGCTTCCTTGAACTTGTCCTCGGCCTCCCGGTCGCCCGGGTTGCGGTCAGGATGGTATTTCATCGCAAGCTGGCGGTAGGATTTTTTAATCTCATCCGCCGACGCATCGCGAGAAATTCCGAGCACGTGATAATAATCCTCTTTCGGCATCCGAAGTCATGTCCCCATTACTTGCTGATCACTACCCTGGCATGCCTCAGGACACTACCGTGGAGGGTATACCCTTTTTCATGCTCCTGGACCACCACGCCGGAGGGCGTTTCCGGATCTTCGACCAGCATCAGCGCATCGTGTTTGGATACATCGAAAGGCTTCCCCAGGGAATCCATGGGTTCCAGTCCGTTGCTCCTCAAAATACCCGTGAACTTCTGATAAATCAATTCGATTCCCTGGCGAAACAATTCCGGATCATAATCCTGCTCCGATGATGTTTTCAATGAACGTTCCAGATCATCCACCACAGGCAGCAAATCGAGAATCAGCCTCTTGTTTGCCCCCAGGATGGTCTGAGTGCTTTCGCGCTCGGTTCTTTTCTTCGTATTATCAAGCTCCGCGGCCGTTCTGAGCAGCCGATCTTTCAGCGTCTCATTTTCGGTTTCGGCGTGTTGAAGCGCCTCCTTTAATACGATGACTTCCCTCGAAAGACACCGGTCTTTCTCTCCCTTCCGGGATTTTTCTTTTTTAGTTTGCGGTACGCCTTTGATCGAAGACTCCCTTGATGCATGCGGATTCATTTCTTTTCCGGACATTTTTATAAGTGCTTACCCATGAATTACCGGCCGAGATGGGTGCTCATGATTGCGGCCATGTGTTCGACAAGGGGGACGATCCGGCGATAGGGCATGCGAATGGGCCCGATGACCCCGATCGACCCCGTCTCTTTTCCCACGGAATAGGTCGCCTTGACGACACTGAAAGCCTGCAGTCGTTCGGTCGGGTTCTCGCGGCCGATCGAGATGCCGGGCGAAGGCGTAACGTCCTTCAATGCTTCGAGCAGGTCTTGTCGCTCTTCGACGAGTAAAAGCACTTCCCGCATCATACTCGGGTTTGCAAATTCCGGCTGCATGAGCATGTTTTGTGTGCCGCTCGTATGCACATCGAGCGGTTCGGCAAAATTAAAAAGGTCTTCGGCCGCCCCGACCATCCTGCGGATCAGTTCCGGGTGGCCGCCCGCGACTTCCTTCATCCGCTCCGAAATGGAATTTCGGATTTCCTCCAGCCGCAGTCCGTTCAGACGTTCGTTTAAAAGCGCCGCGGTTTTATCGAGATCCTCCTGCTTCAATTCGGATTCGATTTCAAGAATGACCGTCTTCGCCTGCCTGCTTTCCGCTCGAATCACGACGAGGACCTTGTTGTCGGACAGGGCGACAAATTCGAGCCGGTCGAACACCCAGTTACACATCCAGGGGGTCAGCACCACCCCAAGCTCCCTCGAGATCTCTCCGAGTATCCGGGAGGCTTCTCCGAAAAGGCGTCTCAGGTTTCCCTGCTCCCGGCGGATTCTCTCTTCGATCCGGATGCGTTCCTCCGGGCTCAACGCTTCACGCCGCATGAGCGACGTCACGTATGCACGGTATCCAAGATCGCTCGGTATCCGTGCGGAAGAGGTGTGCGGCTGTTTCAGATATCCCGTCTCTTCCAGGGCCATCATATCGTTCCGGACCGTGGCCGAACTGTAACCGAGGCGGTATTGTTTAACGAGTTGGTCGGAGCCGATCGGCGTGGCCGTCTCGATATAATTCCGCACGATACAGCGCAACAATGTCTTATGCCGTCCTGAGAGTTCTTGCATAACCTTACAAAATTATCACAATAAACCGAATAAATGTAAAGATTTTTACATTTTGTGTCAAGCTAAAACATTTATGTATCAGGATTTAAAAAAATACTTGAGCGCCCACCGGCTTCCCGCATAACCCAGGAACAACGAAAAAACGAGCGGCAGAGGCCAGACCGGCAAAGAAAAGGTGAACAGACCCGGGAAGCGGGACTTCAGGAAAACATGCGCAATCAGGAGGATTCCCGTGGCGATGGCTCCCCCGATCCCGCCCTCAAGGAAACCCTGGATGAGATACGGACGCCGTATGAACGCCTTCGTGGCGCCGACGAGTTTCATGACTTCGATGTTGCGTGTCTGCGCATGGATGGTGAGACGGATGGTATTTGCGATCAGGAACACGGAAGAAAACAGGAGCAGAATGAAAAGGCCGAGACCCACGGCCAGGATGATCAGGCCGTATTCACGAACGAGCCGAATGAGATTCTTGTGATAGACCACCTCGTCGACCCCATCCATAATCTGTACGGCTGCGGCTATTTTCTCGATTTCTTCCACAGAGCCTTTCTGTGTATGTATCCGGATCTGAAGAGACGCGGGCAACGGATTTTCCCCGATCAGCTCCTGGATGTCCTCCCCGAATTCTTCCTGAAACCGCTGAAGTGCGGCCTCTTTCGAAATATAAAGGATGGATTCCACGGCGCTGTCCCGCCGGATTTTTTCCTCGAGGGACCTGACCGCTTCCGCAGCGAGCCCGTCGTTCAGAAACGCTTCCAGATAGATCCGGCTCCTGAGGTTGCCTAGAGTCTGACCGATATTCACCATGAGGAAGAAAAAGAGTCCGGCCAGGGTCAGCGTCACGGCCACCGTGGAGACGGTGATGACCGTAGCCACACGGGCGCGGGACAGACCCCGGTATCCTTCCCGGAAGGCATATTTCAGATTGAGACTCATGGCAGAATCTTTCCTTCAAGCAGCCGGATCAGACGTGCGTCTTTCCGGTCGATTTCATATTCCTTGTGGGTGGCCATGAGTATGGCCGTACCGCGGCGGTGTATACGCCCGAGAAGCGTCATGAGCTCACGGCTCGACTCCTGATCGAGATTGCCGGTCGGCTCGTCCGCCAACAGGATAAAAGGTTCGTTGGCCAGGGCACGCGCCATGGCGACGCGTTGTTTCTCTCCGCCCGAGAGTTCGGGTATCGGGGTATACCGCTTGTGGCTCAGCCCCACATCCGCCAGGACCTGGAACACCCGTTTCTTGATTTTCCGGCCGGGGACGCCGGTCGCCCAGAGCGCGAAGGCCACGTTTTCATAGACATCACGGTCTTCAAGCAGTTTGAAATCCTGGAAGACCATGCCCACCTTACGCCGGAGAAAGGGAATATCCTTCGGTTTGATACCGGAGGAGTCGAAATCGGCCACCCGGATTCTTCCCCGTGTCGGCAGGATCGCCATATGCACCAGATTGAGCAGCGTGCTCTTTCCGGCGCCGCTCGGACCGACGACAAATACAAATTCTCCCCGTCCGATTTTGAGACGGATGTCGCACAAAATCGGCCTGCCGCCCGCGAGGTACCAGACGTCCTGAATGTCGATCATACGGCCTCCGCCCTGAAGACGAAGTGGATCCGGTCGGCATCCTCCCCCGGCGGTTCATATGTGAATTCCCCGAACCGTCCGGCAAGGGAAAACCGGTTGTGTTCCGCGATTTCAGGAATCATGTCGAGTTCAAAAAGCCACTGCCTGTGATGTTCCGTATAGGTACGGTCTTGTGAATCGTTATGCACCCGGATTTCCGTGTGCTGGCACCGGTTCGCAGGGTCAAACCAGCTTCGCCGGGAATAGTCATATTCTTTCACCCGGTCCCATTCGGAGAAGTCGGCCCAGTAACCCCTGAGAAAGCCCTCGGTAATGACATCGAAAATCAGGACGCCTCCCGGGTTGAGGAGGTTTCGGGCCGTCTGAAAAAAAACACCGAGTTCCCCGGGTTCGAGATAGTGAAGGGTGTCGTACAGGCAGACGACTGCATCCGCCGGCCGGCGCAGGGCCATGTTTCGGATGTCTCCCTGCCAGACGCCGTCGTCTCCGCGCCGCCTGCATTCGGCGAGCATGTCGAAGGAAATATCCGTGCCGAACGCCCTGTAGCCTCTTTGGCGTAGGGCCCGGAGAAACCGGCCCGTCCCGCATCCGGCATCGACCAGACGGCGTCCGCCGTTCCCGAATTTCGCGATCAAAGACGCGATGTATTCCGCCCACGCCTCATAATCGACGTGAGACATCATGTGATCATATACCGGGGCGAGACACGAATATGGGTCCCGTTGCCCCGATTTTCGCAACGCTTTCATGGAAAACGTCCTCATTCCCGAAAATGATCCCATCCCAAGACGGAAAGCGGCTTCTCACCCTGCGGCGTCCTCCGTTTCTGTCCCTCGGAGGCGGGCCGCATCTCGCCGATCACGGCGAGGGGACATGCTTCGGCCTGCAGGGCGGCGATCCGGCCTTCCCGATCCCGGGGGACCGTGAACAGCAACTCGTATTCTTCGCCGCTTCCGAGGATGAAATCTTCGGGATCCTGATGTGTCCGGGTCATCCACCGGACTGCCTCGGGATGGATGGGGAGGGCCGACCCGTCGATCCGGCATCCCAGCCCCCCGGCCCGGCAGAGATGGCCCAGATCCGCGGCCAGACCGTCGCTGATGTCGATCATCGCCGTGACGGACAGTTTCGATACGACTTGCTTTGCCAGATCGAGCCGCGGCTCAGGCCGGAGAAAATGTCGGACCGATTCCGGGTATGCGTCCCGCTCCGATCCGGCGGACAAGACCTCGAATCCCGTCCTGGCCCGTCCGAGCCGGCCGGTGACGCAGATCAGGTCGTCCTGCCCCGCCCCTGATCGGAGGACGGCTTTTCCCTCCGGGGCCTCGCCGACCACGGTGAGAGAAATGAAGCCCGCGCCCGGTGACCGTGCCGTATCGCCTCCTGCGACGGGACACCCGTGGGTCTCGCCGCAGGCATGAAGACCCTGACAGAGGGCCTCGATATCTTCGACGGTCCATCCGTCCGGGAAAGCCATGGAGACCACCGCGCAAACCGGATCCGCCGCCATGGCCGCCAGGTCGCTCAGATTGACGGCGAGGGCCTTCCACCCCAGGGCGTCCAGGGGTGTATAATTGAAATCAAAATGGACGCCTTCGACCAGCGCGTCCGTGGACAGGACCGTTTCATGACCCGGCCGCACGGAAAACACGGCGGCATCGTCTCCGATACCGACACGGATGCGTCCTGTCTGAGGCTGGAGAATGTTCCGAATCCGTTCGATCAGCCCGAATTCACCCAGCTGCCCGATTCTCATCTATCCCTCGAGGACTTTCATCAGCAGCCTGCGCCGCCGGGGTCCGTCGAATTCGCAGAAATAGATGGATTGCCAGGTTCCCAGCACGGGCCGGCCGCCGCAAATGATGAGGGTGAGTGACGGACCGAAAAGGCTGGATTTGATATGGGCCGCGGAGTTTCCTTCCATGTGATGGTATCCGTCTTCGAAAGGAATGATTTTTCCGGTCTCGTGGAGGATGTCCCGCACCACGTCGGGATCGGCGTTCTCGTTGATCGTCAGGGCCGCGGTGGTGTGCGGCACCCACAATACACAAAGGCCTTCTTCGATACCGCTTTCTTGGATCGCCCCCCGGACTTCGGAGTCGATGAGGACGAGCTGGGTCCGGACTTCGGTCTGGACTGTCATTTCTTTAAACATGCAATGAATTTAACCAGCCCCCCCCTGATTTCCAAATTTTTTTTGGGGACTTCAAAAAAAATGCGTATACTTAAATTTTAGACATTATAACCCTTTAATAAGGATGTAATCGATGGATAAATTTCTTGCCTGGATCGAACGTGTCGGAAACAGATTGCCCCATCCCTTCTGGCTTTTTACCTATTTGGCGGTCATCATCCTGTTCGCATCCCTGGTGTCCGGACTGACGGGGGTCTCCGTCACCCACCCCGTGACAGGGGAGACCGTCGTGGCGGAAAACCTCCTTTCCCAACAGGGGCTGCAGCGGTTTGTGCTGGAAATGGTCGACACGTTCGCCCATTTCCCGCCCCTGGGCCTGGTCCTTGTCATGCTGATGGGCGTGTCCCTGTCCGTCCATTCCGGACTCATGGAAACGGTGCTCGGACGCCTCATCCGCGTGCCTGAATTTCTGATCCTGCCTGTTATTGTCGTGGCGGGCATCATGGGAAACCTCGCCTCGGACGCCGGCATCGTCGTGGTGCCGCCTTTGGCGGCCGTCGCCTTTAAAAAAGCCGGCAAGAATCCGCTGGCGGGCATCATCCTGGCTTACGGCGCGTGCACGGCGGGTTTCACGGCCACCCTGATCCCCCGGGGTACGGATGTGCTTCTTGCGGGCTTCACCAACGCCGCCCTGGAAGATCCCCGGCTCTATGTGGGCGCTTCGGCCAATCTGTATTTCATGATCGCCTCCGTATTCCTGCTGGCCGTTGTCATGTCCTGGGTCGGCAAGCGTTTCACCCTGCCGGCGTGCGGCGATATCGAAGCCGTCCCGCAGGAAGAGGAAGAAACGATCGATGGCAGGGCTCAGAAAAAAGGGCTGATCGGTGCGGGAATCGCGATGGGTTTGTACACCCTCCTCGCGCTGATGACCGTGCTGCCGGAAAACGGACTTTTGCGATATGACACCGGCGACATTCAAACCCTGATCCTGAACGAAAAACCCGGTCCGGTCAAAACGACCCGCAGGATCGGCAGAACCGTTTCGGAAGAGGAGCAGGATCGCAGGAGATATGCCGTGACCCTGAACGGACAACAAATCGTCCTGGATTCCGTCGATGAATCCCGGTGGATGGACGGCGCCACGGCCCGCATCTATCTGCCTGAAGGCGAGACCCGGATGGATCGAGACCGGGTATTGCGGATCGAACTGATGCCGAGCGTCGTCCGCGGCCCCTTTTTCCGGGGCATGGTGGCCATCCTTTTCTTTTTCTTCGCCATTCCGGGGATCGTGTTCGGCATCTCTGTCGGCAGGATCCGGGGGTTGTCGGATATCCCCGCCATGATGGTCAAGAGCGTGAAGGGCATTTCCGGCATGGTCGTGCTGGTTCTGGTCATCGCGCATTTTATCGCGTTCTTCCAGTGGTCGAACCTGGACCGTATCGTGGCCATCTCCGGGGCCAATCTGTTGAATCAACTCCGGTTTCAGGGGCCGATCCTGATGGTGACCACGGTACTCATCGTCATGGTGCTCAACCTCTTCCTGGGTTCCAGTGCGGCCAAATGGGGCATGCTGGCGCCGATCATCGTGCCCATGTTCTTGTATCTCGACTCACCCATTTCACCTGCGGTTTCACAGCTTGTCTACCGGATCGGCGATTCCACCACCAACGGCATTTCGCCTCTCTATCCCTATTTCCCGCTGGCCCTGGGCTGGCTTCGGGAATATAGAAAGGATGCCGGCATCGGCACGCTGATCCGGCTGCTTTTGCCCTATGCCCTTTTTACCGGCATCGCCTGGATTCTGCTGCTGCTGGTATGGTATTTTATCGGCATTCCCGTGGGACCCGCAGAAGCCATCCGGTGACTTCCGGTCGGCAGGCGGGTCTACTCCCGGACGTATCCGGCGGGATGAGACCGTGGAAAGACCGTCTTTCCGGGAGTCGGCGCGGAAACCCGGAGAAGTCGGGGAATTCCAGAGATTTTCCTTGCCTTTCTTGTCGATTCACTGTATGTTCGTAAAGGTTTCTTTCTCGGATACCGTCGCATAATCAATCCGTGGAGGAAAGATGGAAAATCATGAACCGGTCCGGATCGGTCACAGCCAGCTTCCCGACTCTGTGCACGCGGCCGCGGAGGCCGCAGGGATGATCCTGGAGCAGATGGGCCCATCCGGAAAAGCGGGCTGGGCCCTGGTCTTTTGCGGCGGGAGACACGACCGGAACCGGATCCTGCAGACGCTCCGCGCCGAACTCGGCGATATCGACATGATCGGCGGCGCGGCGGTCGGCACCATCACCCGTGACTCCCTCGGCTACGGCGGATACGAATGCGCCGTGGCCGCTTTTCCGGCGACATTTCCGACCCCCCGGGTAATCGCGGATCATGGGCTGGATGCGGGTGAATTTGAGGCGGGATGCCGGCTGGGTGAGCGGATCGGGGATGCCGCGAGGGACGGAGATACGGTTCTGCTCTTCTACGATTCGGTCCGGGGAGGACCGCCTCCCGTTCTCTATATCGGCAGCCGGCTCGTGGACGGAATACATCGGGGTCTCGGGAATAAAACCGTCACCCTGATCGGCGCCGGCACCGTCGCTGATTTTCATCTCTCGGACAGTTTTGTGTTTGACGGCCGGGATGTCGCAAAACACGCCGCCGTTGCCGTCGTACTGCCCTCCAATTTTCTAAGCCGCACCACGATCATGCACGGGTGTATCCCCCTGAGCGCTTTTCTAGAGATCACCCGGATCGACGGGGCCGTCCTCTATGAACTGGAAGGGCGTCCCGCCCGCGATCTGCTCCTCGAAATGGCCGGCACGGACGACGTGTCGATGTCCCTCACCATCGGAGAAAAACACGGGGATCCGTTCGCCCCGTATGACGAATCCGCTTACGCCAACCGGCTCATCCTGCGCACCGATCCGGAAAACGGATCGGCGACCCTTTTCGAGGCGGATTTCAGGGAGGGAACGCGCGTGCAAATCATGGCGCGCGACAACCGCCTGATGCTCGAATCGGCCGCGAAACGGACCCGGGAGTTACTGGACGCGCTGCAGGGCACGAATCCTGTCTTTGCCCTTTATATTGATTGTGCGGGGCGGTCCCGCGCATTCAGCGGCGCGGAGAGCGAAGAGGCCGGTATTGTGCGGAACGAAATCGGCGGCCGAATCCCCCTTTTGGGATTCTATTCCGGGGTCGAGATCGCCCCGCTTTTGGGGAAAAGCCGCCCCCTCGACTGGACCGGCGTATTGACGGTATTCACGGTATAGGACACAGTGGAAGCATCCCTTCAAGACGAACGCGATTTTTATCGCGGACAATGCAATGAACTGGGAACGCGTCTTTTCCGTCTTCAGGACGAGCAGACGCAGGCCCGGCGCGATATCCGGCGCTGCCGGGTGATCGCCACGATGGTCCGCGAGGTGTATCGCCGGACCGATGCCACGGTATCGCTCGACGAAATCGGAAGGCGATTCCTCTATGTGCTGCTGGAAACGCTTCATGTAGATCGTACCGCGCTTCTGGAATACGAACCGGAAAAAAACCAATTTCTCGTCCGTCAGCACCTGGGGTACACCCGTTCCGTTCCGCAAACCTTTCACCTGCCGGAACCTCCCATGGATTTTTTGTATGCGAACACAGACACTGATTCGACGCCTCAGCTGAACAGTCTGCGCCGAATCGCCGGGGGGGGCGCGCTACTCTGGGCATTCCGCCGGGAGGCTGGACTGGCCCTGCTGTTGAGCAACAGCACGCAGGATCCACATCTGCATCGGCCGTTCGAGGAAGGGGACCGGGAAATCATCGAAGCCGCCCTGAGCATATTCATCGAAATCAGCGCACGGGAAAAAACGCAGAAACTCGCCGCCCTGGGACGTCTGGCCCTCAGGCTCTCGGAGGCGGAACCGGAGGGCGATCTGCCCGATCTGATCGCCGAAGAAGTGAGACATCTCACGGGCGCCGTGGCCGCATGCCTATCCATATTCGACCCCGGAAACAGCGAGATCATCATCTCGCATATCGCGTGCGACCCCCCGGCCATGGACATCTTCAGGCGGTATCTCGGACGGGACCCCGTCGGGATGCGCATCCCGGTGAATCCCGACATGCGGGAACGCATGTTGCACGACGTGATCAGCGATCTTTCCAGCCTTTCGGAGGCTTCCCTGGGGGTGCTTTCGGAAAAGGCGGCGTCCCTGATCCAGGAGGAGCTGGGCATCGCCCATATCAAAGGGCTGACACTCCGCTACGGCGGCGAGCTGATCGGCGTATCCGGCGTTTTCCTGCCCCGGAGAAGTTCTCCGCTTTCCGACGAGCTGATGAAAATTTTCGTTCACATCGCCTCCGTGGCGCTGATGCGGAAAAGGGCGGAGGACGCGCTCAGGAAGAACGAATTACGGTATCGGACACTGGTCGAAAATTTCCCGAACGGCGCGGTGATCCTGTTCGACCATACCCTGCGCCATACCATCGTCGACGGCGCCGGCCTCGAAACTTTCGGCCTCTCCAGGGCGATACAGGGAAAAACCCTGGCGGAGAGTTTCCCGCCCGAAATCGGTGTCCTGCTGAAGCCGCAGTATGAAGCGGCCCTCTCCGGAAAGTCCAGTGTATTCGAGATGCAGTTCGGCGAACTGATCTGCGAAATCCGGCTCACCCCCATACGGGATGAAGAAGGCCGGGAGGCGGCCGGCGTGATGATGATGCAGAACATCACGGACCGGAAGCGGGCGGAAGAAGCCCTCTGGAGGGCATATGACGAAATGGAAATCCGGGTGCGTGAACGAACGGCCGAACTCAAACAAATCAACCTGGCGCTCCAGCAGGAAATCTCCGACCGCAGGCAGGCGGAAGAACGGCTCACGGCCTCGTTGAATGAGAAAGAGGTGTTGTTGCGTGAGCTGTATCACAGGACCAAGAACAACATGCAGGTCATCCGGTCGATGCTCGCGCTGCAGGCCCATTATTCGAACGATCAGACGGTTCGGAAGATTTTCCGGGATACGCAAAACAGGATCGACGCGATGGCCCTGGTGCACCAGAAACTGTATCAGTCTCAAAACCTGTCGCGCATCGACCTGAAGGAATACATCCTGGAGCTCACCGGCCTCCTGGTACAGAGTTTCGGCGTGCTGTCCACGCGAATCACGCCTGTTCTGGAACTCGAACCCATCCATGTTCTCATCGACACGGCCATTCCATGCGGGCTGATCCTCAACGAGCTGTTGTCGAATGCGCTGAAGCATGCATTTCCGGGAGACAGACAAGGCGAAATCCGGATCCGGCTTTCGAGGACGGGTGAGGACGGAATCGCACTCGATTTTTCGGACAACGGCGTGGGTGCGCCGAAAGGATTCGATCCGAGGAACCAGGAAACCCTCGGCCTCCAGAGTGTCTTCACCCTCGTGGAACATCAGCTCCAGGGCGAGGCTGAATTCCGTAATGAAAACGGACTCGCCTTCCATTTCCGGTTCAGGGAAGCGTTGTATTCATCCCGGGTATGACCATGACACGGCCACTCGACATCCTTTTGGTCGAAGACGAAGCCATCACCGTGATGGCCCTCAGAATCGAACTCAGACAGGCCGGTTTCAATGTGCTCAGATCCGTCGCCACCGGCGAAGATGCGGTCGGGAGTCTGGAGGACGCCGTTCCGGATGTGATCCTCATGGACATGAGGCTGGCCGGCCGCTTGACCGGGATGGACACCGCCGTCCTGATCCGTGAAAAGCATCCCATTCCGATCGTTTTCATGACCGGGTATCCGGATGCGGCGCTCCTCGAGAAGGCGAAACGGATGGATTCGGTCGGGTATGTGGTGAAGCCCGTCAGCGCCTCTTCCATCAAGGCCGCGGTGGAGGGCGTGCTGGGCTCCGGACCGGATTCAAAGAGTACCGGATGATCCGCACCGGTGATTTTTGCCCGCCCGTCCGGCCGGAAAGGGATCCCGCGGCCGGGGGGTGGGGGATTCCCTGTAATTTCCAACCTGTCGAAAGGGGGTGATTTCCGGGACAAAAAAATGGCGGTTTCATTCCGCTTTATTTTAATCCATTCCTGCGCTGACGACTCCGGGCTTGCATCCGTGTGGAAAACAAAGAAAGGAGTACACGGATGAGTCGGAAACACACCTTCAAACCCCTGACGATCCTGACCTTCATCATGCTGGCGTTCCTCGTCGGGAGGACATTTTCACAGGTCCTGATCAATGAACTCGATTCGGATACGCCTGGCACGGACACCCTCGAATTCATCGAATTGTACGACGGCGGGACGGGCAATACCCCGCTCGACGGTCTGGTGTTGGTCTTCTTTAACGGAAGCGGGGATGTCTCATACCGCACGATCGGTCTGGACGGCCACGCCACGGATCCGGACGGGTATTTCGTGGTGGGCAACCCGGATGTGGCGGAAGCCGGTCTGCACTTTCCGGCCGGCGGGCTTCAGAACGGTCCCGATGCGGTTGCCCTCTACCGGAGGAATGTGCCGGACTTTCCGAACGGCACGGCGCCGACGACGGAGGGGTTGATCGACGCCCTGGTCTACGGCACAAACGATCCCGAGGCCGCGGGCCTGATGGGGCTCCTCAATCCGGGGCAGAGCCAGGCCGATGAGCAGGGTCTCGGCGACAAAGACAACCATTCGCTCCAGCGCTTCCCGAACGGAAGCGGCGGTTTGCGCAACACCGCGACATTCATGCCGCGTCCGCCCACGCCCGGTCGGTCGAACGGCGGGGAAACGCAGCACCTCGAAATCCACGACGTGCAGGGCAACGGACTGGTTTCACCGAAAACCGGCGGGCGGGCCCTGCTCGCCGGGAACATCGTCACCGGGGTGGCTGCAAACGGTTTTTTCATCCAGACGCCGGACGACCGGCAGGACGACGATCCGGAAACCTCGCAGGGTGTTTTTGTCTATACGAACGCCACGCCGTCTGTCCGAATCGGGGATCTGGTCGACATCGAGGGAGAGGTGCGGGAATATCATGGCCTGACGGAGATCATCGCCGCCGCCCCGCCTTCTGTGCTGTCCTCGGATCATCGGCTTCCCGCGCCGGTGTTGTTCGACGGGACGTTTCCGCCTCCGGAACCCGGCTGGCCGGAAAGCCTGCTCGAACGATTCGAAGGGATGCGCGTCCTGATCCGGGACGGCGTGGTGTGCCAGCCCTCCGATGCCCGCGGTGAGGCCTGGATCTCAGCCTCGTACCGCCGCATTTTCAGGGAACCGGGAATCACCCATCCGGGCCGGGCCGGGTTGCCGGTCTGGGACGGGAATCCCGAACGTCTCGTCCTCGATCCGGATGGCCTGGGCCTGGATGTCCCGCCGCTCTGCGCCGGCACCCGGATCGATTCGCTGGCGGGCGTGCTGACCTGGCGTTTCGGACAATACCAGATCCAGCCGACCCATCTGTCCGTTTCGGGAAACTCTTGCCTGTCACCCGTGCGCAGCCGCGCCGGGGACGAATTCACCGTCGGCACACTCAATCTTCACCGGCTGATGGACGATGCGGACGACCCGCTCATCGAGGAGGTGGTGGTGGACGCGTCGGTTTTTCGACGGCATCTCAGGAAACTGTCCCGGTACATCCGTGAAGCGATGGACTGCCCGGACATCCTGGCCGTCCAGGAGGTGGAAAACGAGTCGGCGCTCGCGGCGCTGGCCGCACAGATTCAGGACGATGATTCGTCCGTCCGGTACACGGCCTTTCTCCGCGAGGGCAATGACATATCAGGCATCGATGTCGGGTATCTGGTACGCGGGACCATCGATGTCGATTCGGTCGTCCAGAGAGGAAAGACGGACCGGTTTGAGTTTGGAGGCGCGATGCACACCCTGCATGACCGGCCGCCGTTTTATTTGTATTTTCGTTACGGCGGGCGGGCGTTTGCCGCACTCAACGTCCACATGCGCTCCCTGTCGGGAATGGACGGACCCGATTCGCTGCGCATCCGGCAGAAGCGGCACGCACAGGCTGAAGACGTCGCCCGTAGGATCCGGGACATGCGGCTCCGGGACCCGGACATCCGGCTCCTCGTCCTCGGCGATTTCAACGCCTTCCAATTCACGGACGGATATGTGGACGTGCTGGGCCAGATCACGGGCAGTCCGGATCCGGCGGGATCGCTCATCCCGGTGACGCCGATCGTGGATCCCCCCCTCCTTAATCCGGTTTTTTCTCTCGATCCGGAAGAACGCTATTCCTATGTCTATGAGGGATCGGCCCAGGTGCTGGATCACATCCTGATCACGGAGGGCACGGCGCGGGTCATGCAGGATTTTGCCTTCGCGCGCGGCAACGCGGATGCGCCTTTTACTTTCGGGGAGGATGAGGACAGCCCGCTCAGGGCGAGCGACCACGACGGACTGGTCCTGTTCCTTGATTCCGAACGGCTCGACGGCGTCGGCGCGAATTCCGGGCGCATGCCGTCCGAAATCGTCCTGTACGGCAACTTTCCGAATCCCTTCAATCCCGCCACGCAGATCGATTTTTTCCTGCCCTGCGGCGGAATGGCGGTCCTTTCGGTTTACAATGTCCTGGGCCGGAAAGTGAAGACGCTTTATTCCGGGTTCATCACGGCGGGTTCGCACGCGATCCGCTGGGAAGGCCGGGATGAAACCGGACGCGACGTTCCTTCCGGGATCTATGTGATGTGTCTGGAATCGGAATCCGGGACCCGCGTCCGAAAAATGGTCTTGCAGAGATAAAAACGGAATCCTATATTGTCGTATAGACCGCCTCAGGCGGTCAGGGGCCTGATTCCAGTCCCCGGGGTGTTCATTCCGGGACGAAATTTCCCGGAACGGACACCCCGGATTTCAGCAAGCTGCAGGAGATTTGCGAAAATCCTGCGCGACGGAAAACGGGGTCACGCAAAAACACCTGTCAGGAATGTCCCGTGAGACATGAATCCCCATCACGCATCCAGGGAGCGGCCGCATGGAAATCCACCTGTTTTGTCATGCCTGCGGAAAGGAAATTACCTTCCGGGACAGGGTATACCGTCAGGAAACCTGCGCCCGTTGCGGACGGCCCGTACACTGCTGTAAGAACTGCCGGTTTTACGACACCGGCGCCCATCAGCAGTGCCGTGAGCCCCAGGCCGAATGGGTTAATGACAAGGAGGCTGCGAATTTCTGCGATGAGTTTTTCCCGGCCGCAGGCGGGGCATCCGGGGCGCGCCTGGAAAGGGAGGCGGCGGCCCGGAAAAAACTTGACGAATTATTCAAAAAGCGATAGACTCTGATCACCCAGATTGTCGATTTCCGGGAATTCCTGCAGAAGGAGGTCGGGGATGCGGGACATTCAGAAGGTTTACCTGAAGATTTTGCGGATTGAACTCGGAGACCTCGAGGAAGATCTGGCGTTGCTTATCCGGCAGTGCGATGAGGCCCGGCACGCACACAGGGCGACCGAACGGGTTTCACTGAGCAACCGGATGGTGTATGAAAACGAGCTTCTGGGCATCCGTGATTTCCGCCGGCTTCTCCGGGTTTTCCGGCCGAACCGGTACGGAACCCTGGAGGAGATGATCGCCCGGTTGAAATCCGATTTTTCAGGCGTCGTCCGGAGTCACGGGCTGGCCGAGGCCATTACCATCTGCGTCAACCGCAAGATCGACAAGGTCGCTCGGTACGTGACGCAATGATTGGGGGCCGTGCCGGGATGTGTGATTTTCCGGACGGATGTCCTTGCACGTCCCGGAGACATTCATCATGATCCGTTCGTTCTGCAGGATCATCCCATTATTTCAGGAGTTCCTATCTCTGACGGAGCACGCATGCACAGATACCCGCTGAATACGACGCGGTTGAAAAAACTGCTTTCCGATCTCATCCGGATCAATTCGGTCAACCCCTCCCTCGCTATCAACCGACAGGGTGAATCGGGAATCGCCCGCTATGTGGGGAATTATCTCAAGGACCTCGGTGTCTCCGTCAACTACCAGACGCTGAAGACCAACCGCGTCAATGTCATCGCGAAAATTCCCGGACAGGGGGGCGGTCCCTCCCTGCTCCTCAACGGCCATACCGATACGGTCGGCGTGGACCGCATGGCCATCGATCCCTTCGAACCCAAATTCGAAAACGGGAAAATGTACGGCCGCGGATCGCTCGACATGAAGTCCGGGATCGCGGCACAGATCATGGCGGTCGAGACGCTTCTCGAATCGGGGATTACTTTGAAAGGCGACCTGATTTTGACGTTTGTCTGTGATGAGGAATATGCCAGCATCGGCACGGAGGAGACGCTGAAGACCCTCCGGGTGGATGCGGCCATCATCTGCGAACCCACCCATCTCGAACTCATGATCGCCCATAAAGGGTTTGCCTGGGCGCGGATCGAGGTGTTCGGCCGGGCCGCCCACGGCAGCCTCCCGGAAGAAGGGATCGACGCCATCGTGAAGGCGGGCAGGCTGTTGACCCGGCTGGAGACGCTCTCGAGGAGAAAATTAAGCACCAAACAACACCCTCTCCTGGGATCGCCCTCACTCCACGCCTCATTGATTCAGGGCGGGACCGAACTGAGCACCTATCCGGATTATTGCAAGATCGAACTCGAACGGCGCACACTGCCCGGCGAAGACAGGTCCACGGTCGAACGCGAACTGCAGAAACTGATCCATGCGGCCGGGAAAAACGACCCCTGTTTCCATGCGGACCTGGATGTTTTTTTCTACAGGCCGGCGTATGAGATTTCCAGAGATCAGCCGATTGTCCGTTCGATGAGCCGGGCCGTCCGGGAAACAGGCAAGTGTCCCCTCAAGTACAGCGGCATGGGAGGCTGGATCGAATCGGCCCTGCTGGCCGGGGCCGGCATTCCGACCGTGATTTTCGGCCCCTCCGGCGAGGGATTGCACGCCGCGGTGGAATATGTGGATTTCGATTCGGTCGTGACCACGGCCGAAATCCTGATCCGGACCCTGTGCGATTATTGCGGTGTGGTTGGACAATAACCGGCTGACCGCCCGCCGGACGACCGCATCCCCCCGGCATGTAAAGACGGACGCATCTCTTTATCGGAATGGAAAGACGCCGAAGACGGCATCCCGGAGACGAGATAAAACGGGATAAAGACCGGATACCGGCAAATCGGATGGACACAGCCCATGGCGCATCAGGAACCGTATGACAACATGACCGTACAGGCCCGGTACATGCCCCCCTGTGGCCGGAAAGAGGATGAAGTCCCACCCCCTTTTATCCTCGTGATTTTCGGCGGGGCGGGCGACCTCGGCCTGCGCAAGCTGCTGCCCGCCCTGTATCACCTGTTTATCGATGAACGCCTTCCCGACACATTCTGCATCCTCGGACTCGGACGCCGAGAAAAGACGGATGTGATTTTCCGTAAAGAGGTGAGGGCGGCCCTGAAACAGTTTGCCTCCACGTTTTACGAGAGCAGCAAGGCGGAAACGTTCATCCGGCGGCTTCACTATCTTTCCATGGATGCCGGGGATGCAAACGCCTATACGGAGTTGCGCAGCCGGATCCGGGATCTGAACCCGGCCGGATGTGACAATTTCCTCTTTTATCTTTCCGTGCCGCCTCATGTTCTGCCTGCGATCGTGCAAAATTTGCATCAGGCCGGTCTTTCCCGGGGTGAAGGTGCGCGAAAAATCGTGGTGGAAAAACCCTTCGGCCGGGACCGGGAATCCGCCCGGGAGCTCAACCGGATGCTTCTCGATGCGTTCGATGAAAACCAGATCTGTCGAATCGACCATTATCTGGGACGGGAGACCGTCCAGAATATCCTGTTTTTCCGGTTCGGAAACAGCATCTTCGAACCGCTCTGGAACCGGCGCTATGTCGATCACGTACAGATCATGGTGTCCGAAGAACTGGGCATCGGAACGCGGGCCGACTTTTACGAACAGGCCGGCGTGGTCCGGGATATCGTTCAGAATCACGCGCTTGAGCTGCTGGCCCTGGTGGCCATGGAACCGCCGGTGGGATTCGATCCGGACCTCATCCGGGATGAAAAAGTCAAGGTCTTCCGTACTTTGCGCATCCTCGAACCGAAGGAAATCGACCGGTGGATGGTGCGCGGACAGTACGGGCCGGGGGTCGTCCGCGGTGAAAAGGTTCCGGGTTACCGCGGAGAGGAAGGGGTCGATCCCGGATCGAACACCCCCACGTTTTTCGCCGGCCGGTTCATGATCGACAACTGGCGATGGGCCGGGGTGCCGTTTTATATCCGAACCGGCAAGCGGATGTCGAGGCGGCAGAGCGAGATCTATGCCGAATTCCGTCAGCCCCCGTTGCGCCTTTTCGGGCGCACCTGCGATAGGATCGCGCCGAACGGCCTCGTCTTCGGGATTCAGCCGGACGAAGAAATCTCGCTCCGCCTCAGCGTCAAGACGCCCGGGATGGGGAACATTCCGCGCGCCGTGGACATGGATTTCAATTACGAAGAAACGTTCTCCGTGAAACAGGACGCGCCCTATGAGCGACTCCTGCTCGATGCCATCCGCGGCGACCTGACGCTGTTCGCACGGCAGGACGGCGTCGAGGCCATGTGGGATGTGGTCGATCCGGTCACCCGTCACTGGGAGACACACCCTGCGCGGGATTTTCCAAATTATCCGGCCGGTTCCTGGGGTCCCGGCGCAGCGGAGGAACTACTCCGGAACGAAGGCAGAGTCTGGCGATATTCTTCCGAAGGAGTTGAATGATGGCGAAGAAGAACGGGGTTCCATCGAGACATCAGGAGATCGTTGTCTTCGACGATGCGGATCTCATGATCCGCGCCTTCGTGGAGCGGTGGATCGCATCCGCCAGAAAGGCCCTCATCCGGGAAGGGAAATTCACGGCCGCCCTGTCTGGAGGCCATACGCCCGTCCCGTTTTACCGGGCGCTGGGCCGGTCCGTCGCGGAGATCATCTGGCAGAATTCCCATCTGTTCCTGGCCGATGAACGGCATGTCGCCCCGGATCATCCGGACAGCAACTGGGGCATGATTCGGCGAGAAATCCTCACGTCCGTCTTCCTCGACGAAGGCCACCAACATCCCGTGTCCATCGGTGAAACGGCTGAGGCCTCCGCGTCGCAATATGAAAAGGAATTGAAGCGGTTTTTTTCTCATGTCTCCGGTTTTCCCGCAATCGACCTGCTTGTCCTCGGCCTCGGCACGGACGGCCATGTCGCTTCCCTCTTTCCGGGCGATGCGGCGCTCGCGGAAAAGAGACGCTGGTGTGTCGCCGCCGGGACTCAGGACGTGAAGCACCGCCGGATTTCCCTGACCTTTCCCGTGATCCGGCATGCGAGGGAAATCCTGTATCTCATCCGCGGGGAAGAGAAGGCCGGGCGGGTCAGGCAGATCCTCGTCGATCGCGACCGCGGACTTCCGGCGACCAGGGCGCAGTCCCGAAAAGGCCAGACCGTGTATTTGCTCGACCGGGCGGCGGCGTCCCGGCTTCCCTGAAGCGATGCATCGGGCAGGCGGTCATTGAAACAGGTTGATTGTCGGAGACCGCGGAGTTCTCGCGCCTTTTTTTCTTCTTTTCAACCGATCCTTTTTCGTGTTTTCCGTGTCTTTCGCGGGAGTTATTTTTTCAGCCTCCCCGGACGCCGTGTTCCCAGGTTTTTTATGCCATTCGCAATGTGCCCCCTTCCTGAATGATCCGGGTTGATATTTTTATATTCTCCTCATCCTCTCTTGGAAATTTATTAAAATTGTTTATATTTTGTTTATTCCGGACACTTCGATCGGATGATTTTCCAACCGGGATCTTTTCCATGTCACGAAACAAACGGCATGACATAAAATCACGTTTTTATTTTGTAACCGGAAGAGTCATCCGGGATTCCATTCATTCTCAGCGAGGGAAATGACTCTCATGTCCTCTTTGATCACCCGCATTCTGCTTGCGCTTTTTTTTCTTTCGGGATTCGCCGGCCTGATCTATGAGATTCTCTGGATCAAGACCTTTTCCTTTGTCCTGGGCAATACGGTTTATACCCTCTCGACCGTGCTCGCGGCCTATATGGCCGGCCTGGCTCTCGGCAGTTACCTGATCGGGCGATGGACGCTGAGAAACCGGAACCCCCTCCTTCTTTTCTCGGGACTCCAGCTTGGAATCGGTCTGGCCTGTTATGTGTTGCATGAAATTTTCCAGGTCCACTTGAAAAATCTCGGGGCCATCGGCGTGCTGGATCCCTCACAGACGGGTGCGATCCTGATCCGTTTTTTGCTTTCTTTCGCGCTGCTTTTACCGCCGACATTTCTCATGGGCGGCACGCTTCCGGTCCTTTCGAAATTCCTTGCACGGCGAAGGGAAACCCTGGGAAAGACAATCGGCATGCTCTACGGGTTCAACACACTCGGAGCGGCCTGCGGCAGTTTCGTCACGGGTTTTTTTCTCATCCGTCTGTTCGGGCTGAACGCGACCAACGGGATCGCCGTGGCGATGAACGGCGTGGTCGCCGCGGGCGGACTCGTCCTGGCCGTTCTCGTTCCGAAACAGGAGGACGGGCCGGTGGAACGGCCGTCTTCCCCGGCCCGCACCCCGGGGTTGCCCGGGCGCGTCCGGCTTCTCTTGATCCTCCTGATGTTCTCTGGATTCACGGCGTTCTCATACGAAGTCGTTTACGCGCGTCTCGCTTCTTTTCTCCTCGGAGATCGGATTTTCGCGGCCACGACCATGGTCACCGCCTTCATACTCGGCATCGGACTGGGCAGTCTGCTTATCGCCCGATGGATCGACAGGGACGGGAAGGAATGGCTCTGGTTTTCCGGGCTCCAGGCGCTCATCGGACTCTCCGCCGCGATAACCATGATCTTTTTTTCTGATTACCTCGCCGCGTTGTCCCGGTTTGAATCCCGGTTTGTCTTCGGGACACCCTGGCACATCGTGACTTTCCGTTTTATCCAGACCCTCATTTTAATCGGCCTGCCCGCAGCCGCCTTCGGTGCGATAATCCCCTGCGTGGTAAAATATATCTCTTCGGTACGCGGAACGGTGTCGATGGATGTGGGGCTGACCTATGCATTAAACACCGTCGGCTGTGTATCGGGCGCCCTCGTGACCGGTTTTGTCTTCATCCCGGTTTTTGGGACCTACGACAGCATGATCGGAACCGCTTTGTTGTCCCTGTTATTGTCGGGTATCGCGATTGCGATCTGGGCATGCCATCGTCCGGTCCGGATCCGTGCCGTCTTCGCCGCGGGATGGGCTTGCGCTTTTGCGGCGGTAATGCTCTGTTCGATCCACTTCAAAACCTATCCATGGCCACGCGAGGGGAAACGGCTGATCTTTTCCGAAGAGGACGCCTCGGCCCTGATCACGGTTTATGAAGGGCCCGCCGGTTTTTATCTCTACGGCGGCAATTCCATGCTTTCCTTTCCCATCGGGCGAACCACCGCGGAATCGGTGCAGCGGTTTCAGGCGCATCTGCCGCTTATGCTCCATCCGAATCCGAAAGATGTGCTCGTGATCGGACTGGGTTTCGGAGTGACATCGGGGGCGTTTACCACGTACGACGCCATCGAGTCGGTCGAATCGGTCGAACTCTTCCCCGGCGTCGTGAACGCAACACCCCTATTCCATGCCTTCAACAACGATCTGGCGCGTCAGCCCGCATCCACCCTCTATGTGGCCGATGGACGTTATTTTTTGAAACAGACGCCCAAACGGTATGACATCATCGTCTCAAATGTCTGCCAGTCCGACGTGCCCGGCAGCGCCGGATGCTATACGCTTGAATATTTCGAGCTGGCGCGAAGCCGGCTGAAACCGGACGGCATTTTTCTCGTCCACCTTTTCGGGGCCGGCGGCCGGATGCTTTTCAAGACATTGCGGGAAGTTTATCCTTTTGTCGAAGGATTCCTCGGATACCGCGGCACGGTGTTCATGGCCGCCTCGCAGCGCACGATCCGGCCGGATGCAGTCCGGATCGCGGAAAAGCTGGCGGCTTATCCGGAGTTCCGTGCAGACCTAGAGCACGGACTCGTCCGGAATTATGAGGAACTGGCGGCCCATCATGTGTTTGATCAAAATTATGTGGATCGTTTGCACGCGGATCCGGCGATCCGTCTGCTGACCGACGATCATCCGATCCTGGAATACGCCCTTCAATCCAGCGGCCCGGATATGTATCGATCGGCCTTTGAATGACGGATCCCTTCATGGTCGGCAAAACACCCCAATCCGTCCCTGACACCCTTTCTTCGCGCATGGCAGGGGGATTGCACCTGATTTTTTTCCTGTCCGGTGCGGCGGTGCTCATCTATCAGCTGGTCTGGCTCCGCATTCTCGAGCTGGTCTTCGGCGTCACCGTGTATGCGGTCGGCACCGTGCTGGCGGCCTTCATGGCCGGCATGGCGCTGGGCAGCCTCATATTCGGACAACTCGCCGACCGCATGCGCAGACCCCTCCTGCTACTCGTGCTTTTCGAGACGGGACTGATGCTGTACGCGCTGGCATTCCCGTCCTGGCTCCGTCTCATCATGACGCTTCTTACCGACATCATGCCGGATCCGGCCACGCCGTTTTTTGGACGGAATATCTTCCGGTTCGGGCTGGGCTTTTGCCTGTTGCTGCCTCCGGCCGCACTGGCCGGAGGCGGCCTGCCCGTTGTGGGCAAGACACTCATCCGCAGCCGCAGCCGTCTGGGCGGCCAGGTCGGAGGCCTGTACGCCGCATGCAACGCCGGGGCGTTTCTGGGATGCGTTTTGACGGGATTTTTCCTCGTCCGTATGCTCGGTGCGCGGGGCGCGACCCTCGTCGGGGCGGCGCTGAACGGCGTGAATCTCGTCCTGCTCGTTTTCTGGATTCTTCGCAAACATCCGGCGATTTCGCCTCAAGAAACCGTTGCCGCCGTCCCATATGATGGCGGCGACCATGCCGCGGGAACGCGGCGCGGGATACCGGCCTGGATCGGGGTGATCCTGGCCGCCCTGGTCTTCGAGGGATTCTGCGCCGCCGCATACGAACTCGTCTGGATGCGGATGCTCAATCATTTCTCCGCGGACAAGAGTCTGGCGCTGACGGGAACTGTATTCGCCGCCTTTCTTTTCGGTCTCTCCGCCGGGAGCCTGGCCGTCCGGAGGTGGATCGACCGAACCGGCCGTCCGCTGGCGGTCCTGGGTGTCATCGAAATGGCGATCGGGCTGGCCGGACTGGCCGTGCCGTTCGTCCTCCGGCATCTGGGAGGGCGGTTCATGCAGCTCAGGGCCGGCTATTCGGAGAACTGGTGGAATACGATCGGGGCCGAATATGCCGTTTTCTTTCTGATTCTCGCGGCGCCGGCCACGCTGATGGGCATGACCTTCCCGATATTCGGGCGGCTGCTCTGTGATTCGATCCCGCATCTGGGCGGACGGCTCGGACGGCTCGGGTTTCTGGACACGGCGGGATCCATCCTGGGCGCATTCGCGGCGGGATTTTTCCTGATTCCCGCCTTCGGGCTGATCCGGACCGGGACGGCGACGGCCGTGATCAGCCTCGCCGTCGGCGCGGCGTTGATCCTGATTCAGCCGGACCTGCGGCCCAAAACCCGGACGGCCTTCCTCATCGCTTTCTTCCTCGCGGGCACCGGACTGGCCTGCGTTCTGCCCGTTTCGTCCGCAATGACCGGGTGGCAGGGCCGCAGACCGGAAGACCGGGTGGTTTTTCATGCCGAGGGCCCCTCGGCGACCGTGACGGTGTTCGAGACGCTGGAAGGCGAACGCCGCATGGCCATCAACGGTTCGATTTCGGCCTTCGGCGAGAGCGACCTGGAGATCGACAAAATGCGGGGACTGGTTCCGGCGCTGCTTCATCCCGGCCCGAAAACGGCGCTGGCGGTCGGTCTCGGCATGGGCGTGGCCGCCCGGTCTCTCCTGACACCCGGACTCACCCGGCTCGACTGCGTCGAACTCAGCGAAACCGTCGCCCTGGCTTCCGATTCCTGTTACGGCGGGGTCAACGGCCGGGTCATGCGCGATCCGCGGTTTCATCTGATCGTCGAAGACGGCCGCAACTTTCTCCTTCTCACCCCCGACACCTATGACGTCATTTCCTCCAATTCCATCCATGCCCGGCTGAGTGGTTTTCTCTACACGCGCGAGTTCTATGCGCTCTGCAGGAGCCGTCTCAATCCCGGCGGCGTCGTATGCCAGTGGCTGACCACCAACTGGCTGACGGAAGAGGAGTTCAAGCGCCTCGTGGCCGCTTTCCTGGTGGAATTTCCCCATACCCGGCTCTGGGCGAGCGGCGTGTCGAATCTGATTCTGGTCGGATCCGAAACGCCCCTGAAGGTCGATGTCGCGCGGCTGGAATTCCTTTTCCGACACCCGGAGGTGACACCGCTTCTCACGGATCCGTTGCTCATGGATCCGCTGGACGAACTGCCGCGTTTTCTGTCCCGTTTTGTCTGCGCGGAAGACGCCCTTCGGGATTATGTCCGGGGAACGCCGCCCGAGACGGACGACCGGACGGCCGCGGAATTCAGCCGGGTGGTGAAACCGGCCTGCAATCCGGCGATTATCGGGGCGCTCGCCGCGATGAAGACCGACATCGGCCCGTGGCTGATCGTCGAGGACGGCGCGGACCGGGACGGATTTCGGCGGGACATCCTCGCCTCCGCCGCAGCGGAAAAAGCCTGCATGGAGGGCATCCTGGCGTTCAACTATCTGGACGACCGGGAAAGGGGTGCGGGTCTCCTGAACGAGGCGGTGAAACGGGACAGCCTCTCTTTCCGTTACCGCGACCTGCTTTCCAGTTTTTACCGGTTCGACGGACGACCGGATGACGCGATCGGGACGCTCCTGCCCCTCATGTCCGTCCGGCCCGGGGATATCCGGCTCCTTCGCCGTCTGGGCATGCTCTATCTCGAAAACGGAGAGACGGACCGTGCCGTTCAAATGTTAACCTTTCCGGCGGACCGGGGGGACGTGCTGAGCCTGTATTTTCTCGGGCTGGCCTGGATGCAGGCCGGCCGGCCGGACCGGGCGCTCGACCGGATGTCCCGCGTGGTCTCGCACCGGCCCGAATTCCTGGACGCCCGGATGCAGCTCGGACTCCTCCTGACCGTATTCGGCCGGTACGGGGAAGCGGCCGTCCATCTGCAGTACTGCCGGGATCGGGGTTACGGGACGGAAGAGATTCGCCGGATCGCGGCGCAATTCCCGGAACTCCGGATCCGGTGAGTCGCGAAAGGGGGGAGATTCCGGTCTTCCGGATCGGAAGGATGGTCGTGGACAAATATCTTTTATCATAGGAATGGATGAGGTCATATGGCGCCTGAAACCCTGAAAAACCTGCGTGACGAACTCCGCCGCGAATTGACGGAAAACATCCTGCCTTTCTGGATGGAGAAGACCCTGGACGAGACAAACGGCGGATTCATCGGCGAGATGTCGAACGACCTGACGGTCAAACCGGACGCGCCGAAAAGCCTCGTGGTGACCACGCGCATCCTGTGGACCTTTTCCGCGGCCGCGCGCATCCTCCGGGACGGCCGGTATCTCGGGATGGCGGAACGCGCACTGGATTTTCTGAAGACCCGTTTCGCGGATCCCGAATACGGCGGGTATTTCTGGTGGCTGGATTCCAGAGGTGAGCCGCTCGAGACGGACAAGAAAATCTACGGCCAGGTGTTCACGGTGTACGCCCTAGCCCAACATCATCGGACGACGGGACGGAAAGAGAGCCTGGACGCGGCGCGATCCCTGTCCGGTCTGATCGAAGAAAAGGCGCTGGACCGGGAAGGCGTCGGATATCACGATTTCTGCGGCCGGGACTGGTCTTTATTGGGAAATTTCGCCCTAGGCGATGGGGAGATCCCGGCGGAGAAGACCATGAACACGCATCTTCACGTACTCGAGGCCTACACGAACCTCTATCGGGTCTCCCCCTCGGAGAAGCTGGCCCGCCGGCTGAGGATGCTGATCGAAATCCATCTGGACCGCATCCTCGATGTCCGGACCGGCCACCTGAACCTGTTTTTCGACCGGGAGTGGAAGGCCTTGACGGACGAGGTTTCCTACGGCCATGACATCGAGGGATCCTGGCTCCTGTGCGAAGCCGCGGATCTCCTCGGGGATCCGGGCCTTTCGGACCGCGCGCGCGACACCGCCGTACGGATGGCCGGGGCCGTGCTCGCCGACGGCGTCGATCCGGACGGCGGGATGATCTATCATGCGAACCCGCGCGGCGTGGTCGATCCGAACAAGCACTGGTGGCCGCAGGCCGAGGCGGTCGTGGGCTTCCTGAACGCATGGCAGATCGGCGGCGATCCCAGATTCCTGGACGCCTCCCTGAATGCGTGGCGTTTCATCCAAAAGAAGCTCATCGACCGGCGCCACGGCGAATGGTTCTGGTCTGTGACCCGGGACGGCCGGGTCAATGCGCATGAACCCAAGGTCTCGCCCTGGAAATGTCCCTATCACAACGGACGGATGTGCATGGAGGTGATCGAACGGGTGGATCGGCTGGAAAAAGAGGGATAGAAGATGATTCCGATGGGGAGGGATCTCTCGAATCCCCATAAATTGAGGAAAGATTCAGAAAGGTGGAGTCAAAAAGATCCTTCGGATCGGGGGGAACCATGAACCGGAAAACGTTCTTCAAAAATTTCGTTCACGGCGGGGTATGGGCCGCCCTTCCGGGCGGATGGAACATACCCGTTTCATTCGCGCAAGACGGCGGAGATGCGTCTTCGCCGTCCAGGGACGACCGGTTCCTCCACCGTTGGATCGGGTCGCTGCTGGAGAACTTCAGGAAAATGAAAAACCCCGAGGAAGCCGTTTCTCTGCTCGAATCGTGCGGGCGGGACTGCGCCAAACGCGGATCCATTCAAATGGCGCATGAGGCCGGAGAAAATGTGGATAACTTGTTGAAGGCGCTCGAAACCCATCTCGGGGCAGGAAACGCGGTGCGTGACGGGGATCGGATCACCCTCCGGTATCCGGAATGCTATTGTCCGCTCGTTTCGGGCATGCCGCCGCAGAAAGACAGCGCCTGGTGCGATTGCTCGCGCGGCTGGCTGCTCGAGATGTTCGAAACGGTGACCGGAGAAGCCGTCCAGGTCCGGCTGGAACAATCCATTCTGCGCGGGGATCCGCAATGCCGTTTCACGATCCGGATCCCGCCCGGGTCGGTGCCGTGAAGAGATAAGCTCAATATTTTGAAAGAAATAGGAATAGAATTGTCCGCCCGGCCGATGGGATGATCTCCCGAAAGGAAGCGCCATGAAAACCTTTGCCGTCTATCTCGGCACCTGTTCCGCATATGACCCCACGGGAATCGCCGGACTCATCCGGCGGGCGCTTGAGGTTATCCCGCTTTCAAGACCCATGACCGGCCGGATTGTCGTCAAGCCCAATCTCGTGATGGCGCATCCGAAAATCGCGACCGAAAGCTTTACGCGAAAAGAGGTTATCGAGGGAATTCTCCGGACCGTCGCCGAAAAAGGCGCGGCCGTGGAATGTGTACAACTTGTGGAAAAGTCCGGCCTGGGCGTGACGACCGCCTCGATGTTCCGGTGGGCCGGATACAACACCCTGGCGCGGGAATACGGCGTCCGGCTGTGGGCGATGGAAGAAAATCCGCGCGTCCGGGTGGTGCTGGAAAACGGCAGAATCCACCGCCATGTTTCCGTGGCACGGCCCATGGCCGAACGGGATTTCCTGATCTTCGCGCCGAAACTCAAGACCAACGTGCTGACCCAGGGATTTTCCGGCGCCCTGAAACTGAATGTCGGCACCATCGATTCCCGGGAGCGGCTCCATCATCATGACCGCGACCTGCCGGTCAAGATCGTGGACCTGCTCGGGGCCGCAGATCCGGATCTGATCGTGACGGACGGGATCCGCTTCGCATTCGGCGGCAATCAGATGACCCAGGGCGGAACGGATCTCGGCGTCGTGATCGTGGCGAACGACGCCGTGGCCCACGACATGGTCGCGGCCCGCCTCCTCAACCTCGACCCGCTCCGGATCGACCACATCCGCGAAGCCGTGGACCGCGGCTACGGCCCGGCCCGCCCGGAGCAAATCCGGATCCTGGGCGACTATCCGGTCGAACGGGCGCAGGCCGTCACCTCCCGCCTCGATTTCGGATACATGCCGGTCGAAAAATTCCCCTGTAACTTCCGGATCCGAAGCGGCACGCCGTACTGCACCGGAGGCTGCCAGGGCATTTTCCTCGACTGGCTGCACATGATCCGGGACCGCAAACCGGGCGTCCTCGGACGCTTCCCCCGGATCCCGGTGCTGATCGGCAAGGTGACGGACCGGGTCGAAGCGAAGAGGATCCTTTTGGTCGGAGACTGTGCGGCGGCCTCGCCGGACCTCCGCGCCGGGCGCATCGTCCGGATCCCGGGCTGCCCGCCGACCCACAAGCGGATCATTTTGTCGATGATGCTGCGATTTTTCCTCATCGCCCCGCTGGTGCGTCCTTCCCTGATCTGGGACGGCTTCGTCCTCTATCCGGTCAAATGGCTCAAAGGCCGGCTCGTGAATCTTAAATTCCGTCCTTCCCGGTGGTTTCCAATTCCTGATTCGGGAGAGTGACCCATGCGCATCGAATCCGAACGGCTCGTTTCCCTCAACCCCGCGACGCTCGAACCCGTCGGCAGCGTCGCGCTCACCGATCCGGCGGACCTTCCGGGACGGGTCCGGCAAGCCCGATCCGCCTTTCCCGCCTGGCGAGAGGCGGGACTGGACGCCCGAATCCGGATCATCCGGCGTGCGGAGGAATTGCTCTGCGCTCAGGCGGAGGAGATCGCACGGCTGATCACCCTCGAAATGGGACGCCCCTTCGCCGAAGCATTCACGACGGAAGTCGAGGCGTCCATCGACCTGCTCTATTATTACTGGAAGCATGCCCACAAATTCCTGCGCGACCGCCGCGTCCCGCTCCACAGCGTCTTTTTCAAGACCCGGAAAAGCTTCATCCACTTCCAGGCTCTCGGCGTCGTGGCCAACATCACGCCCTGGAACTGGCCGCTGCTCATCCCCCTCGGCGTCATCGTGCCGGCGCTGTTGGCGGGGAACGCCGTACTCTTCAAACCCTCCGAATACACGCCGCTCGTGGGCGAGAAAATCCGGGAGGTTTTCATCCGGGCGGGCGTGCCGGAGGACATCCTGATCAACGTGCACGGCGGGGCGGAGGCGGGCCGGGCCGCGTCCGCCTCCGGCGTCGAAAAGGTCTTTTTTACCGGCAGCACGGCCGTCGGTCAGGCGGTCATGGCGCAGGCGGCCGCGTTGCTGACCAAAGTGGTCCTGGAACTGGGCGGAAACGACCCGGCCGTGGTCTTGGACGACGCGGACGTCGAGATCGCCTCGAGCGGCATCCTCTGGGGCGGATTCAACAACTGCGGCCAGAACTGCAACGCCGTCGAACGGGTCTTCGTCCATCGGCGGATATACGACCGGTTCGTCTCCCGCCTCGTGGAGAAATCCGGCTGCCTCCGCATCGGCGACGGCATGGATTCCGGCACGGATATCGGCCCGCTCGCCACCGGGGCGCAGCGAGATAAAATAAACCGTATCGTCCGGGCCGCACGGAATTCGGGCATGGACATCCTGGCAGGAGGAAATACGCTTCCGGACAAAAAGGGCAATTTCTTCACCCCGACACTCATCACCTGCGAAGGAAATGGAGACGTCATACCGGACGAGGAGGTGTTCGGGCCGATCCTCTACCTCAAGCCCGTACGCGACGACGACGAGGCGGTCCGCCTGGCCAACGCATCTCAGTTCGGCCTGGCCGCCTCGGTCTGGACGTCAAACCTCCGTCGGGGCGAGCGGATCGCGCGCCAACTCGAATCGGGGACGGTGATGATCAACGATGCCGTAGTCTCGTTCGGCATGACCGAGGCCGGATGGACCGGCATCAAGAAAAGCGGCGTCGGCTGGATGCACGGCGAAAAGGGGCTGGATGAGATGGTCAACATGCAGTATATCAATGCCGATCCCCTGTTCCACACGCAGAAAATGTGGTGGTTTCCCTATTCGGAGAAAATGGTGGCGGCGATCCGGGCCGGACTGGTTTTCCTGTTTTCCCGGAACATCCTCAAGCAGGCCGCCGCCGTGCCGGCCGTGCTGAAGCATTTCACGGGTTATCTGGTGCTGAACCGGCCTAAACGGGACAAGTTGTAGCGGGCCGGGAGGTGCGGATGAAAAGATCCCGGATAAACGGCTGACTAAAAATTTCCCGAAAAGGTCTCCGCGTTCCCCGAAGGAATGGAATACGTACGTTCTGTTGAATGCTTGGTTGATTGAGGCAGCATCCGACAGCCATTCCTTCCCGGTACCGTAGCGTGTGGTGCCGGCCGTGAACGCTCCGACCTTTTCCGGACGGAGATTTTTTGAAGGCCGCATGGGGGAAACCGAGAAAAAATGTCTTTGAAAACCACCTTCTATTATTTATCTTTTTTTAATCTTCTTGACAACGATGTTTTATGACGAGAACCGGTTTGTGTTTAAATGAGAGCCCCTATGAAGCTCCTGATTTTTGTCCTGAACAAAGAAGAACTCCTTGAAGAAGTCCTCGCCGCCTATGTCGAAGCCGGAATCACAGGCGCAACGATTCTGGATTCAGAGGGGATGGGACGGTTTCTGACCTATGAAGTGCCTCTTTTCGCGGATTTCAAGGATTTCATGAAGGGAAACAAACCGTATAACAAAACCATTTTCTCGGTAATCAGGAATGAAAAAACAATTCCCCGCCTGGAAAAACTTCTGGATCAAATATGTGGCGGTCTGGATGAACCGGGGACCGGAATTCTTTTTACCCTGCCGGTTGATTACGCCAGAGGATTGGTGGTTCCCGAAGAGGAGGATGCGTGTGATTAAGCTGTCTGAAATTCTCGATCCCCGTCACATCAGGCTTTCGATGAAGGCTCACAAAAAAAAGGATGCGATAGAGGAACTGGTAACCATACTTCACGAATCGGGCAAGATCGGCGAGGTCCAAACCCTGGTCAAAGAACTCCTCGAGAGAGAAAAAATGGCCTCCACAGGCATCGGGGAAGGCATCGCCATTCCTCATAAGCTGATCCCGGGTCTGAACGACACGTTGATGGTATTCGGAAGAAAAAAAGAGGGTGTCAACTTTGATTCCCTGGACAACAAGCCGGCAACCCTGTTTTTTCTGATCCTGGGACCCGAGGGCCACAACGTCGATCATCTCCGCCTTTTGAGCAAACTGGCGAGGATTCTGCGTGACCCCCGTTTCAGAGAGACCCTTCAGGATGCCGGGCGTCCGGAGGATATCATTTCCGCGATCAGAAAACAGGAAGAAGAATGAATGTTATTACAAAATGGCGTTTCGTCCGGATTCTTCTCACCACGGGTTCCCTCTTCATCGGATGGATTCTTTTTTCCGGCAATTTTGTTCCGGCTTCTCTTATAATCGGATTATGCTTTTCTTTTGCCGTCGCCGTCCTGACTTACGGCATCTTCATCGATGAAAAAGAGGCGGACCGGAAGGGACTTCTCCCGAGGTTTCATATCCTTTTTTTTTATTTGATTTATCTGCTGATCAAGATGTACCTGGCCAGCTTCAAAGTGCTATTCAATGTCGTTCGCGGGCATATCAATCCCCGGGTGGTTCATTTCCGGACAAAACTGAAATCGGATCTGGCGAGGGTGATTCTCACGAATTCCATCACCCTGACGCCCGGCACCATTACCCTTTCGATAGACGATGATCATCTGGTGGTGCACTGGCTTGACTCTAAAACAACCCATTCAAAATACGCCGGCCTTCTCATCAAGGGGACAATGGAAAAGATGCTGAAAAGGACTTTCATATGACCCTGGATCTGGCCTTCGATCTGGTGGTTTTCATCTTCCTCGGGTCTTCGGTGCTCAGCCTTGTCCGGGTGATCATGGGACCGACTTCCGCGGACAGGCTGATCGGATTGAATATTGTGGCGGCTCAAATTCTGGCCATTCTGGTTTTGGTTGCGGTCAAAGAGGGACTTCATGTCTATCTCGATGTGGCTCTGGTATACGACATTTTCGGTTTTGTCGGGCTTCTTGCCATTACCCGGTTTTTCGGAAAAAAAGGGGATCTCTGATGGAGTGGATCGTGTATGGATTCCTGTTTCTGGGAGTGGTTTTTAATTTAATCGGCAATCTGGGTGTGCTTATTTTTCCGGATGTGTATACCCGTCTTCAGGCCTCGTCGACCTGCACCACGACGTCGGTCATATCCGTATTCATCGCCGCCATGACAGCCGCGGGTTTATCCGCGGTAACCGGAAAAATATTTGTCATCGCCCTTTTCTTTTTTGTGTCGAGTCCTGTCGCGGCCCATATCATTGCCCGGTATGCCTGGAACAAGGAGATAATCCCCTGGAGAAGAACAGGCGGAACGGTGAAAACCGAAGAGGAGAAAAACGAATGACGGAAACCCTCCTGACACTCCATATTGTCCTCGCCCTGCTGGTTCTTTTTTCAAGAAATCTGTTAACGGCGGTTATTTTCCTGGCCGTATACAGCCTGTTCAGTTCCCTTCTTTTCTTTATTCTCCATGCTCCGGATGTGGCTTTGACCGAAGCGGCTATCGGAGCCGGGATATCGACCTTTCTCTATGTTTGGGTCATCCGGAAAACCCGTGACGGGGTTGCGTCGTGAAAAAAATCCCCCTGATTATTGTGCTGCTTGTTTTTTCGGCCGTTTTTCTTCATACACTGCGGATCGATTCTCCGGCACCCGATACGGCGAAACAATACCTTCTTGAAAAGGGTTCGGAAGAAACAGGAGCGGTAAACCTGGTGACTTCCATCTACCTCGGCTACCGGGCCTTTGACACCCTGGGAGAGACGATCATTCTGCTTGTCTCTGTGGCCGGGGTCATCTACCTGATAGGAGCAAAGGATTCAAAGGAATGAAAAAGACCGATATCCTGGATGTCATTTCGAGAAAATTGGCCCCTTTTATCCTCCTTTTCGGAATGTATCTGATTACCTATGGGCACCTGTCCCCGGGGGGAGGTTTTCAGGGAGGTGTTGTCCTGGCTTCCGGAGTGGTGCTCCTTCTGTTGTGCCAGGGGACAGACCGGGTGCAAAAACTGTTTCCCCTTCCTGTCGTCAATTCTGCAGAAGCCCTGGGATTTTTGGCCTTTCTCCTGATGGGGTTCGCAGGGGTATTGTTCGGAGGCGGCTTTCTCTCGAACTTTCTGCCGGTTGGAAAGGCCGGAGAAGTCCCCGGTGCCGGATTTATTCTGATTTTAAATCTCGTAGTCGGCCTCAAGGTGGGTGCCGGAATCACCCTCATCTGCTTCTACCTCTTTAAGGAATAGTCATGATCAACAGCTGCCTGATTGTCGGGATTTTTCTGGTCGGCGTCTGCGGACTGGTCCTGTGCGGAAACCTGATAAAAAAGGTAATCGCCATGAATATAGTCAACTCTTCCATCGTCATACTCTTTATCTATCTCGGCTCCCTTTCAGGAGAGGAGGCTCCGATTCTTCTGGAAAAAACCGGCCCTGTCGTAGACCCTGTTCCGCAGGCCCTGATGCTTACGGCCATCGTCGTGGGAATTTGCCTGACCGCACTGGCCCTGTCTTTTGTTTACAGGCTCTTCAGAAAATATGGAACCCTGAACATCCATGAGATAGAAAAAAAGGCGCGGGAAGATGCCCGATAGCTGGATCGTCTTCTTTTTTGTAATACCCCTGGCAGGGGCTTTTTTCGCCTTTATCGAGAAAATCAGGCCCACCGTGAAGACAGCCCGGCCCGCCGTGATCCTGGTTTTCATCGTCTGTCTCCTGCTTCTTTTGATGTCCGCCAAAGGCATATTCCGGGGGGAGACATATGAAGTCTTCATGGGCGGCTGGACGGAGATTGTCGGCATATCTCTGTATCTGGACGGTCTTGCCTGGGCGGGGCTCCTGACGATGTATATCATCTGCGCCCTGATTACAGGCTTCGCCGTTTCCGCAAAGCATTACGACGCCTCCTTTTATTTCTTTTTTCTGATTCTCCTGTCCGGCATGGCGGGCGTCCTGCTTGCACATGATCTGTTTAACCTCTTTGTGAGTCTGGAGATTGTCGGAACGGCCGCATATATCCTGATCTCCTATTCCCGAAAAGAAAAAGCCGTTCTGGCGAGTTTTAAATATCTGATTTTAAGTTCGCTGGGAATGGCTTTGTTTCTGATCGGAGTCTTTGTGGTTTACATGAATACAGGGACCCTCTGCCTGGGAACCCTGATCTCGCATTATTCCGGAACCCCGTCCCGTTCTCTGGAGGAATCCCTGTCCATCGCCTGTCTCGTGGCGGGAATCGGAATCCGAAGCGCCTTTGTTCCCTTTCATGCTTGGCTCCCCGATGCGCATGCCTATGCACCGCACCCCGTTTCGGCCATTCTTTCCGGCGTGGCGATCAAGGTCCCTTTTTTGGCTCTCTGGCGGCTTATCGTAATGCTGGGTATCGGGGATGTCCGAATCCTGCTCCTCTGGACCGGGGTTTTTACCGCACTGCTGGGTGTATTGCGGGCTCTTGTCCAGACGGACTGTAAACGTCTGCTCGCCTGGAGTTCCGTTTCCCAGATGGGTTATATCCTGGCCGGTTTCGGGGCGCAGAATTCGCTTTCCGTTTCGGGGTCTCTCTACCATATATTCTCTCACGCCCTGTTTAAAAGCCTCCTTTTCCTTTCCGTCGGATCGGTGATGATTCATGCCGGGGAGCGTTCAATCAAAAAGATATCCGGAATGGCCCGGGAAATGCCCCTGGCCACCCTCTTTTTCTCCGTCGGTGCTTTGAGTATAATCGGAATACCCCCCTTGAACGGATATGTCAGCAAAAAGATGATCCTCGATGGATTAAACGGGATTCCGGCGGCCGGCTGGATCCTGTGGGCTGTTTCCGCCGGGACCGCCGCATCCTTTCTCAAGCTGTCCTCGATTTTCCGCGGATCAAAAAAAACGTCGGAAATCGCTTCGTCTTCGAATCTGGGCAAGAGGGGCTTCTCTTTTGGAAATCTGGGTATGGGAGGGCTGGCCCTGCTCTGCCTGATAACGGGACTATTCGGTCCGGATCTATACAGACCCATCGGCATTCTTCTTTTCAATCAGCCACTTGATTCCATTCCCGTCTTCTGGGATTTAAAGACGCTTTTGGATTCCGGTATGGCGGTATTGACCGGCTTCATCCTGTATTTTCTGCTCATGAGCCGGAGCGGAATCCGGCTTCAGGAAATCGTTTCCCGCCGGGAGATCGGCTTTGACTGGGCTTTGATCCTTTTTTTGGGCGGTTTTCTCTTTTATTACGGATTCATTTATCTCTATTGAGATCACCGCGATGCGCCTTCGAAACGGCATCGCCGGTTTTCCCGCGGAGCGGACGATACGGATTCACCAGACCGCTTGGCAACATCACGGCGGATCAAGACCCGCGCCCGCCACGTCCGCCCTTTCCGACAACGGAATAATCAAAAAATCCTTTGTTTCCCCTTGAGGATCTATTAAATTAATACCTCATATCCAACGAAGAATATTCAGGAACGGCGGGATAGCCCATGGGAAAAAACCTCTTCGACAAAATCTGGGATTTACACCAGGTCGCCACGCTGCCGACGGGACAGGATCAGCTCTTCATCGGACTCCACCTGATCCACGAGGTCACCTCGCCGCAGGCCTTCGCCATGATCCGCGAACGCGGCCTCTCGGTCGCCCGTCCGGACCGCACCTTCGCGACCGTGGATCACATCGTGCCCACCGAAGACCCGCGCCGTCCCTACGCCGACGGACTCGCCGAGGAAATGATCCGGGCCATCGAGAAGAACACCCGGGAATTCGGCATCCCGTTCTTCGGGCCGGATACGGACGCGCAGGGCATCGTGCACATCATCGGGCCTGAAATGGGACTGACCCAGCCCGGTATGACCATCGCCTGCGGCGACTCGCACACCTCGACTCACGGCGCGTTCGGGGCCATCGCCTTCGGGATCGGCACCTCCCAGATCCGGGACGTCCTCGCCACCCAGACCCTGGCCATGAACCGGCTCGGTGTGCGCAGGCTGTGGATCGAGGGAATCCTCCGGAAGGGCGTCACCGCCAAGGATATCATCCTCAGAATCCTCGCCGATCTCGGCGTCGAGGGCGGCATCGGTTACGCCTATGAATACGCCGGTCCCGCGGTCGAACGCCTCTGCATGGAGGAGCGCATGACCCTCTGCAACATGTCCGTGGAAGGCGGCGCGCGCGTGGGCTATGTCAATCCGGACGCCGTCACATTCGATTATCTGAAGGGAAGAAAATACGCACCCGAAGGCGAAGCATGGGACCGCGCCCTGGGCTTCTGGAAATCCGTCGCATCCGACGCGGACGCAACGTTCGATGACGAATACCGCATGAACGTGGACGGCCTCGCGCCCATGGTCACGTGGGGCATCAACCCCGGCCAGGCCGTGTCCGTGGAGGAAAACCTGCCCCTGATCTCGGATCTGCCGGAGAAGGATCGTGAAACGGCCCGGCAGGCCTACGCCCACATGCGGTTCGAGGAAGGCCGTCCGATCGCCGGACAGAAAATCGACGTGGCCTTCATCGGTTCGTGCACGAACGGCAGGATATCCGATTTCAGGGACGCCGCCGCCGTCCTGAAAGGGCGAAAAATCGCCGGGCATGTGAAAGCCCTGGTCGTACCCGGCTCGATGCGGGTCAAGGCCGAGGCCGAAAAGGAAGGGCTGCACGAAATCTTCAGGGATGCGGGATGCGAATGGCGCGAACCGGGCTGTTCGATGTGTCTGGCCATGAATCCGGACAGGCTGACGGGGACCCAGCTTTCCGCCAGTACCTCGAACCGAAACTTCATCGGACGCCAGGGCTCGCCGACAGGGCGGACCCTGCTTTTGAGCCCCGCGATGGCAGCGGCCGCGGCGGTCGCCGGCGAGATCACGGACGTGAGGGAGATGATTTAAGAACCACGGAGTGCGGCATTTTTATTGTAGCATGAACGGATTGGAAGACTATGAACGATACCCAAATCACCCGGATCTCCGGCCGGGGCATCCCCCTGCCCGGGGATGATATCGACACGGACCGCATCATCCCGGCGCGGTTCATGAAATGCGTCACCTTCGACGGGCTGGGCCAGTACGCCTTTCACGACGCGCGCTTCGAAGCGGACGGGACGGAGAAGCGCCATCCCCTGAACGATCCGGCATATAAAAATGCGGAAATCCTCATCGCCGGCAAGAATTTCGGGTGCGGCAGCTCGCGCGAACACGCCCCGCAGGCGCTGATGCGCTACGGGATCCGTGCGGTGATCGGGGAATCCTTCGCGGAAATCTTCGCGGGCAACTGCACCGTCCTCGGCATCCCGGTCGTGCGCGCCGCCCGCGGGGACGTCGAGGCGCTCCGCAAGCGCGTGGAGACCGATCCGGTTACGGAAATCCGGATCGATCTGGCATCCATGCGGGTGGACGCGGGGGGATTGACGTTCGACATCGACATGCCGGATTCCGCCAGGAAATCCCTCACCGGAGGACTCTGGGATACCACGACTTTGTTGTTGGCCCATGCGGAACAAACCCGCGCGATGATCGGCCGCCTTCCCTATCTCCGCCGGTTCAACTGAAGGTCTTCCGTTTTTAGGACATGGTGTGAAATTCCTTCCCGCGACACCGGACGTAAAAATCATTTTTTGCTTGAATCCCAACACGCCGCGCCGTAAATTGATTCGTTTCAATGTGAGGGAGGACAGATGAAACCCCGAATGGTTGTCCTGGCTTTATTCATCCTGTTCACCGGATTTTTGCATGCGCAGGACGGCCTTCCCATCGTCCGGGTCGTGCAGGGCGGCGAATTTGGTTTGGTCCGGGAAGACCCTCTGTTCAGAGTGTCCGAGGGAGATCGGCTGAACGTCGTGCGCCGGACCGGGAACCGGACCCTCGAGGTCGGCGAGGTGACGGTGGTCCGCCGGCAGGGAGATGCCTGCGCGGTGAGGCTGACCCGGCCACATCAGAACCGGACACTGATGGTTGGAGATGAACTGATCTTCGGGAAACCGCAGATAGCCGGAACCTACCGGACGCCGGGGCCTTCGCGCTGGAAGCTGAGCGCCGGGGTCTCCGGGCGTGCGGGTTCGCTCGGATTCGGAGGCGAACTGGGGCTCGGTTTGCATCCCAGGCTGGGCTTGCGGATCGGATGTCACGCCTTTTCTATAGCCTATCAGGGCGAGAACACCGATGATGAATATAACTATGAGGCGGATGTCCGACTCAAATCCCTCTATTATTTGATGGACTGGCATCCCCTCGGAGGAAGCTATCACCTCACCTTCGGGCTGGTCGAAAACCGGAATGCCATCCAACTGCTTGTCACACCGACGGGCACCTACACCTATGGCGGCAGAGCCTATTCCCCCGAAGAAATCGGCAACTTGACCGGCTCGATCGATTTCGACAAACATGTGCCCTATGTCGGATTCGGCTGGGGCAGCCCGGCGAAGGGCACCGTCGGTTTCGTCCTCGATATCGGCGTCTTCTATCAGAAATCCCCCCATGTGCGGCTCGTGGCGACAAACATGCTCGGGCCGACGGCCGAGCAGGACGGGGTGATCGCGGAGTCGCTGAAGGGGTGGAAAGCCTATGGCGTGGTGTCGCTGGGGTTAAAATTCAGGGTCTTCTGAGGATTCTCCGGGATAAAAAACATCCAGCCTGACGACATCTCCGCTCCTCCTGAAAATCAAGTCGCTGGTCTGTGCATCCAGCATGAGACCCGGATGAACCTGCGCTTCCCGGACAGTCGTGACGCGGATTTCAGGGCGGCCCGTCCGGTGAATCACGACCGGAATCCGGCAATAGGTGAAGGCCAGGGTGCACGCCTCCAGGGGAAGGGTCTGTCGCCGTCCACGCACATCGTAAAATACGAACGTCCCGGGTTCCCGGAGGAATGCATCGGGGTGCAGCAGGTCCGGGCGGAAACCGATCCGGCCGTCCCGGATATGGAGGCCCAGTTCCCCGAAACGAGACAGGATGTCTTCCTTGACCTGACCGGTCATGCCGGGCTGCTGAACGCCCGCGAACCCCGGCGTGTGTGAATAGGGATCCGTGGGGAAAGCGCCGTACCGGTCGGGCGGCTTGTGCACGCCGATCCCCTCCCGGATTTCCTCGTAATGCCTCCGCAGTCCCCTCCGTGTCTCCGGGGCCGCCTTCTTTTCGCATGCGTGAAAAAACACCTCCTGAACGGCCAGGCGCAGCTTCGAGACCATGTGCCAGTAGATGCATCCGAGTCCCTCGTATTTGAAAAAGGTACCCGATCGGCCGGTAAAGGACCGGTGGTCGAACACCGTCTCGTACAGGCTGAGGAGGGATTCTTTCTCCTCCCTGATCAGTGCCTCATAGGGCCCGCCGGCCATGGACCCGAGACGCTCGTTAAGAAGCCGGGCGTTCCGCAAGTCCGCGTTGAAATGCACCTCACCGTCCGCGTCCCGGACCACGACCTGCGAGTCGCCCTCCGCCAAAAGCCGGGAGAGCAACGGTGAGGCATCGACGGCGACGGAGGGAATGCGGTTCCGCTCGAGGAATTGGGGGAGCGTACGGTCTGGATAGAGGAGGTAGCTCTCCTGGTCCGCGCGATAGAGGGTGCTTCGCCTGAGCGTGTCGAGGAGGCCGAGCGATTCACGGGGGGTCAGAATGCCGGCGCTCAGCACGGCGACCTGGCCCTCCAGCATCTCGGCCAGCCTGCGGATTCCGATCCCCTCCCCGTCCGCCTGCATCAGATTGTACGCATGATAAAGCCCGTCTTCCCGCCGGTTCGCGCGGATCGCATGGTCGAGGAATCTGCGCGTCAGCCGGCAGAACGCCCCCAGGGAATCCGCCGGGAGACACCGTCGTTTTCCGGACAGGCCGCGCCGGTACAGCGATTGCCGGTATCTTCCGCCCGCCTCTCCGAGCGCGTCCAGCAGGGATTTCCGGTCCGTCCGTGAAATCGGTCCCTCGAGCAGCCCGGCGAAGCGGTCGAACGCCGAGAAGATCCCATCGAACCATGCCGCGACTTCCTCAGACACCGGGAATCCCGTCTCCGGGATTCCCTCGAACAGCGCCTCCAGAAACGCCGTGAAGCGCCGCAGATAACAGAGTGTGACGACGGACACGCCGTATCCGACCAGGGCGTTGTTGGCGTCGTTCCATTCGGGCCGCTGGGTGTTCATCCAGATCCCGGCTTCGGGAATGAAATTGGACAATTTGGCGAGTACGGGCACGAGCAATTTCTCGGTCAGGTTCACGAGGACGGGCGCGTCGTCCGCCCCCGGAAGGCACTTTCCCCGGCTCCCGGTCCGCTGGACGCGTGCTTCGATATGCGCGTGCAGGCCGGCGTCGAAATCGAGGGTGTTGCGGGGATCTTTCCACAGATCGTCGTATCCTCTGATCCGGTACGGGACATGTGCATAGGAGAATACATCCCGGTCCAGGAAGGACCGGAACGCGCCCGGATGAAACCGGTCCGAGAGTTCCATCAGCCTGAGCAGATAGACGATCTGATGATCGCCCCAGTATCCGATATAGGACCAGGCGTCGTCCGGGTCGAGCGTTTCCCATTCGTATCCGTCCCGCGTGACCCGGTAAGGATTGTATCCGTCGGCGGTGGAGGCGTTCAGGAATTTCGCGATCATGCTTTCGAGATATCCGGGAAAAGACAGAGCCAGCGCCTCCCAGTTCTGGAACAGATCCCGCCAGTTTCCCTGATAGGCGAGGACCTTATTTCCGTGCGCGTCCTTGATGTCGATGGAGAAACTGTTCCAGGGACGGCTTGGATCGCCGTGCCGGCGTCCGAAGGTGAGGGGCAGGTATTCGAGGCAGACGCTCTCAAGTCCGGGATCGGCCCGGTCCTGAATCCGGGCGGACAATTCCGGGTGGCGGATTTCCTCCGGCAGGCTCAGGAGGAATTCCTCATGACGGCCGAACAGGGCGGCATCGGCGCCCCGGATGAAACGGAGCAGGTCGGATCGGTCGATCCGGTAATCCCGGTCGAAAATCCCGCCGCGCATCACATTGAAAAGGACGTCGTTGAAATGGCGGTGATCGCTCAGGGGGTCCCCGCCGGATTGCAGCCCGTCCGCCTCGGAGACGATCCGGACGAGGTTTTCCGTGCTGCGGGAGACATCCTCATCGATCTGTTCCCGGAGCGCCGTTCCGGACGCGAGCATCCGTTTCAATCCGGCCGCATCCGACGCGTCCTGGCCGACCTCGGCGACGATGTGCCACACCTTGTGTTCTCCGCCGTCCAGATCGAACCGGGCGTTCAGGAAATACGCACCCCGCGTCCCGCGGACGTCGCGTTCTTCGGTCAGGCTTTCTCCGTCGCGGAACCGGTCGAGCTGCCGGGAGGAGAGAAGATGCACGGCGGTTTCGACCCCCTCGGACCAGACCGTCGTGACCCGCAGCGCCTCGTTCGGCTCGGCCTTGTCGGTCGGAACCGAGCTCAGGCGGAAGATCCCCAGCCCGGTGCCGGGATCGAGTTCGTTTTTCTTGTATCCGTCCGCGAGCGTGCTGTATTCCATCTGGAAACGCCGGGTGATGCCCCAAGGCAGGATGTTCTGTATCCCGTCCATCAGGTCGATGCGGACGGTCCTTTCGGAATCGTTGATCAGTGTGGTCCGCCGGATGAATCCGAACCGCTCGCCCGGGATCCACGCGGCGCGGAAGGTCAATCCGAGATCCAAATTGACCTCTTCGAAAATCAGCTTGTTGCCCGGGATGTTCTTGTACAGATTCCGCCGGACGGCGTATGCGCCCCGGTACCGTCCGGAAAAAGGCTCCCAGAGGAAGTCCGAGTCCCCGCGGGTGACCCGGAGGATCGTCTTCCCGCCCGTGTGTTCCCCGCCTTCGTGGATGCGGTCGTCCGTATCATAGGGGAAGAGCGCGTTGTCCGGATCCTTTCTTCCGGCAGTCAGACCACCGCCGCTCGAGACGAACATCCAGTGATCCGACGCGCTGACCACGGCCATCAGGAAAAGCGGCATGCCGTCATAATCCGCGATCCGGTAAAACCGTTCCCCGTCCATGTCCATATAGCCGCCGGCCGCGGTCTTTCGTTGCGCCGCGAGCGGCGGCTTGCCGATGTGAAGTTTCAAGAATCCGGCCTCCGGTCCATCCTGTTTTATCCTGCCTGATAAAAAAAATCGCCCCTGGCCAACCGCCACCTGTCTTGGATTTTGAATCTCCAATCCTGAATTTCGGATCACCCGCCGTCCGTTGCCTTTCGCCACATATCGACTGCCGGCGGGATTCTCAATCTCCATACACCGGAGACGTCGGGCCGTCCGGCATCCGTTCGGGATACCAGTCCTGCATAGCCGGTTTGGCCTTCCGGCCTTCCGTGAACAATCCCCAGTGCCCTTCCGTGCCCGTGCCCTTCCAGGGTTCGTCGAAGGCCTCGAAATAGAACACCGTCACCCCGTTTTGTTCCGCCCACGCCATCAGTTCCTCGAAATAGCGCTTCTGCTTGATCTCGTCCCCGGCCCGGGGGGCATGGAGCTCTCCCTCCGTGTAGGTCGCCCATCCGGCCTCGCTGATCACGATGGTCTTGTCCGGCAAAAAATCACGCACGCTCTGAAAATGGGCCCGGGTCATAGGCATGGCATCGTCGATATCCTGACCCCACCACATCGGATAGGTATGCATACTCACGAAATCGACGACTTCGGAGAGGGCTTTGCCGTGTTCGCGCCAGTAGATCACGTCATCCGCCACGGTCACCGGCTGCCGGATTTCTTCCCGAACCCTTCGCACATATTGGATGACCCGGTCTTCCGGGACCCTGTGATCGGACCAGTGCACCAGGATCTCGTTGCCCACGTTGACCGCGACCACGACATCCGGATAGGCGTTCGCGAGACGGATGCCGTTTTCGATCTGAACGGCGTTTTCGGCCTCGTTTCCCGGCTCGCCGTCGAGCCAGATGCCGAGCAGGACGGAGAGGCGGAGCCGGTTCTCACGGATGACTTCGAGTACGTCCTCGCTGTGCCGGTCGGCGCCGTAGGTCCGGATGATCCGCCAATTCTTTTCGAGGATCCGTAAATCCTCGAGGACCTGCTCCCGGGACGGATAGGTCTGCGTCCGGGGATCCTGGCCCGCGCGGTACCCGCTGTAAGAGATCGCCCGGCCGTTCCATTGCTGTCTGGTGAGATCGACCGCGACGGATCGGGTCCGGGGTCCGCATCCGCCCAGCAGGAGGACGCCGATCCAAAAAGACAATACGAGACGGTGCCTGTTCATTCCATTCCCCGCTTTCGGTTTTCTTATTGGACGATTTCGAATTCTCCGCGGAGTCCTTCCGCCGAATTCGGGCCGATCCAGACGTGGAACCAGCCGGGTTCCGTGACGAATTCCATTTTCCGGTTGTGGAAGGCGAGGTCTTCCGTCTTCAGGGTGAAGCGGACGGTCCGGGTCTCACCCGGCTCCAGACGGATTCGCCGGAATCCTTTCAGCTCTTTCACCGGCCGGGTGATGTCCCCGACCCGGTCCCGGATATAGAGCTGGACGATCTCATCCGCGGCGAGACTGCCGGTGTTCCGTATATCCGCCGCAACGGTCAGGGAGTCGCCGTGCCGGATGGTGCCGGAAGACAGTTTCAGGTTCCGGTAATCGAACGCGGTGTAGGAAAGGCCGTATCCGAAGGGAAATTCGGGAAGAAATCCTGCGTCAAGGTAGTGGGATTCATTCCCGAGCGAGGTCTGCCAGACGCCCACTTCGATTGCGTCGATGTGGACCCAGCTTTCCGCGCGGGGCGGTCGTCCCGTATTCTTGTGGTTGTAATACATGGGGATCTGTCCGACGACTTTCGGGAAGGTCACGGTCAGCTTGCCGGAGGGCGATTCGGTCCCGAAGAGGAGATCGGCCAGCGCGGGACCGGCCATCGTGCCGGGATGGAATGCGTAGAGCACCGCGTCTACCCTGTCGAGCAGGTGCCCGATGGTCAGCGGGCGGCCGGCCAAAATCACGAGGACGACCGGCCTGCCGGTTTTGCGGATCGCGTCAACCAGCGCGTCCTGCGCACCGGGCAGATTCAGATCGGCCCGGCAATGCGCCTCGCCCGAGAGGATGGCTTCCTCTCCCAGGAACAACAGCACGGCGTCCGATTTCTTCGCCGCCTTCACAGCCCTGCCGAAATTCCGCGTGTCCCTGTCCCGCGAATACGCGAGCGTCTGCACATAATCCACATGCGGCCCGTTCGGAAGGCGGGATCTGAGGGCGGCGAGGGGCGTCACCGCATCCTCGGCCCTGCCGTCGAACACCCAGGTGCCGAGCTGTTCATGGGGCGCATCCGCCAGAGGGCCGATCACGGCGAGCCGTTTCAGGTTGCCGGACAGGGGCAGGACACCGTTGTTTTTCAGCAGGACCGCACTCTGCAGCGCGGCCTGTTTCGCGGACTCGAGATGTTCCGCGTTCAGAAGAGGCGGAAACAGGGAGGCGTCCGTATAGGGCCGCTCGAACAGCCCCATGGCGAACTTGACGCGCAGGATGTTGGCGACCGCCTCGTCGATCATCGCCATCGTGATCCGGCCTTCATCGAGCAGTTCCCGGATATGCGCCACGTAGGAGTCGGTCTGCATCTCCATGTCGATACCGGCCCGGATCGCCTTTTCCGCGGCCTGTTTGTGGTCTGCCGCGAATCCGTGAGGCACCATCTGGGTGATCGAGGCCCAGTCGCTCACCACGAATCCTTCGAAGCCCCATTCATCCCGCAGGATACGGCGGAAAAGAAACGAACTGCCGGAAGCCGGGACCCCGTTCAGTTCGTTGAATGCGGCCATGAACGTCGCGCAGCCCGCGTCGACACTGGCCCTGAACGGCGGCAAATACACATCGCGCAGCTCGTTTTCAGACATCATCACGGTATTGTAATCGCGACCGCCCTCGGCCGCGCCGTATCCCGCGAAATGTTTTGCGCACGCGGCGAGTGAAGCCGGGCCGGACAGATCATCGCCCTGGAAACCGCGGATCATGGCGACGGACATCACGGCGGCGAGATACGGATCTTCCCCGAATCCCTCCGCGATCCTCCCCCAGCGCGGATCGCGTGCGATGTCCATCATGGGGGCGAAGGTCCAGTGGACCCCCGAGGACGCCGCCTCGACCGCGGCGATGCGCGCTCCCTTTTCCACGAGTGCGGGGTTCCAGGTCGCGGCCAGTCCCAGGGGAATGGGGAAAATCGTACGGAAGCCATGGATCACATCCCGCCCGATGAGGAGCGGGATCCCGTTCGGACTCTCTTCGACCGCGATGCGCTGGAGTGCGTTGACGCTGTCCGCATCCACCTCATTGAGGATGGAACCGATCCTTCCCAGCCGGATTTCCTCCCGGAATGCCTTCACCCCGCCCCGTCCGCTCCGCTGGGTCATCTGTCCGATTTTTTCTTCGAGGGTCATATTCCGGATCAGCCGGCCGACTCTTTCCTCGGTCCGGGGATTCGACAGCCGTTCTCCGAAGGCGGAGAGAGAGGCCGTGCACAGCCATAATATCAGGATTCTACGCATGCGCCCGATCTCCTTTCCTTTCTTTCAGTTCGCTTTCGATCTGTTGCATCGTCCTGTCGTCCAGTTCATAGAAAAAGGCCGCGATCGTGGCGACCGCCGTCCCGATCGCGGGAAACAGACTCATCATCAGACGAATCCCGGTGAGGGTCTGTTCTGATTGCGGGACATTGGCTACAAAGCCGAAGATCGCCAGCAGCCAGCCCGCCAGCCCGCCGCCCAGGGCGATGCCGAATTTCTGGGCGAATGTCGCGGCGGAGAAGATCAAACCGGTCGCGCGCCGGCCGTTTTTCCATTCGGAATAATCCGCGGTGTCGGCGTACATCGACCAGAGCAGCGGTGCCTGGGGAGCCATGACAAACGAGATGAGGATATGGAGGGCGAAAATCAGGATGATCTGCTCTTTCGGGATGAAGAAAAAGAGCGCCGTCAAAATGGAAGTCAGTGTCATGACGATCAGATAAAATTTCTTTTTTCCGAGCCGTTTGGAAAAGAACTGGGTGCAGGCCACCCCGGCGATGACCGCGATCGTTCCGAGAACCATGAACAGGGAAGCCAGGGCTTGATTGTTGATATAATATTTAAAATAATACAAAATTGTGCCGCTCCGCACGATGATATTACCCAGTGTAAACACGCCCATGACGAGCAGGATCATCCAGGGCCGGTTGTGAATCAGGTCCTTCAAATCGTCTTTCAGGGATGTTTTCTGGCCGGGCGGAGGCTGCACGCGTTCCCGGGTCAGCGCGAATGTGAGATAAAACAGGAAGCCCGCGAGGGCGCCGTAAACGGCCATGGTCAGCGGGAATCCGAGTGCCTGATTGCCTCCGCCGAAGAACCGGACCAGGGGGAGGGTCAGGCCCTGCACGATGAAAGCCCCCACGAAAGCCAGCACAAACCGGTATGTCGCGATTCCCGTGCGTTCTTGCGTATTCGGAGACATGACCCCCATCAGTGCGGAATAGGGAATGTTGATGGCGGTATAGGCCATCATGATGAGTGTGTAGGTGATATAGGCATAGATGAGTTTCCCGGTGATACCGAAATCCGGCGTCAGGAAGGTCAGGATGCCGATGACGGCCAGGGGGCCGGATATCCAGATCAGGTAGGGACGAAACCGTCCCCAGCGGGTCTTTGTGCGATCGGCGATGATGCCCATCAGGGGATCGTTGAGCGCATCCCAGAAACGCGACACCACGAGCATGGTGCCGACGGCCGCCGCCGGAATCCCGAAAATGTCGGTATAGAAAAACATCAGGAAGTTGACAAACATCTGCCAATACAGGTTGGACGCCGTGTCGCCCAGACCGTATCCGATTTTCTCCCTGACCGGCAGTTTCCCCGTCATCGTATCCATAGGTCCTCCGTGAAGGATGGTTGTGAACGGTCTTCCCGCGGTCATGCTGGAATCGGCATGCATGTCCGGATTGGTTAACCGCTTAAACTGACGCGCGATAAAACCTATGAAATTTTCACTTGATTGTCAAGAAAAGTATTCGAAAACAAAAAGAAACCGTGAAAAAACGGTCCTGCTCGCTTCGGTTCGTCGGGATGGAAGGCACCCCTCAGGCAGGCCGGACTTCATTCCTTTGTCTCAAAACAGCGCGCCCGGACCTTATCCCAGATCGTCCTGATGGTATCGGTGATGGGGCCGTCGGTGTATTCCACGATGGAAAGCCCCTCCACCTGGGCGGCTGTCATCCGGCGGTCATAGGGAATCATCCCCAGAAAATCGGAACCGGCCTCCTCGGCGATGTGCCTGACGGCATCCGCCTTTTCCGGATTGATGTCCGACTTGTTGACGAGCACGCCGGAAGGGATCCTGAAAAACAGGATGACATCCAGAACCCGTCTCAGGTCATGGATGCCGGAGACCGTGGGCTCGGTGACCACGAGCGCATAATCCGCGCCGGTGAGTGAGGCGATCACCGGACAGCCCGTACCCGGGGAACCGTCGATCAGCGCCCGGTCGAGGCCGCTTTGTTTCGCGATGAAATTTTTGTTTTCCCGCACCAGAGTCACCAACTTGCCGGAATTCTCTCCGGCCACCCCGAGCCGGGCGTGGCTCATGGGTCCGAAACGGGTGTCCGAAACGATCCATTCCCCGTTGACCGCGGGCGTTAACCGGACCGCCTGTTCCGGGCAGACGATCGCGCACACCCCGCATCCCTCACAGGACGACTCCTCGATCGCATACACGGTTTTGTCCTGTCCGGCGACGGGCCGGACGGCCTCGAAACGGCAGTGATCCGCACAGGCGCCGCATCCGGTGCATCTGTCCGGATCGATGACCGCCTGATTTCCGCCGCTGAATTGTCCCCCAGCCCTTCTCGCTGGATTCAGAATCAGATGGAGGTCTGCCGCATCCACGTCGCAGTCGGCGATGGCGATTTTTCCTTCAAGCGCGCAAAAGGCAGCCGCCAGCGATGTCTTGCCGGTTCCGCCCTTGCCGCTGATCACCACGAGTTCTTTTGTCCTCGGCGCCCTGGGCGATTCTTTTCTAAGGGTTTCCCCTGGACCGGAATTTGGGAGGACGGATATCGCGTTCCCGTTGTGCGGGACACGCACGCGTTCCGGATTTTGGGCCCGGCGGATCAGCCTTTCGGCCAGATTATGGAACAGGGATCCGTATTCAGGAAGGGTCTCCACGGCCAGGTCGCCTGAGGAATAGGATTCGGCGATTTTCCGGTCATCGGGGATTTCTCCGATGATTTCGAGGCGCGCCTCTTTGCAATAAATTTTCAAATCACGATTCACATCATCCGCCCGGTTGACGAGGACCACCGGCTCCCTGCCGAGCGCCCGGCACATCGCCGCCGCCAGCTTCAGGTCATGAATGCCGAACGGGGTGGGGTCGGTGATCAGGACGCACAGATCCGCGTCTTTCACAGTTTCCACCGCGGGACAGGCCGTGCCGGGCGGTGAATCGAGGAGGTTGATCCCTTCGCCCGCGTGTCGTTTGACCCGCCGTATGAGCCTCGGTGCCATCCCCCCTTCACCGGTTTCGAGAAGTCCGTAATGTACCTCCATGGGACCCCTGCGGCCGTGTATGAGTTTCCCGATTTCCCTTTCCCCCTCGCGGATCGCACCGGTCGGACAGACCAGGGTGCAGGCCCCGCAGACATGACACAGATTCCTGAACAGCAGGACCTTTTCCCGGATCAAGGTGAGCGCATGATACTGGCAGGCCTCCACGCATCGACCACACGCCGTGCACCGGTCCAAATCCACCTGCGCGGGGGAGAGCAGGGTCACAGGCTCCGCGGGACCGGTTTCCGGTTTCAGGAACAGATGGCCGTTCGGCGCCTCGACATCGCAGTCCAGATACCGGACGGGATGGCCCATCCGCTCCAGGACCACGGCGATGTTTGTCGCGACGAAGGTCTTTCCGGTTCCGCCCTTTCCGCTTGCGATCGCGATCTTCAATTCCATGAATTTCTCCTCATCTTTGAACAAGGTTTCGATATGCGGTTTTTTTTTGGTTTTTCGATTAAAACGGTTTATATTGAAATCAAATTGGATGTGACGAACCATGACCGTAAAGCATAAACAAATACTTGTAATCGCCCTCATCGCACTGGTTTTCTGGGCCAATTACAACATCTTTTTCAACCTGCATCTCCATATCGGTGTTGACGGCCGTCCGGTCGTCCACGTCCATCCTTTCGCCAGGAATGCCGGCGAGAACGGGAAAATCCCTTATTCACATACCCACTCGCAGAACGAACTGGTTTTCCTGAGTATCCTCTTTCAAACCCTGTCGTTCCTCCTGTTTTTTGTCATTTTGCTGTTTCTCTGCCTGCAACGGAAACGACGGAATCCCGTCCACCGTGAAAGGGTTTACGAGTCTCTGATACAGAAGCATCCCGTCAACCGGGGTCCTCCCTTGTTTCAATCCTGAGCATTCATACCATCAAAGTTTTATCTCTTCTTCATCCGTCCGTGGTCAGACGGCAGCGTCCGATTCTGACGGGAGGCTGAATCGATGACTTTCCGTGTTTTCTCGTGGAAAGAGTACAATACAGAATCTTTATCGGAGGTTTTATGTATATACTTTTACGTTTTGTTTTCACCCTGGGCATGATCTGTGTCCTGATACCCGGACCGGGACTGTATGCCGATCCCGGTGGTGCGGTTATCGAAGGCCGTGTCCTCGATGCCGGGACGAAAAGGCCTCTGCCTTCCGTCAATGTCGTCATCGTTCATTCGAATGTCGGTGCCGCCACCGATCAGAACGGTTATTACCGGATATCGAATGTCCCGCCGGGAACCGTCCGTCTCGAGGCCACGATGATCGGGTATCAGCGGGCACACCGGGTCGTGTCGACAGAGCCGGGAGAGCTGTTGACCGCCGACTTCGTCCTCGAATCCACGGTGCTTGAAATGGGCGCCGTGGTCGTCACCGGAACGGCCACACCGCATCTGACGGAGGACACACCCGTACGCACGGAGGTGATTCCGAGAAGGCTGATCGAACGCAAACAGGCGATCAATCTGGCCGATGCCCTCGAATTTCATACGGGCGTGCAGGTCGAAAACACCTGTCAGAACTGTAACGCGTCCCAGGTGCGTATTCTCGGCATGGACGGTAAATATTCCCAGATTTTGATCGACGGCGACCCGGTCATGGGCAGCCTGACCGGCGTTTACGGGCTCGAGCAATTGCCCGAAGAAATGGTTGATCAGATCGAAATCGTGAAAGGCGGCGGATCGTCTCTCTACGGCGGCGGCGCGATCGCCGGTGTGATCAACGTGATCACGCGCCGTCCCCTGGTCAATCAGGTCCGCATCAAATTCACGGGACAATCGATGGGCGGTGAGTTCGATCAGCATGTGGGTGCCGTGGCGGAACGGGTGAACCGGACCGGCTCTTCGGGCGCCTATGTGTTCGGCTCTTTCCGCAAACGCAACCCCTATGACCGGAACAAAGACGGATTCAGCGAGCTGGCGGCACTGAACAACGGATCCATGGGATTCAAGTGGTATTACAAACCCCTTGAAAACGGGGAACTGCTGACCTCTTTCCATCGGATACACGAGGACAGGCGGGGCGGCAGCCAGTTCGACCTTCCCGTGCATGATGCGGAAATCGCCGAGTGGACGGAACACCGCCGTTCCGGAGGGTCGATCCGATGGAGCCAGCGGCCGGGCACCCGGTTCGATTACCGGGCATTTTATTCTTTTTCCCTCGAAAACCGGAAATCCTATTACGGCGGTCGCGCCGGAGATTCGCCGGAAGAACGGCTGGAAGCCCTGAGCTATTACGGCAGGACGGAGAATCCGCTGCAAATCGGAGGGGTTCAGGCCAATTATCAATTGCGCGGACACCTCCTGACCGCGGGTGCGCAATATACCCGGGATCGGGTCCGGGACGAGACCGCCGCCGAAACTGTCTATCATCTAAATAAAACCTATACGAACACCGGCTTTTTCCTTCAGGACAACCTTCATTTCGGTTCCCGGAACGAGATCGAATTCGTCCTGGGCGGCCGCATCGACAGCCATTCGGAGTTGACACGATGGATATTCAGTCCACGGATGAATGCGAAATGGAATCCGGCCGAGGGATTCACCCTCCGTGCCTCCGCCACAACCGGTTTCAAACCGCCCCAGACCTATGACGAGGACCTGCATTTATGCGGTCTCGAAGGCGATCAGCGGATCATCCGGAACGCGGCGGATCTCCGGGAGGAACGGAGCCATACCCTCAGTGCGGGCCTGGAATATCTGGGAACCCTGAACAAGATCCCGGTGATGGCTTCCGTCACGGTGTTTAAGACGCGGATCCGCGATTCCTTCACGGAACGGTTTGTCTCGCGGGAAGGGGGTACCGAACGATGGGAGCGCGTCAACAGCGACGGTGCCGGGGTGAAGGGAGTGGAATGGGATTGGGGTGTCCGGCCGCTTCCGGCCGTCGAAATCCGGAGCGGTTTCACCTGGATTCAAGGCCGGTTCGACAGTCCCCATGAAGATTTCCACACCCGGCATTTTCTAAGGATGCCCGACCTGACGGGCAATATCCGGTGTACGGTCACGGCATCGGACCGTCTCGAGGTTTTCCTGGCCGGCGGCTATCTCGGAGAAGCCGATGTTCCCCGTCAGGTGATTGTCAAGGAACAGGACGACCCGGAACTCCGGCTTGAACGGGGTGCCCGGTTTTTCCAGTGTGATGCGGGCGTCATATTCAGGCTGCCGATCGACAACGGATTAAACGCCAGAATCAGTGCCGGCGTCAGGAACCTCACGGACGCCTATCAGAAAGATCTGGATTGGGGCCCGGAACGCGATCCCGCCTATGTCTACGGTCCCACGCGTCCGAGGACGTTCTATTTCGGCCTCGAGACCGCTTTTTGAGATTTCTCGTATCCCCCCGCATCCGGCTCCGGGTGCGGGGAAAATTTCATGATCCGCCGTCCCGACTACATCCGGACCATCCAGTCGTCATAAAACTGTTTCATGTGGTCGTATCCGAACTCCTCATCCAGGCGCACCCCTTCCACATCCTCCCTCCGGAAGGAGAACCGGTAACCGGCGCAATAATGCAACAAGAGATCCCGGGCCCGGGTCACCTTTCTGAATTCGGCTTCACAGTGTGATTTGTCTTCTTCCGGGCATTTATCCGGATGATACCGGATGGCCAGTCTGCGGTATGCATTTTTGATTTCCTCCAGCGTGGCGGATTCCGGCAATCCGAATGTCTTTCTCGCCTCGTCAATTTGTTTGAAATCGGCCATGTCTGATACTCGTCCGTTTAATTGATTTATATCTCCAGCCGGCTCCCCGCGCAAACCGACAGATACCGGCCGGCAAAACGGTCCTGAAAAAGAGACTGTGCATCCTGACCCGTGCAGTGGGTCGGGGCGACTTTCAACACCCCCGCCCTGATCAGGTCGGAGGCGGCGGCTTCGATTTTTTCCTTCCCCTCATCCTTGAGGTGAAACCCTCCTAGGACGAGCGCCACGGGTTCTGCCGGGTAAACCGCTTTCACCCGCGCGACCATGTCCGCGATCCCCGGATGCGAACACCCGGTGATCACGACGATCCCGCTCTCGGTTTTCGCCATCAGGGCCTGTTCCGGCATGACCGCCCCCCGGTATTTCCCGGAAACTTCCCCGGTGAGAGAAATCCGGGAGTCGATTTTCCGGAAAGCGGCGGATTCGATCAACCTTCCTTTTAATTCAGATACACGCCTCTTGAAATCCTCTCCAAATCCGGGACAACCATAAACCGTCAATCCGTTTCGTTTTTCGAGGAGATTCCATAACCCTCCCGTGTGGTCCCAGTGGTCGTGCGAAATCACCACCGCTTCGATGGTTTCTGCGTCGAGGCCCAGACAGTGCATGTTATGAAAAAGTGCGCCCGGGGACTCTCCGGTATCGAACAGGATCCGGTCGTCGATCAGGCATGAAAATCCCCAGCCGTACCGGATATAGGAATCCAGGGATGAATTGTCATAGAGAATCGTGATTTTCATGTTTTTCCCGGCTCTCTTTGTTCAGTCATATTGCGGACCCGTCCGGCGGCATATCTGTCTTTCGGTATCCGGATAAACTTCGAATGTAAAAGGAGGTCCCGTGATATTGTTTTTGAATCAGGACTCCTTTATCAATCAGCCGGTCCACCAGCGACCAATCCGTCCCCGCTTTCCCCAATAAATCGCGAACAGCCTCTTCGCGCATGGGGTGAACCGCCGTGATGCCCAAAAGATCCTTTTCCACACTGCCGGTAAAGGCGAACACATTGCCTTCATATTCGATCAGAAATTCCACATCTTCGACATCCTCACACAAGATCTGATATGCCCGCAGCAACGCCGCTTCGGTCGGGACCTGCACCCGTTTCTCCGCCGGCGGCCGGATGGGAACCGAAACATAGCAGGTCGTCCCGGTCAGCCGCCGGACAAATCTTGACAGAGACCGGAGCGAGTCTTCATCGTCGTTCAGCCCGCGGACCAGCATCGTCTCCGTGACCAGTTTACCCCGGTATGTTTCGGCGAACGCAACGATCCCGTCCAAAATTTCATCGAGACGAAAGGACCGGTGAGGCCGGTTGATTTTTCGCCAACTTGCTTCCTGCACCGAATCGATCTTCACGGAAACCCAGTCCGCCTTTTTCAAATTCTCCCGAATGCCATCCAGCCTGATCAGTGAACCGTTGGTGATCACGGCGATCTTTTTATTCGTCGCGGACCGAAGCAGGTCGATTTCTTCTCCGAGACGGATATCGAGCGTGGGCTCCCCGTCCGGGACAAAGGTCAAATAATCGACGGTTTCTCCGACCCTGCCGGCCGATTCCAGTTTGTCTGCAACCGCGTCACGGACTTTTTCGGGATCATAAAAAGATCGGGGTTCAGCCTCCAGCCTTCGGGTACGTCCCAGCTGACAGTACACACACGAATAGGTGCATATTTTGGGCGGTATGTTGTTGATCCCCAGGCTGCGACCCAGCCGTCTGGACGGCACCGGTCCGTAAGCGATCATGGTCCGCTCCCGCATACTGGACCCATCCGTCATCACAGCAGCCCTTTCATTTGGCCTGTGATGTGCACAAACGCCTTCGAAGTCCGGCTCTCCGGACGATGGAGCACCGGAGGCGTTCCCCGGTCTCCCGCGAGACGATTTTCAACCTCGAGAGGGATCCGCCCCAGAAAATGCACCTCCATCAGCCGGGCCATGTCTTCTCCGCCTCCGGTCCCGAAGAGATCGATGTCTTTTCCGCAATGCGGGCAAATCAGTCCGGCCATGTTCTCCACGACGCCGATCACCGGAATTTCCATCTTTTTCGCCATGTTCACCGCCCTCCGGCAGTCCGTGAGGGACACTTCCTGGGGCGTCGTGACCACGATGGCCATGTCCGGACGCATTTCCTGTACAGCGGTCAGCACCTCGTCGCCCGTGCCCGGCGGCAGGTCGGCCAGCAAAAAGTCCAGTTTTCCCCAGATCACATCCGCGAGAAACTGACGAATGGCGCCCGAGCGAAGCGGTCCGCGCCAGATCACCGGCGCATCATTCGGGACAAGGGGATCGATGGATATGACCGAGAGGCCGTCCTTGATCTGGGGAATCATATGATGGGTGTCTCCAAGCACGGATGGCGAAGAATTCGCGCCCGTCATTTTCGGCACATTGGGGCCCGTTATGTCGGCGTCGAGCAACCCGACGGCATGGCCCTGTTTGACCAGCGTATAGGCGAGATTCACCGCGACCGTGGTCTTGCCGACGCCGCCCTTGCCGCTGAACACCACGATGCGATGCTGAATCTGATTCAGCGCCTCCCGGATGCGTTTATTCTGTTCCTGGATTTCTCCTGACCTGTCATTTTCGGGTTTCATTCTTCATGTTCCTCTTCGATTGTGTGATACCATAATATGACATCACCGACACGGCAACCGATGTGGTTTGCAATCACGGGACACTTGGCCAGCAGCAGAAAGAAAACCGGACGTTCCACGCCGGACAGGGTCTCGAAATTACCCTGCCCCTTGCTGATCACCATGTCGGCGTTCCTGAAAATCTTTTGAAAGGATTCGGAACACAACGGCAACAGCGTGCCCGGGGCGTCCGAGCCCGATGAAACCACCCGCGCGACCGTCTGGATCCCGCAATCGAGCGCGTCTTTCATCAGTGCGTCGTTGATGGCCGGTTGATCCTTCACGGCAAAGATCATTTCCTTTTCCGGATATTGTCTCAGGATTTCTTCAAGGAGCACCCGGTCGAAAACCGTCTCCCCGGCGTTGTCCCCCAGGTACAGGATCGTTTGGGCCCGGCTGAGAGCCTCCCGAAAATTTTCCAGTTGAAAAAACCGGGACTCTTCGTGCCGGATGATCCGGTTTTCCTCGGACAGGATTTTCTCAATTTCGCGCCGCACATCGAGGGTATTTTTGACGCCGTAATCGATGATATTACCCGCGATGGCCAGTTCCACGGCCGTGCGCATCCGGTCTTTTCCCTGATCCCGTATCCGGATCAGTTCATCATAAATGCCGAGTGCGTACCGGTTGCTCCTTTCCTTGATGTTGCGGTAAGGGTCTTCCACACCGGTCACATCGCGCACGATCCGGTAGATGATCCGCGCCATTTCCGGGGGAGAGGCTTCCAGCCGGAAATCCGGAAGGACGCGTGCCACCTCGTTTAAGATCCGCCGCTGTGTGGCATCATCCGCGCCCGCGATCCGGGCCGCCTCCAGCGCCTGTTTGAAGAAACAGGGGATGCAATCCAGACAGGTTCTCACGGGATTTTTTCCGCACGGACGACCACAAAAGATCCTTCTCCGTATCCGGATCGGGCCGTCTCTATCCGGGTGATCTCCCCGAGAGGAGAGAAGAGAGTCTGTGCCGTGGCAATAGAACCGAAACCGGTTTGATCCAGGAGCGTCAGGACATCCTGAACCGAATAAAACTCGGCCTCTCTGTAAAACAGGCTTTCGGCTTTATTCTCGAAATACCTTTTTCCGAGCGCACTATCTTTATCCACAAACCCGAGCACAACCCGGCCCGGCGGACGCAGGATGCGGCGGATTTCCAGAAGCGCCCTTTCCGGATCATCCAGGAAGCAAAGGGTCGTCACCAGAAGGACATAGTCGAACCGCTCGTTCCGTAGGGGAAGTTTTTCCCCGACGCCGCACAGGACATCGATCCCGTTGTCCTTCGCGGTTCTGGCCATCGGGAGGGCCGGCTCGATTCCGAACCGGACGCCGAGCGGCGCGGCGAACCGGCCCGTACCCGCGCCGATTTCGATTCCCTCTCCCGGGCTTGGAACCAGCATGCGGACCGCCATGAGTTCGGATTGATAGGCCAGCCAATGGCGATCAAACCAGGACTCATAGCGATCCGGGTGGGTTTCAAAAGGCCGGGTGCGAGGCATCAATCCCCCTGCCCGGTTTTCTCATGCCGGCATCGTCGGATCCGCAGAAAAATCAGAACATCGATGATGAAATTCCATTTTCCTTTCATGCTATTCCCCGCGTATCATGGGCCGGCCGCAATCGGGGCAGGTGACCTGGGTGCAGGGGGTTCCCGGCCGATGGGCCGTACGCGCCCCGCATGCGGGACACACGCACAGGCCCTCCGGCCCTGATCCGCTCCTTTGTCCGCCGCCTCCGGGCCCCTGACCTCTCCGGCCCCGGCCTCTTCCGGTCCCCGGACCCTGTCCGAACGGACCCGTTCCGTCTCCTCTCGGCATATCCGTATTTTCCTTTCGTTTGAATAACCCCAGTTTTGTTTTTACATAAACCTTATAAAACTCGCTTCCGCGCGGGCCATAAGTCTGTCTTCTACCCAAAGTTCGGATTTTACTTTGTAAAGCGGCGGTTTTGAAGCGGCCATCCAGGACCTGAGAGCAAGGCACTCCGGACAGGGAATGGGATGTAAAAAACGCACATGAAGATCGGCCGTGACCGCCCGGACACCATGATGAAAAAGACAATGCGTCATGGCTGCATCAAGAAGTGCCGAAGTGACACCGCCGTGAAGTATACCGTCATACCCCTGGAGATTCGGGTGAGTTTGAAATTTCGACTTGACACCGTCAGCATCGGGTGCGAAAGTAAGACGGAAAGACCAGGGATTGCCGGCCCCGCACAACAGACACCCGCTGTGAACACGTTCCCGCCGGAGGTCAGCATTATTACCTGGTTGCATGTCATTTGCTCCCTTTGAGCCCGGCGTGTGACAAAACGGACGGTTTGTCGGACGCCTTCAGGAGCCCTTCCTTATATCGTCCGACGGCATCCAACACGGTTCCGGACACGCCCGTCACCACCTCGATGCCGGCTGCGCTCAGGGTCTGCCAGGCGTTGGGGCCGACATTTCCGGTGAGTACCGCATGAACCCTTTTCTCTGCCATCAATTGTCCGGACTGAATGCCTGCGCCGCCCGCGGCCTGGATTTGGGCGTTGTCGATCGCCTCGAATTCGAGGGTGTCTGTGTCCACCACGATGAAAAAGGCGCAGCGTCCGAACCGCGGATCCACCCCGGATTCAAGGGAGCCTCCCTGGGATGTCACGCAAATTTTCATGAGTGCTTCCTTTCTTCTTCCTCGTGGTCACATTCTGTTTTATCCAGACCGTATCCTTTGCCCTGACCCGGCCGGCAGAGAGATTCGCCGCCCTCCAGGGTTCCGTTCAACAGTCTCGTGATCACCTCTTCGATTTTCCCCGTAACTCCCATAATGGGCTGAATTTCGTATTGATCGAAGAGGACGGCGGCCCGCCCGCCCATGCCGCCCGCAATGATACACTCGACGCCCATGTCGTGGAAGAATTGCGGTAAATATCCCGGATGATGTCCGGGATTTTGTATTTCACTTGCATGGATCACTTTCCCATCCTGGATTTCCAAAATGGTAAATGTCGGGCACCGCCCGAAATGGGCGGAAACCTCTTCGCCGTCCGTTGAAATGGCCAATTTCATTCAGAACCCCTTTCCAAGTTTTAAGGCCTGATTGCCCGCCGGCGAATCGGGCCGTTGATCGCCGGCAGGCTTTCACGTAATCAGGATTTTTTCGTTTCCGACTCCAGTTCCCGGATTCTCTGGTTCAGATCGGCCAGCGTCTTTTCCAGAGATTCGGACTGCTTTTTCAGCGCATCCATCTCCTGTTCCGGGGTCGCAGAAAAGGGCACGGGAGGATATCCATAACCCGCATTCCAAACCGGAAGCCCCAAAGCGGCCGGCCGCCATCCGGTCAAACCTGTGGCGTAGAACCGATTGCGCCTTCCACGACCGCCGCCCCGGCCGAATCCGAAACCGAATCCACGTCCGAACATCGGATTCATGTGTCCGGGCACCGGATAGCCCGCGCAATAACCGGCCGCCCTGCCTGTCATGGGCCCCATTCCGGCGGGACCCGTTCCATCTCCAAACGGCATGACGATTCACCTCCTTTCATCCTGTTAATGGAAACCATTATCAATATTCAAATAAATTTTTTATCCCTCCCGCTGACATTGGCTGCAAATCCCGTAAAAATGGACGGTATGGTGATAGATATTGAACCGATATTTCCTTGACAGCGCCTTTTCGGTTTTGTTCATCAATTCGAGTTCTTCGTGGACGAAATCGGTATAATCGATGATGGTTTTGCACTTCACGCAGACCAGATGATGGTGGTGATCCTTTTTAAGCGGATTGTTGGTCAATTCATACCGCGCCCTGCCGTCTCCGAAATCAAATTTCTGCACCACGCCGATCTGGGTGAATAAATCCAGGGTGCGATAAATGGTCGTCAATCCGATAGAGGGATTGATTTTGACCGCGTCGATATAGATCTCTTCCGCGCTCAAATGTTTCTCTGTGTTGCGGAGTATGCCGATGATCATCGCGCGGGGATTCGTCAGCCGGAATCCGTAATCACAAAGACGTTGTTGCCACCAGGGTCCTTTCATATCGCCGTTCTCCTGAAACCGACGTGAAATTTACATGGCACTCATTATTGATAATGGTTTTCATTGTCAATATAAGGGTTGAATCCGGTAATGTCAAGTTTAATTTCTATTTCAGCAAAGGGAGCGGAACGTTAATCGACAAAAAGGGTCTTGGATGAAAACTCCGGATCGCTCGTGAGATTCAGCCCCAGTTTTCGCAGTCCGGCCTCGTCGCCGGGCGTGGGCATATGCGTCGTGTGGATGTTGCATCCCTTCAGGATGGAAATTTTTTTCATCGCGGCCTCCGCCGTGGGATTGGTGGCCGCGCTCATGCTCAGGGCGATCAGCGTCTCATCGAGATTGAGGCTGATGTTTTTCGACCCGAGAATGTCCCGCTTGAACCGTCCGATGGATTCCATCACGCCCGGCGCCAGGAGGTGAATCTCGTCCGGGATGTTTGCCAGATGCTTGATCGCATTGACCAGCAGGCTCGAAGCCGCGTGCATCAGCGGTGAATTCTTTCCGGTGATGAGCGTTCCGTCCGGGAGTTCGAGGGCTGCACCGGAGAAAATCCCCTCGTTTCCTTTCTCCTTTTCCCTGGCTTCACGGGCCGCATCCCGGGCCGGATCCACCACACGCCGGTCTTCCGGCTTGAGATTCAACTCTTTCATCAGGAGCTCGGCCTTCTGTACGGTTTCCGGATCCGCGAAACCCATGACCTGTTCACACCGGTACCGGAACCAGCGGCGGATGATTTCCTGCTTCGCCGCTTCCTGGACCACCGCATCATTTACGATACCGAAACCGGCACGGTTGACCCCCATATCCGTGGGGGACGCATAGGGGGATTCCTTGCCCGTAATCTTTTCGAGAATCCGTTTGAGGACGGGGAATATTTCCACGTCCCGGTTGTAATTGACCGCGATCTTCCCGTACGCCTCGAGGTGGAACGGGTCGATCTGGTTGTCGTCCCGGATGTCCGCGGTGGCGGCCTCATAGGCGAGGTTCACCGGATGTTTCAGGGGAAGATTCCAGATTGGAAAGGTTTCGAACTTCGCATAGCCGGCCCGCACGCCCCGCCGGTATTCATGAAAAAGCTGCGAGAGACAGGTCGCCAGCTTTCCGCTGCAGGGTCCGGGTCCGGTGACAACCACAAGCGGCCTGTCTGTTTCGATGTAATCGTTTGCTCCGTATCCGGTATCGCTTACGATCGTGTCCACATCCGTGGGATATCCTTTGGTGAAGGGATGCGTATAGACCCGGATCCCGCGATGTTCCAGGCGGTTCTTGAAAGCCGCCGCCGCCGGCTGGGATTCATACCGGGTGATGACGACTGCGGAAATATCGAGTTCCCAGGACCTGAGATCGTCGATGAGTTTCAGTGCGTCCGAATCGTAGGTGATCCCGAAATCGGCGCGTATCTTTCTTCGTTCGATGTCACCGGCATAGATACACAGGATGATGTCGGCCTGGTCCTTCAGTTTGCTGAGAAGCCGGATCTTCACGTTGGGATCAAATCCGGGAAGCACGCGGGAGGCATGGTAATCGAAGAGAATTTTTCCGCCGAACTCCAGATACAATTTGTCTCCAGACTGATGGACGCGCTCGAGAATCGCGGTGGTTTGCTGTTCCAGATATTTTTCATTGTCAAAACCGGCAGCGTATGGCATGGAAAGTCCTCGTTGTGAAAAATGGCACCCTGTGACCTGACAAAATATAACCCGGAGCCGCATCAAATGCAACTCCGGGTTTCGGATACGTGTCTTTACAATTCAACTATTTCGGGTTGTCTTTTTCCTGTTCCCGGATCACCGAGGTGGCCGCCTTGACCACACCGGCGATGTTGGCCAGATCGGTGGGAATGATCATCGTGTTGTTGGCTTTGGCCAGGTTGCCGAATTCCTGGATGTATTGCTCGGCGACCCGCAGATTGACCGCTTCCCTGCCGCCTTTGTCGATGATTGCCGTGGCAATTTCCCGGATGCCTTCGGCCGTAGCCATGGCGACTTTTCGGATTTCTTCGGCGCGCCCCTCGGCCTCATTGATTCTTTTCTGCTTCTCGCCTTCGGATTGGGCGATCATGCTCTGTCGTTCGCCTTCGGCCCGGTTGATTTTGGCCTGACGATCGCCTTCGGATTCCGCGATCAGCGCCCGTTTCTCGCGTTCGGCGCGCATCTGTTTTTCCATCGCGTCCTTGATGGACTGGGGCGGCGTGATGTTCTTCACCTCGTAACGCGTTACCTTGACACCCCATGGATCGGACGCCTTGTCAACCGCCTCCACGATGCTGGCGTTGATGGTTTCGCGTTCCTCGAATGTCCGGTCCAGTTCGAGTTTGCCGATGATACTTCGCATGGTCGTCTGTGCGAGCTGGGTCGAGGCGAACTTGTAATTATCGATGCCGTAACTGGCTCTCTGGGGATCAATCACCATCATGTAGAGGATTCCGTCCACTTCGACCGAGATGTTGTCCTTCGTGATACAGGTCTGCGGCGCCACGTCCACGGCCTGCTCCTTGAGCGTGTGCTTATAGGCCACATTGTCGATGAAAGGGACAAGGAGATGGAATCCGGCTCCGAGCGTGGTATGGTATTTCCCCAGACGTTCGACGATATAAGCGGTTTTCTGTGGAACGATGCGGATGCATCGCAGGAGCGTGATGACAACGAAGATAATCAGTGCCCACAGAATCAGGGTCAGGAAATTCATGGCTTGCTCCTTTCTTCATGGAAGGGCTTGACTTTCAGGGTGATGTTCTGTTTCTCGATGACTTCGACCGGGGTGCCTTTCGGGATCGTCACGTCCGAAATGGCCCTCCACAGGGTGCCGTTCAGTTCGATCCTCCCCGGGACGTCGGGCGCGATCCGGGCCTCGGCGAACGCGCGCCTGCCGACTAAGTCCGCATTCTCGTCGTCCATTTCCTGATACCCGCTGACGCGCCCCACGAAGATTTTACCCACCCATTTTCTGAGCGAAATCAGCAGGATTGTAGACGAAAGGATGAATATCAGGAGCTGAAGGTTCAACGGAAGATCGAAAATAAGGCAGAGCGTCGCCACGATGCACGCCCCGACACCGAAGAAAAAGATGACCAGTCCCGGTATCGCAAATTCCGCGATGAGGAGTCCGATCCCCACCAGAAACCAGATCAGTTCCGGCCGTAACCATTCATTTGCCGTTTCCACGATTCCTCCTTTTAATCCATCAAACAGTTAAAAGGGATTTTTATTCGACCCATACCGCCGTGCCGTAGACCAGCAGTTCCGCGGCACCCTGCATGACCTCGGATGTGGAAAACCGGACCGCCATCACCGCGTTCGCCCCGAGCCGCTTCGCTTCGTCGCACATCCGGTCGATGGCCTGTTCACGGGCCTCTGCGATCAGTTTGGTGTATTCATTGACTTCGCCGCCGACGATGTTTTTGACAATCGCCATGATGTCCATCCCCATATGGCTGCACCGGATGGTATTGCCGTATACCAGCCCCAGATTCTTCACGATTTTCTTTCCGTGAATTTCATCCGTCGTGGTCATAATCATCGAACGACCTCCCTGTATGGATCGACCTTGTGTTTGACAATCCGTTCGCGGATCGCCGTGAAGAGTAAAATGACAAACCCGACTATCATCATGGCCGCGCCGATCTTCGGGAATATCCCCTGGCTGTTTCTGACGATCCATTCATAGAGAATGTACAGGATCAGGGCGGCCCAGCCGCCGATGATCAGGACGATTCCCGAGACCCGGGTATAATGGCTGTACGGTGCGTTCCACAGGGATTCGAGGACCTCGTCGGCGGGTTCCCTGTACGAAACGCCGCCGATCTTCGATGCGGTTTCCCGGAGCTGTTCGTATTCCCGGCGGCAGGCGGCGCATCGTTTCAGGTGGCGATGCACCCGGCCGGTTTCGTCCGGTGTCAACTCCTCATCGATCAACCCCATCAAAAGTCCCTTGAAGTCGTCACAGGCACTCATATCGTCACCCCTTCTTTCCTTTCTTCCCCGTGCGCGGTATAGGCATCACGGAAGGCCTTTCTTGCATAATAAAGCCGGCTCATCACGGTGCCGCGCGGGATATCCAGCACCTCGGCGATTTGTTCATACCGACAATCGCGGATGTATTTCATCACCAGGATCTCCCTGAATTCCGGATTGAGACCCTGAAGAACCTCCCAAATCCGTTTGCGGTCTTCTTCCTTTTCGAGAATGGTTTGGGGACAGCCCGAAACATCGGCGTGATCCTTGTGGGCGTTTTCGATGCGGTATTTCCGGGCCGTTTGCCGACGGGCGAGGAGATTCAGACAGCAATTGCGGAGGATTCGGTAAAACCAGGGATAAAACCGGTCGAGATGGGAAAGCCGCGGCATGGCCGAAAACGCACGGGAAAAGGATTCCTGGCAAGCGTCGGCCGCGTCCTCGGGATTGCCCAGCAGCGTCACCGCGTGGAAAAACGCCTCGCGTTTATACTGATTGACCAGGAATTCGAATCCGGCCGGGTCGCGGTATTTGAGGCATAGCCGGATGGCTGCCGCTTCGTCCATTCTGATCCTCGGATTGTCGGGAGTCTTTGATAATATAAACAGATTTCAGGGAAAAATATTCAATTATTTTGGACGATGGGATGCCTGTCTGAAACAAAAAAGCGTCCCGGATCTGGAACAAACCCGGGACGGCTTTCGAAGATGACCCGGCGGATCAGGAATCGATTCCGGTTAGGGTTTTCCCGATAGATTCGGACGGTTCCGTGATAAAAACCGCCTCCATGCCGGTCAGGTTCTCGGTGACCGGTCCGATTTCGAAGGTGCCCTTCCCGATGTCGAGCAGGATGTGGATGGTTTCGGACAGGATCGCGAAAGCGGTCTCGGTCCGCGTCTCGAAATCCCCATCCTTGAGGATGTTGGCGGCCTCCGCGAAACAATAATAGACGCCGGCAGGCACAGAATTCCCATCCCCGTCCATCAGATCCCAGGTCGCGGAGATCGTCTGTTCGGAAGGGTCCGCCCCGAAATCGGGGCTGGCACCCGTGAGGCCGTCGAAGGACGGCGCAACTCCCGCGGCGGTTTCTCCCTGCAGATCCGCATAGGTCCAGCCCGATGCCTCACCCCAGGCCGGAAGATGGTCGATGTGCGCTCCCTGCACCGAATCGACCGTCACGGCGACGGGCGAGATCTTCAGGGTCTTCACAAAATTCCGGTCCGCGTCCTCGATCCAGAGGGCGTAGTCGGTCGGGACGGTCAAAAACGCCGGATAATAATCTCCCTGATAGGCGGGTCCTTTCAGGGTGAGCCGAATTTGAACGGTCATTCGGGACGGCTTCTCTTCACGTCCCCGGTCCCGTGTGCACAGCACGGAACCGAGAAGGGCCGTGCCGATCAGAATCCAAACAAATCGTTTCATCAAGATGTTTCCTCCTTCGGAAAAGGGAATGAAAAACCGTCGCATGCGTATCCCCGTCCCGGCGGACGGTTTCGCCGGCCCATGAGGACGTATTGAATTTATGCGCAGTTTGCCGGGGAAGCAAGCAAAAAACCGCCCCGAAAACGACATTTTACAATGCATGACATTCGGTTGATAAAAAAAGTGTACAATATTTTCAGTTTCCGTTCGTCTATCAGGGTGCCATGAGCGCTGAATACAGAAACAATTTGGGCCGTATCTTCCTCAGGGAAAAGACCGGGCTTCTGACTTATATCCGGCAACGGGTTGATCGCATCGAGGACGCAGAAGACATTTTGCAGGATGTCTTCTATCACACCCTGCGCGGATACAGCATCACCGAACCGATCGAGAATCTGGCGGGCTGGCTCTATGTGTCGGCCCGGAACCGGATCACCGACTGGTATCGGGGGAAAAGCCGGCGGATCATCCGGTTGATTAATCCGGAGACGGAACCCTCCCTGCACGCATTGATCTGGGAAAGCGGACTGAATCCGGAAAAACAGTATGTCCGGAAGCGTATTCTGAATGCCGTCACGGAGGCCCTCGGCAGATTGCCTGAAAACCAGCGCCGGGTCATCCTCTGGCAGATGATCGAAGGCCGCACATTTCATGAAATATCAGGGATGACCGGTGAATCCGTCAATACGCTGATTTCACGTAAACGGTATGCGCTTGAATCGTTGCGCAAGAAGCTGAAGCATCTGAAAGACGAACTCGAATAGGAGGAGACCATGTTTCCGAAAATTTTGAAATTCATCGGCATGGTGATCGGAGGCGTCGTGCTCGGCGTGCTGATCGCCTTTGTCTTCGGCTGGATCGTCATGCTGCTCTGGAACCGGCTCATGCCCCCTATATTCGGGCTGCCGGCGATCTCGTTCTGGCAGGCCTGGGGGCTGGTCATCCTGTCGCACCTGCTCTTCAAGGCGGGGGGGCATCACCCGCACAGAGAGGTCGCGAAATGTACGCCCGGATGGAAACATCCTTTCAGGGACAAACTCGAAGGCCATCTCTTTGCGGATGCGCGTGGAGCCGAGAAGGAATCGGGAGCATGACGATGAAAGAACGCAACGGAGAACATCCATTCGGGGATGCGGGACAGCTCCTCCTCCTGACGCTGTTTCTCGTCGTCTGGACGGTCGATTCGTTCATCCTGCAGGTCTCGACATGGATGACGGATTTTATTCCGCTCCGGGGCCGGCTTTTCCCGGCCGGGGTGTGTCTCGGTATCGCGCTGATTCTTTTCGGCAAGGCGCATTTTATCGTCCGTCGGGACAGGCGGGCCGGTGATGTCGTTTCAACCGGCCCGTTTCGCTATGTCCGGCATCCGCTTTATCCGGCCAGCCTTCTGGCCTATCTCGGATGCGTCCTGTCTACCCTGTCTCTGATCAGCCTGGCTTTGTTTGGAGTCATCTTCCTTTTCCATCATTATATCGCCGGATACGAAGAAAAATTACTGGAAATGAAATTCGGAGCCGCCTACCTGGAATACAAGAACAAGACGGGCCGATGGATCCCGAAGAGACTCAGATGATCCCTGACGTCAAAAGTCAGAATTCGATCGTAATCCCGCCGACCGGGAAAACCTGAAACTGATAGATGTTTTCCCGGCTTCCGTCCGCATTGTAGGCATACATCCAGATATTGTCCCGGCCGTACACGTTCATGATGTCCAGGTAGGTGACCATGTTCCATCCGTCGAACATAAATCTCCGGTCGAGACGCAGGTCGAGACGGTGATAGACGGGATACCGGTGCGTGTTGAGCGGCGTCTCAGGGGCCACGATCCATCGGCGGTACTGCGGCAGATAGGTCCGCTCCGAATATGGCCGTCCCCCGAGATACCGCCAGCGCACCCCGATCTCGACCTGATCGGCGAAAGGCAATATCCACCCCGTGATTTTGTAGAAAAGATGCCGTTTCATGTTTTGATACCATGCCTTGTCGCGCAGGTCGTATTTTGCGCCTCCGATGAGCGTGAGGTTGTGACGGTAGTCGTAATCCCAGTCGTATTCCGTGCGGTACCGCGGATCCATTCCCCGTGCGATCGAATAGGAATAACTCGCGGTATAATGATACTGCCGGACGCGTTTTTTCTGAAGGAAGAGCTCGACCCCCACGGCGTATCCCTCTCCCCTGTTGATCAACCGTCCTTCGTAAGACGCGAACGGATCCGGGGTGAGTTGGGATTCCGAAACAGGCACATTGCTGTAATCCTTGTAAAATAATTCGATCGTCCCCTTCAACTCTTCCCGGAACAGACGGGCGATTCCGAAGACGATCTGCCGGGTTTTCTTGTAATCCAGATCGTCATTGTCCGGATGCGCCGTGATCTGAATATAGGCGGGCGACTGGGAGAATTGCCCCAGCGCGAGATTGAGGTCGGTCTTCTCGGTGAGCGCATAGGAAAAACCGATGCGCGGATCGATGGCCGTCCTGTCCGTATAGCCGAAATAATCGGCCCGGATTCCCCAGGTCGTGGTGAGACGCATCCAGGGATTCCACCGCATGTGTCCGTATGCGGCCGCCTTCCAGGTGGTCCGGCGGTTTTTTCTCGCATATTCCGGATAGATCAGCGAGTCGGCCGGCACGAACGAGGTGCCCGGCCGGTACACCCGCATCGTATCCGCGTCGGCCCAGATGTCGATGTCGAAGGGAATGGACTTTACATGACCGCCCGTTCCGATTTCAAACTCCCTGGACAGCTGCATGGTCAGATCGGCCTTGAGGGTTCTTTCCATTTCGGTCGACAGGTTCCGGTAATAGGTTTTCCCCGTTTCGTTCCAGACATCAAGATCCCAGCGGTTCGCGACCTGTGAGAGCGTGATCCGCGAGTATCCGCGGTCTGCGTACAAGGTGCGCAGGGTCAGGCCGGTCGCATATTGTTGACTTTTCGCCCGGACGTTCTCGGCGCCGCGTTCATACCCGCCGCCCTCGGTGTCTTCGATCGTGATCGCGTCGTTTCCGTAGATGCCGTTCCAGATGAGCCGGTTGGCCGGGTTCAGGTCATAGGATGCGCGGCCCTGGAGGCTGTAGTAACGGGGCACGGCCGTGAGGCCGGTACTCGCGATAATCAGGTCGAGAAAACTTTTACGCACGCTCAGGATGTATGCGCCTTTTCCCTGTCCGAGGGGGCCTTCGACCATCACGCCCGCGCCGGCCATGCCCAGATATCCATGCCCCGTGCGGCGTTCGCGGTCGCCGTCCCTGAGCGCGATGTCCATCGCGGAGGAGGCCTTGTCTCCATAGCGGGCCGGAAAGGCGCCTGCGTAGAAATCGACCCGGCGGACGAATTGCGTGTTGATCATGTTGATGGGACCCCCTCCGAGTCCCTGATGGGCGAAGTGGTTGGGGTTGGGGATCTCGATGTGGTCCATCAAAAAGAGATTTTCACCCGGCATGCCTCCGCGCACGATGATTTCATTGTCCTGGTCGGAACCGGAGACCACGGACGGCAGCGCCTGGACCACACGCTGGATGTCTTCGGCGCTGCCCGGGTCCATGCGGATCTCTTCATAATCCATGCTGCGGTTCGAGATCACGGCATCTCTCGCCTCCTGGAAGAATCCGGCGGTGACGGTCAGGCCTTCCATCTCGAGCACCGTGGATTTGAGTTCGATGGTCTGCCAGGTGGTGCGTCCCGGATTGACCACTACGTTGTTCACGACGCGCGATTCATAACCCATCATGGTGAACCGGACATTGTAAATACCGGAAGGAACCCGCTGGATGATATAGTTGCCGTCCATGTCGGCGGCGGCGCCGAGGTTCGTGCCCGCGATCATCACCGCGGCCGCGGGAAGGGGGGTCTGAGTGCTCAGATCCAGGATGGTACCCCGGATCTGTCCGGGACGGAAGGTCTCACTCTCCGCAGCGAACAACACTCCGGTCAGAGCGAACAAGGTAAAACAGACTGCAAAAATTGAAGACTTGCGTTGCATGACGCCTCTTTCCATATTTTGGAGATTGAATGTTACATGAAAAATCAGGGCCGCGAACTTTTTTAGGAATTTTTCCGGTTCGGGAATCGGACGGGATATGGATTTCCTTGCGGGGAGAGAAAAGCAGGCCGTCCCGGCATGCATTGAAACGGGATTTTGAAGACACGGGCCCGCGGCTTGTTCAGATCTCGATCACGGAACGGACGGCGCAAAACCGGTTTCCGCTGAGACGGCCGAGACTGTCCAGTCCGAGCCAGGAAATCTCCCGGCCGTCGATGAGGATTTCCCGGTCGACATGCATCACCAGAACCGATCCGATGACCAGATTCCCGGCGGACGGCCCCTCTCCGACGGTCACGATATCCCGTACGCCGCACTCGAAGGCGATCCGGGCGTCCTTCACGCGGCGGGGTCGGGTCCGGCTGGAAGGGATCGTCTCTATCCCGCCGCGATATGCTTCATCCGTGCCGGGGGGGAGCGCTTCCGCGGTCCCGGTCATCCGCTTACCGTGTTCGACGGAAACGGAATTCACGACAAATTCGCGCGTTTCGCGGATGTTGCGCAGGGAATCCTTCTCGCTCCCGTCGCCGCGGTTGACGATCGAGACGGCGATCGCGGGCGGCCGCCAGGTGATCCCGGTGAAAAAACTGAACGGCGCGAGATTGTGTTCGCCTTTGAGGTTTACGGTGGTCACCCAGGCGATCGGACGCGGGATGATGGCGCTCGTCAGCAGGTCATGCGCATGCCGGTCATCCAGTGTATTGAAGTCGATCATCATCGTGTAACCCTTTTATTCCCCATGGTGTATGTGCGTATCGATTCTCAAGAAGGACGGGTCAGGTTCTGTCCAATATGCCGGCGATTTCCCGCATCTGTTCCGGCGTCAGCGGGCCGAATGCCAAGGCGCGGACGTTCTCTTCCACCTGCCTGACGGTCCGAAAACCCGGGATGGGCAGGGTCTGGGGGCTGCGCGCCCACAGCCAGGCGAGCGCGCCCTGCGCCACGGTCCTGCCGCCCGCGGTGAGGGTTTCCCGGACGGCCATGCGCATGGCCAGCCATTCGGGACTGGGTTTCCCGTCCGTAAAGTACTTCATCCATCCGGGACTTTTTTCACCCCGGACATCCTCGGCGGACACTTGCGTCGCCGCGGAATATTTTCCGGTCAGGAGCCCCATCGCGAGCGGGCCCCGGTTGATCGCGGCCAGGTTGTACTTCTCGCACAGGGCGATCATCTCGGGATTGTCGTCCAGCACATTGAGCTGCAACTGGATGGCGGTGCAGTGCTCTCCCCGGGCGAAGACTTCCGCACGATCCGGGAAGTCCGTGCTCCAGCCGTACGCGCGGATTCTGCCTTCCCTCACCAGGTCTTCCAGCGTGTCGCGGACGGGTGCGGCTTTTTCTGCGGGGAATCCGTTGTCGTGGAACTGGTACAGGTCGATATAATCCGTCTCGAGGCGGCGGAGGGAGGCCTCGCACGCCCTGCGGATGCCTTCGGCCGAGGCGTCGGAACCGGTCACCTGTCGCGTGGTCTCGTCGAACACCGCGTTGAATTTGGTGGCGATCACCGCGTTCTGACGGCGTCCGGCGAGCGCGCGTCCGAGCACCCGCTCGCTGTGTCCAGCGCCGTACACGTTGGCCGTGTCGAAGAAATTGACGCCCGAATCGAGCGCGGCGTGTATCGCGCGGATGGACTCGTCGTCATCCACTTCACCCCAGCCGAGCGGCGTCCCGCCCTCCCAAAACGGACCGCCGATCGCCCAGCAGCCCATGCCCAGCGCGCTCACCTCGATGCCGGATCGACCCAATTGGCGTTTCATGGGGTGTCCTATGATCAAAGGGTTCCGATTCTACCCGATATCGACTTGTGTCGATTACCAATGAACCTCGACAGCAATTTAGTCCTTGAAGAAGCCATGGTCAAGCGTTTTGTCGGGACGGGATTGGAATTCCTCTGCCCATCGTTCTCCATATCCCGGCCCCGTCACCGCGCCTTCTCAAGCGCATCCCGCACCGCGGCGAGAAACGCGTCGCCGCTGAGCGTCGCGCCGGAGACGCCGTCCACCTCCGGCGAATTGGCCCGGACCACGCGGCCGGGGAGCACGGCGCCGATCTCTTCCGTATAGGACGGCGTGCCGTCGGACCGGAGGATCCGGACCTCCTGAATCCGGCCTTCCCGGATCGTCACCCTCACCGTCATGCCCGGCCACCCGCCCTGTTCTCCGATATATTCACCCGGTTTGTATTCGGTGGGAAAGGGACGCGTGGCGGCGCATCCTCCCAGAAGAATCATCAGGAAAAAAAGAAGGGAAACGGAGATTCGTGTCATATCTCCCCCTCATAGACGCGGTACGTCTTCACGTGCCCGAATCCCAGCTTCATGATGGGATTGTGCATCGCCCTGTTGTCTTCGAGCACCCAGTTCTCCTCCAGCTTCACCGGCGCCCGGCTCCGGAGCACGCGGTACATCTCGCGGTAAAACAGGGTGTCGATGGCCCGGCGCTGGAATTCGGGAATCACGCCCATCCCCCAGACCCGGTACTGGCGGATGCGTCTCAATCCGAAGAGGAGGCGGAAAATCCCGAACGGGAAGAGTCTTCCGTTGAGTTTACGGAGAATCACGTTCAGATCCGGAAGCGTGATCTGATAGCCGCCGACTTTAGGAATTCTCCCGGGCCGCGGCCATTTCCTTTTCACGATGCCGAACCGCCGCCTCGGTCAGGACGCCGGAGACCAGGCCGGTCGCCATCATGAATCCGAATCCGAGACCGCCCCCGAAATCGGTCCACCGGTTGACCACCAGGCCCGCGGGGAGATTCACCCCGAATCCGACGATCAGTCCGCGCGCCCACCAGGCGATCCCCCGCTTCCAGAGTCCGAGTAAAAGCCCCATAAGTGTACGCGACAGCACGAGGAGCCATACATTCGCACCGGTCATCGTATTCGTGATCCCGGATGCCAGAAGCCAGGTGCATACGCCGAAAAAAGTGCTCCATTCCAGCGAAGAGCGGACGCGGTTCCAACGGGCCATAGAAAAACCTCCGGAGAATCGATTCTGTGTGTCTTCATCATGCAGCCTCCCCCGGCCGAACCGGGGGAGGAAAATTCAGGGCGCCGTCACGATAGCTTTTTATCCAGGAACGGTTTGAGCAGATCGATCGGGACGGGAAAGATCGTCGTCGAGTTGTTCTCCGTCGCTACCTCGACGAGGGTTTGCAGGTACCGCAACTGGATCGCGTTGGGCTCCTTTCCCAGATTCTTGGCCGCGGCGGCCAGTTTTTCGGATGCCTGCATCTCGCCCTCGGCGTGGATGATCTTGGCGCGCCGTTCGCGCTCCGCCTCGGCCTGCTTGGCGATGGCGCGTTTCATCTCTTCGGGCAGGTCGATATGTTTCACCTCGACCAGCGCCACCTTGATGCCCCAGGGGTCGGTGTGCTTGTCCAGGATGATCTGGAGTTTCTCGTTGATGGAATCGCGTTCGGAAAGGAGTTCGTCCAGCTCGAACTGGCCGAGTATCGACCGCAGGGTCGTCTGGGACAACTGCGAGGTCGCATACAGAAAATCCTCGACCTCGACCACGGCGCGAGACGAATCAACTACGCGTAAATACACCACCGCGTTCACCTTGACCGAGACATTGTCTTTCGTGATCACATCCTGGGGCGGCACATCCATCGTGACGGTGCGCAGGCTGACTTTCACCATCCGCTCGATGCCGGGAATCAGGAGAATCAGCCCGGGACCCCGGTCGCCGACCAGCCGTCCCAGCCTGAAGACCACGCCGCGTTCATATTCGCGAAGGACCTTGACGGCATTGAGCAGGATAAAGAGGACGATTACCCCCACAAACCAGAGCTGCATCGATATCATTTGCTACCTCCTGTCTGATGAATCTGATGAATTAGATTTACCGGACTTTCCGGACAAAGAGTTTCAGTCCTTCGAGGCCGGTCACCTCCACTTTCTCTCCCTTCCGGATCGGTTCGGTGCTCTCCGCCCACCAGACCTCGCCGTGAACGGAGACCTGTCCCTCCGGACGGATAGGGGACAGGGCCGTGCCCTGTTTTCCGATCAGTCCCTGTTTGCCGGTCGTCGGCTTCGTGAGCCGCGTGCGCACGGCAAGGTACAGCGCGGTCAGGACAAACGCCAGGAACACGACCATCGCCGGTATCAGGACCGAGAGCGAAACCCGGACCTCCGGTGCCCTGAAGAGCATGAGTGATCCCGTGATGAAAGCCAAGATGCCTCCCGCTGTGAGAATGCCGAATGTCGGTGTATAGATCTCGATGATGAAAAACACGATCGCGAGGACGATCAGGACGACGCCGGCCGCGTTGATGGAGAGAATCTGCGAGGCGAAGAGGAAGAGCACGGCGCAGATCACGCCGACCGTCCCCGGCAGGATGGATCCGGGATTGGAGAATTCGAAATAGATGCCCAGCGCGGCGAGGAGAAGAAGGAAATAGGCGATATTGGGGTCCGCGATTTTATTCAGGATCTGATGCCGCCAGTCCATTTCGCGTTGCCGGATCTGCGCGGATCGGGTGCGAAGGGTGACTTCCGCCCGATCGTCGATTTGGACGGTCCGGCCGTCGAGCAGGTCGAGCAAATCCACCGGATCTTTGGCGATCAGGTCGATCACGCCTGTTTCGAGCGCCTCCTTCTCGGTGATGTTCACGCTGGTCCGGATGGCGGCCTCGGCCCAATCCGCATTCCGGCCCCGCTTTTCGGCCAGTCCCCGGATATGCGCCACCGCGTCGTTGACGACCTTGTCCATCATGACTTTAGAGGAATCCCTGCCCATCATCGAGACAGGGTGGGCGGATCCGATGTTGGTGCTCGGGGCCATGGCTGCCAGATGCGCGGCATAGGTGATAAAGACGCCCGCCGATGCGGCCCGGCCGCCGCTCGGAGCCACATAAACAACGACAGGCACCTTCGCGGCCAGGAGTCGCTTGTCGATTTCAAGCGTGGCCTGCATGAGTCCACCCGGCGTATCGATTTCGATCACGAGACAGTCGGCACCTTCGTTTTCTGCCCGGGCCACAGCGCTGTCTATGAAGCGCGCCGTCACCGGCGTGATCGCCCCGTCAATCGTGATCCAGTCCACGTGTCTCGCGGACAGGGATGCCGCAAACAGACAGAAAATCAAGAATCGCTTCATTATCGTGGTATCCTTATTTGATTCTGCCCTGAATGGATCGTCCCGCACCGGGAACGCCGTACGGCGGACCCGGTATGTAAACCGTTTGATTATCGATCCGTTCCGGGGGATGCTCTTCATCTCCACCCCAATGTACGAAATTCTACTTGACTTTGACAGCCGAATTTTTCAAATTAAACCTGTCGGCAACAGATTATTCCCTGCTGCCCCGGGAATCGGACACATATAAAGAGCCAACACTCTTTTCATGGGAGCCCGACTCTGAACGCGTATTACATGCCTCCGTAGCGTGGACGTAAAAAACGGTCAGGAGAGCACCCACCGTGTCTGACACGGTTCTTTATTACCGAACCGGGGTGCAGGGTTTTTTTAGGGTCCGGCCATCTGCGCAGTCATATCACCCTCATACAATGAATGTCCTTCCCGGGCGATCCATGGCGTTTCTTCAGAAGTGTAAATG